>Ga0163180_10000010_pt1 | contig 175205 bp, 137 predicted proteins | sample AtlANTMetagenome_2_FD_109647 | JGI IMG/M metagenome (GOLD analysis project Ga0163180, IMG submission 109647) | Marine eukaryotic phytoplankton communities from the Atlantic Ocean - Atlantic ANT 4 Metagenome | ecosystem: Environmental > Aquatic > Marine > Oceanic | place: North Atlantic Ocean...
AGAAGATGAAGGTCCTCCAGAAGATGAAGGTCCTCCAGAAGATGAAGGTCCTCCAGAAGATGAAGGTCCTCCAGAAGATGAAGGTCCTCCAGAAGATGAAGGTCCTCCAGAAGATGAAGGTCCCGGGGACATCGATGTGGATGAAGGTCCTCCCCCCGATGAGGGCCCTGGAGATATCGACGTCGACGAGGGGCCGCCCGATGGCGACGGTCCGTCGGTGAGTACTTGTGACTCCGACGCCGATTGCGCAGGCGAGTGCCCTGCTGGCGCCGCGGACTGTGTCTGCTTCGAGGGATTTGATGGCTCCGGCTTCTGTGTCCCCGCATGTGACACATCGGCGGACTGTCCCGAAGACATGGAATGTGTCGAGGGTGAAGGGATTTGTGGACCCGCGGCGGGTGGACCGGATGAAGGCCCACCTGACGATGGAGGCGATATCGACGAGGGGCCACCCGATGAGGGCGGCGACGTTGATGAAGGATTCTCTGATGAGGGCCCGATCGATGAAGGCCCTGACGATGAAGGTCCCGTCGACGACGAGGGTCCACCTGACGATACCGTAGAATGCGACTCGGACGCGGACTGTGCCGATGCGTGTCCAGCCGGGTCGAGTTCCTGCATCTGCTTCGAGGGCGGATTCAGTGGAGATTCGTTCTGCACCCCAGGGTGTGACACGGATGCCGATTGCCCTGACGACTTTGAGTGTGTCGAGGAGGAAGGTATTTGTGGCCCAGAAGGAGCCATCGACGAAGGACCACCGGACGAAGGGCCGCCCGATGACGGCGGTTCCTCGGATGATGACGGGGGCCCACCACCCGATGAGGATGACGGGCCGCCCGAAGGGGATGACGAAGGTCCAGCTGACGGAAGTGCTCCCGATGTCGATTCTGACGAAGGCGTACTTGAAGACACAGGCGAAGGCTTTGATGTGACCTACAGTTGCGATGATTCAGGCTCAGAAGCCAGCGCTATCGCGGGCACGCTGTGGGCTTGGACCTCCGATGTGGGGATTGTCACCTTCAACAGCGCCGCCTGGTGGATGAGTTCGGATGGCGCTGTGGTTATCGCTGTGGTGAGTGAGGCGGACAACACCTGCGACTCCGCAGGCGATATCGCCGATGGCACCTACGCCGATACCGCGTTCCTTGTGAATCTCGCGGGCTGGTCGGATTACGGACCCGGAGAGATTGGAATCGACAGTGAAGATCCGTTCATGTCGGCCTCCGCCTACGTCTATGACGATGGCTCAGGCGGAAGCATCGGTTTGCTCGGTGACGATTCTTATATCAATGTGTTCGACATCACACCGGGTGGAATGTTCATGTTCCAAGTCAACCTGGATGAAGGTGCGGATCCATCGCGGGGTGCTGAAGGATACGGCGAGGCCTGCTACTGCGAAGGGCTCGAAGGATTCAGCTTCCCGCTGGGTGAGCCTATCGGTGACGAGGGCCCGCCCCCAGATGATGGACCACCACCCGATGGTGGCGAGTTTGGGGGGTGACCCCAGAGTGACCGTCTGAACTCAGACTAAAAAACGCAAGCCTCAACATTCTTTTGATGTTGGGGCTTGCGTTCTTTTGTAGCTCAAGGCACCCTACGGTTTACACGAGGAGGGTCTGTATGCGTAACGCTACTGTTCTTGGTATTTTGGTATTTTCGCTCTGGGGCTGCGTAGGCGATGACAAGCCGACCGACGGCGAGGGTGGGGGCTCCATCGACTCCGGCATGACCGGAGATGACACGGGCCAGTCCGGGAACCCCGACTCCGATGCGGATGCTGACGCTGACGCTGACGCTGACGCTGACGCGGATGCCGACGCGGATGCCGACGCGGACACCGACGCCGACGCCGACGCGGACACCGACCCGACAGAAGACGAGGATGGTGACGGCTACACCGTTTCAGATGACTGTGACGATACCGATGCATCGGTCTACCCAGGTGCGACCGAAGAATGTGACGGAGTGGACAACAACTGCGACGGCGATATCGACGAGGGCTTTCCCGATGCTACAGCCTACTATCCAGACGCGGACGCAGATGGATACGGCTCCGATGCTGATGTGGTCGTCTCATGCGAACCTCTGGACGACATGCTCGCGACGGGTGGCGACTGCGACGACACGAATCCCGATATCAACCCGCTGGGGATCGAGCTTTGTGACGGCGAAGACAATGATTGCGACGGCGAGGCCGATGGGGAAACCGCCGCCGATAAGACCTTCTGGTTCCCGGACACTGATGGCGACGGGTACGGGGTCACTGACGGATTTGTTCACCGTTGCGAGGGTGACCTTGAGGACGGCTATGTCGATAATGACAACGATTGCGACGACGACAACGCGGACGTCTATCCCGACGCAGCAGAAGTCTGTGACGGCGAGGACAACAACTGTGATGGCGACACCGATCCCTCCACATCGGCAGATGCCACCACCTGGTATCGGGACGCAGACTCGGACACCTACGGAAATGTATTAGTGGCCGAAATCGCCTGTGAAATGCCCGCTGGATACGTCTCAGACGATTCGGATTGCGACGATACCGATGCGACTGTACATCCGGATGCCACAGAAGTATGCGATGGCGTCGATGAAAATTGCGATGGCACTATTGACGAGGGCTTTGACGTCTCCACGTTCTATATGGACTATGACGGTGACGGGCATGGCGACCCGGCGGAAGCGGTGATTCACTGCACGCGCCCGGAAGGGTACGTGGAAGACAACACGGACTGTGACGACAGTGAGTATTGGACGAATCCGAGTCTTCCAGAACTGTGCGACGAGATCGACAACGATTGTGATGAAGAGATCGATGAGGATGTCGAATACGTCGACTATCGGCCAGATGCGGATGGAGACGGATTCGGTGCCATTGATGGCGACATCGAAAACGACTGCGCTCCACCCCCTGGATATGTCCTGGATGCTACCGACTGCGACGACTTGGATGAAACCGTTAATCCAGGTGCCATCGAGGCGTGCAATGGGGTCGATGACGACTGCAATAGCGAGATCGACGACGGGTTAGCGATACTCGACTTTTATCTGGATTCCGATGGCGACGGCTACGGAATTCCCGACGAAACTACCGAGGCCTGTGCGGTTCCAGAAGGCTACTCCGAGTTGGACACAGACTGTGACGACGAATGGGGCGACGTCTATCCAGGAGCCTACGAATTCTGTGATGAAGTCGATAACGACTGCGATGATGTGGTCGACGACGATTGCGGTTCATCGGTTATTCTTGGGGCCTACGAGGCCGCAGAATGCGATGATGAGGGGTCCGGCTTCATTGAAGATGGAGACCGGATTCGGGTCACCTGGAACGCCGACGGCACCTGGTGTAGCTCTGCAGCCACTGGGTTCGAGGTGGGCGACGGCGAGGGCGACCACTATGAGGCTGTGTACCCTGGATCGCCTTGGCAACAGTTTACGGTAGAATGGTCCGATGGCGACTCTACTCGTAGCTACTCGGGCAACTTCTCCGGTGGTGGCGGATTCACCTACAGCACGGAATGTGCAGGAAAGTTGGGCGACGGGGACACCGTATCCGGAGCCATTCATGTGTTCGATATGGACGGTATGTCGATCACCAAAACTGAAATCTGGGAGTACGGTGGAAATGTCTCCAGGGTCTGGTTTGATGTCGTCAACGACAGCGGGGGCGATGCGGAAGATTTTGATCTGATGTGGGCCGTCGATTGGGACCAAGACATGAGTGATACGTCATTCCCCACCACGACATATTCGACCATGAACAACACCAATGACCGGCTGGATGACGATGCATCACTGTGGTCCACGCTCGACGACGGAACGCTCGCTATAAGCGTGGGCCCCAATTCGGGTCGGACCACTGTGTTTGGTTCGTGCGACACCAGTACGCAGGTTGTTGGACACACCGGATGGTCCACGGACGATGATGCCAGTATGGAGGATGACAACACGGCAACGGGCGACAGAACGGCACACTGGATTCAACGTGACCTTTCCATCGGAGACGGAGAGTCGGCCAGTTTCGGCTTCCTGATTACGGTGGGAGAGGATCTCGAGGAAGCGGTAGAGGGCTATATCGACCAATCCGATATTCTTTGCACTGAATGATGGTGGGTGCACTCTGGGTGCTCCTGGCGCCTTTGGCGTGGGGCTCTGGGCAAGAGCTCGCGCCAAAGGAACCCGAAACGAACGGGGTGGTGATTCTGGATGGCAAGGCTGTCCATGTCTTCTGGGACGACGGGGACACCTTTCGAGCACCCTCTATAGAGCTCAAAGCCCGCCTAGTGGGGTACAACACGCTCGAATCCTACGGTGCCGTTCATCGTTTCGGTCCGGGTGAGGCAGCGTTGCTGGAGATGGCGCATGAAGCCACCAAAATGGCCACTTCACAAAAATGGGAATGCAGAGTGCTCGACGGAGAGGGTGGATACGGTCGGCGATCTGTGGACTGCCCCCAACTCAAACAGTCCCTCTTACGGGCGGGGCTGGCTCATCCATTTTCGGTAAATGGGCCTGCACCGGCAGGAGACTTGAAGGACCAGGCTTTAGCCATCGAGAGTCGTCAGGGGATGTGGGCAAGCGGGCCACAAAGCACTATTTTAACCTCGGTCCACTCCATGTCCGAAAAGAAGGGAAAGCCCGAAATTGAGAGCACATACAACCGAGTACTGAACGTCGAAACCGGAGAAGCCGCCCCTCAAAGCCATTCGGAAACCTACGACACCTGTGCTTGGGTCTGCCATAAAGACAGCTGCCTGCTATATGTCCCTTATACGCAAAGGTACGGCGAGAAAAAGGCTTCTTGTCTTCGGTAGACTCTATGAAATTGGACCCATTTCACCTCGCTTTTCCCGTGCCTTCACTCGAGGCGGCTCGGGAGTTTTTTTCGGGAGTGCTCGGGTGTGAAGAAGGTCGAAGTGCAACGCGTTGGGTCGACTTCGATTTCTATGGGCACCAAATTAGCGCTCATTTGGTGGAAGACGATGCCGAGGGCCTTGCTGGCAATTCTGTGGATGGCGATAAAGTACCCTGCCGCCATTTTGGGATGATTCTGCCATGGCCGAAATGGGAGGCATTAGCGGAGGGCCTCCGCAAAAAAGGGGCACGATTTGTCATAGAACCCAAAGTTCGATTTAAAGGCCGGGCCGGCGAACAGGGTACGATGTTTGTTCAAGGACCTGGTAATAACGTCTTGGAATTTAAGACTTTTCGGGACCCATCGATGGTTTTCGAACGATGATATTGTTGGGTATGGGACGAGTCGGCCAAGGTCTAGAGGGGCTGGCTCGCGAAAGAGGCGTCGCTGCGACCCCGGTGGACCGGCAATCCGGCTGGAGCAACATCGCGCCGCAGGGGGAGGGTCCAATTCTGGTATGCACGAATGCGCCTGATCTTGCGGCAATCATTGAGGGAGTCCCGCCGGAACGAAGGTCGGACCTGGTGTTCATACAAAATGGGATGATTGGCGACCTTCTGGAGTCGAAATCATGTGGCTCAAACACCCGCGGACTCCTGTATTTCGCTGTGCCCACAAGAGGGGCACGACCACAATCGGGGGACCCATCCATTTTTACTGGAGACCACGCCGCGGCCTTGGTGCGCTGGTTCGACAAGCTGGGTCTTCCGGCGAACGAAGTGCCCAGGTTGCGTTTCGTGAACGAAATGGCCGGCAAGCTGATCTGGAATTGCACTTTCGGTCTGTTGTGCGATGTGCACGATGCGAACGTGGGGGAATTGGTCGACCTTCACAAGACCGATATCGATGCGCTCGTACACGACCTCGTACGGGTATCCAACTCGGCCCTGGGAACCACCCTCGATCCCGAAACCACCATCGCCAGCCTGTGTGGATACTCCCAAACCATTCCGGATTACCAGGGAACACTTAAACAATGGAAATGGAGAAATGGCTGGTTCGTTGAGGCCGCCGCCCGAGAAAATATCGAGGCCACGACCCACGAACGTTTTCTTCTTGGACGGACACCTGGCGTTCGTTAGTTTTGAGCGCAAGCCGGGATAGCTCAGTGTGTAGAGCAACGGTTTCGTCATCAGTCGGCCGGCAGGTTCGCCTCCTGTTCCCGGCTCCATTTCTGGGTAACGGACGAGCCGTAACGGGGGCTTTGCTCCCATCGTAGAAATGAGGCATAGTGACATTCTTGGGACGTCAAACGGGCCCCTCTTGGCTGAGTGGCACTCCGAGATAACGTTGACCTATCTCTGGAGCGGTCATGTTTTGGCTCTATCTGCTGACAACTACAGCTTACGGTAATGATGTTTTGGTGCCGGATTTGCGCGCGGAAGACGCGACGTCGAGGGTCGGTGCTGAGATTGTGTATGCGTCGATGGTGGAAGCATTGGCGGACCGGGACATTTCTTTCTTAGATGCCGACGATCTGCGCCGTTTTCTTGGGCCCCAAGGAGAAGGTTGTGCGGAACGCGACTCCTGCCCAGGAGATATCTGGCCGGACATCAACGGGGACATCGCTGTCCTAGGAACAGTCACTATGGTCGGTGAAGACGTATCGGTGGCTCTCGACTTTCACCGTCGGGGTATTTCCGGACCTATCGAATTCTTTCAAGCTGACTTTCCGGCGAACCAGGCGGGATATTTTGCCGTGGATGCGGCCTTAATAGTGGAAGACCTCTTAAAAATGTCCGATCAGGACCTCGCCGCAATGGGGTTGGTAGCAGCAGGGGCAAGCGCCGCCGCATTGGCCGTCGATTCAGAGCCTGCACCCCTTGTGGAGCCGGAACCGCCCGCAGAGGAATTCGGACCAGTAGAGGTGGAGCCCGATCCGGTACCGGAGTCGGCCCCCCCACCTGTGCAGTCCGAACCGGTGTCGGCCATGACGAATGATGCCACCCCAAGGTCCATGTCCGAAGAGGAAGAGAGGCGCCATATGGGGCTGCCCGATTCCTTGTACCAAAAAATGAAAAGGTCAGGACTTTCGCGAGAGGAATTTGCCGCCCAAGAGCGGTTTCAGGCGAAGACCTTTTTTGTGGAGTTCGCTCCAGGCTTGGTTTTTGGTGATGTCCAACGGCGATATATGGCCATCGCCCAGGTCGTCGGGGGCTCGCCAGAAGCGTATTATGAACGCGACCAATTTCTGCCTGGAACGGCCTTCTCCTTGACAGCAGGGGGAGGCTACGCGCCGACATGGTGGCTCGAATTGGGCCTCAGCATCGGGATAGAGTTTCCCAAGAAAGATTTCGTATCGGGGTATGAGCAATACGCGAATTTGGGCGAGGACTGGAACAGTGGTCACCATTGCCCAGAGCATTGCGACCTCATCGCATTCAAGCCCGCTACAGCACTCACCTTTGTGATCGAGCCCCGAGTCCGAATCATCCTGGTCCCCAACGGGCTCACAAAGCCGTATTTTGTATACGGATGGGCCACCCGTTTTTACGATGGATATGACACGCCTGATTTTGAGAATGTCGCTTACCCCAATCGGAGCGGAGCACAGACCTTTGGGCCCATTGCTGGGACGGGGGCCCGATTTGACGTGACGCCTGAGGCCTCCGCATACATCGAAATGGCCTACACCCACCATCTCGGAACCACCTCTTTTGAGGGGGGCAATAATGCCATCCAGGTCAGACCCAAGTCTGAAGATGGACTCGGTGGTCTCATCACGGTCCGTGCTGGATTTGTTTCTCGGTTTTAGAGTCGACTGGCAAACCAGTCGATGGTTTGGGTAAGCCCCTGCTCAAAGGAGACCTTCGGCGTCCATCCTAAGCTCTCCTGGGCTCGCCCAATGGCCGGCCTTCGGCGAGCAGGGTCATCAACAGGTAAAGGTTTGTGGATAATTCCGGCCGTATTTCCAACCAGACGGTTGACCCGCTCTGCCAACTCCAAAATAGACTGTTCCACGGGATTACCCAGATTGCAGGGCCGCGATTCTTCGCTTTGGATCAATCGAATAAATCCATCAATGAGGTCGGATACGAAACAGAAACTACGGGTCTGGCTTCCATCGCCGAAAACGGTCAAGGGTTCGCCCAGTAGAGCCTGGGATACGAATGCGGGAATGACACGCCCATCGTTGTTTCGCATCCTCGGACCATAAGTGTTGAAGATCCGTGCAATTCGCACTTCCGCCCCACGATAGCGGGCGAACGCCGTGGCCAAGGCTTCGGCATATCGCTTGGCTTCATCGTAGACGCTTCTGGGACCTATCGGATTGACATTGCCCCAATAATCTTCAGTTTGAGGGTGGACATGTGGATCGCCATAGACTTCGCTCGTGCTCGCCACCATGATGCGGGCCTGATCGTCAACGGCTCGTTCCAAGGCATGTTGGGTTCCATGGCTTCCCACGTAGAGTGTTTCGAAGGGTAGTTCGACGTAGTCGATAGGGCTGGCGGGCGATGCCAGGTGGAAGATCCAATCAAACTGCCCGCCCACAGGAATGCCGGAGCACAAGTCTGCGTGAACGAGGCTGAACTGTTTATCTGAGGCCAGGTGTTGGACATTTTCTGGCCTTCCAGTGACCATGTTGTCTAGGGCCACCACTTCGTGCCCCAAGCCAAGGAGCCTTTCACACAAATGGGACCCCACAAAACCAGCCCCACCCGTTACCAATACGCGCATTCTCTGCTCCGTTCCGATGGGAACGTAGCGCGGGGCTGGGTGCACCACCAGCATAGGTTCCGTTAGAGGCATTCCGTGAAGCAATTACGCCCGACATGCGCAGTCGTCGATTTGGAGCAACTTCAAAAAAACCTGAAGTGCGTTCGAGGGCTGGTACCTCAATCGGCGATGATTTTAGCTGCCGTGAAAGGGGACGCTTATGGTCATGGGGCGGTCCAGTGCGCAGAAGTCTTGAGTGCCGCTGGCGCCGACTGGTTTGGGGTCGCCTTGGTTGAAGAGGGCCGAACCCTTCGTAAGGCGGGTATCGATAAGCCCATTCTCTGCATGGGAGGAGCCGGTCCTTTCGGTGCAGCCGAAGCGCTGGCACATCGCCTGACACCCTTGATCAGCCATATCGATGAGGCGCGGGCTATTGCCGCGGCCGCTCAATCGGCGGGAACCACCGCCAATGTTCACATCAAGGTGGATACGGGTATGGGCCGACTGGGTGTGCCGTTGCACCATTGGGCCCATTTTCTGGATCGAGTCGCGGATTTTCCTCAGCTTCATATCGAAGGTATCGCGTCTCATCTCGCATTTAGCGAGAGCCCAGCAGGGACTGTCCAAACTCAGGAACAAATTCGGCGCTTCGAAGAGGCTGCCCATGTGGCTAAAGCTCGGGGTGTCCATGCCTCCATTCTGCACACTGCGAACTCGGGAGCCATTCTTCAACACCCCTCCAGTGCCTTCGACATGGTCCGGCCTGGATTACTGCTCTACGGATACGATCCTCAACAAAAGGACCCCCGAATCGATGTCCACCCCATCATGCGCGTCACCACTCAGGTGCTGGTCGTTCGCGACCTGCCGTCAGGGGTGGCGCTTTCGTATGGGGGCACTTTTGTGACTGACCGACCGACCCGTGTGGCGACCTTACCGGTCGGATATGCCGATGGGTTCCCAAGGGCTTTGTCGAATAAAGGCGAAGTGCTCATCCATGGAGCGCGCGCCCCGATTTTGGGCAGAGTCTGCATGGACATGTGCATCGCCGATGTGACGGATGTTCCTATCGATGTTCACCCGGGAGATGAAGCGGTAATCCTGGGTCGCCAGGGAGCGGAAATTATCGACGCCTGGGACATGGCGAAGCACGCCAACACGATTCCCTATGAAATCCTCACTGGTTTCTCGGAGCGTATACCGCGGACGTCCTGACGATGTCTTGACTGAAAACTGGGCAGTTCGTCACCGACACGACGAGTGGAGTCGGGTACCATGGCGATCCTCGTGACGATACTCCGCCTGGAGCAGGACCATGTCAGAAAAGAAAAATCAGGGACAGCCCACTAATACTCCACCGCTCGATCGTAATTTTGACGATTTGGAAGACGCTTTTTTCGCAAGCGGGGATGCCAGTGATTTTTGGGAGACCGCAGATGCGGATGAATTGTCGGGAGGCATCGACACATTTCCCGACGTGGACAGTCCAGGGGCAAGCCCAGATACAAGTGCCGCGCCCCCAGAGGAGGCCCCATCTGTCAACGGTGTGGAAGAACATGAGGATGACGCCCACGGAGTGATGGCGACCGACGCACCGCCGTTGGTAGCGAAGCCGGCCCCTGGATTAATGGATGAAGCCGGTGAGTTTTACAATCCCTCCGCATTGCATCCGTCGCCGGATTTGATTGCGGATGATGAAACCGAAGAATGGTCAGGAGATGAGGAAGAGTTGAGCGAGACTGTCGCAGCGGTAGAGCCTTCGATCCCGGAAGATGCCAAGGACGACGCACTTCAGCCTGCGCCGCCGATCGTCGAAGTCAAACCATTGTCCTCAGACGATTCGTTTAGTTCGATCGATTCAAATGGCCGATACGTCCTTCCCTCTAATGTGGAGGTAGGCTGGAGGGAGGCTGCGAGGTCTCTTGAACGGGCCGCCGCTGGAGGCCCTTCCGATACCCGTGGACCCTTGCTCAACGAAGCGGCCAGAATACAGCTCACCCGAGTAGGGGACTGGGATCGATCGGGGCGATTGTTCACCGATGCCATAGCGGCCGGACTGGACCCACTGGATGCACCAAAGGGGTATGCCGATGTTATCGCCAGCAAGGGTGACTTCGTTGCCCTGAGGGACCTTCTGGTCGCACGAGCCGCGACCCTATCTGGAGCCGCGGCTGTCGAGGCCTACCAAGATGCTGCGATTGTCGAGAGAAGCCACTTAAAGAATGATGGCGCTGCAATAGCCATCCTGGAGAAAGCCCTCACGATCAAGGATGATTGGTTCACGCTTAGGCTTTTGAGGGAGCTCTTATACCCGGTAAAAGATTGGCCCAGGCTGGTCGACGTTCTCCACCGCATGGCCCAACTCGGCGAGGGCGCAAGAAGTGCGCGATGCCGGGTGGAAGAAGGTCGAATTCACGAGTCCGAAATCAACGACCTCGACGGCGCAGCAGAGGCTTACCGTAAAGCCCTGCGTGCCGACGGCACCTTTTTGGATGGTTTCTTGGCCGCCGTTCGAGTGGCGATCAAGAGGGGGGACTTTAAAACCCTTGCGGGACTTTACGAGCAAGAGGCTGAACGTACCGGGGGCGCGAATGGGGCGTTCTGGCGGAATCGCGCGGCCCGGGCGAGTCGAGACGGAGCCGTGGGGCCCGATGAAACCGCTCGCCTATATAAAGCAGCCATAAAGGCGGCGGATGCGACCTGCACCAGTATTCACAGGGAGGCGCAGGCCTTCTTTATCCAAACCGATAGGAAAGAAGATTGGCTGGACGCCTTGGCGGCGGAAGCCGAACTCCAGGATGGCCCAGCTAAGGTCGGGACACTGCTTGAGGCGGCCGTGGGGTCCTTTACAGATCCAGCGCGAAGAGAAAAGACCATTAAACAGCTGCGGAAGGCCGCGGAAATTGATCCCTCTTGTTCGCCCGCAGGCGAGCTCGCCATCGAGCTTCTACTTCTGACCGACCAAGCGAGCGAGGGCATCGCCGCTCTGGACGAGTCCCTCGCATTAGCCACCTCTCTCAGGACAAAGGCCCGGCTGGCTTTTCGTGTGGGAGAGATCCTTGAACACAGCCTGGGCGATTTCAAAGCGGCAAGTGAGCGGTACAGGCAGGCCGCAGAATTCGACCCAGACCATCCCTTTGCAGCCTCATCTGAGGCGGCCGCTTTGCACCGCGCGGGAGATTGGCCTCAAGCCGTGGCCGCATTGGAAAGGTTGGCCAATGGGACCACAGAACCCGACCGGCGCTCTCGGTTCTGGCACCAAGCGGCCACTATCCAACGCTGGCATTTGAAAGATACGGCCGCGGCCGATGCATCGGATACCAAGGCCTTGGAGACTTCCAGTCTGCAACCCGGTGCGATTGATGCCTTGGTGGTGTCCTCGGCCCAAAGCGGAGAGGTGGCTCGGTACGCCGAGGCCTTGGCCTTGGCCGGGCAGAGCCTGCCGCATACCGCGGACAAGCTCTGGCACGCGTATCGTGCAGCACGCATCTACTCGGATTGCCTGAAGGACTATAAACAAGCCCAGGGATTGCTGCTTCGTTGCATTGAGATCGATAATCACAACCAGCCAGTGGTGGCGCTGTTGCGGTCGGTTTCCGGAGCGCTTGGGGATTGGCAGGCAGTTTATGATTTACGCCGAGTGGAGGCCGCTTCCAGCATCGGGGAAGAACGATTATGGCACTTGGTTACCGCGGCCCATGCTACGGCTCATATTTCGGGCTTGGACGCCCAAACAGTTGCGTTGGAAATTCTCGATGAGGATGCTCAGAACCCGGCTGCCCTCGCGGTCATGGAGCGCGCGGCGCTGCTAGCGGGTGATCGATCTCGCTTGATCGGTGTTTATCGGAGGGTGCGAAACGGGCTGGAGGATCCCGGCAAGCGTACGGCAATTGCCGTTCGCCTAGCCGATTTGGCTTCCGAGATGGGTGACCGCCAACTGGCCATAAGGTCCATCACGCGAGTTCTTGAAGCTTCGGCCGGGCCTCGGCCTTATGGCGCTATGGGGCGACTATCGGTGGGACTTGAGAACTGGGCATTGGCCGAGGCGGCCCTCCACGCGGACGGCGATCAGCAAGGGCTGGCCCGGCTACTGGAGACCACATCGCAAGACCAAAAACGGGTCGCAGCCACGTGGCGCTCGATTTCGAAAGGCCTTCCCGATTGCCCCGAGGCCTTTGGGGGCCTCGAGCGCGCTTTGACTCGACTCAGCAGTCGGGATGGGCTGGCCGAGACTCATGGTGCGCTGGCACGAACCGAGCAGGAAAAATCCATCGCCAATTTTCATGCATTGCTTGCCGGGCATCTGTTTGAAAACGAAGATGCCACCGAGCGTGCAGTGGAGTTTTATCAGCAAGCCCATGCGAGCCAACCTTATCGAGGCAAGGCATTTGAGGCGCTGGTTCGGATACATTCCGAGAATGGTAACGTCGAAGCGGTGGAGCGGGTGTTTGCTTCGATTTCGAATACCAGCATCATTGAGCAAGCAGACGCACTCTTGGATGCCGGCGCTGCGGATCGAGCCACTGCGCTGTATCGACGAGCCCTAAAAGGCATCAAGAAAAAGGACGGACTTGGCTCGAAGCTGCCTCTTCTCGTTCGCTACGAGCAAGCGCTGATCTCCGAAGAGAAGTGGCCAGATGTCTTTGAATCGCTGGGGCAACGGCTATCGTTGTCGAATGACCCTTCGGAAACCGCACTAATTGAGGCAAAACGGCGATGGGTGCTGTCCGAGCGGATGGCGGATTCAGATGAAGCTTGGGAGTTTTATCGGGAACTGCATGAGAGCAATCCTGATGACGCTGATGTGCTCGAAAACCTGGCCCGGATCGCGGGGGCGAGAGGAGAGCAGAAGCTCGCTATCCAGTTTCTGGACGGGCTGTCTAATATTGCAGCCACAGCCGAAGACGCCGCGCGCTATCAGCGTCGTATTGCCGAAGTCCATGAAGCCAACGACGCACAAGAGAAGGCGCGGTCCGCATTTTTGAGAGCCCTGGACCACCAGCCCAACGATACCGAGGCGCTGGAGGGATTGAAACGCCTGGCTGAGCTGTCAGAGGATTGGCAGGGTCTGGTCGGAGTGTTGACCCGGGAAATCAGCCTAGTAGACGGAGACCGTCAAATCGAAACGGCTCGGCAAATCGCCGCACTGTGGGAAACAAAATTGGACGACCCTGCTGTGGCTGCGGACGCTTGGAGGAAAGTCCTGGCTTTGGTGCCCGGCGATGCGGTGGCACTCGAACATTTGGTTCAATTGAATCAAAAACTCGGCGAGTGGGCAGCCTTCATCGACGATGGACAGGCCTTGGTTCACTACCTTGAAGGGAGCCAGCGAACCAGCCTTTTGGCGGCCATGGGCCGAGCCTCAATGGAGCATCTCCAACGCGAAGAGGAGGCGATACGGCTTCTCGACGAGGCGTCCATAGGAGAGCATGCTGAAAAGCAAGCGGCCGAGGACCTCGAGCGAATCCATGCCGGACGCGGTTCCTGGGACAAAGTTGTCGAGTGTATGGTCCGACGTGCTCAGGCCTCCGAGCAAGACCAAGCGATTGAAATATTCCTGAAGGCCGCCAAAACCCGTAAGAACCAGCTTCGAGACCGACGAGGGGCAGCGCAGTTGTTTGATGAAGTGCTGAGACTGAACCCGTCAGAACCTACGGCACTCCAATTCAAAGGCGACTATTTGTACGAGAAGGCGGACCTCGCCGGCGCTGTCCAAGTGTTTGAACAAATCGAACGGCTAGGGTTTGAGGAAGACCTTGATGACTTCGATATCCGGATGGAGCGCGCGTTGTACCTCTACCAATTTGGGGAGGCACTTCGGCGACTTGGACGCGCCGACGATGCAATGCAACGTTACGAACAAGCCCTCGAACTCAACGGGAGCCATCTGCCCACCCTTGAGGCGGTCGGCCCCCTTTACGTCGAAGGGGAGCTTTGGGACAAGGCCAACACGGTTTTCCGGCAGGTGCTTCAACTCACGGGCGGCCAGGGCCAACCCGAGCGGCTTGCGAAGGTTTACTCCTGCTTGGGGCGCGTGGAATTTGCACAAGGCCATACGGACAAGGCGATTCGTCGATTCGATAAGGCACTAGAACTCCAACCCAACGATGTTGAATCGCTCCAAGGCTACGCCTCGGTCTTGTTTCAACTCAAGGACTGGAACAACCTTCTCACCACCTACAACAACATCATCTACCATGCCTCCGAAAGGGATGCTTTTATCGAGGCATATCTCATGAAGGGCTTTGTTTTGGATGCCCACATGTCGTTGGCTGACAAGGCTGCGCAACATTACGAAAAGAGCCTCAGTTTCGATGCCTCCCATCCGGGAGCGCTCCTGCGGCTTGCGGAACTTGCGATTCGGAAAGACGAGTGGGACCGCGCCATGAGCTATGCCGGCCGGGCTCTTACAGTGGGGGGCGAAGCCAGCGAAACCATCACAGGACTGCTGCATTTAGCTCAAGCCATCAGTCTTTTGGCGGGTCACAAAGAAGAAGAGGCGGCGGAGGCTCTGAACGCCGCCAAGAAGGTAGAAGCGTTGGCGAGTGACATCGAAGGTGTCGAGAAAGACGGAAAGGCCCTTCAAGGCTTGCTCCGCTCTACCTTACAGTCGGGACTGTAGTTTAGGGAATCCAGACACAGTGGGCGAAATTCTTTTTAAAAATCGGGGTTGGATTCCCTTCCCATTCTTGGCAGTGGCCGTGTATTTTACGCTACCGTTGTCGGTGCTCACCGGTTTAGGCTTGAGCCTAGTGCCCTTGGGCTTGCTGGTACGCCTGTGGGGGCTGATCCATATGGGCCCTCAGGCTCGATCTCGAACCGCAGTGGTAGAAAAACTGATCTATACGGGGCCTTACGAGCTCTCTCGAAACCCTTTGTATATCGCCAATATTGCCCTCTATTCGGGGATTGGGCTCGCCACGCTGGGCCTTCTGGGATGGGGCGCAAGCCTGGGCCTGGCGGTCGTGTATTACAACCTAATTGTTCGGTATGAAGAAGCTTTTCTCGAACAACGCCTTGGGGAGATCTACCGGAGTTACAGGAACCGAGTCCCTCGGTGGTTTGGCGAGGCGGCCCCTGTCCACGCGGCCGCCCCCAAGGGCAGATTGGATGAGCGGTTCAGCGCCGCGCTCAGGGCAGAGCGCACGACGCTGCTTTTTGCCTTATTCGTCACAACGTTGGTACTGCTAAGGGCATCGCTCCCGAGTTAGCAGGGCGCATGTATTTGGACCACAATGCCACATCGCCGATGAGCCCACGGGTGAAGGACGTGCTTTATTCGGCCATGAGTGAGACTTGGGCGAACCCGAGCTCGCCGCACTCGTTGGGTCAAGCGGCGTGCGCGCTGGTGGAACATAGCCGTCGGGTGATCGGCGATCTACTTGAAGTGCCTGCGAAGTGGGTCTACTTCACGTCGGGCGCCACGGAGGGCAATGCATGGGTTCTGGCAAACGCCACACTTCCTGTCATCGCCTCCGCCGTGGAGCATCCCTCTGTGTTGGCCTGGGCGTCCGAAACCATCCCGGTCAACGGGGACGGCGTTATCGATCTCGACGTTTTAGAGGCTAGGCTTCAGGGAGGGCCCGCCCTCGTGTCGGTGATGGCCGCAAACAATGAAATTGGCATTCTCCAGCCCATCGAAGAAATTAACGCAATTTGCTGTCGCCAAGAAGCACTGTTCCATTGCGACGCTACTCAACTTTTCGGCCGATATCCGGCCCGCATAAATGCGGACTTCATCACCGTATCGGCCCATAAACTTGGCGGGCCACGTGGGGTGGGGGCGATGGTCGCAAAATCGCCACCAAAGGCACTCTTACAGGGGGGCAAACAAGAGCGAGGGGCTCGGGCGGGCACACTGAATACTCCGGCGATTGTCGGCTTTGGGGAAGCGCTGAACGAGCAGCGATGCTGGGCGGGTGATGAGCGGAAAAAGTTGGAGGATTTCTGTGTTCAGCAAGGCGGTCGCGTCATCGGAGCCGGAACCGCGAGGCTGCCGAATACCTTTTCGGTGCTTTTTGATATTCCCGGAGATCTGCTGGTCACGGCTCTGGACCTGAATGGTGTTCAAGCCTCGACCGGCTCTGCTTGCGCATCCGGCGCGACGGCCACCAGTCATGTGTTAGAAGCCTGTGGTATCGAAGGGGTCCCGGTACGGTTTTCGTTCGGGCCTGACTCTAAGGCCGAGCCTGCCATCCAGGCATTGGGCGCGGCCTTGGATAAGATGGGGGAGTCATACTCATGCGTGTAGTTGCGGCGATGTCCGGCGGGGTCGATTCGTCTGTTGTGGCGGCGCTCCTTTTGGAGCAAGGTCACGAAGTGATTGGAGTCCACATGAAGCTTCACGATGTGGAAGAAGGTGAAGCAGGTCATTGCTGCGGACTTGATGATGCAATGGATGCCAGAATGGTCGCTGACACACTCGGGATTCCCTTTTATGTGATGGACCTCCGTGAGGCATTTAAGAAGGCTGTGATGGCTGATTTTGCCGAGAGCTATCGTGCCGGACGCACGCCGAACCCTTGTATTAAATGCAATGGAGTCCTCAAATTCCGCGTGCTTTTGCAGCGGGCGCGGGCCTTGGGTGCAAGCCACCTGGCCACAGGTCATTACGCAAAGGTGACGCCAGAAGGTCGGCTTTTTAGGGCGGTAGACCATAAAAAAGACCAGACTTATTTCCTTTTTCCTGCCACAAAAAAAGCATTTTCTCAGACTCTATTCCCGCTCGGTGGAATGACTAAGGCGGAGGTGAGAGCCCACGCTGAACGGTTTGGGCTGGTCACATCCAGTAAACCCGAGAGTCAGGAGGTCTGCTTTATTCCCGATGACGACCACACTCGGTTCGTAAAGGAATATTTTGACGAGATAGACGGCGCTGGCGACATCGTGGACGAAGATGGCCAGGTACTAGGTCAACATGACGGGTATTTTCGATACACTATTGGGCAGCGCAGAGGCCTTGGGGTGGCGGCCGGCTATCCCATTTATGTGCTAAAAATTAACGCTGCCACGCGACAAGTGGTCGTCGGGCCCGCGGATAAGCTGATCGAACAAGGACTGGTTGCATCCGGCATGAACTGGTTTCGAAAGCCAGAAGAGGGCGAGTCCGTGTGTGTCCGAATTCGGCACAATGGTGGACTGATTCCCGCAACATTCTCTGGCGACGACCCGATTCAGGTCAATTTCGAGGCGCCGGCTCGAGCGATCGCGCCAGGCCAGGGCGTGGTGCTCTATGCGGGTGATGAAGTGCTAGGTGGTGGGTGGATTGAGCGTGCCCTGTGAACTATCACTTTAAGGACCAGGCCCTTCTCGAAACCGCCCTGACTCACACCAGTTGGGCCTACGAAAATGGCGGGGAACACAATGAGCGGCTGGAGTTCCTGGGGGACGCGGTACTGCAACTCTGCAGCACCGAGATTCTATATCGTTTCTTTCCGGATGACCGAGAAGGCGTACTTCACGGGTACCGTACCCAACTGGTAAGCACGGATCATCTCGCGCAAATCGCCAAGCGATGGAAGCTCGACCAAAAAGCAAAGTTAGGCAAAGGCGAGGAGGCGACCGGAGGCCGTGAAAAGCCCCGCCTATTGGCCGGTCTATTCGAAGCGGTGTTGGGTGCCATTTACCTGGATGCCGGCCTCGATTCGGTGATGACTGTGATTCAAGAAGCCCTACACGGCGACCTGGCGGGCCTGCAGTCCAATTCTGATCCACGCGTCGTTTTACATGAGTGGGCCCAGCAAGAACATGGTGTGCCCCCCGAATATTCTGTGATCCGGGAAGAGGGCCCGCCCCATGAGAAGACCTTCACTGTTGCCGTTTGTACGCCCAATGGTGTGATCGGTGAAGGGAAGGGGCGGTCTAAAAAAGTGGGATGTATTACTGCGGCTCAGGCCGCTGTCGAAAAGTTGGGCCTCAAGTCGTGAAGGTGGTCCCTATTGACCTCGGTGGCAGTCGCCAGACCTGCTATGTCGCGCCTCCGAATCGACCCATACCAGACCCTGCCACCGTACGGCTGTTAATCGAACAATATAGAGCCAGGGCAGCCGACCGATCATTACAGATTGGGTTTTTTCATGGGGGAATGCCCGATGCGGAGTTGCTGCGCGCCTGCTCTGGCCTCCCCATTCGACTGTCATTGAACCCCGCAGATTTAGACAAAAGGGCAGCGGAGGAGTTGCTTGAAGCGGGATGCACCACGGTCGAATTAGAGATCATGACTATCGATCCGCACGTGCTTCGAACCTGTGCCAGGCCCTACACCAGCAGTCAGGCCTTTGCCATGGGAGAAGGGCTGAAACGGATGGGGTTTCAGGTCGGGGTACACTTGGTTCCCGGTCTTCCAGCAGGCGATGTGGACGGAGCGTTACGAGACGCGGAATATGCGAGCCAAGCCGAGTGGGTGGATTTCGTACGGATCTGGCCTGCGCTGGGATTTAAGGGGGCCACGATTACCGAATGGGCATTGGACGGGAGTTGGGATCCCTGGGATGTGGGCCAGGCCATCGATATCGTTTTTCAGATGATCGATATCTTGGATGCTCGCGGAAAACCCACCATCCGCGTCGGAATACAGCCCGGACAAGACATTCCGGTCCGGGCGGTGGTGGGACCTGTTCATCCCAATATACGAGGCGAGATTCAGTCCAGAAAATTTGGGTCCCGCTTACGCGAAAGGCTTAAAATTACCCAGCCAGGGGATGACGTCGTGGTCCATGTGAACCCCAAGGACCTGAGCTGGGCCAAGGGAATTTCAAACATAAATGGGCGCACGGGAAAGAGCTTATATCAGTTGGCCTCCCTCAAATTTCAACCCAATCCCGATGTGGGGCGCGGAGCCCTGAAGGTGATAGGAGGAAAGCATGGATCCAATGACTGACCCTATCGGCACGTTTGCCGTGTTCTTCACGGGCGCGGTGGGGCTGTTTGTATTTTTTTGGTGGTTTGGTGGCCGGCGGGGTGAAGGGTGAGCACGCATAAATACGGTAGCGTCGCCATTATCGGGCGACCCAATGCCGGGAAAAGCACTTTACTCAACCGGCTTCTTGGGCAAAAGGTCGCGATTACATCCGACAAACCCCAGACCACCAGAAATCGAATCGCTGGCATTCTCACGCAAGACCACCTTCAAGTCGTTCTCGTGGATACGCCCGGTATTCATTTCGCGAAATCCCGAATCAATAAAGCGATGGTCTCGATTGCCGTCAACAGTATCGAGGAAGTTGATGCCATCTGCCTTGTCGTTGATGCTCACCGCGCCGTTGAACGTTGGCCGAAAGACAACAGCGGAGTCAGTCCAGCTGTCGAGCACTTGGCGGCGGTGGTGGACCGAGCGGAAGGGCTCCCTGTCTCTGTGGCTCTCAATAAGATCGACAAGCTACCCAAAACAGCACTTTTACCGTTGATGCAGGGTCTACACAATCGGCTACCGAAGGCTGAGATCATGCCGGTATCTGCCCTGAAAGGGAAGGGAGTAGACACCCTCGTTGAACACTGGGCTTCGATCCTTCCCGAAGGGCCTCCCATGTGGCCAGCCGATCAAATCATGGACGCCAGCGAACGGTTCCTCGTCGCGGAGTTGATTCGCGAAAAGGTTTTTCGATGCACGCACCAAGAGGTGCCCTATTCCACGGCTGTCGAGATAGAGCAATTTACCGAAGAGGCGCGAGAGGACGGTGTGCCTTACGTCGAGATTTATGCCCGAATTCTGGTAGAGCGAAAACAGCAGAAGGGCATCATAATTGGCAAACAGGGGGCGATGCTGAAGCGCATAGGGACAGCCGCTAGAAAAGAAATGGCCCGCCTCCTTGGGGCCAAAATACGTCTCAACCTCCACGTCTCCGTATCTGAACGTTGGACGGAGAAACAGAGATTCCTCAATACCTTTGGGATTGAGTGACAGGTAGACGAAGATTCGACTGCACCACCAGCGCTAAGTGGCCCTAAAGGATAGAGCGGGAGCATGCTACCCGTAGTCGCCATCGTTGGACGCCCTAATGTAGGCAAGTCGACCCTCTTCAACCGACTCACTCGGTCGCGACAGGCTTTGGTAGATGACCAGCCTGGCGTCACGCGAGATCGCCACTACGGCATCGCCCGAGACGGTGACTTTGAAATCCTGGTGATCGACACAGGGGGCTTTGAACCTAATCCTGAAGACCCGCTGTTCTTGACCGTCAGACAGCAGGCTGAGGCTGCTATCAGCGAAGCGGATCTGATTCTATTTGTGGTGGACCAGCAAGCAGGGCGGACCCCCACCGACGATGAGACAGCGGGCGTACTTCGTAAGGCTGCCAGCAAGAACGAAAAGAATCCGCCTGTGCTTTTGGTGGTCAACAAATGCGACAACGATGCAGCTGAAATCAATGCCGCGGACTTTTGGGGACTGGGTATTGAGTCGATGCTCTGTATTTCAGCCGAACACGGCCGAGGTTCGAGCGACCTCTGGGGTCTTATCGCTGAAAACCTGGCGAACAGCTCGGCCTCCACCGAAGAAGAGTCAGAGGAACCCAACGAGATTCGAGTCGCCGTCCTGGGTCGGCCCAATATTGGCAAATCCACCTTGGTGAATCGGCTGATTGGTGAAGACCGGCATGTGGTTCATGATGCGCCCGGAACCACAATGGACTCCATCGATTCTGTCGTTGAAATCGGAGGACAGCAATATCGGTTTATCGACACTGCGGGAATTCGACGAAGGTCCAAGATCGATACACGCCTTGAGGTGTTTGCTGCGACCCGAGCCATTCGCTGTATTGAGCGCTGCCACATCATTCTGCTGGTGGTGGATGCCACAGAGCCCATCGCACACCAGGATGCACGCCTTGCTGCACTTATCGAGGACCGCGGCCGTGGAGTCTTGATTCTGTTCAATAAGTGGGACCGAGTTTCACCCGACCCGGAGAGAAATGTTCGCGTGGTCGATGACGAGCGAGACCAACGCCTGCCCCATCTAAAGTGGGCGCGTGCCCTTTATATTTCTGCGCTCACTGGAAAGGGCTGCGGTCTCATTCTTGACGAAATTCAGCGGATATATGGAGAGTTCGACAAACGGATAAAAACTTCGGAACTGAACAATTTCCTTGAAGCCGCGATCGATGCTTATTCTGTCCCCCAAAAGAACAACCGTCCCGTCAAGCTGAACTATATGACTCAAACCCGCGTGCGTCCGCCCAGCTTTGTAGTCTGGGCCAATTCGCCCGACGGCGTCCCCACGTCATACAAAAGGTATCTTGAAAACAAACTGCGAGACGCCTATGGTTTCGGCGGAACACCGATAAGGATTTCGATTCGACAGAAACGGCGCCCTGGAGAGGGGAAGCGTTCATGATCAGGGTCTTGGAGGACCGGGTAATCAACAAGATTGCCGCAGGGGAAGTGGTCGAGCGACCGGCCAGCATTGTCAAAGAGTTGGTCGAAAACGCTATAGATGCCGGTTCCAGTGAACTTCGCGTGGACCTAAAGGGCGGCGGAAGGACTCTCATTAGAGTATCGGACAATGGCCGAGGCATGGACCGTCAGGATGCGACCTTGTGTATCGAACGACATGCGACATCGAAAATTCGTTCCGATGAAGACCTGTTTAGCGTGGCCACCCTGGGTTTTAGGGGAGAGGCGCTGCCCAGTATTGCGGCGGTCGGACGCTTCGAGTTGCTCACTAAAGAGCAAAACATGGAAGTCGGTACCCGTATCGCTATCGAGGGCGGCAAGCTGGTTGATCTGAGCGATGCCGGTTGCCGGGAAGGCACGGACATATCGGTACGGTCCATCTTCTACAACATCCCCGCCCGGCGTAAATTTCTTCGCACCGCAGGCACCGAACTCTCGCATTGTGTTGAAGCCGTCAGCCGCCAAGTCATGTGTCGACCGAAGATCGACGTCGAAGTGGTCCACGATGGACGCACCGCGTTGCGCGCGCCCGCAGTTGCCACCATGGCTGAGCGGGCGGCTGACCTCCTGGGGCCACACGGGAAGGCCTTGGTGGAGGTCAAATTTGATGATGGACCTTTGAGCGTGACGGCTCTGATGAGCCCCGTGGGCGTTCACCGGGCATCCAGTCGGGGGGCCAGCTACCTGTACGTCAACGGTAGATATGTCCAAGACATGGTCTTGCGACGAGCGGTACGTGAAGCCTACCGAGGATTGGTACCCAAAGGGAGACATCCCACCGTCGTGCTCAACGTGACCGTACCGCCAGACCATGTGGATGTGAATGTTCATCCCGCCAAAACCGAAGTACGGTTTCGGTTTGCCTACGACTTGACCGACTCGGTGGCTCGCGGCTTACGGAGGGGCCTGGAAGCCCACGGCATCAAGAAACCGGTAGCCAATGAGGCGAGGTACAAACCGACTCCTGTGCCGGGTTCCACCTCAACCACGGGGGATCACCAGGAATCTCTTGGGCTGACAGCCCCCGCAGCTCCGCCACCTCCCAGCCCGTTCGACAGCGCGAGCCTTACGGGGGGGGTCAATGCGCCCGCACCCAGTCTACCGCCGCCAACGCCGTCATTTCACATCCCCGAAGTCACAGATACCGACCGCCCTTCGGCCGATGCGCGCGACCTTCTTCCAGTACCTCGGTTCGCTGATCTGAGAGTTTTGGGTCAACTGGCTCAGACCTACATCCTTTGCGAGGGCGGGGGCGAATTAGTCATCATCGATCAGCACGCCGCTCACGAACGGGTCATGCTTCACCAGCTCCTCAAGGACCCGAATAGGCATCTGGGCACCGGAAAAAGATTTTTAACCCCTCAACTGATCGAACTTTCTCCCGCCCGGGCGGCCTCACTCAGGGCACAGACCGAAGCCTTGAGTCGATATGGCTTCGATATTGAACCTTTTGGTGGGGATACCTTTGCGGTCAAAGAAATCCCCGCTGCCCTCGGTAAGGTGGATCTCTCCAAGCTTATAGAGGACGTCGCTGACGATATCGCCGAAGGAGGGCAGGGGCGCCCAGTGGACGATGTCGTCGAGTTGGCGCTGGCGACCATGGCTTGCCATAGCGCCATCCGAGCCGGACAGACCTTGTCCCTGTACGAAATGCGAGCCTTACTCACGGCTACTGACCGGGTGGATTTCTCGGTTTGCGCCCATGGCCGGCCCGTCTCGATCCGAATCAGCGCGGCCGAGCTCGAAAAACGCTTCCATCGGTCCTGAGATGGCGACAATGTTAATCGCCGGTACGACGGCATCCGGGAAGACCGACTTAGCTATCCGGATTGCGGAGGAGACCGATGCGGTCATTGTGAGCGCGGACGCCATGACGGTGTATCGGGGCCTCGACGTGGGGACTGCAAAGCCCTCAATAAAGGAACGGGCGGCCATACTTCACTACGGGATTGACATCCGAAATCTGGGTGAAGCGTTCGATGTCTCGGAGTTCATCGCCCTGGTGGAGGAAGTTCAACAACGGCACCCGCGCGTCATTGTCGCTGGAGGTACCACATTTTGGATGCAGGCCCTTTTGAATCCTTTGGCAGACCTGCCGCCCCCAAATCCATCGGTTCGCGCCGAACTCGAAAAACTGGAAGACCCCTATCAACATCTGGAAGATCTGGACCCTACGGCCGCAGCGCGGCTCCACCCCAATGATCGGGTCCGAATAGTACGGGCGTTAGAGGTGCATCGGCTCACAGGAAAAACACAGACCGAACTGCATGAGGCGGGCCCCAGCCGTGAACCTCTTAACGCTCATGTGATCTGGTTGGACAGGGACCATTTAAGGGAACGAATTGAGGCCCGTTTGGCCGGCATGTGGTCCGCGGGGTACATCGAAGAGGCCGAATGGGCGCTCAGCCAAGATCCCAAGGGCCTGTCAAAGCCCCTCCAGAGTTTTGCTTATCGCCACCTTGTGGAACACCTGAAGGGGGACCTCGAGTTGGACGAAGCCAAATGGAGGACCTCCAGAGACACTTGGCATTTTGCGCGTAAACAGCGCACGTGGGCCAGAGGGTTGGGCTGGGCCGGCACTCTGGAAGACCTGCCCATTGAACAAGCAAAGATCTGGTTCGAAAGGCAATAATACGCAGACCCATCTTCGCCGCAGAGTGGATTCGACCGGGAATATTCCATCTCTGCACATATCGCTTGACGCCCAACCCTTAAAGTGGTTTCATTGGTTAGTGTTGACAGGTCAACACCACCATTAAAGGCATCACGACGGATTTCCGATACCCGGAATTCGGGCGCCAGGAGGAAGCAAGCGAATGCAACGAAAACACCGTCGCTCCATGGTGCAGGGTGGAATCTTTTGTGTGGCCGTCTTCTTGCAGTCAGCAGGCTGTGGAGAGGTTCGGTATCGTGACACCATCAGCCCTCAGACATCCATTCAGAAGCTCGTCCTTCAGGGCGACGTGGGTGTCGTTGAAGTCGTCCCGAGTGACCGTACCCGCGTGGAATATGCGGTTCGCGCGCCCGAGGGCACAGCATTGGTTCAATACACAGAGTTCGATGGCGTACTTCAGGTGAACACCCGATGCCGTACGCCAATACTCTGTTCGGTAGATGCAGAGATTCATATTCCCATGGACGTGCATCTCGACATCGAATTGGACAGAGGCGAGGTGTGGGCCACAGGCGTCGGCGCCATCAACGTCTCTGTGGGACAAGGCCTGGTGGACCTCGAGACCGCATCCGTCACCACCGTCCAGGTGGGGAGTGGGTCCGCGCGAGTCGTGAGCCGACAACCCGAGCAGATCAGAGTGGCTGTGGGTCAGGGAGATATCACTGCACTGGTTTCGCCCGAAGCGTGGAATGTTTCTATTGTCGCAGCCGGCGAATCATTGAAGGGGATTGCGCACGACGAGGATGCCTCGGGAATTCTGGAGCTTGTAGCGCCCGCTGGCGTGGTGTCGGTCAAAGCCGTCGATGGCGCTCGAGATTCAGGTACCCCTTGACCCCTTAAGGCCTGCCCCGTAACCTCTCCTAAGGAGGGGTCTTGGGATTGCTCGGGATATTCATCGTCACATTTCAAGCCTTCGCAGGCGGTTCGGTCGAAACCATCGCGGCGGCTCGTGATGCCCTGAAGGAACGAGATGCGGACCGGGCCTACAGCCTGCTGGCCCAAGCCCGGCAATCACTTCCCAATGAAGACCGAATCGTGGATGCGGCCCATGTCGGCCAACTCTTTTATATGGAAGGCCTGGCACCGAGAGTCTTCGGGGCCGAAAGAGAGCGAGATCTACAGAAGTTCCGCGATGCCCTTTCGGTCTACCCCATACTCCAATGGGACAGGGAGCTTATCGACGAAAAACCCATCCGGGCATACTTCGAAGCCTTGCGAGCGGAAGTTCAACAACGAGTTCACCAGCACACTCAAGTGCCCGAGAAAAGGGGCTCGCTCAAAACATTCGTGGATGGTGTCGAACACAAACCTATGGAAGCGGTCCGTTCGGGTCCACATCTCATCCAGGTTCAATGCCCCAACGGACAAGTCGCTGGCCGTTGGTTTGACTTTGACCAAGATCTGGATTGGACCAAAATGTGCGCGGAGCCCCTTGACCTCACGGTGTCGTCCGAAAACGAGCGCGATCCGATGGCTGACTTTGACGCCAGCCCACTCAAAGGGCCCGATCCATTTAAGTGGACCCCTCCAGAACCAAAACAGAGAGGAAAAATTCGGGTCCAGGTGTCCCAAAAATCGCTCTTTATCGGAGCGGGTGTGGCGGGGATCGTTGCCGTTGGGACCTATGCGGCTGCACTCGCTTCTCGAGGCAAATATGACGACCTCGATGATTCAGATCTTCGCACCGAAGGGCAGTTGGATGCTTTACGGGGCAAAACAAATACTCTAGTTGGTGTCTCGATCAGCAGCGCTGCGGTCGGGGGAGGCTTGGCTGCGGCGGCTATTCTCAAAGGAAAGTTCTAGGGGCTTTCGCGATATTTGGGCAAGAACAGAGTAGGAAGAGGAATGGAATTTACGCTTGAATTCGAAAGGCCCATTGTGGAGCTTCGTAAACGGATTGCCGGGTTGCGGGAGATGGAGCGCAATCAAGGGGCCGATCTCAGCGGTGCCATCGAACAACTCGAGAGGCAAGCCGAGATATTGTTGGAGCAGGTTTTTACAAGCCTGACCCCTTGGCAGGAGACCCTGCTGAGCCGCCACCCCGCTCGGCCTTACACGATGGACTACATCCAAGGCCTTTTTACCGACTGGACTGAACTCCATGGTGACCGCGCCGGGCATGAAGACGCGGCGCTCATTGGGGGGTTGGCCCGTTTCGGAGAGACGCCCATCATGGTTATCGGCCATCAAAAAGGGCGAAATACTAAACAAAATATTCAGCGCAATTTTGGCATGGCCAGGCCCGACGGCTACCGGAAGGCGCTTCGATTGATGGACTTAGCCAACCGATATGGTCGCCCTATCATTACCTTTATCGATACCCCGGGGGCCTACCCAGGTATCGATGCCGAGGAGCGTGGGCAGGCAGAGGCCATAGCCCGTAATATTCTCGAGATGTCGACATTTACTGTGCCCATCATCTGCACCGTGATTGGTGAGGGCGGCTCAGGTGGCGCCCTAGCTGTCGGCGTCGGTAATCGAGTGTTGATGCTCGAGCACTCGGTGTATTCCGTGATTTCCCCCGAGGGCTGCGCTGCGATCCTTTGGCGGGACAGAGCTGAGGGTCCCAAAGCGGCCGCAGCTCTTAAAATTACTGCCCAAAATTGTGCGGACCTCGCCGTCGCTGATGAGGTCATTCCCGAACCGAAGGGAGGGGCACACCGAAACGTAGACCAGGCCGTATCGAATCTTGGAAAAGTGCTTCGGCAGCATCTCGATGAACTGTTGGCGATGGCGCCCGAAGAAGTGCGACAAGACCGGTATGACCGGTTCCGCGATCTGGGTGCGGTACTTGAGGGACAGGCGCGACAATCGTGAGTCCAATTAAACTCCAAGGGGGAGGTCGCTTACGGGGAAAAATTCGTGTTCCCGGCGACAAGTCAATCTCCCATAGGGCGCTGATTTTTAACGGTTTATCGTCAGGCACGGCCACGGTCGAGGGCCTGCTCGGGTCCGAAGATGTAGCATCCACAGCAGCGTGCCTGCGAGCGCTGGGCGTTAAAATCGACGGCTCGACTGTGGAGGGTTGTGGCGGCCAATTCCGTCGCCCCAGCACGAACCTCGATTGTGGAAATTCGGGCACCACATTTCGTCTTTTATTGGGCCTTCTGGCTGGACAGTCCTTCGACGCCACGTGTATTGGTGATGCGTCTCTGAGTAAGCGTCCCATGGCCCGAGTCATCCGGCCCTTGACCGCAATGGGGGCGTCATTCGTGTCGGAACGCGAGTATCCTCCGATATCGATACAGGGCGGCTCGATCAAGAATGGGTCCGTGGAATCCACAGTGGCTTCCGCTCAAGTCAAAACGGCGGTGATGCTGGCCGCACTGCAAGGCACGGGAGAGCTGCTTTTCAGAGAACCCGCCTTGAGTCGAGACCATACTGAGCGGATGCTGAGAGCGATGGGTGTGGATTTCGAGGACGAGGTCGCTATGGATGGCACCCATACAATCCGCATGATGGGGCCCCAGAGCCTGGAAGCCGTAGATTTTGTGATTCCCGGCGATATTTCGTCCGCCGCTTTTTTTATGGTGGCCGGGCTCATCGCTCCAGGCTCAGAGATTCACATTGAAAACGTCGGTATAAACCCATCCAGAGCCGGCGTATTGGAAGTACTCAAGGCTATGGGTGGATCCATTGAGGAGGTGCGACCAAGAACGGTAGGCGGGGAGCCTGTGGCCGACCTTGTGGTGCGTTCCTCAGCCCTTTCGGCCGTCGATATTTCGGGCGATTTGGTTCCTCGGCTAATCGATGAGATTCCGGTATTGGCGGTGGCCATGGCTCATGCCCGCGGTAGAAGCACCGTGCGTCAAGCCAGCGAACTTCGAGTCAAGGAGTCCGACAGGATCCAAACGACGCTTCAAATCCTTGACCAACTAGGGGTCGACACTGTTGAGGTGGCGGATGGCTTCGATGTAATTGGGCAGGGCGGCACACCACTTAAACCCCTGCGAATCGATGCAGAGAATGACCACCGAATTGCCATGTCTGCGCTGGTCGCGGCCATTGCGGTGCCGGGTCAATCCACCGTTGAGGGTGCAGAGGCCATCGCCACGTCATTCCCGACCTTCTATTCGAGCCTGGAGGGGCTTCGTGGATAGGCGCCTTTGCATCGCGGTCGATGGACCCGCCTCCTCGGGCAAAGGGACGGTTGCTCGCCTGGTGGCCAAGAAATTGGGCTATAGCTACATCGACACTGGGGCGATGTACCGTTCAGTCGCCTTCTTTGCCCATCAGCAGGGAATTGAATGGGGAGACGCCAAAGCCTTGGCCCGAATGGTAGAGAATCTCCAGTTCGACTTCACGTGGAATGGTGAGGAATTGGATGTGATCGTGGACGGTCGCAATATCACCCAGAACATACGACGGGAACAGATCGGAAACGGGGCTTCGGTGGTGGGAACTCATCCGGAGGTTCGGCTCGCGCTCTTGGAGCGCCAACGGGACTTCGCCCAAAAAGGTGGAGTCGTCATGGATGGGCGAGATATCGGCACTGTGGTGTTACCGGACGCCGACCTCAAAATATTTCTGGATGCCAGCGCTTCAGAACGGGCTCGGCGCCGTCACGCTGAATTGCAGGGCAAAGGCTCCAGCGAAGACTTTGAAACGGTATTGGCTGGCGTCAATAGTCGAGACGAACAAGATCGGAACCGTACAGAGGCACCCCTAAGGCAGGCCAGCGACGCCGTATATATAGACACCACGGGGATGTCCGCGAACGAGGCTGCCCTGACAATTCTTAAAATTGCAGCCGACCTGGCTTGACGCACCCCATTCGATTGGCTAAACGTGGCCGTCTTTCAGGAAATGTCGGCGTCTTGTTGCATTTCAGATTGAACAGAACTCAACACTAAACCGTAGCGATTGCCCAAGTCGGATAGGCCGAACCTGAGCAAGAAGCACACAAACCATAAGCACGCACAGCCCCGAACGAACATCAACCGGGTAGCAGGCGTCAAAACAAAAATGACGAATATTGACACTAATGTCGCGGAACTTGACCGCGATCAATTCGCAGCACTCTTCGATGAATACCTTGACCAGAAGAGCATCAAAGAGCAATCGGTTGTCACAGGCCGAGTCATCTCCATTGAAGGGGATTGGATTACCGTGGACATCGGCTACAAGGCCGAAGGCGACATTCCAAAAACAGAATTCCTGAACGAAAACGGCGAACTGACCATTGAGGTGGGTTCTGACGTTGACGTTTACCTCGACTCCATGAGCGAAGCCGACGGCACCTTGAAGCTGTCAAAGCGTCGCGCGGACCAAATGAAAGCCTGGGAAGATATCGCACAAGCTCACGAAGCTGGCGAAACCGTCAAGGGCACCATCATTTCTCGCGTGAAGGGCGGCCTTTCGGTCGATATCGGCGTCAAAGCATTCCTTCCCGGCTCTCAGGTGGACCTCCGGCCCGTCAAGAACCTCGAGAAGATGCTTGGCCTCACTCTGGATTTCAAGATCATCAAATTCAACAAGCGCCGCGGCAACATTGTTTTAAGCCGTCGGGTGCTCCTCGAAGAGGACCGCAAGGTCAAGCGTTCAGAGACGCTCAAGAGCCTCGAGGTTGGCGCCATCATGATTGGTGTGGTCAAGAACATCACCGATTACGGGGCCTTCATCGACCTCGGTGGAATCGACGGATTGCTTCACATCACGGACATGACTTATGGGCGCATCACGCATCCATCCGAGATGGTCGAAGTGGGACAAGAAGTCGAAGTTAAGGTCCTCAAATTCGACTCTGACTCTCAGCGCGTGAGCCTAGGCAGCAAGCAGATTCGGCCCGACCCATGGGACGAAGTCGACCTTCGCTACCCTCCAGGTGCAATCGTTCGAGGGAAGGTCGTATCCATGCCGGACTATGGCTGCTTCATCGAGCTCGAAGATGGCATCGAAGGCCTTGTTCACATCTCTGAGATGACTTGGAACAAGCGCGTGAAGCATCCATCAAAGCTCGTCGAAATGGGCACCGTGGTGGAAGCCAAAGTGCTCGGCGTCGACGTCGAAAACAAGCGAATCAGCTTGGGTATGCGTCAGCTTGAAGCCAACCCCTGGGATGTGGTGGAAGAAAACTACCCCGTGGGCACCATTATTCGTGGTGCGGTTCGGAACATCACAGACTTTGGTATCTTTGTCGGTATCGAAGAAGGCATCGATGGGCTTGTGCATATCTCCGACCTGTCTTGGAGTCAGCGGATCAAGCATCCGTCTGAGGTCTACAACAAGGGTGACGAGGTAGAAGCCCGCGTGTTGAATATCGATCGTGACAACGAACGCTTCAGCCTCGGCATCAAGCAGCTTTCGGATGATCCTTGGTTGTCTGTACAGTCGCGCTATTTCCTGGGCCAGGTCGTCAAGGGAACTGTCGTCAGCCGGACCGATTTCGGCGTCTTTGTCGAGATCGAACAAGGCGTAGAAGGCTTGGTTCACATGTCCGAGCTCAACAACCCGGAAGGCGAATGGGCCGAGGCTTACCCCGACCAGCAGGAGATGTTTGTCGAGGTGCGTCGCGTCGACCCACATGATCGCAAGCTCAGCCTCGCTGAGGTGACGGCCGAGGACATGGACGGTGAGGGTGGCCAAGCACAAAATGCTGGAGACTTCATCGCGCGCCAAACCGAGGACTCAAATGCTCGACTTGGTGACGTCCTGGGTGATCTTTCTGCGAAGCTGGGTGTTTCCGCGGAACCAGAGGCCGAAGCGGCTGACGTCGATGCCGAAGAAGCTCCCGTCACTGAAGAAGGTGCAGAAGCAGCGGGCGAAGAATAAGATAGTCCGCACGCATAAACGGAGGCTGCCGTGGGAAATACAGGACGCTGGTTAAAACTCATCGTACTGGTCCTTGCGGCAGCCTTCCTTGCGTTGTTTACCATTCAAAATTTGGGACGCACCAGCGATTTAAGCATCAACCTTTGGCTGGTCGCTTATAAGCTCAAAACGCCACAGCCTATCCCTTACATGCTGCTCTTTGCCTTTGGAAGCGGACTCCTGTTGGCCGGGTTTCTCGGCACTATCAACCGAATGGGCTTGCTGCGACGCCTTCGAGAGGTCGAAAGAGACGCAGCCAGGGCGAGCTTTTCTGCTCAGGACGACGACTGGACATGATGCGTATGTTCTTGTGTGTGATGTTCGTTTTTAGCGTGGCTTGCGAACAGGAATCGACCCGACCCGAATCGACACCGGTGGCCGATCTCGAACCAACGAGGGCAGGGAGCCTGGTGGACATGAAGATTGACCTGGAAGGCCCCAAACCGATCAGCCGTGAGCGGCTCAAAGCTCTTTGGCCTCAGTTGGCCGCCTTGACGGACACGCAGCTGATGAACGTGTCCAATGCCGTGAACAGTGTTCCGGCCCCGTGCGGGGACTGTAACGAGCTACCGATCGCCCATTGTGCGGACCGCAAAGGGGTGGGGTCCTGTGCTGTGGTGTCCAAGTTGATCGAAAGAGCCATTCGAAACTCCGTGAGCGGCCAATCTCGTCCCGAAGTCAAGGCGTCAATCAACTATCCAGACCTTTGGGGCCCATACGAAGAGAAAGAAGGGCTTGTGTCCGTCGTCCTTTACCGGCACCTGGGTGGGCCCGCCACGGAACAGGTCAACGCGACACTCGAAGCGTTGCGGCCAGAATTCGCCCAAAATGCCGAGTTGACCATACACGGCAACGATGTGGAGCCCAGCCCAGAACTCGGGGTTCGATCGCGACCGACATGGTTCATCAACGGTCACCGTTTCCGCGGCACCCAAAGCGCAGAAACACTCGCGCGCTTTATCCGGCTCGAGGTGTTGGACCTGGACCGATGAGTAAAGCGAACAAAGGGCGCACAGCCGCCATTCGCGCGCTCATGGCTGTGGATGAGGGCTCGCACGTCGAAGACACGCTGGACCAGCACGCCCCTCGAGGAGGGCCCGATCGCGGCCTGGCCTGGCATCTCGCCCTGGGCACTTTACGGTGGCGCGGAGCCCTGGATTCGTCTCTGCAGCCGTTTTTGAAAACGCCGGTCGATCGCCTCGACCCAGCCGTGAAATGGGCCATGCGGATGGGCCTGTTTGAAGTCCATTGCTCGCGGACACCCTCGCGCGCAGCGGTGCACCAAGCGGTCGAGGTGACCAAGGCCGTCGGTTTTCGACGGGCATCGGGGATGGTGAACGCCGTCCTGCGCCGGGCCAGTGGAGCCCCCTTGAACGACGATGCTGCGGTATGTTTGCCGCCATGGCTTTATGAGCGCTGGGGAAAATATGAGGGGTGGCTAAAACGAATTCGAGAACCCGCCTCCATCTCCGTTTGCGGCACACCTCCTCACGGCATCGAAATGCAGCCGGCCCAACTGGACGGTGATGATTACCCGGACATCTGGACACTCAGCGATAATGTGGGCGACATCACTCGCCTCGATGGCTTCGACGAAGGACTGTTCTGGGTCATGGACCCGTCTGCCGCCAAGGTCGCTGACCTGGTATCGAAGTCAGTGGGCCCGTCAGGACGCGTACTGGATGCCTGCGCAGCGCCTGGAGGGAAAACTTTCCGGATGATTCAAAGTGGCCTGGACGTCACCGCCTGCGACATCTCGCATGAACGTTTGAACTTGATGAATACCAATCTGACACGGCTCCGGATGAAGGCAGAACTTTCAGTGCACGACTGGATCGAAGGGCCAATGGGCGACGTTCCTCTTTTCGATGCGGTGCTCGTCGACGCCCCTTGCACGGGTCTGGGCGTGGTGCGGCGCCATCCTGAAATCATCTGGCGTCGCCAACCTGGGGACCCCGCGGCCATGAGCGTCACACAACGGGTGATCCTGAAGCACGCCGCAGCGCACGTGAAACCCGGGGGAGCCTTGATCTATTCAGTGTGCTCCATGGAGCCTGAAGAAGGGGTCCAGGTCATCGAATCGCTCGCAGGATGGGAAGTGGAAAACCGCTGGGCCAGCATTCCGCCCATCGGTGATGAAGATGGATTCCAAGTCTTTGTGTTACGTCGACTTACGGAAATCTAATGGCAGCTTCTTCCCACGACACCCCCATGATGCGGCAGTATCTCGAACTCAAGGGCCAGGTGCCCGATGCGCTCCTATTCTACCGAATGGGGGACTTTTACGAGCTCTTCTTTGACGACGCTGAATTGGCCGCTGAGGTCTGCGAACTCACCCTGACGAGCCGCAACTCCAAAGATCCTGACCCCATACCGATGTGTGGTGTGCCCCATCACGCCGCAGACGGATATTTGCGTCGCCTGGTCGAGGGCGGTCACAAGGTGGCCATCGCGGAACAAGTGGATACGCCCGCTGAAGGCAAGCCCAAGCTGATGCGCCGGGAATTGGTCCGCGTGGTCAGTCCCGGCGTGCCTTGGGATAGTGACCAAATCGAGTCGCGAGAAGCCTGCTTTCTGATGAGCCTGTGCGTCGACGAAACATGTGGCTTGGCTTTCATCGATGTTTCAACGGGCGAATTGCGGGTCACCGAGACACGGTCTCTCGATCTGGCGATTCGAGAAATTCACCGACTAAACCCCAAAGAGGCTGTCGTCTGCGAATCGGTCGAGCAAGATGAGGGGCTTCGCAATGCGCTACTGAATGTGCCCACCACCTTCGTAGAGCCGTCTTGGTTCGATGAAGAAGCGGCACACAGGGGTTTGAATGAACTCCTCGGCACTCATGACCTCTCTGGCTTCGGTGCCGGAGGATTGGGCTCGTCACTGCGGGCCGCCAATGCGCTGGTGTCGTATGTGCGGGACACATCCCGAGTCAGCCTCGCTCATGTGCAGGATCTACGGCCCTATTCTGTCGAAGGCCACATGGTCATCGATGAGACCACCCGTCGAAATCTTGAAATCTTCCGGCCGCTCAGAGGGCAGGGGAGAAAGGGCACACTGATCCATCTCATTGACAAGACGAGCACACCCATGGGGGGTCGGTGCTTAAGAGACTGGCTGTCTCATCCCTTGGTCGATCCCGCCCATATCCATCACCGACAGGACGCCATCGAATCGCTCCTAAAAGGGCCCATTCGTGGAGCAATCGTATCGAGCTTGAAGTCCGTCGCCGATCTTGAACGTTTAGGCACAAAAGCGGCCCAGGGGCTCGCCAATGCGCGGGACCTCAAGGCGCTGGGGCGTTCGCTGGCGGCGGTTCCCTCATTAGTGGCAAACCTTTCGACACTAAAGCCCTTTGCCTCATCGATACCGTCTGACCTTCTGGATGACGTGCGAGATGATATCGACGCATGGCTGGTCGATGAGCCCCCGACTTCCATCTCAGAGGGAGGGGTCATTCGGAAAGGCCAGAATTCGACTCTGGATGAACTGATCGCCCTGTCTACCGAGGGTAAAACGGCCATTGCGGCCATCGAAACTCGAGAGAGGGAAGCCACAGGGATCACCAGCCTCAAGGTTCGACACAACAAGGTTTTTGGGTATTTCCTGGAGGTCACCCAGGCCAACCTGAGTAAGGTCCCGGACGACTGGCATCGAAAGCAGACATTGAGCAACGCTGAACGTTTCATCACTCCCGAATTGAAAGAGTTTGAAGAGAAGGTGTTGGGTGCGGACGATAAACGAAAAGTGTTGGAGTACGAGCTATTTTGTGAACTGAGGACGCGAATCGGTCAGGAGATTGCACGGATCCAAATAATTGCCCAATGGATCGCACAGGCGGATGCCTTCACTTCCTTAGCCACACTGGCGTCCGACAAACGGTATGTCCGACCCGTGGTCGATAATAGCAGCGAGATTGAACTGAGAAAGTGCCGCCACCCCGTCGTGGAGGCCATGATTCTCGATGAACCCTTTGTCCCCAACGATATCGTTCTGGACAGTGCCCGACGCTTGGTCATACTTACTGGGCCCAATATGGCCGGAAAAAGTACTGTCATGCGCACGGTCGCCCTTTGTGTTCTGATGGCCCAAATTGGCGGTTTCGTCCCGGCACAGGCCGCACGTATTGGCGTCTCGGACAGGCTTTTCGTTCGGGTGGGAGCATCGGACGACCTGGCGCGCGGCCGAAGTACTTTTATGGTTGAGATGAGCGAGACAGCTTTGATATTGAATCAAGCCACATCCAATTCACTGGTGTTGCTCGATGAAATCGGCAGAGGAACGAGCACGCTCGATGGCCTCTCGATCGCCTGGGCGGTGGCTGAAGCTATGCATGACAGAATCCAAGCCCGTACGATATTTGCCACCCATTACCATGAGTTGATCGGCTTTGCCGAAGAGCGGGCGGGTGCGGCGAACATGCACGTCGGTGTCCGTGAATGGGGTGAACGGATCGTTTTCTTGCGATCGTTAAAGGCCGGCGGCGCCTCGAAATCCTACGGCATCCAATGCGCACGGCTGGCCGGGATGCCCGGAGCTGTCGTAGAAAGGGCGAGGGGACTTTTGGCCCAACTCGAAGCGGAACGTGCGAAATCGAAAGGCCCGCAGCTATCTCTCTTTGGAGGCCAGGCGGTCTCGACGGATCAGGAGGTTGATGGGGCCTCGAGCTCCACCGACCCGATCAGAGAGGCTGTCGCCGATTTGAACCCCGACACCATGTCTCCCCGGGAGGCTTTGGAAGCGCTTTATCAATTGAAGGAACTTGAATGAGGCTTCTTGTTCGGCTGATGGCCCTATGGGTCTTTATGGGCACTCAGGTGGCGCTTGCGGCCGAGCTTGAAAAGGTTCGGGTTTTCGCTGGTGCGGACCATGCTCGAATTCTCGTTCTGCTAAGCGATTCCTTGGAGTCCGTGGAAACCCGTTCATCACCGGCCACAGCCAGCGCTCCCGCCCGAGCGACGCTCCACCTTCCAGGGGCGCACAGGGGGAAAACGGTTCAGCCTCGGATTCCGATTGGAAAGGCGGGTATTCGGCAAATCCAAATCGTAGAAGTGGGCGATGGCCTGCAATTCACGATGGAGCTCGACCAGGTTCGGACTCTTACCGCCCAAACGCTCGGCGAGTCCGCTGTCCTGGTGGACCTCCTACCGTTGAACGGCAAGCCCGACGACACGTTGCCGACCGCTGCCCATATCGAAGCCTGGCTCTCGGGAGTCTCTCTCTCCAGAATGGCCGACAGCGCCCCGAGAGACCGCAAATTGATTGTGGTTGATGCGGGGCATGGCGGGTTCGACCATGGTGCCATCGGGACCGTCGGTACACGCGAGGCCGATATCGCCCTCGAACTGGCTAGACGGACGGCTCAACTGTTGGAGGAAAGGCTCGATGTAGACGTCATCATGACCCGAAATCGAGATATTTTTGTGCCTTTGCGGGACCGTGCCGCTTTAGCGAATCGGGAGAATGCGGACCTGTTTCTGTCGATCCACGCCAACGCAGCGCCGAACAATTTTAGTAAGGGTATCGAGACCTATAGTCTAGCCAGCGCCACCGACGCGAATGCCGCCCGAGTCGCAGCTCGAGAAAATGCCATGGCCAAGGGCTGGTCCGATAAATCGGATCCAGTTTTGGGGCGCCTGCTGGCGGCGGGGACCGACCGGATGTCCCGCGAATTGGCTTTTGAGGTCCAACGAACGGTGGTCGACCAATTGCGCGAGGTGTATCCGGATGCCGATGTCGTGGACCTCGGGACAAAGACGGCTTTGTTTTACGTACTGGTATCCACTCGAATGCCTGCGATTCTTTTCGAGGCCAGTTTCGTATCCAATGCCGATGACGAAAGACGTTTAAGGACGCCACATTTCCAACAGACCACCGCGAAAGCCATCGTGGATGCGATTGAGCAATGGATGGCACGACAGTCGGACAACTGATGACTGACGTGATTGGCAATTTCCTAGATTGGTGTCGAGCGGAACGCGGCCTATCGGAAAACACCCTGGACGCATACAGCCGTGACCTGGATAGGATGGCGGTATTTTTAAACCGCGCGGGGCGGAGCGAGGCCTCGAGGGTCAGTCAAGCCGATCTGGCTGCCTGGCTTGTGGCCTTACACGATGACGGACTTGCCCCCAGCAGCATTGCTCGCCACCGGGTTGCGATGAGGCAGCTGTTCAAGTTCTTGGTCGATGAAGGCCTCCTGGAATCCAGTCCCGCCGAACTGCTGTCCGCCCCAAGATTACCTCGAAAGCTTCCCCAAACCCTGACCGAAGGGCAGGTTTCCGCCATCCTCAGCGCACCGGACGCGACCACTGCACTTGGCGTCCGAGATCGGGCCATGCTGGAGCTGCTTTATGCCACTGGCTTGCGCGTTTCAGAACTGGTGGGATTGCGCCGAGACCAATGGCACGACGGATGGGTTGTGGTCTCCGGTAAAGGGGGGAAAGAACGTTTAGTTCCGTATGGGGATGATGCTGGGGCTGCCGTCATGCGGTATCTATCCACACGGTCTGACGCGAATCCATCCATGTTTTTGACTGTCCGCGGACAGGCCATGACTCGCCAGAACTTTTGGACACGCCTTAAGCGCTATGTGCTCAAAGCAGGGGTAAGGCAATCCGTTTCGCCCCATACCCTCAGGCATGCTTTCGCGACCCATTTATTGGTGCATGGCGCGGACCTTCGTGCCGTCCAGACCATGCTGGGCCACTCGGACATTAGCACCACGGAGATATACACCCACGTGGCGAGGGAACGCCTGCGGCAACTGCACGCTCAACATCATCCCAGAGGCGAATAGCGGGGAGATGCTTAGACGTCTCCCTTTTCTACAGATATAGTATTTTACATAATATCCGTTATCAGAAGGTAAACATGCGCTAACAGTGCCTATCTAAGTCTCACTATATTCCCCAGATCGCCTCAAATCACCGGACCCAGTGAAGCCATCCGGTCCGACTGCCGCTGTGTGTAGTCCTCCAAAGAACATATTGGGGCCATCGAAACGGACATGCTCCGGCCAGCGTTCTTTGGCTTGGGCCATAATCTCCTCGTTCCTCCCTTCCGACTCAATATGAAGGGTCGAATTTCCCAGATGTGTTCTCGGACCCCTGACCGCGTCCGGTAACGACCAGCCATAATCGACCGCATACGAGACGCCGTGAACGATGGCCGTGGGGATACGACTAGAGCCGCCGGAACCGAATGCAATCACCCGACCGTCCGATTGCTCCAGTATGGCTGGGCAACACATCGTTATGAGTCGACCCCCATGCGGACGGCGAAAATGAGGTGGATTGACGTCCTCTTCGCCTAAAAAGTTGTTGATCAATATCCCAGAATCTCCGGCCAACTCGCCAGCCGTTTCCCCTAAGGAATGAGTAATGCCGACCGCATTTCCGTCCCCGTCGACTGTTGAAATATGAGTGGTATACCCTGGAGAGATCCGGCCGATACTCTGATTCATCGCCTTGAGCCTGGCCACAAAAGCATCACCGAAGCCATCCGTAAAAAAGTCTCTTAAGAAGGGCTTGAGGCTCGGCGACGGGCCTTGGCTAAGGGCATGACTCAACCGCTCGATAGCCTCGATCCCCACCGGATTTTCTGGGGGCGTCGTCGTGGATAAACTGAGCAGTGATGATGCCACTCGAAGCGAGGCGATGCTCGGGACACCAGGAACCCACACGGTGGAGTCCTTATAGGGAATGGCGAGTGCTGGACGAATATCCGTGGACTGGTACTCGAAGTCGTCTAAGGACAGGTGACTATGGCCCGTCACATGGTTCACCATCTCGGTGGCGCCCGGGCCCGTTTTGAAAAAGTTTCGATCCGATGAAAATGCCTTCAGGGTTTCTGCGAGCGCTGGGCACCGAAATGTTTGGCCTTTCCGTAAAGGCTGCCCATCCAACGAGAACAGAGACCGGACGCCTGCAGAGCGGTCTAGAATCGGCCAAAGGAGGTCGAGAACCCGCTCAAATCCCGCGGAGACTTCGACGCCCTGTTGGGCAGCATCGATAGCGGGCACCGCCAACTCCTCCATGGATAACCGGCAGAATCGTTCGACAAGCGACCACATTCCTTCTGGAAGGCCGGGGACGGCAGCCGACCCCTTTCCCACCAGGAAACGCTGTGTGGTCGGACCGTAATCGATCCGAACTTCATCCATGGCACTGGGTTCGCCCTGTGTCACTTGCAGGCCTGGCATATTGGCAAAGAAATCCACGGTGAAAACCGTTCCACCAAACCGAACCGTAGCGATCCCGGAACCACCCAAGCCGGACAAAAGAGGCTCCGCCACACCGGCCATTAGGGTTGACGCTACGGCAGCGTCAACGGCATTTCCGCCTCGGCGCAGTGCATACAGGCCGGCATTAATCGTTCCCGCGCTACCGCCGGCAACTGCACCTCTCATCAAGGGCCCTCGAGAAGAATGGTGTCGACGAACCGGGCCAAGAGGCCGTTGGCTTCTGGACTGGGCTGGTGTGACTCCAATTTCCGTTGAGCTTCTTCTTCTCCAAAAAGCTTCCCATACTGGGCCATGTACCGACTGAATCGAGTGCGGTTGTCACTGCCTGTAAGCTCGGGATGGAATTGCGTCGCAAAAACCGGTGTCCCAGTCACCCTCATGGCCTGATAGGGGCAAAGGTCTGATTCCGCCATGACATCCACACCCTGGGGTATGGTTTCCGCCCTATCCTTGTGTCCAAGCTGAGCATTGAACTCGGAGGGCAAGGATGAAAATAAGCTGTCGGATACAGCGGGCTCCAACCGTCGGAGACGGTAAGTCCCAACCTCGGCATGTGCTTCGTCGTGGACCACCGTCCCACCCAAGCCGATGACAAGCGCTTGGAATCCAAAGCAGGATGCGAAGGTTGGGTGCCCGCGCTCTGTCGCTTGGACCAAAAATCGAACGAGCTCCGCGATCCGCGGCTCGGGGTCCAGCACGCCGTACTCCCCTGCCCCTCCCACCAAAAGTGCATCGTGATCGAGCACTCTTTGCAGGTCGAGGGAGTCGTTAAAGATGTCGAGCCCATGAACCTGGTGCGGCTCCACCCCAAGCTGGGCAGCAAAAGAGTCGCGCTCCTCCTCTCTGACCGGATCGGACGCACGGCGAGCCTGGAGGAGAATAAAGCGAAGTTCGTTTCGGGCGCTCATGGTGCCCGAGGGTACCTCAGAACCACCGAGGAATCTGCAATTCAACCGGACCAAGAATTCTCGCCTGACACGCCAGGCGGCATCCCTTGGCCTGATTTTTTGCTCCCAGAACCAGTTCCTCTTTGGGCTCCATCCGCGAGATGAGATCCATCCCCGAAATCACGATAATGCGGCATGTACCGCAAGAACACTGACCTCCACAAAAATGGTCCAAGTCGATGTTTGCCTGTTGGCACGCCTCTAAAATTGGCATTCCGGAAGCCACTGTGTGTTTGGCGATGACTTCACCATCACCATCACGAAAGACTACCGTAGCCTCCTGAGCCTTGTGGACTGAGATGGAGCGATCTCCTTTCCCTGCAAGCCTATCGACCGCTGCAGATAGCCCGCTGCGGAGCCTGGATCTGATTCCACCGCGCTTTGACTTGGCCACTTGAACTCCGCTCTAGGATTACTGCTACCATATCCTAGACTAATCCGCGTTGATGCTGAACAGAGGAGCGGCTACCCTAGAGCAGTAATATGGCCAGTTTACGACACCAAAACGAAAACCTCGCTGTCCGGAAAAGGAAAGTGTGGTGGTGGATGGCGCTTGCGTCGGTCCTCAGTCACCTGCTGATGGTTGGATTTGCCACTTTGGTATGGGATGACACTGCGGACCATCTTCAGCAACAGTCTCGATCAGTCACCATGCGAATCGAGCTTCCTGAGCCAGAGATTGAAGAAGAGCCGGAAGACCCCGACCACCAAGGTCAGATTGTTGACATCGCACCCGTAAAAGACCCCGAGCGCCCAGACGACGCAGACTATCTGGCTGAACATGACCAGGTGGCGCCGGATGAAACGAAAACAGAGCGGTACAAGGTGAATCCGGAAATTCTCCACCATGAATACTCGGAAGAACAAAAGCTTCAGTTCGAGGATCTGGAGCCTATGGATGCCGTAGAACCATCGACCGGTGCTCAGGTCGGAAACGACCGTTTCGACCCCGACGAAGACGGTGCCCTCGCTGCCTTACCTTCAAAATTTCGGCTCACTAATAAGGACGGCCTACAGCGACCCGTGCCCGCGTCTCACGCTGCATCAGCGCACGCAGGGGCCCCAAACAATGACTTGCTCGACCTGGAGGCCGCGCGGGAACTGGCCCTCAATACGCACAAAATTCAGTTCGCCGGATATTTGAATCGCATTCGGCGTTTGGTGAACTTTTATTGGACACAGAACGTCAAGAACCTTCCTATGTCCGCTCGCGCTACCCTTCGAAGGCCCAGCTATAACACCTCCGTATTTGTAGTCTTGACCGATTCGGGCCGTCTAGAAGCCTTCGAATTCATCCGCTCTAGTGGTTCGCAATATATGGACCGCGCAGTCGAGCAGGCATTCGAGATCGCAGGCCCGTTTCCCGAGCCACCGGCGGGCCTGGTCGCGCCTGATGGGCGGGTTTATCTGCCCGATTTTGAGTTTACCGTGACCATGAGCCGGCCTCAGGGTGCTTCCCGAATGTTAGATCCACGAGCAGGGGTTCAATTTCCAGGTCTTGTCAAAGGTGGACCTTAAGAGGGTTCCGGCTCTGCCTCTTTATCCGCATCCACATCGAGGCCGCCGGCCCAGTAGTCCGCATGTGCATTGTCAGGGTCGAGTTCCCGTGCTTTTCGGAATACGGCATGCGCCTCGTCAACAAGACGTTTCCAGGCCTCGGGGTCGCCAAAAACGGCGGCGTCGCTCTGTGACAACGTCCTGAGAACCTCAGCCAAAATCCCATAAGCTATGGAGAGAACCTGGTGCGGTTCAATGTCCTCGATCCATTGGCCGCCACTCTCGAGAATTCGAATCGCCTCTCGAATTTCGGCTTCCGCTTCTTCGAGTTGGGAGGTTTCCATCAGAATCCGTGCAAGCTCTATTCTGGGCTCGGCCAATCTGGGTTCGGACTTCAAGATTCTGCGAAAGTGCTCAGCAGCTGAGTCCACATCACCTTGTTGCATGCGCTCAATCGCGGAAAGAAACTGGTCACTAAGGCCTTCTAAGTGCCCTTCAGGGTCTTCGATATTGTGGTCTTTAGTCATGGCCCCGTAGTATCCCACTTCAGTCTGCGTTCAAGCTCTGTTTGACAACCACAGAGCTAACACACGGCTGGCCCGTATTCCCGATCCCATCCACAGCATATATGGCCACCTCATACCGTCCAGGTTTCAGTATTCGTCCGTTCAAATCCTTACCGTCAAACATGAGGGTCTCGTCGAATGGTCGAATCATGGGGGAAAAGGTTCTGGAGACGGATAAACCATCTGGATGGGTGACATCCACCTGCCACCAATCCCCGACGTCCGTGCTTTCGACTGAGATCCAGACAAACTCGCTCGCGAGCCCGGGCCCATGGTCCCCATCGGGCTGGAACCAGCCTGTCGTCAGCGAACAGGACACGACATCGATAGGGTCAGGACCCAAGGGTCCGATTTGCCCCACCCAATCGCCACCCGGCAGAGAATTGAGGTCGCCATCCAGACGATTGCCAGCTGTGTCGCGGAGGGAATCCCTCAAGACCACCTCCCAGGCCGTAGAGGAAGAATCCACGGGGGAGTCGAGGGTGGCCGTCAAGACCGTCATGCTCGGATCAAAAACGACCTCAGGGAAATAAGCCATAGCGCCTGAAGAAATCATGAGATGGTCAGCGATTCCGCTTGCAGGCAACATGGGCTCTGAGAACTCGATCTCGACCTCACTAAACAGGCCACCATAAGAGCCGCTCGGGGTCGCGCCCAAGACATAGGGCGGTCGAGAGTCGCCATGGACGACTATTTCTGCAACCCCTTTGGCCGAGCCGTCTCCTGACCCTACCAGTAACTGGGCTTCTGCAGCTGTCTCTTCGTCGGACATCGACCACTCAACCTCGGCTTGTCCTTCGTCATTCAAGTTGAAGGTTAAACCCTTTCCGCTCGGTAAAACCGGTGTCTCGCCGAGACCTTCGACTACGCCTTTATTCGTCCGTATGAATAACGAAGCCCCGGCCGCTGGGTCTCCAGAACATTGGTCTGCACTGATCCACACACCTGTCGAACCGGTGGCAGGGTCAGCCCCACCAATGAGTGCATCGGAGGCCGAAATGACCGATACTGGCCCGACAGCTTCACCCTCATGGCCAACATAGACATCAATGCTCTCCGCCACTCCACAGCCGTCTCCATCGATCAATAGAGCATCGGCTGTCCAGCCACCGGAAACCCCAACAGTGACATCAACTTCCGTAGCGGTTCCGCGATAAATCGTTGACCGGTCTAATCGGACATAGCCATGCAAGAAGTCCGGAATATCCCACGACAGTGCCAAATCTGTATCGCCATCCACTGGTAAGCAAATCCGACCGTCTGCATGTCCTGTCGCTCTCAGTCCAGGACCTCCAAGAGGCCCGCAGGCGCGGGCGACATCGACCAGCCCATAAGTGGTCGTAAACCCCCATGCATCGACTTCCAATACATCGCCTATACCGGCGGTAGTGAAGGCCATATCAACTTGTATCTCGCCGGTCATCGTGCCAACGATATCGGGCCCCAGGCCGCCTCGGGAGCGCAAACTAAATGGACCAGAGTCGCCCTGGGCTGTATTCCCGTACTCGTCCATCACTGTAATCGTTACGGCGAGCGGTTCTCCCACCCATGCCCAGGGGGGATCGAGCGCCAAATCCACACTGGACGGGGGGCCCGCACTGACATCAAAACATTCGGTGCCGCCTACGGGCTGACCATCCTGAAAGAACCATACGGACTCGCCCTTCAGGGCCGTTTGAACGAACACATTGACCAGGCCCACACCTTCACTCAAGACCGTCGAGTCCGGAATAGCGGCACCGCCCACGGTCCGCACAGAGAGATCATGTAGGCCTTGGACTCGATTACCGTACTGGTCAAAACCTTCCAAGGCGATCGCGACCCCATCGCCTGCAACCGCCCCCTCGCTCAGCACCCATTCATCCAATGTAGATTCCACGTGGCTCAGCGCGCCAGGCAAAACAAGGAGGGGTTCGGTGCTTCCTCCAACCCCCATAGTGGGCGAAAGTACGTTGAGTTGCCGATCTGGCCCAGCAATAAAAAATTCGCACTCAAATTCATAGGTTCGGTCTTCGACGACCCCACCATTCGATAAACAGGAAATCGGGCCATCATCATCGAAAAATAGCAGTGCGTCCCGATCATCCGAACCTAAGATAAGGGCGTTTCCGAAGGAGTCCTGAATCTGTAAGTTCACCTCGACGCTATCCCCAGCCGTGACGGTGGTATCGCCTAACGTGACCTCGATGCCGGCACCGGCACCCGCAATCACCTGGATTGGGCCCGTCTGTCCCGACACCTCATCGGGATTGATGACATGAATCACTCGGCTCTCTGAGGCAATGTACAGGCGAGCCGTACACTGGGCTGTCCCGGGAACGACCTCGTCGCATTCGTAATGGCCGTTGCCATTGGCATCGCTCAAGGGCCCGGCTTCATCCGAAAGGATCAGGCCTCCAAGAAGAGCCGTACTGGGGTTTTGCCAGGCATCCGCGCCTTGGGCAAACACAATGACATCCTCTATCCCGGCCTGAATTCGCTCAGGGCTGGACATCACGAGCAGTTCAGAAAGCACCCCAGGGCGAACCTCAAAGGGCTCAGAAACTCCTTCGACTCCGGCTCCTTCCACCACACCGAATGCCTTGATCCGGTTCTCAAGACATGACCGGGTCGGAGTCACGGATACCGAGGCGTTCCCCACAAAGGTGATGGTCTCATTTAGCGAACCGCCCAGACAGTGTTCAGTCAAAGCGACGGTCGCAGGCTGATCGTGCACGGTGTTTCCTGCGAAATCGACCAACTCCAAGGCAACCGGAAAGGAGGTCCCCGCACGAACGTGCGTGCCAATATCAGGCAGTCCGACCTTTACTCCTGCGACCTGGCCGGCCTCAAATCGCACCAATTCACGTGCGGTTAAGGTGAACCGATCGCGAATAATAGCGGAAACCTCCAGCCATGCCTCGTCCGTTTCCGAAGATGAGATACCGACAAACCCCTCGCCCGTCGCACCCAGGTGACCCACAATTGTACCAGAACCCGGCTCTATCGAAGGCTCTTCTAGGTCTCCCGCCGAGATACTGAAGCCTGAACCATCCGTATGGGTCGGAACCATACGCACTTGGACTTGGACCGATTCCTGCACCGCCCCGCCGTCAGGGTCTAGCAACGCCATCCTCACAATTGCGAGCCCAGAAATCGGCACGACAGTCCGACTCAGTGAAATGGAAATCGCATCGGCCCGGGACGACGTCACTTCAAAGGCGTCCTCAAGGTGGGCGGTTTCTCCTCCCGGAGTGTCTACCCTCAACCCATACCATCCCGGCGTGAGGCCGGGGGGGACGACTCCATCCAGTTGGCCCGCACCCACTTGCTTGACGCCTTCCAGGGTCTCCGTGCTGGGTCCATTCAGGGTAATAATGAAGTCGCGATCATACCGGGACACGCTTTCACCGTTGACCGCCATTCCGGGCAAAAAAGCATCCCCCATCACCGTAATGGACGTGGGCTCTCCATTGTACCCCCAATTGGGGCTCACACCTTCGATGGTGGGTCCGAATTGAACCGGGCTGCACCCCACATAGAGGAGGGCAGCGGCGGCCAGGGAAATGGTATCAAGTGACTTCATTCATCAATACAGTAGCTTGTACCCTGCCCCAACGACTACCCCTCCGATAGAACCTACCCAACCATAGGTTTGGCTGGGGGCGGCCATGAACAGATATTCAACCTCTGCGAACAACTCTCCACCCAAAATACGAACCCCTACACCCGAGTTGAGACTCGCTCCAGGACCCAGCCAACCCCAAGCGCCTTGGCTGTTGGTTCCCACCTGCACATTCAGGTCATATGGAGCCAGGATAAATTGAGCCCCCACCCAGTAAGGGTACCGCCTCAGGCCTTTCCTGAAAACCCCGCCCAGCCCGATGGGCACAACCTGCATACCCAGTTCCACTGGATCTCCGGTAATAGGGTCGGTCCCCGCGGTAGAAAGAAAATAGTTCGAGACACTCCCCTTGGCATAAATACCTTCAAAGGGTGTTTTTCCTTCAACGAATAAACTGGAATGAAATGTGGCCAAAGCATTGGAACCGGCCAACAGCCCTCCGCGAAATCCTGCGCCCCAATTCTGCGCTCGGTGGATGACCGCGACGTCTGTACTGGCACTAAATCGCCCGTCGTCGGTGGTGGCCGTCAGCCGAACGGGTCCGGGACTCATTCCCAAGGGAGGCGTATAGGTCGCCACAGACACCCCATTCGCTCTCAACTGAACGGGCCCGACGTCTCCTTTTGATGCGCTGATTTCGACGCCCGGGGCCACAATGATGTTGCCCAATTTATCCTCCAGCCGGACCTCAATTTGGCCGACCATGCCGTCATTGGCCAACTCGCGTGGCTGAGGAGTCAGGATGACTCCATGAACCCGTCCCGCCTGAATGGGGATGAGCAGATCGGTGAGCAAGTCAGGGGACCCTGCGGCCGCCTCGGCCCTGTCTCCTGGCAATACAATTGTCCGGCGAATTTGCTCTCCCACTCGGACCTCGACCACCGACCATGATTTACGTCCCGGCCAAGGGAAGGTCTCGGTTGCCCAGCCGCCCCCTCGGGTATTCGCCGTTTTTGAAGAATCCTCGACGTCAATTTGAATGGGGATGCCCTCGATAGGCCGTCCCCCTTGATCCACAGCTCTCGCATCGACCAGAATTTCCCCGCTACCCAACGGCGAAGCGCCTCGAATAGCGAGATCCCACACCCCACCGGAGCCCGACGGGCGACGCCAGGAGGCCCGAACTACATCTTGGCCTGCTTTGGCTGCCGCCCCCCCATCGTATCGAGCCCGCACCAAAAGTTCCGTTCCCATTTGGTCCCGCTGGATTCGGCCCAATTCAGCTGTCAAATGAACCCCGGAAGGGTCCAGTCTTTCGCCCAAACCGTTCAAAAGGTAGGCTTGAATTTCAGCGATAGGAATATCCGCACTCAACTGGGTTGGATAGCTCTGCACCACAAGGCGGGTGGCCCGGGAGCGCTCCACAGGGACCCGTTTAGTGACGCTCGTTCCGTCCGGTAAACTACAGGTCACCCGTTGGCCTGAATTGGCTCCCGAATCGATGTAACCAGCCCACGCGCCTGGCATCGTCTGAACAAGACCTTCCGAGCTGAGTCCATCACATACCGGAACCATGCGATGTTGGAGGCTACCCGAAGCGTGGGTGGCCACAATGGTCACCAACGGTGGAAGCCCGCCCTCTATGATCGAGCCTTGGTGTGTAATCGCCAGGCTCGGCCCGGCTTTGCCGCCAATCATGATGGTGCTCTTCTGGCGGTTGCCCAGCTTGTCCTCGAGGGTGGCAATGGCTTCTCGGTCCGCGGGGCCCACTGACACATCGAATCGGACCATTCCATTGGAATTGGCGATCAGGGGACCATAGGACTGGCTTCCGATTTCGAGGGTCACCTTGGCGCCCGGCTCGGTTTGAACGGGGATAGAGGGCTCGGCGAATAGACGAGCCACAGTGACCATCGGCTGCCGGGTCGGGTGTCGTTCGTCGTGGGTAAAAATCGGGACGGCCCGGGGGTAAGGTGTGGGGCCTGGCGTCCATGTCACCTCGCATGACGCCGATGATGAGCAGTCCACCGAAGCCTCACCTTCTCCAGCAACCACCCTTAGGTCCATCTCTGTCAGCGGACTTCCCGCCTTATCCGCCACGACGAAGGATACAGGGCGACCTGTGCGGCCGTTGACGAAAGGACGAGCCTCCAGCGTGGTTGCGGGGAATTTCTCGGCAAAGACAGACCTTTCTTGACGTGCGCCTCGCCATTCAAATGCCATATCGATTCTTGGGGAGTTCGGTTCGGGTATGACCCGTATTTCCCAACGCCCCGGCTTGGTCAGAATGGGTTCTTCACCTTCACCACCCGTGACCGTTAATCCTGGGGGTTCTTCGGAGACAGCGTCACGTCCATCCAAGGTGGCGACCTCGACCCAGAAGGGTGCCCCCAGCACCAAGGGTGATTGGGTCACCACGGCCTGTAGCTCCGGAGCCCCGAGCGCCGGAAACGAAAGGCCGATCCAAAGCATCAGGGCCCCCATACGACCTCAGCTGCCTGCATGACTGGGGCCGTACTGTCCCGCCGTACTTTCTGGACCCGAATAGCCTCGCGCCCTGCGACGTCACGGACCTTTAATGTCACCTCATTCTCGCCCTCCCTTAACTTGACCGTGGCCCGAAAACGGCCATCCCTATCCGACCGCACCCGAACCGCTTCAGGGCCAGTGCCCACCGTAACGGTCGCGTAAGGATCGGTTTGGCCCGACACCTCCACTTCTGAAAGGCGCGTCCGGGTCTCTTCGGGCCACTCCACGTCCAGGAGAAGGTTTTCCGTCACAGGCTCAATCAACAGCGCACCCCCCTTCTGGGAATGCACAGCCACACCGCTCCGAATGCTTTGGCCACCTTCCGAGCCCAGGACCGAAATTTGCCCCCGTTGGGCCATGGTCGAAAACCCGCCATCCCGAGTGACCATCACCGTGAAGTCGGCATCGGACCCCCGGATAGTTCGACTCTTTGTCACGATATCCAAAGGAGGTGCACCTTGGCGTACGCGGGCTGTCACTTCCCCTTCGCCCAGGTCGATCTGAACTCCCGTCGCGTCGGCGTTCAAAACCCGCATGACCGTTGCCTCGCTCAGCATGACTTGTGCGCCATCACCGTACTGCAGGGCGGCTGAGCCGTTCGCGGCTGTCTTCACCACATCATTCACGCCGACAATCTGACCGGGCTCGAGACCCGTGGAATCGCCATAAGTGAGCCCTTGTATCGAGGCTCGGTTGGCTGAAACCACCATCAGGTCGTGCGCAGGTCGCTCTCCAAACAAGCCCCTATACCCCAAGACTGCCAAGACGATAACCAGCAAAATTAAGCCGATTAAACGGACGTTTTGGCCCATTAAAGCCTCTCGGGAAAAGTCAAAGACCATCGGGCAACACCTTCGACAAGGTCGTTGGGCTCTACGAAATTCCCTCCATGGCGATCGATGACCTGTCGGGCCAACCAAAAACCCATTCCTGCGGCCATCCAATCGTCCGATTGACTATCGATCACGCCTCCGGACAGCTGAAGTACAAGCTCCACTCCACCCTCCACCGAGCCGCCCACGATTTCCAGGGATGCCTTTCCTTGGCAACCCGCCCGGATGCTCGTGCAGAGCTGTACCAGCGCATCCCCAATCGCCCTTCTGTCACCGCGAAAGGAGACCCCAGCATTGCAGGTGACCTGTAGATCGATTCCCGCCATATCGAACGGTCCCTGCAACAAATCCTGAACATCGTTTACGAGGCCCAGCAGTTCGATGCGGCTCCAATCTTCTTGGGCAAGGATGGCACCGTCGCCGCGGTTACGCGAAAACCTCTGTAGTCGTTGGACGATGTCCCGACACCGTTGAGCTTGGTTCTCAATTTCCTCGAGGTGTGCCGAATCGCCCTGCGACTGGGCTTTCAGGACTTGAGTGAGTCCCAGGATTCCGGCAAGAGGGTTGTTGAGTTCATGGGCCAGACCCGCTCCCATCTCTCCAACCGCCACCAATCGTGATGACCGAAGAAGAAGTCGGTTGGCCTCGGTCAGTTCAAGTTTTTGTGCAGTGAGTTTCCGCTGTAGCTCATCATTAAATGCCGATATTTCGGCCTTTTGTTGGGCCAGCCGTTCTTGGTTTGTCGACAGTCGGCGGCTCATAAAGTTGAAGGCTCTGGACAGATCCCGAACTTCACTCGACCCTCCTAAATCGACAGTCCGACCCAAGGCGCCCTCCGCCACAGCAAGGGCGGCATCCCGGATTCGAGACACTCTCTGGGACACGCCCAAGCTAAAAAGCATGCCAAAAAGCACCGACAGGATGGCCGCGAAACCACTAATGAAGCCCGTACGATTGCGAATGGCATCGCCTGCACGAGCAATGACAGCCATGGGTTCGGCGACCACAACCATCCAGCCGGTGCCACGAACAGGGGCACATGCAGAAAGGACCTTTCCGACTCCGGCGACGTCGTATCGAACTTCCGCGCAAGAAGAGTCGGGCAGGAAAATCCTAAAGTGTTCGGGCTCGATTAGGCCTTTACCTGCCACCAGCGCAAGCCTTCCCCCAGCGTCCAGCAGAGCGCTATCGAGGCCGTCTTCGGCAGCCCGTTTGAACCGGGCGTGGACCCGATCGAGGGACAGCTCTACCGCCAAAAACATGGGCCGTTCGGGCGAGGATGGTACGACGACAGGAATCACGGGCCCGGGACGATCCGGCGGCATGTAAGGTCGACCGACAATGACAGGTCGTTCACCGACCACACCCTGTTCTGCCCATCGGCGGAACGCTTCGCCCATCCTCTCGGTCGGCAGGGCGCTCTTAAATGCTGCAAACCGTGCATCCGATACTGTCTCTTTTCCAGCCAGGCGGCCCTCCGGGGCCCCCGACATGAAGACGCTGGGCGTCAGTTCTGAACCATCCAGGTTGACGATACTGACAATGTGAACACCACTCAGTTGCTGCATCACCAATTTCTGAAAGCCCAAAAGCTTTTTGTCATCCAATCTGGCTAGTTTAAAGGCATCGACTTGCTCCCCGATTTGCGTCACTTGGAACTGTATCCACAGGTCGATCTCGCTCGCCATTTGATCGGCGGCACGGGCTTGGCTCTCGGCTGATTTTTGCGTCAGCCGCTCTACACTCACATTCGTGGCTCCAACACCCAGGATGGCCAAGGGCACGATCGAGGCGGCCCCGATGAGAAGGATTAAACGTGTGCGGAGCCGCATTCCTACGCCTCAACTGGAAACTTAAGGCGAAACACACTTCCGCTATCTTCTCCGGCCTCCACCGAAATCGTTCCCCGATGTTTGGTGACGAGCCGATACACAATATTCAGACCAAGCCCCGTGCCCTTGCCGGGAGGCTTAGTGGTGAAAAATGGGTCGAACACCTGTTTCTTTATGTCTTCGGGAATTCCGACGCCATTGTCCGCCACGACGGCCCAGATCCCGTCCATCGTACCGCCTGCAGCGATGCGCATGGAGCCCCCTCCGTCGGGATGTTCGTCACGGACCGATTCGACGGCGTTCTTGATCAGGTTCACAAAAATTTGCCGCAGCTCCGTGGCTTGCCCCTGGATGACCAGGCCATCCCCAAGCTCAATTCCGATCTGAATGCCCGTCAGATCGAGTCCACGTTCCACCATGGTGCATGCCTCCCGAATGACCGTAGAGATCTCCACGGGCTCCATCCCTTGGTCGGCCGACGTCCGCGAATAGCTAGACAAGTCCACGACAATATCTCGAATATTTTGGGAGTATTGCTCGATTTCGGATGCGTATTCGTTGATCCGGTCGCGGTTCTCCTCTTCTGGAATGGCTTCAGCCAGACCCAAAATGCCGAACAAAGGACTGGATACCTCGTGAGCAATCCCTGCCGCCAGGGTGCCTATCCCGGCCAATTTTTCGGATTGGACCAACTCCGCTTGAAGGGCCTTTGTTTCCGACAAGGCCGCAGCGAGCGCTGTGTTCTGTTCTTGAAGGCTATCCAACAACCTGCGATTCTCCATGGCGAGCGCTTGTTTTTCCAAGGCTCGGCGGACCTTCTTCCGTATGTCAAACACATTGTTGAGTGGCTTCACCACGTAATCGAAGGCATCGTGCTCCATGGCTGTCAAAGCCGAGTCGAGGGACGCATACCCAGTAATGATGATGACCTCGGTGTACGGATTCAGCGTTTTTGCCGCCTTTAAGAGTTCTAAACCGTTCACATCGGGGAGGTTTTTATCGCTAATCAGCAGGTCACAGCCTTGCTCCTCCATCACGCGAAGGGCGTCCGTCCCCGACGACACACAAGTCAGCCTGACTGGCTCATCATCGAAAACTGCTTTGAGAATCTGCAAAATTACAGGTTCGTCATCGACTATCAAAAGGTGTTTCCGCGCAGCCTGCTCCACGTTGTCTCCCGCCTTTCCTGGAAACCAAACTACCACGTCGCACCAAGTCGTACTGTCTCCTACGGGACGATTGACAGGGCGGTTACACGCACTAAACTCATTGGGGAGATCTGCCGATCTCAAAAAGGGTCCTTGGAGGGACAGTGCAACTACCGCTCAAAACGATTGCCGCTATCACCGGCAAAAGCCTGGGTTTTATGAAGGCGACGCAAGCCACCGCAAGCGGAATTCGAGACAGAGGAAGTGCAGAGTGCTGAAGGGACCACATACAGTTTCCAAGGGGCGAATATTCGCGCTGACTTGCGCATTGGTCGCCGGGTACAGCCCAGATGCCTTAAGCGCCGTAGAGGTGGGTCTCGGGGCAGGCTTTTCCGTGACAAAGGCTGCACAAGATGGGCTTTCCGTAAGCGGTAAGGGCGTTGCGTACGACGTGACTGTTTCCTGGGTGAACGAGTCGAACTTCGCACCCGAATTGAACCTATTTGAGACACGGCCATCAGGGTTACCCAAAACCAACAGCTTCGGCGCTGGTCTTCGCTATTACTTTGGCCAAAACACCATTCGGCCGTTTGTGGCAACCCACCTTCATTACGCCGATGCGGCCAGTTCTCAGGGAGGCAATGGAATCACCGGGTTTGGTGCCGCCGCTTTAGCGGGAGTCGTGGCTGACATTGGTGAACGGTTTTTTGTTCAACTGGGTGGTCGCTATGGGACGACATTGAGCTCCCCTTCCCTTTCATGGCTGTACACGGGAGCTTCTCTCGGCATGCGCTTCGGAGAGGGTGTCAAACGTTCCAACAAATCTAAATCGTCAAAACGACGCCGTGGCAATACGACTGAGGCCTCGCTATTGACCGAAAAAATTGGGGCCGGCGGCCTTATTGAACAACAGATAGATCTCAATAAGGATGAGCGTCCCGATGTTTTCAACTTCTATCGAGCCCGTAAAGAGACCACTCGTCTTTTAGTCCGGAAAGAGGTGGACTTAAACTGGGACGGTAAGATTGATGTTCGGACCTGGTTCACAGATTCCGGCGAGATCGAAAAAGAGGAAATGGACGGCGACTTTGATAGCCGCGTGGACTGGATTGACCACTACAAAGGTGGCCGCCGCGTCATGAGCGAAATCGATAGCGATTACGACGGAGCCATGGACTTGTTTAAATATTACGAAAACGGCAAGTTACGACGCAAAGAGCGCGACTCCAAGGGCGACGGAAGAATCGACTTTTGGGAGTACCTCGATGAGCAAGGAAATGTCCTCCGAACTGGACGCGACGTCGATGGTGACGGCGTGATGGATATTCGAGACGAATGAGTCTATACCATCTCCTTTAGAGTCACCTGTATGGGGCGACCCGGTCCCACCCCCACGCTGCGAGCAAGCGAAGGGTCCCCGCAGAAAACAGAGATGTCCGAAGCTCGAACGCGAGAGGGATCTTGAATCGGCTGGCAGGCTCGGCCGTCTCTCAACAACTCGAACAGTTCTCCGAGTGTCGGGGAAACTCCGGAGCACAAATTGTAGACCTGAGGTTCGACACTCCGCCTGGCGAGATGAATGTAGCCTTGAACAATGTCCCGAACGTCGGAAAAATCCCGCCGGAGCGCGAGGTCCCCCACGCGGATCGTCGATTGGCCAGCCCTCATTTGTGAAGCCCAGTCGGCCAGCACGTACCGAGTCGATTGCCCCGGACCCGTATGGTGAAATGCCCGAGCGATAGTCACCTCTTTACCCAAGCGTTCAATCTCCCGTTCTGCTTCAAGCTTGGATTCCGCGTACACACCTTTGGCCGATGTGGGGTGACCTTCACAAATCGGCTCACCTTGTGGGTGTCCATAGATATGGCAGGTGCTCGCAAACAGCCCCCGAGCGGAGTCCGGCATCCCCAGAAACACATTTCGGGTTCCGCCCACATTTGTGGCTTGCGCCTGGAGGGGATCTTGTTCGCAGTCGGCCAGGTGGGTCATGGCTGCCAGGTGGAAAACACAATCCGGGCAATCCTCACGCATGGCTTCTCGACACCCTCTCTCATCGCGAATGTCCTGAACACGATAACGCACCCCTGGAACCGGCTTGGACGGCCTGGCTCGAACCCAGCCGAAGACTGTGGCTTTTTGTTTGACTAGAGCTTCGCACAGCCACCGACCTGCAAAACCATTTGCCCCCGTCACCACGGCCTTCATGGGGTGGTCCGATTGAGCTCCGCCTCGACCATGCGTTCGACGAGTTGGTCGAACTTGATCGTAGGGCGCCAACCCAGCCTCTCTCTCGCACGGGTAGCGTCGCCGCAAAGACATTCGATATCGGCTGGCCGAATAAGCCCAGGATCATGAACCACATGCCTATCCATCTCCAAACCCGCAACCGCGAACGCCTTGGTAGCAAAATCACGAACAGACCAGCTCTCGCCGGTCGCCACCACAAAATCCTCGGGCGAATCCTGTTCGAGCATGGCCGTCATCGCCTTCGTATAGTCGCCTGCGAACCCCCAATCTCGGCGCACATCCATATTTCCAAGTGAGAGGGTTTCCCGCCGACCATGGTGAATATCCGCCACACCGATTGCAATTTTCCGCGTGACGAATTCCGGGCCTCTGCGTTCGCTTTCGTGATTGAAGAGAATGCCGGCGACCACGAACATGCCGTGACTCTCGCGATAGTTGACCGCGAGGTGATGGGCGTAAACCTTGGAAACACCGTACGGCGATCTGGGATGAAACGGTGTGTCCTCCGACTGAAGCCTCGGTCCCGCGGTGCCGAACATTTCGGAGCTACCTGCCTGATAAATTTTGGCAGATGGCCATCCAATACGGACGGCTTCAAAAAGCCGGGCGGCCCCCAGAGCGGTCACCTCACCCGTCAGGAGTGGCTGTCGCCAGGAGGTAGCGACAAAGCTTTGGGCGGCAAGGTTGTAAACGTGATCGGGTGTGCAGTCGCGAATCGCATCGACCATTGAGCCCAGGTCCATCAGGTCTCCGTCGACCAGCTCCACCCGATCCAATACACCGTGAAGTCGCCAGAGATTACGGCTCGCAGAACGCCGTACGAGCCCCACGACCCGCCAGCCGCGCTCGACCAGTTGTTCCGCCAGAAAGCTCCCATCCTGACCCGTAATTCCAGTGATGAAGGCCGTCGGCATAGCTATGTCAACTCGTCCAGACCAAGGGCCTCAAGTTCCCGGACCGTCTCGGCGACCTCTGCTGAACGGTCCGATTTCATGACCAACAAGGCGTCGTCTGTATCCACGACGACCAAGTCGTCGACTCCGATGAGAACGACTGTCTTGTCAGGAGAATAGATGACACACCCGCTTGTATCCTTGGCGAAGATGCGCCCAGCCAGCGCGCGTCCACCTTGTACTCGAGGGAATGATTCTGCTGCAGCAGGCCAGGTACCCAGATCAGACCAGTCAAGATCGCATGGAACGGTGTAGATAAACCGACACCGTTCCATGATTCCATAATCGATACTGGTGGCCTCCATATTTCCCCATTCAGACTCAAGTGTCTCCGGATTTTGGGCGATTTTTTCTAGCGCTTCAGAAGTTCGAGGCAGGAAACGTCGGTAGGCATCGCGAATCCCTTCGACGGTGAAAATGAACATTCCGGAATTCCAAAGGAAATGCCCACTGTCCACGAATCTTTGGGCTTCTTCAGGGCCCGGCTTTTCTCTGAACCGGTCCACATTCCTCAAAATCAGGTCGTTCCATTTTCCGACTTCAGGGCCGACCTCTAAGTATCCAAATCCCGTTTCAGGCCGGGTTGGAGTAATGCCGATGGTCACGAATGAATTGGTCGCCTTGGCCGCCTGAGCTGCAGCCAGAATTGCCTTGTGCAACATCTGTGGATTTCCGATGTGGTGGTCAGCCGGAAATACGGCCATGACCGCCTCGAGGCATCGCTTTCCAATCTCCACCGCCCCCAACGCGATGCAGGGTGCAGTGTTCCGGCCCGAAGGCTCAACGAGCACATTCTCGCGAGGCAACTCTGGTAAGAGTGACCGCACGGAAGCTTCCATTTCGCGGCCAGTCACCACCAGTATTCGCTCCATCGGAATGACTGGAAGAATCCGATTAATCGTGGCCACCAAAGCCGCGTCGTTCTCGCCCAATTCTAAGCACTGCTTGGGCTTTCGGCGACGAGAAAGTGGCCAAAACCGCGCGCCTCGCCCACCAGCTATCACAAGTGCGTAAAGGGCTTCCAATTTCACCTCAGAACAAATCGCTGTTTAAGCTCTGTAGCGCACCGTAGGTAGCGACGGCCACTGCGTTTGCAAGGTTTAGGCTACGGATCGGGCCTGTCATCGGAATCGTCCAAGCGCCCATTTGGGAGATCAACCCGTCGTCCAAACCCCTCGTCTCGGGACCAAACAGAAGCACATCTCCAGATTCCCATTCAATTCTAGAAAAACTTTGGGCTCCTTTCGTCGAAAACAAATGTACACGCCGGTCCACCGCCCAACGCCAAAATGCATCGGCATCCTCGTGTTCAACGAGGTCCACGTGCTTCCAATAGTCCAGGCCCGCCCGTCGTACGGCTTTGTCGTCAATCTTAAAACCCAAAGGATGAATAAGATGGAGTTGCGCACCCACCCCCAAGCAGAGGCGCCCAATATTGCCCGTGTTGGGTCCGATTTCAGGGTTCATCAGCGCAACATGAATCGGCGGCTGTGGGCTCAATCTTCACCGCCCTCAAATTTACCGATGACTACCCGTGCCGGTTTTAGAAGTCGGCTCCCCACTCTGTAGCCGGCGCTAAAGACCTCGATGATCATGCCATCTTGTTCCGGGTCCTGAACAGGCATCACGCTCAATGCTTCATGTTGATTGGGGTCAAATTGTAGACCCTGGGGGCTCAACATCTCTAGGCCCAGCTCTTTCAAGGCACTCATGAACTGCCCCACAACCATCTTTAAGCCTTCCTTGGTGTCGCCTTCTCCAACGGTATCTATCGAACGGTTGAGGTTGTCCAAGGGGTCGAACATTTTGGCGACAGTCTCGCCTCGCTGAAGTTCGCGTTGAAATTGTGCCTGTCGATTCAACCGCTCTTTCGTGGCCTCTACTTCGTCTTGAAGCTGCTTATAGGCCGCACTGACTGCCCGAAGCCGGGCCTGCAACTCCCCGATCTGGGCCTTTGCATCCGTCAATTCCGGGTTGGGGTCTATCAAAGTGACCCCTTCCACCTCTGGTGCCGTTTCGGGCGGCTCCACAGAGATTTCCTCTCGAGCCTCATCGTCGTTCTTTCCTTCGCCTTCCATCGTGCCTCCAAAGCGCCAGCCCAGAGCTAACAAAGCATTCGATAAGGTCAAGAATTGCGGCGCACGCACGGATGTCGTATTTGGACCCAGGAGACTTTTCGAGTGACCCCCAACCAAAAACGAACCTTGATCTTGCTGACAGGAGCCTTTCTGTTGTGCGCAGGGTTGATTAAGTTCTTCCCCGCAAATGAGCCCCCCGACCCCCTTCAGGCTCTTTTTCCCAACGTTGAGGCCACCGACGTGGCACGGCTCACGATTAGCGAAGAGGAGAAATCGGTTCTGCTGCTTTTGAACGAGGGCAAATGGACCACGACCGATCATCTCGCGGAAACCCGGCGTGTTGAAGAGGCCGTCGGTGAATTGCTGAGCCTGAAGATCAAGGGGCCTATTAAGGTTGAAGGAATGCAGGTCCGGATGTCGGTCTCCGTGAGCACCGCACAGGGCGCCGAGCACAGTCTATTCTTCGGCCAGAACATTCCGGGGGGCACGGGGGTGTATGTAAAAACCGAAATGGGCATTTTTGCGACCGATCGAACACCCTTCAGTCAGGCGATTCTGGGAGAGCACTATTTTCGCTCCAGGAGGGTGTTCACAGGTGCGCGGAGCCAAACTTCAGGGATTCGACTGAGGGGCCCCTTAAGCGTCCACATCCACAAGAGTTCGTTTGGGTGGGTCCTTAATGAAGGGCTGCGGACGATTCCTGCAGATGGGGATCGAGTTGAACGCTTCCTCGACACGCTGTTCGACCTGCGCTTTGATGCCTTCGCCTCATCTCCACCCCCAAACACCCAGCCCACCATTCAAATTGAGCTTTTGGACAGCGACGAAAAGGTCATTGACGGGACCCGGTTGACGCTGATGCCTCCTTGGCTGGCGAGCCGAAAAGAAGGGCCCTGGCTTCCGAGCACCAGCGGTTTGGACGCTTGGCAGGCCTTCGACGTCAACACCTTTGCGCGGCGTTCAGTCGTATGGGTTGAACCATCTCAGGTGGTCAGGATGACCATAGAGCACCAGGGTGAGTCCTGGGAAGACACTCGAACGCCCACCTGGCAAGGCGCCGATGCCGCGCAAGTTTTGGACCTCTTGGGTCGAGAAAGCGCCACGTGGATTCCGCGGCATTCCCTTCCAACCGTCGGCTCAGTCAAACTCGGCCTCATTGGAAATGTGCAGGATTTGAACCTACTTTACAGCCAAACCTCTGACGGACACCTCCTTTGGACGCCCGCGGGTGCCGCCTTCTCAATGAGGATGGCAAAGCCCGCCTCAGCGGAGTTTCTCGCGATAGCGGATTCGCTTCATTGAAGAGGGTGACTGTTGTCCTCGGATAAAAGCACAGCGCTGCTCGACAACCGCATCCGGCGGTCAGCGGGCCCAGAAATCTGCAAAATAAACTGGCGTTTCCAGCTTTTGAAAATCATTGGCCAGCTGCACACAGCCAAAAGGCTCAGCCCGATCTGCCATACTGTCCCTCGATAGGCCCCAATTACCCCTGTAATGAATACGAGACCTCCAGCAGCGAGCAAAAGGTCTCGTGCCCAAATCTGTGCTCTGACCCACCGGACTCCCTTCGCCAAATGTGGATCTAAACGAAAAGCCATTCCACGAGCCGACCGAAGCCGCTTTTGGCCAGCCAGTAGTCTTCCCTGCGCAACCAAGGCCAAGCCGCTTAAAAACTCCACAGCACTTCGGCCATTTGGCCAATCCGAAATCCGTTCCAAACTTTCGTAAGCGGACTCGAACCTGCCCTGACGCAAAAGGTTGAGGGCCCGATGGTAAATGAGGGCCGGGTCTCCAGGGAAATACTGCGAACCCATCACAGTTGCCGTTTCGGCCTCGTCATCAAAACTCAGTTGGTCGGCCACCACAGCTGCCCCTAAATAAGCGACCCTTCGAAAGTTCTGAGCGGTATAAGCGTCCACAAAAGCTTTGAGAGATGCCTCCAGGCGTCCTTGGGCGAGCAAACGCATCCCCTGCTCAACGGGGTCTAATACCGATGGATCTGGTGCCCACGAAAGCGCATCAATCGATTCCAGGTCCGCCTCATGAACCCGCTCAACGACGCTTCCGCTGCCCGTTAAAATCAACCCGCAATCATGGGTATGAAAGAAGGCAACCAGCGACTCCACAGATGACCGGGATGAGAGCTGCACGCCATCCAGCACCTTGATCATATCGAAAAACGACTCCCTCGCGGAGGACCTAGTGCCCCGGTCAAAACGGAACACATAAAGAAGAAAATGTCCCTCTACGACCGCATCCGATGTACCGACGGCAGAGGGGGGCTGTACATAAAACACGCGATAATGTTCAGACGTCTCCAACTTTGAGAACGTAAAGGATTCGGGATCTGGATCGACCGAGGAAAGACACCGCTTTAAAAATGCCGCCACTTCGGCCGCCAGGAACGTCGAGTGGTCATCTTCATCAACAACCTGAACCGAAGGCCACCCATAATGCGCAAAGAATGAGCGTCTAAGCTGGTCGATTCGATGAAGGCAATGGCTTTTCTCCGCCTTGATGAGGTCCTGATCCCGGTAGCGCAAGTCAGCCGAGGCGATTCGGCGCTGGTACAGACGGATGGATTCCTCAAAGGAATACTTACGCACCACTCCATCCCGTCCGATGATTTCAACTGGAAACTCGACGACGGCCGTATAGTCCTTCCGCTGATATTTGCGGATTTTGTTGGACTTATCCATTCCACCCCAATGGCCCCATAAAGAGTACCACTGTCCAGCCAAACCAGAAAGTGTTCAGAAGTTTGAATAAACACATCGGGGTATGCGTCAGAGCGTTGAACCATCCCATAATGGAGGCCCACGCTGGAAAATCGAGTTTCTTCCCTTTCGCAAGAGACCCCCTCTAAAATCGAGTCGGCACTCGCTGGCGATACCCAGGCCATCGCTTGGATTGCCGCTCAATATGCCGGGCTGGCTCACCAGACCGCACTACGTTTTGTTGATTCGGTTGAGGCCAAAGACCTCGCTCAGGACTCCCTCATCAAGGTCCTCACCAACCTTCGGCGATACAATTCGGACTGGAAGTTTTCCACCTGGGTGATCACCATTACCCGCAACACCTGTATCGATTGGCTGCGCAAACAAAAGCGAATGTCATGGTCCGAGGTTCCCGATGTCCCCTCTCAACTCCCTTTGCCCGACACCAGCCTCTGTGATGCGCAGATGGCAGAAACAGTGCGGAATGCCGTTGCCTCCTTGCCCCCCATCTACCGGCAGGTCATCGAGATGCATCATTTCCAAGATTTGAAATATCGAGAGATTGCTTCAGACTTGGACCTCCCTCTTGGCACGGTCATGAATCGAATCTTCAGGGCTCGGCAGAAGATGAAGGCAGCCATAGACTTACAGGCCGCCTAGAATCACTTTGCCTTCCAGCCGGCTTCGCGGGACCACGTCCACACTCCCTGGTCAGCGAAACTTCCAGATGCGCCCTTCGCGCGCCAGATCAGCCGAAGGCCCTCATCGTGAATGGTCAGTTTCCACCATCCATGAGGGGGAAAGTCTCCGGCCGATACCACCCGAGGAAAGCCGTCAAAGGTTTCCGTGCCCAGGGCCTGGTGAAAAGATTTTTCCGAGGGCGGCTTTTCCAGGCTCTCGTAGCCCGACACCAATTGCTCAATCGCACGGCTGAAACCCAAATCGAGAGCAGGCTCGCTACCGTCACCCTTGACGCCCAGGTGAAGGTCATGGCCCGGCGCGCCGCCACCTCCGGCCACGACATGAATCGGGCCCAGCGCCCCTTCGGGTAAATACAGTTGATTATTGGCCACACCTGCACTGAACACACCCTTCAAGGACAGAAGGGGCGCATTGGTTCCGATCAAGTCCATCAACTCCTGAATGGCTTCTGTCGCCTGGCCCTTTCGGCGTGCAATTGGCGACTCGTGAACGAAGACGAGCAGCCCCTGCCCCGGTTCTCGGACCGCTTTTTGTAGCCAGGTGCTTTGTTCACGCCAACGGCTACCCAGGGCCTCCTTGTTGGAATCGATAACCACCACCCGCCATTTCTTGCCGTTAGCAGCAGACAGGTCAAAGCCTTGCCAAGTCGCTACCCGTCCGTACCCAATCTCTTGTCCGAACCCAGGAAAGACTTTTGAGAACTCCTTGCAGTGTGGACTTTTTACGCAATCTCTGTCCCCCACAACCGGAAGCATGGGAATACGTCGCAATGCGCTGGGAGGGGCTGTGGTTCCGTCAACTAACCCAGAGAAAACGGAGCCGAACTCCTTCCAATTGGCCAAAGAACTGGACGGCACCATGTCCCCAAGATGAACAAGAAAGTCCAACGAAGAGACCATGTTCTGGGCCGTGATATCGCCCAGGACATCCTTGGCTCCCGTACCTCCAATCGCCCGCTTCTTATCGAGCATGGCATTAGCCGCACGAGTGTTTCCCACAATGGCTAAATCCACCGAATCGACGGCTAAGATTCCACCGTCGTCGATAGCAAGTCTTTGAGAAGGCAGTTCTTTGGATGAGGCAAAGCTCGAAGTGATCAAAATAAAGAATAAAAGCATCCCCCTCTCTCACACTCCGGTGTTCCGCTGTCCAGAAAGGGGGTACGCTCCGGTATGCAATTGAAGATGCTGATGTTGATGGGCGCGATCGGCTGTGCTTCAGCGAAACGGCCAGTGCCTAAGACGGTAAAAGCCGACCCCATAGTCGCGGAAACAGCGCCAAACCTTCGCGTCACCGAGACTCCGTTTGGCCCTTGGAGTACAGGACAAGGCCATTGGCCCGACACTGCAGCCATTTCGGACCCGCAGATCGGTTGGGCTCACCAGCTTCGCGGGCCTATTACTCACCCCATGACGACCGATGGCCTCCGGATATTCACCACAGCTGCAGGCACCGTTTACTGTTTTAACGCCGATGGCCAGATACTTTGGGAGGCCCAGATAAACGCCGACGGGAGCCCCATACCCTATAAAGATGGGGTTTATGTCCCAACGGGTTTGGGGGTCGTACAGCGCATCGATGTCGATACTGGGAAAATCACGAAGTCCTTCGGTGGAAAACATCCGATACGAATCGCCCCGTTCACCCTGGGAGGCGATCTGGTATGGATCGACAATATTGGACAGATGTTCGGAGCCGCTGGCAAAACTTCAATCCGAGTCCCTGGACCGATCATTGGCGCGTCGTCGGACGGCGAAAGTGCACTTATTGGTACGGATGACGGGCGACTCCACAGCCTTTCTGCCGATGGCGTCGTATGGAGCCTGGCTCTAACGGGACCCATGGTCGGGCATCCTTTGATTTATGCAAACCAGGTTTTCGTGGCATTTTTAGGACAACACGACGAGCCGGGCGGGATGATGGCCATCGATAAAATTACCGGCACAAGCATCTGGTCCGCACCGTTCTCGCACGACCCGATACAGGCCCCCGCCATTGGGGAACACCTGGTGGTGGCAAACCGGAAACCCGAGCTTGTCGCCATTGATCGGAATCATGGGGGAATACGGTGGCGCGCTCCCGGACCGGCGCAAGACACTATCCAGCCGGCCGTGGCCGATGACGCTATTTATACTGGAGATGGGTCTGGTCGCCTTCGTCGGGTGGATATGAATGATGGAGGTACGGTCTGGAAAATGGAGCTTGGCTCACCGATTACTGGCGAGGGTGTGGTGATCAACAATCGCTTCGTCGTCGGTACCGCTGATGGGAGAATCATCGCGGTAGGAAACCCGTGAACCTGAAGCTTGAAATCGGCATGGGCCCTGGCAACCGATTGCTATGCCCTGGACTCCCGGATCATCTCATCATTTCCGGGGACCAGTTGTTGTGGAACACAGAGGGGTCCATTTTTTGGCGGAACGGCACACAAGTGACGGTGTGTGAAGCCCAACATCTGACGGCCATGGCCTACAGTGCCACCTCAAGGGTTTTCTCGTTCGAAACCAACGATGGCTTTCGCATGGTCCGAGCCTCTGCCAAGTCCCAGTGGGAGGAGAAAGAGGTGGGTGTGGCCGCAAGGCAGCCGTCCTTGGGCACCGATTGGGTCGTCCTTAATGAAGGCGCCGAGAGGACGGTCTTAGACCTTGAAACTGGCCGCTCCGTCCCCATCCCCGTTGGGGCGCGAGACGCCCGCCCTAAAGCCTGGATGTCGGGTTGTGGTGTGACGTGGATCGACGGCTTGCAGGTGTATCGGTTCAAGGCGGGAGATAAGCCCCGCCTCGTGGCGACACTTCCAGCAAAACCCACAGATTGGCAAACCGGTCCCGCTGGGGCCGCCGTCTTCTCAACCGATAAGGGGGACTTCGGCCTTGGCCCGAAGGGTTCACTCCAGGAACTACCTCCGATAGACCCGGAGACGATTCGATTTTCCGACGACGGAAACGAGTGGATGGCGGTCAGCCCCGAAGGTGTCGTTCGATACTCCCTGGAGACACGGGGGACGTTGAATAGTATCCACGGACGCCTCGTTCCAGTGGGTTTTGGTGAGGAACCTGTCCTGCTTGACGAAGACTCGGGCGTCCTAAAGACCTGGAGCGGTTCGGTGCTGGGCACTGGCTTCAGTCCGAGCGCTGTCTGCCAACACGGCACGCGCCTTTACGGCCCTGGGGGCACAGCCTGGGACATGACCACAGGGGAACAGTGCTGGGACGAAGCTCCACTCGCAGCCACCCACATCGTGGCCAACCAGGGGGGCGTCATTCAGGTCAGTGACCGAATCGAAGGTTTTGATGACAATGGCGCCATCGCCTTCAACATTCCTCTACCGATCGATTCCGAACTCGATGGCGAGATACTGGATGTCCATTGGATAGATGGATTTCTATTTTTTGAGGTGGAAGACGGCTGGGTGCAAGTGGATTTCGATGGGCGTCGGATCGGACAAGAGCCCCCACCCGTTCTACCCGAACTTTCGCTTTCTCTACCGCCGGGCTGGACGTTCGACGAAGAACTGGGCCTGCTCAGCAAGGACGGGGTGTCGTTCCCCATGGTAATCGACGGCGTCGCAATAGCGCAGGATTCCCGCCTACTGGCATGGTCGGAGGACGGCGCCCTGTATTTGATGGGTAGTCCTCCACAACCGTAAAGAATATCGTCACTCCACGGTGACGGATTTGGCTAGATTCCGGGGGCGGTCGATATCTCTGCCCATCGCAAGCGCAGTTTGATAGGCCAGAATCTGCAACGGCAAGACCGTTAAGAAGGGCGTGAACCAGCGTGACGTCCTCGGGACAGCGATGGAGACGTCCGCAAGCTTCGCCACCGGGTCGCCTTCCGTATGTATGAGGGCCACCCTAGCTCCACGCGCACGGCATTCTTGAAGATTCGAAACCGTTTTGTCCCGCACTTCATCTTCAGGAGCCACGACAATGACCGGGCTGCCTTCTTCCAGCAGCGCGATGGGGCCGTGCTTCATTTCTCCCGACGGGTACGACAGACAGGGAACGTATGCCAGCTCCATAAGCTTAAGCGCACCCTCCGCAGCCACGGCCTCCGACAGCCCGCGCCCCATAAAGAGCACCGAACGGCATTCACGAATCCATTCGACAATGGGATCCACATTGATCTCGGTTTCTAAATATGCGCCCACAAGGTCCGGTACGCTCATCAATTCTTCAGCAAAGGCCCGCCCTTCGTGAGGCGCCAGCGTGCGAGCTCTAGCCAACTGAAGGGTAAACAGATACAGTGCCGCCACCATATTGCTGAAGGCCTTGGTCGACGCCACAGCCATCTCGGGTCCCGAGTGAATGTAGACGCCGTTTCCGCATTGACGAGCAATCGATGAACCGACCACATTCACAACGCCCTTGACCTGGCCGCCTTTGATTTGAACCTCTCGCAAGGCTCCGAGCGTATCCGCTGTTTCGCCAGACTGACTGACCGCAAAATAGAGAGACTGAGGGTCGATGACCGGATTACGGTGCCTGAATTCGCTCGCGACCTCGGCTGTCGCCGGGACTCTCGCCAGTTGCTCGATGGCCATCGCTCCGACTCGGCACGCATAGTGGGCCGTCCCACAACCAATCAGCCCAATCCGTTGAAAATCGATCAACTCGCGACTGGAAAGCTCCAGGCCCCCCAGTTTCGCCCGACCATCCTCAACCACGACACGGCCAGACAAACACCGTTTCAAGGCTTCGGGCTGTTCGTGGATTTCCTTCAACATGAAATTGGGGAAGTCGCCTTTTTCAGCTTCCGCCCACTCTGCTTCCAATGTCTCGACGACCCGACTCCGGGCAGCCCCATCGATATGGACCGTATCCAGACCGCTCGCGTCAATCCGCGCTACGTCTCCATCCTGTAGATACACCACACGGCGGGTGTAGGGCACCAGAGCATGAGGGTCACTCGCTAAGAAGGTCTCCCCCTCACCCAGCCCCACCACTAAAGGCGATCCGTTGCGTGCCGCAATAATGGTGTCCGGCATGTCGCTAAAGAGGATCGCAACACCCCAAGTCCCGCGGACCAACTGCAATCCGGTGCTCACAGCAGAGAGCGGATCCGAATCCTCTGCAAGACACTTGGCGAAAAGATGTGCGAGGACTTCGGTATCGGTTTCAGACCGAAACTGGACTCCCTCCGATTCGAGGCGTTCACGAAGCACCCCAGCATTTTCGATGATGCCATTGTGGACGACGGCAATACGGCATTCAGTGTCCGAGTGGGGATGGGCATTTTCAACCGTCACCCCTCCGTGTGTGGCCCAGCGGGTATGAGCAATCCCTACAGACGCATCCAGGTCAGGGGGAACGACGGCACCGAGATCCGCCACACGGCCGACAGCCTTGTGAATGTCAATCGGGTCCGCTCCGAGCGCTATTCCAGCGGAGTCATACCCCCGGTACTCGAGCCGCCTGAGGCCCTCCAGCAGAACTGGCGCCGCTTTACGCTCCCCAACATATCCAACAATTCCGCACATCATGACTCCAACTGTTGAGTCCATAACCCGGGGCTTCCGCCCCGCGTTCCTGAACCCACATAGAATCGGTTACGCCTTCATTAGTATGGGAAAATATAATTTCGACTCGACCGACCCCTCTATCGATCTAAATGCTATCGAGGCCTCCACGTGGTCCGGAGCAGTAGCAAAGGTGCTGGGATTTTTTAAAGGGCAGAATCGCTTGATACATGTCGATGTGGATCAAGATGGGAACGCGGATTTCTGGGATAGAGAAACAGATGTACACATCAGTTTCGATGCCGATCCGGACACCGGGTTTGAGCTCTGGGATGTCCCCACCACCGACCTCTGGGACGCCCCCAATCCAGGATCCGGCGCCGCAGGCGTCCAGGCTGCCAATGATGACGATCGTAAACGTGCCCAGGAACGGATCAACCTGATCAAAAAAGCCGACTCCAATTTGGCCGCCTGCAAAACCGCTCTCGATATTCTCATGGAACTTGTTCCTGCGGAAAGCGGATCCATTCTTCTCGCCGAGGGCTCTTTTCTTCGGTTTGTGGCTGTTCGCGGCCCAAAGGCGGCCTCCTTAGAGGGGCAAACCATCGATATCGGAAAGGGCGTCGCCGGTGCGTGCGTCCAATCTGGGAATATGGTCCTGGTCCGGCACGCTCGGAATAGCGCGCAACACGACTCCACAATTGACGCCAGTGTCGATTATTTGACCCGAACCCTTCTGGCGCTGCCCATGTCTAACGGAAGACACGTTGTGGGCGTCGTAGAGCTCCTCAATCCCTTCGGCATGGACACATTTACATGGGACCAACAAAAGCTCGCGCAGGATATCGCCGCGCAACTCGCGGCACGCTTTACGCCCACCGCCTGACTATTTCGTCAGCTCGGCTCTCAATGCTTTAAAGGCTGCCGGCGGCACATATTTCTCGAAAGAACCTCCGTTGATGGCGATTTCCTTGACCAGCGACGATGAAATGAAAATATTTCGCGGCTCGGTCAACAAAAATACCGTTTCCACTTCTGGGGCCATATCCATATTGGCCAGTCCAATCTGGAACTCAAACTCGAAGTCCGTGACCGCACGAAGGCCTCGAAGAATGAATTGAGCCCCCCGCCGTCGGCAATAGTCGATCAATAGACCCTCAAAGACATCGACAGACACATTCTGAAGGTCGCCTGTGCAGGATTTTAGTACCTCAAGCCGAGTTTCAGTCGATAGCATGTAGGACTTGGAAGGATTGTTTCCAATGGCCAAGACAACCTGATCGAACAGGCCCGCTGCCCGCCGCACAAGGTCCATATGACCCGTGGTGATGGGGTCGAATGATCCCGCATATACAGCAATCCGTTCCATAAACGCCTCTCGCCCCTTGTTTATCGCGTCCCTTGAGGCGATGCAGCCGCGAAGTGTCGACGCAGAAGCGCTCTCAAACGCCAATGGCTCCTCAGGGCCGAGAAAGACGGGTCTGTCGCAATGTCCCTGCGCAGCTCCACCTGGAGTTCCTCGTCCAATAAATCACGCCTCTCAACCGTACGCCGTAGAGACCGTAAAGCTTCCTGGTCTTGGCCGCGCGCGGACTCCAATACTGCCGAGGTGAGGTCTGTATACGGGTGCGTCGGGGCCACCACGTGGAGCACCTCCAGTAGCCGTTGAGCCTCCACAAACCGACCGAGTCTGGCGGCAGCCATACTGCTCCCCCCCAGAGCGAGCACATGTGCGGGCAAGGTCGATAAGATTTCCGAATAGAGCGCGTACTCTGTCTGATGGTGGCCTTGTCGGCGTTCCGCCCACGCGAGGCGTAGCCGCGCATGGTGGTCGTCTGGATACCGTTCCAAAATCTCCCCATAGTGCCAAGACGCCAGCGCAAAGCGGCTTTGATTGTAAGCGGCCCGTCCAACAATCCGTCTCGCCTCAATGTCGTCTGGATCCATCTCCAGTCTCAGGTCAGCCTGTAGAGCATTTGGGTCATTTGGGACAACCCGCTTGAACCATCGGTGGTAGCCCACTCCTGTCACACGGTCATCGTTGAGGTGTTGAGGCCCATCCGCTCGCTGAACCTGCGATCCGGCCCGACCATAGGATTCCGCCGTCACTCGAACCAGAGCCGCTTCGGGGGCCCCCTCTGCCTGGCGGGCCCCATCGGGCTCATGCCAGGTCTGCGTGGCCAGCCAATCCTTAGCCACCCAAGGCTGGCGGCCCAGCCACTCATCCGCTGCGTCGATCCATCCCCCAGACAAAACCATAACGAGTGTGATCGCAAAAAAACGTGGATCCACTTGCAGTTGGCTTCTCCACTGCCGCCAAGCCGCCGGGGTGTGGGTCAGGACCACTTCGAATGTCTCTGCTTCTATCGTGAAATCATCGCCTTCCGCGAGTTCCGCCCCGAGGACCCGAAAGCAGTGATTTTCGCGCTCAACACGAAACGCAGGGTACGGAAACACGACCTTTGCGTCCGGTGAATCTCCCAGGACCAGCCCACCCGTCAACGGCAAAACCCGATGCTCAATGACCTGCTCAAAAAGGCGAATTTCGACCGCGAGTCTACCCATCCCCCACTTCCTCTTTGATGGGCGCTCGAGCGCCCAGCCTCACCGGCGTGTCCTCTCCGTATGCGTCCCGCAGCATTCGCTGCACTTTGCGCTGGCGCCGAAGCTTTGAGAGTGCGGGGTCCAAGCGGATGTCCTGCCGGAATTCAATATGGTGTAGCGTGTCCATGGCGTCCACGTCGGCCAAAGCCTTCCGTAAAAAACGCACGGCTTTTCTTTCACTGCCCTGCGCGGCGGCAATTTTTGCACGGTGAAGGTTCGCATAAGGCCGCTCTTCTACGCTCGGATTCAAGCCTGCCATGATGCGCTCAGCCTCATCAAAACGTCCTTGATGAGCCAAGTTCACCGCCAAATTATTCTGGGTGTTGGAGCTGGTTGGGTCCAAGGCCAATGCCCGCCTGTACAACTGCTCTTCATGGGCATATTGTCCAGCCCTCTTGTAGGTGAGCGCCAGATTATTCCATCCCGCTGCGTCCTCCGGATACAGGGTGGTGTAGCGCCTGTAGAGATCTTGGCAGAGCTCATAATTTTCGGACAAATAGGCAAAATAGGCCACCGTCAAAATGGCATAAGGCTCATCGGGGTTGAGCCGCATCAGTGCCCTCGCCAGCTCAAGCTGTTTCACCACTTGTTCCGTATGAGAATCTGAAGCCTCCATCCAGTCGTGGAATCCCCAACCGATAAAGCGCTCGACCGACGGGGGTAAGCCCCGAAGTCCTTCACTAGGCTCTACGATGGGGCTGGACTTGGGCAACTGATGCCCCACATCGGCCAAAGCCTCTATGGCGGGTTGCGGAATTTTGGGGACCACGTCCTCGCGAGGCGCCTTGGATTCACGGCCTGCATCACCCGACATTTTTGACGGAGGGGTCCGCATGGCCCGCTCTCCCGCGCGTTCACCCCCGCCCGGACGCATGGTTTCACCACTGGAGCCCGAGGGCATGTAGTAGGAGGGACGTTTTTGGCGATGCTGGGGGCGCTCCACGTGCGCGACTCTACCCTTCCGTTCCCCATCAAATTCCCGTTGCAATAACCGGGCGATGAGCTCCGGCGAAGGACGTTCAACTTGGGCGCTGTCCACGCGGCTACCCAACCAGGATTGAATCAAAAAATTGAGTTGCCCCAAACCGGCCAACATGGTCAACACCAGAACCAACAAGGACAAATCGCCTGCTCCTTCCGTAGACCTCCTTTTTGCCCGCTTCATCTCGATTCGGTCGGCAACGAAGAGCACTCCTTGCCCATTGTCCCAAGTCCAGCGCTGACCTCCCTCGGACTGAAAGGATGCATGCTGGTCTTTGAAAACAGGGACCCCTTTCGCGTCCCAACGAAACCGAGCCAGTGGGGACCCGTTACCTGTGGGCACCTCGACCCCAATGTCCTGCCAGGGGCCCGCACGGCCAAAGCGGGGACCCCAGTCGACACGCTGGGTCACAACGGTGCCATGAAGGCTGATCGTTGTCCTTAAGCCATACCGGGCTTTTCCCATTGGGTTCTCCCTTAGTGCCAACCACTTCTGTTAGAAACGGCTCTCGCGCGCGGGTGCATTAATAGTGTACCGTGCGGACACGAACCTTGAGCAAAAACCTTTAGTTGGAAACCAAATGCCCACCGCAGCTGCAGTCATCATTGGAAACGAAATCCTGACGGGAAAGTTTGAAGATGAAAATGGTCCTTGGCTCACAAAACGCTGTCGAGAGCTGGGCCTGGATCTGATTCAGGTGTCGATTATCGCCGACACAAATGTGGCGATCTCGAGTGAAGTACAGCGGCTCGCAAACATGGCCGATTGGGTGTTCACGACAGGGGGTATTGGTCCCACTCATGACGATGTCACGATGAAGGGTATCGCCACCGCCTTCGGCTTGAAGCTCCATCGTGACGAGAAACTGTCCACCTTGATCACGCACCATTTGGGCGACCGAGTGAACGAAGATGCCCTAAGGATGGCGGACGTGCCGGAGGGGTCTGAACTTTGGCAAGAGAGCGACAATCGGTTTCCGGTGGTCGTTTGTCGAAACGTCCTCATTTTTCCAGGCGTACCCGCCTACCTTCAAGCCAAGTTCGACAGCATCGCCCACCGACTGGGCGGTCAACCTGTCCTCGGACGCCAGTTAACCACGCACCTGTCCGAAACCGCCATCGCGCACACTTTGAGGGAGGCTGCACAGCGGTGGTCGCAGGTCAGCATCGGCAGCTACCCTCGCTTCGACACCACCCCACGAACGGTCATCGTGACTTTAGATTCGCGGGCAGACGACGATCTGGACGAGTGCAGCAACTGGATCCGTCAACACCTTGACTCTATTGAGAACAAAGGGCGTGGAGCCCTTTAGACGTCAATGCGCTCAGCCCAATTGAGGGCTTGGGGTCCATCTGCACCCAACGCATTTCAGTGTATTCCCCCAGCGCTATCGGGGCCTCTCCGGTACTCCTTTGCAAGGCGTACTGAAAGATTCGATGGCTAAGCACATGGCGGGTTTCGAAAAGAACCGGGCCCGCCTGATGAGGGACACCATATGCCGCGTCCCATTTTCGACGACGCTCATCCTTGGCCCAGTGTTTGCCGGCACTTCCAATGGTGGGAAATTCCCACAATCCACCCCATAGACCTTCTACGGGCCGACGGGCCAAAAGATACAGCCCATTCCGCTCGAATACGTGGGCCTCCAACTGCGAGACAGGCGCCGCTTTCCTGACCTTCGGCGCCGGAATCTCATCCACCACACCGAGGGCGCGGGCCTCGCAGTGGCTGCTTACGGGACATTTCGGGCATTTCGGCGACCGGGGTCGGCAAATCCGGGCTCCCAAATCCATCAGCGCCTGATTGTAGTCACCTGCTCGACCGGGAGGCAGATGTTGCCGAGCATGGGTCCACATGCCCTTACGTGGCCCGCGGTCCGCATGGACTCTCGCCATCACCCGCGCGATATTGCCATCGACGGTCGCCTCATCCTGACCATATGCAATACTGGCAATGGCCGCAGCCATGTACTCGCCCACGCCCGGAAGCGACCGTAAGCCCTTGATATCGAAAGGAAAGGTGCCTTTTTCGGAAACGATTCCTGCGGCCTTATGAAGATTTCTGGCTCGAGAATAATAGCCGAGACCAGACCACATCTCGAGCACCTCATCCAGGGGCGCTACGGCCAAGTCTTCGACGGCTGGAAACCGCTTCAAGAAGCGTTCGAAATATGGAATTACGGTGTCCACCTGTGTCTGCTGAAGCATCACTTCGGATAGCCAGGTGCGATATGGCGATGGTTCGCTTCTCCAAGGCAATACCCGCGCGTCCGCGTCATACCAAGCGAGGAGGTCTTTCGCGAGCGGGTCCATCCAATATCCTCTGGCTGTTTTTCCATGACGAGTCTATGTTGGTGTGCGCCAAAGGACCATCGCAATGTACGGCCCCCCTGTCGATCCCCGCCAACGTATTGCCCCCGTTGAAATTTTCGACGTGCCGGAGGCCTACCTTCTCTGCATCGCCATCGGATTTCTCATTTCCCTTTGCGCGTTCTGGAAGCGACCCGGAGTGCACGCTCGATGTGCTTTATTCATAGCTGGGCAAACCTTGGCCCTCACCGCCCCATTGGCCATCTTTTTAGATACATGGGTTTACGGGAGTTTCCCGACCATCGATAAAGCCGGGAGCATGGCCTTCTATTTGGATGGTGTTCACATTCGGATGCTGACCGATCCGATGGGGTCGATAACAGACCCGGCAGCCCGCCTGATTGGCGTTCACGTGGGGCACCTTTGGATCACAGAACTCTTCGACCTTGTGCTCAGTCCAGTGGGCGCCTTCAATTTACAGGGTCTCCTGTACCCGGCGCTCGGCTGGTATTGCGCCTGGCTTTTGTTTTACGAGGTCACGCAAAACCCTCGCACCAGCATTCTCTTCGCCTTTCCTTTTGGTATGGGCCTGCACGTTTTTCGCGATTTAAACTGGTACACGATTGAAAAGGCGGCGGTGTTTTGGCTGCCATTGTTCCTATGGGCACTTTTTAGAGCCTGGCGAGACAGCGGACGCTGGCGTTGGCTCCCTGGGCTGGTCTTGGTCGTGAGTACATGGATGAATGTATACCTAGGGATGATCAACGCCTTTATGTTGGGCCTCGCTTGTCTGGGTTTGTGGATGAGCAATGACAGATACAAATGGCGGGTGTTTCGGGCTGCGGGATGGGGTGTGATCTGCCTTCTGCCGATCACTTTGTGGCAATGGTCGCTCATGCATGGTGGTGTGCAGTTGGCCACCCCCGAAGAGTTTCTCTGGAAACGAGCGGCCCTGGATTCCTTCACACTCAGTCCTTTGCGGTGGAATCGTCTGGAACTGCATCGATCCCTCAATGTCGTGGCCCTGGGTGTCGCAGCCTGGGGATTGATGCGGAGCCGTTGGCTGGGCATCGTGCGCCTAGGCGGCATGTGCGCACTCGGTTTCTTCTTTCTGGCTCTGGGTCCGATGATTACGGGCTTCGAGGTAGAGAACCCCATCTATATGGCGACGAGGGCCATCGTTCCGGGCTTTTGGAGAGTCGCAAAACCCGAAGTGTTTTTTCACATGACATGGCTACTTCTGCTGGGGATCGGCGCCATACAGGCCGGTCGATCAGGCTGGACAAAAGGGGCGACGTATTTCTGGTACTTCCTGTTTGTTTTGGGGTGGCTTCTGATGGTTCGCACACACCCCGCCTACCCGCCCATGACGGTTCCGCTCGATACGCCCCTCGCATCCGATTGGGCGGACAAGGTCTTCCGCTCAAAGGGTCCGTAGCCGATCGTCTCAGCCCTTCACTCTTTCGGGTCGGAAGCGGATGACCCAGACTTGACGGTGCGCATGGAGAGGTCGACCCACCGCGCTTGGTGAATAAGTCCGCCCATGCTGACGCGGTCGAGTCCCAGATCCTTCAAACGAGGCAACCGTTCAGGGGTCATTCCGCCACTCGCCTCAAGCAGCGCTCGTCCGTCGGCTAAAGAGACCGCTTGAGAGAGGGTGTCGTCATCCATGTTGTCGAGGAGTAAAGCATCGGCGCCCGCATCAATCGCAGGCTCAATTTGTTCGAGTCTCTCCACCTCCACCTGGACCGCAAAACGCCCACCCACCTTGTCCTTGGCGCGGCCTACGGCCTGGGTCACCCCACCGGCGGCCATGATGTGATTCTCTTTGATGAGAACTGCGTCGTAGAGGGCAAAACGGTGATTATGAGCTCCACCCATTCGCACCGCGTGTTTTTCGAGTATTCGATGGCCAGGCGTGGTCTTCCGTGTATCCACAACCCGCAACTCGCCCGCTCGAGCGACACAATGGCGGGTGTGGGTGGCGATACCGGACAGCCGCATCAAGAAGTTCAAAGCGACGCGCTCACCGGTCAACAAAGCTCGCATAGAGCCCGTTACCGTCGCGATGACCACATTGGGCTGTACAGGAGTCCCGTCGGGGACCAAAGCCGTATACAGGGCGCCCACTTGAGCAAAAGTCTCCTTGGCCGGCGCGTGCCCACACACCACAAGGTCGGCTTTCGCTCGAATCTCCGCCACACCTTCAAGCCCCAAGTCCACACAGGCCTCGGTGGTGACGTCCCCAGTTCCCACATCTTCTTCCAGGGATGCTCGAACCAGGGATTCAATGTTCATAGAAGGTCCTGGATGGCTTCCTGCACGACACTCGTAATCTCGGAGCCTTCCCGAACGAACAGCGGGTAGCGTGCCAACTCAACCGTCAGTTCAAAGGTGCCGGTGCCGCCCTCGTAAACTTGACTCGAGTCGAATGCGTCCACCCATGTCCCCTCTGGGAACTCCACCGAAACCGTCCCTTCCTCATTCATAACGGGAGCAACAAAGATGTCGCCGCCGAGGAGATAGGTCTTGTCCGCCTTCGATTGGAAATCCATCAAGCCACGACCCTCGGCAAAAGCGACACCGCCTTCCTCCATCAGATACGGAATCAAAGCTTCGTGGAGCTTCGCGTAGATTCGATACAGAGTGGTGGTTTCCTCGTCGAACATCCAGGGGCGGTGCTCCTTCGAGCCGCCATTCTCCATGATGCCGCTCAGCGCGCCCAACTGGGTCCACCGAATGAAGAGTTCCTTGGTCCGACCCAGCTCACCATCCTCACTTCGGTATCCGCCAATATCAGACCCGAAGACGGTGTACCCATCATGATCTGACCAGTACATGTTCCGAAGTGCGGCTTCTAAACCCGAAAAGGTAGCATCCTGGTCTCCGACCCATCCCGCCCAAGTGATATCGATAGGTCCAAATTGAACTGCCTCACCACCCAAGTCGCCGCCGTAATTATCGACGGGCCGGATGGTGTTGACCCGGTCGTCCCCGAGCACATCGCGAGTGTAGTCGTGGAAATCCCGGTAATAAGCGTGAGAGTACTCGAGCCGATCCACATTGCGTCCTGCACCCGGAGAATATTTCGCTTGAAGCGCAGAAAAATCGAGTCCGTCGCATTTCCATCCGTCGATACCGTAGTCCAACGTCTTGTCGACCAGGCTGTGCCACCACTCCACCGCTTCGGGATTGAAATAATCGATCAGACTTCCATCACCCTTCCACCAACTGATGACCGCTGGCCCTTCATCTTCCTCTTTGAATTTCATGAACCAGCCCCGACTCGCCGCATATTCGTACAGCTCGGGCTGGTCTATATTGATTCCGGGAACGGTCCACATGAAGACCTTCACACCTTTGGCATGAAACTCGTCGATCATCGCTTGGGGCTCCGGATACAAGGCCGTGTCCCATTCAAATGTCGAGTAGCCCGTCGCCCAAGGGCTATCGATAATGATCGCACCCACCGGAATGTCACGTTCCAGGTAGCCGTTCACCAAAGCCAGGGCGCTCTCTTGGGTCGACTCGTCTTCCCACACCCATGGCTCCATGACCCAGGATGGCCAAGGGGCCGTCACGGATCCTGTACCACTATCGTCGCCACCATCCATGCCGGAGTCGTCATCATCATCGCCTACGGGTGATGATGTGTCTCCACCCGTGGAGGATGGGCCATCGCTCGATCCGGCGTCCCCGGACAGTCCTGGCTTGCTGGTACAGCCAATCAAAACCGAAAGGGCAAAAAGAGATACGATCTTCATTTCAATTCAATCCTTCTAGCGCTTCTACCAAGCGTTCTCGCCTGCTTTGAGCCGCTTGGTGTTTCACTCTAATTTCGTCGACAACATCAGCTGGGGCCCGTTCGGTAAATCCTTTGTTTCCGAGCTTGCCTGACAAGAACTTCATGTCCTTATCAATTTTCGCAATCACCTTGTTGAGGCGAGCACGCTCCGCCTCCAGGTCAACGACACCCTCCAGGGGAACAAAATAGGTTCGTCCTTCGACCACAAAGGTAGATGCCGGACCTGTCCGTCCGCCCTGCTCGAGGCCATGCACTCCAGCAAGGTCCCGCAATGCGTCGCTGTGAGCCTCAAGAACACCCATGTCATCCGTGCGCAGCTTGACCGGCACTTTGGGGGAGATTTCCATATCGGCGCGGATCCGTCGAATCGCAGTGATAATCCCCTGAATCGTAGCCACCTGGGAGAGCGCTTCCGGATCCGTAGGGAAATCCGATACCTTCGGATAGGCGGCGGTCACAATCGACCCTTCTGTATGAGGAAGCTGCTGCCAAATCTCTTCAGACAAGAAGGGCATGACCGGGTGAAACAGTCGGGCCAAGGATTGGAACACCAACCAAAGCGTGTGGCGGGCTCCCTGCTTTTCTGCATCTGAGGCCGTTTCGCTATACAGCGTTCCCTTTGAGAATTCGAGATACCAGTCGCACAACTCATCCCAAGTAAAGCCATAAATCTCCGCAGCCGCCTCACTAAATTTGTAGGCGTCCAACGCCGACCGTACACGTCGCACAGCCTCGCCAGTCCGCGCCGCAATCCAATGGTCGTAGGCCGTCTGAATTCGCTCAGCCGAAGGGTCGTACTCTTCCAGGTGCATCATCGAAAAGCGAAAGGCCTGCCATACCTTGTTCTGAAACTTCACGTATCCGTGCGCACGGGCATTGTTCCAAAGAATGTCCCGGCCCTGGGTTTCCATGGCCACCAAGGTCATTCGAAGCGCGTCAGCTCCGATCTCGTTGATTCGCTCCAGCGGGTCCACCACATTGCCCTTAGTTTTCGACATCTTCTGTCCATTCTCATCCCGCACTAGGGCATGAATATAAACATCAGAAAAGGGCGCCTTACCCATAAAATGGAGGCCAGAAAACATCATTCGGGCCACCCAAAAAAAGATGATATCGAAGCCAGTGACCAGAACCGACGTGGGATAGTAGCGGTTCAAATCCGCCGTGTTGTCGGGCCAGCCCAATGTTGAAAAGGGCCAAAGTGCGGACGAGAACCAGGTGTCTAAAACATCGTCGTCCTGAGCAATATTGTTGGACCCGCACCTCGCGCACGAAGTGGCGTCTTCTCTCGAGACTGTGACGTGATCACAATCCGCACAATACCAAGCCGGAATTTGATGACCCCACCACAGCTGCCGACTGATGCACCAATCCCGAATATCCCTCATCCACGCGTAATAGGTGTTTTCCCATTGCTTAGGTACAAAGCGGGTCTTACCCTCTTCGACTGCCTTAATGGAGGGGGCAGCAAGAGGCTCCATCTTCACGAACCATTGGGTGGACAGCATCGGCTCAACTGGGGCGCCCGACCGTTGCGATCGAGGCAACGCCATTGTGTGCGGCTCAGAACCCCTATTCAGCCCCAATTCCGTGATCTTCGCCTTGACCGCCTTTCTCGCCTCGAAACGGTCCATCCCTGCAAACGGGCCGCCTTCTTCATTGACGGTTCCATCGAGATTGAAAATGGTCACGAATGGTAGGTCGTGACGTTTGCCCACTTCAAAGTCATTGAAATCGTGAGCTGGAGTGATTTTGACAGCTCCACTTCCGAACTCCGGATCGACGAGTATGGCGTCACCCACGATGGGTATCACCCGATCGTTAAAAGGGTGTTTCACGGTGGCGCCGATCAGGTGTTTGTATCGAGGGTCTTCAGGGTGAACCGCGACGGCGGTATCGCCAAGCATCGTTTCTGGACGAGTGGTCGCCACGACAATCTCCGACACCCTTTCTCCATCGGCACCAGAAGCCGGATCCACGAGTGGATAGGCAAAACTCCAGATCTCGGTCTGATGATTTTCTTCATTCTCGACTTCGAGGTTCGAGAGCGCCGTCATACCCACCGGGTCCCAGTTGATCATTCGCTCAGCGCGGTAAATCAGCCCTTCTTCGTAATACCGAACAAAAACTTCTCGGACGGCACGGCTCAGGCCCTCATCCATCGTGAACCGTTCACGGCTCCAGTCGCAAGACACACCCAGTTTTCTCAATTGATGAGTAATGGTGCCGCCAGATTCCGCCTTCCACTCCCAAACCCGCTCCAAAAACTTCTCTCGACCCAAGTCTCGCCGGTCCAGTCCTTCCTCGCGAAGTTGACGCTCTACGACCCATTGAGTCGCAATTCCAGCATGATCTGTGCCCGGTACCCAGAGGGTGTTGAAGCCGTCCATTCGCTTGTATCGGATCAGCACGTCCTGCAACGTGTTGTCCAAAGCATGGCCCATATGCAGCGACCCCGTCACATTTGGAGGGGGAATCACGATCACGTAGGGCTCACCTGGAGCCTCTGGGTCGGGTGTAAATACACCTGCGGCTTCCCATTCCGGGTAATAGCGAGCCGCCGCCTGATGAGGATCGAAGGTCTTGGGCAGATTGTCGATGAGTGCCATGCTGTTCCCTGGAAGGGGCGACATCTAACGTTGAGGGCCCATTTTTGCCGTGGTTTTTTTTAATCGGTTTGTGTTCTTACACAAATACCGGCATGGGAACCGAAACGTTGAGATGGTAGGGGCGGTGGGAATCGAACCCACAAGGCCGTTGGCCACTCGATTTTGAATCGAGCGCGTCTACCAATTCCGCCACGCCCCCACAACCTACAATGTTTGCTCTAACGAGCATTCGCCAGATATTATCTGAACCTCGATTCGGCAACTCAGTTCGTCTCGATCAATATTCGTACTGGCTTACCTTTACTGCCGTGGACGAGCGACGGTAGCCCACCCGTATACGGGGTCGCCTCGATCCAATACTCCACTCCCTCAGAAAAAATTCGGGTCATGGGGATGGAGCCCAAATAGCCGCCTCCGACTCTGCGAAGACGCGTTTTATTCCACTCCGTTTGGCCCACGGGGCGATACCACGCTTGGACTTTATCGTAGGCCTTTGACCCTTCTATCGTCACCTCGATCGGGAGGTCATCCCCCATAGGTACCGGTACGTGAGGGGTATGAGTCAGTACCGGGACGAACGCCTCCACCTCACCCAGATTATCTTGACCGATCCGACCTTTACGCTTCACTTTTGGCAGTTCCACTTCGATCGTTAGGTCCGACGCTGTGCTGCTTTCGCCAACCCGATTCATGGTGTTGAGAAACATCCACCCCATCAGGCCCACCAGGACGATAATGCCTACGGCCAACCCCACTTGCGCGCCCCGCCCTGACCTTTTTGGCAGAGGCGCAGGGCGAATGCCCCGATGGGATCCGCGTACAGCCTGCCGGACGACGGGGCGCGACGTCTCGATCGGCTCCGCTGGTATCGCCGGTGGGTCATCTACAAAGGATACGTCTCTCGGCCCATTTCTATCTTTTCCGGATTCCAGCATTCCGAGTGTCAACTCGAGGTCCGCCTTCATCGCCATTGCAGTGGGATACCGATCAGATGTCCAATAAGCGCAGGCCCGACGAATCACCGCCTCGATTGTTTTCGGAACCCCTTTGTAGATCCCGGGGTCCAGTTCGGCAGCAAACAGGTCTTTCGGTGTTTGGCCCGTTACGGCAGCAAAAAGCGTGGCTCCCACCGAGTAGATGTCTGCCAACCGATCGACGCCCTTTGCGTCCGCCCGCTGCTCGGGTGCCATGAAGGCCCATGTGCCCATGACCATCCCTGTTCTCGTAATGGACATGTCCGTCTCATCGACGCATCGAGCAATGCCGAAATCAGAAACAAAAACGTGATTAGACCGTGAGATCAGGATGTTGTGAGGTTTGATATCCCGATGAACAATCCCGTTTTCATGGGCCGTCTGGAGGGCGTCCAGTACCGGAATAATCAAGCTCACCGCCTCTTTTGGCGACAGACCCTTTCGCTCCATTCGGTCCAACAGACTTTCGCCATCGATAAAGTCCATCACGATAAACTTTTGTTCGGTATCGAAACTCACATCATGCAATGGAACAATGTGCGGGTGAGACAGCCGATCCATGGCGGCAGCCTCATTCTCAAAACGTTTCAGTACCTCGGTGGTATGGGCAAGCCGTTGCTGTAAAACCTTGATGGCACGAACCGCCCCACTTTCCTTGTCCCGGCATCTGTACACCGTCGCCATGCCACCCGAGCCCAGTGGCTCTAAAATCTCATAACGTTCGTTTAAAAATGGCGCGTCCGTCACCCGTGGTACTCCCGGTGGGCTCAACTTATCACCGATTTCAGATCAGTGGCCCGCCGTTCTTTCTTCGCAACGCGACAACCGTGGACCGAGGAGGAAGTCCAGACCCTTGAGAGGCCGGCCAATTCGTCCCGAAGTTTTCATCCTTCGAGCGCCCAGGGTGCTGAACCGAAAGAAATAACGTTCCGTTATCGGGCGTAAAACATGGCCCGGTGATTTCAGACCCCGCACAGCCCCGGAAAAATAGTCGAGAGCGAGCCCGCATCGGGCCGTCCGTATCGACCAGGTAAACCCCGTCAGCTGAAGGGGTGCCATTCAACTTATAATGAGCCCCCGCATTCCCATCCGTCGTCACCCACAAGCGCCCCTGTTTATCGAAAATCGCATTATCCGGGCAGGAAAAGATTCCATTCACAGTCGTCCGAGGGTGGACCCTCCCCTCCTCCGTCGCCTTCGCCCCGCCACCTTCCAGCAAAATCGTCCACTCCATTCGAGCTGCTGTATGGCCCTTGGCTCCCGGAATAATTTCAAGTATCTGGCCCCAGTAATTTTCCGTTCTGGCATTTGGACCCTCAGGAGTTTTTCGCTCGGGGTTCTTGGTCAACATCACGTACACACGATTCGTGGTCGGACTGACCGCCACCCGTTCAGGTCGATCCATCGGGGTGGCTCCTACCCACTTGGCCGCGATTCGGGTGTCGATCAAAATGTCAGCTAGAGATGTAAATTTCTCAGCCAACACCCCTTCATGACGGAGCGGCGCCCAGGTGACCCCCGTTTCGTCAAAAACGGCCACGGACAGCGTGCCGGTCGAGAGCAGATCCCGATTCGATTCAGGTCTTGCTGGGTCAAACTTTCCTTCACTCACAAAGCGATACAAATGTTCATCTGCGGTGTCATCCCCCATGTACGCCACCACGTGACCGGTGCCATCCAGCACCACCTCGGCACCTTCATGGCAAAACCGTCCCAAGGCCGTCAACTTTCTGGGCTTCGACTGAGGTTCGTAGGGGTCGAGTTCTATGATCCATCCAAACCGATTCGGCTCATTGGGGGAGGCCTGGAGATCGAAACGCTCGTCGATCTCGGAGAAATGCCAAACTTGCCGGAGGCCGACTCCCATTGCAGATCTAGACGTTTCCTGTGGATCTCCTTTTTCAGTCTTTCCAGTCCAAAATACATTGATATTTTCTTCGCCCGACAACACCGTATTCCAGGGCGTCGTGCCGCCCGCGCAATTGGCCAAGGTGCCCAAGGCCTCCGTCCCGGCGGGGTCAGCCTTTGTCTGCATCCGTGCATGCCCTGAAGCCGGCCCGACCACGCCAAAAGGGGTCGAGGCGGTCAAGCGTCGGTTGTATTTGGATTCCAAGACCGGGGCCCAGCCCGAGTCGGTCAGCAAAACCTCGACCACTGACATTCCCACACCATTCATCTCCGCTTTGATGCGTTCAGGATCCTTAGGGTCCGACTCCTTGGGAAACATGGTGGCTGCCCGAGTGAACTCGTGGTTCACCACCAGCAATCCATGATGGCTGTTTTGGGAGCCCATAGGCAGAGGCATGAAGGCAATAAAGTCGCAACTATCTCCAAACTGTAGAGCCTGGGCTTCCGCCGTCGTCCGCCCCTCCTCCCAAGCCGGTGCATGAGGATGTATGGGGTCACCCCACGACAGAACGAGGTCGCATTCATGGGTTGCATGGGGCCAGTGAATGTGAGGATCGTAGCCTTTCTCGACCTCCTCAAACTCGCCTGCGTCCTCGGTTTCAGCCCTCGATATGGCTGAAATGCCCAGAACAGCGCTCGCTGTTATTCCAGAGGTTCCCTTCAACACGCCGCGACGGGTTAGACGGCTAGCGATCAGTTCGTGCATATGTTTCATCATCACACCCTAAACCATGCACATGTCATGAAGGTTACGAAAGCGCAAAATGAGTGTTGGTGAATCCATACTGCTGTGGCTAGCATTGACGACTTTGCTGGGTCTCGGGAATACGGTGGGCTATCACCGGCTTCTGACACATCGAGCATTCAAGGCATCACCACCCTTGCGCTGGATCTTCACGCTTCTGGGTGCCCTGCACTCGGGATCGCCGGTTCTTTGGGTCGGGCTGCATCGCTACCACCACGCCCGTTCGGACACAGAAGAAGACCCCCACACCCCTAAAGACGGCTTCTGGCAAGGGCATACCGGCTGGTTAATTGGAACCCCGCATCCAATACCTTGTGTGCTATTTGCACTGAGCGGCTTCGGTCAGCAAGCGATGATTCTCGTTCATGACGTCTTGAGATTAATAGGGCGGAATCCGCCCACGTGGAGGCAGATCTGCGGAGACCTCATGAAGGAACGCCTCATGCGGTGGCTCGACATTCCTTTAGTCATGCCCGCTCTCTTTATCGCCCAAGTCGCTATGGTCTTTTATCTCTGGGGCGGGTGGGGCATCTTCGGCTTGTGGCTGTCTCATCTGTTTCTGACCAATGCCAGTTGGTGCGTGAACTCCGTGTGTCATTGGCCGCATTTCGGACGGGCCACCTACGATACGGGTGAAGGCTCGAGAGATGTCTGGTGGGTCGCCTGGTTCACGAATGGAGAGGGCTACCATAACTGCCATCACCGGTTCCCTCGCAGTGCTCGACACGCGCTTCACGGTGGGGCCGACCTCTCATGGATGGTCATCCGCGCATTCGTTGCGCTTCGGCTGGCAAGCGACCCCTGGTTGCCCAAATCGTTCCGCTAAGCATTCAGGTGCATAGAGTCGCCCGCTGGCTTAAGTAGCCTTCAGTTCTTTGTTTTTACAATCCATAAGGTGCCAACACCGTTTGGCATGGGAAGCCGGTGAAAGACCGGCGCGGCCCCCGCCACTGTAACTGGGGACGCTCGACGATTCGCCACTGGGAAACCGGGAAGGCCGTCGCAGCGGATGATCCAGGAGCCAGGAGACCGACCTTATGGAAACAGTACACGTCTCTCGGGGTGGAGGGATAAGCGACCCTGTTTGTCGGCTCTACCCAATATTTTTATGGTTAGCCGTACATTCACCATCCTCCTGTCGTTTTTCGTCGCGCATGCGCATGCGCAAGAACGTGAAACTGTCATTATTGAGACCCAGCGTGATGCTGAAGAAAGGGCATGGAATTCTGCCGCCAGCGTAACCGTACTGCCGATCGACACCGATGTGCCTATGAGTACGACCATCGCGACTTTGGTGGACCAGGCTCCCGGCGTACGGCTCCAAACATTTGGTGATGCAGACAGCTTTTCGGGAGTCAGCATTCGAGGTTCGACCATGCGACAGGTTGGCGTGTACCTTGACGGCATCCCGCTCAATCCAGAGGGAGGCCAAGCCGTCAATCTGTCGGAATGGCCCCTGAGGGCGTTCACTCGCGTGGAAGTTTATCGCGGAAATGCACCCAGTCACCTAGGCGGCGCAGCGCTGGGTGGTGTCATCAATCTTGTTCGAGATGACGCATTTCAAGGATCGTCATCAGCGGGTTCCGTCAACACCAACGGGCGCTTTTCCCTGGATGGCAACATGACCGCCAGCCCGGAGATTAGGCAGCATGAACATCTCGTCTCGGCATTCCTGAATGCCGTCGTGAACCGGGGCCAGTTCGAGTATTACTCGGACAATGGCACCCCTTACAATCGGCTGGATGATGACCGCCAGATTCGTGAGCACAACGCCTCCAGCACCTTTCATGCTCTATTGGGATGGAAAACCCAGGTCGGAAACGGCAGCATCAATATTCTGGATGCATGGATGAATAAAGGTTCGGAACTCCCGGGCCACATCAACAACCCTGCCTCGGCTGCCCGACTCAATACCACCCGAAACTTACTGGGGGTTCGTTACGATCCCGGAATCAATGGCCATCAGGCTCATGTCGTCGCCTGGTGGCTGTCGCGCTCAGAACAATTCCGGGACGCCCTCGATGAGCTCGGGCTTGGGGCACAAGACGTGGCGCAGCAGACCACCAACCTCGGACTAAGATTGCATGACACATTTAGCCTGAGTTCTGATGTCGCTTTTGGCGCGACATTGGGCCTGATCCGAGATGCGTCCCACGCGGAGAACGCAAGTCCAGGGTCCATCCAGGACATACCCAAAGCCCAAGGTCGCACCGTCGAAACCCTCACACTCGACATGCCCGTGCAGTTCGGGCGCTGGGGCGCAACTCCCGTCCTACACTCCACCCTCATCCAGCATCAAGGGCGCGCTTCCTCCGCTACCTTTGATCCGCGCCTAGGGGTGCAGTACGGCGTCTCCAACCGGTTTATCATCCGGGCCAATGGCGGCCGATACCTGCGGCCACCGGACGCTACCGAGTTGTTCGGTGATCGCGGGAGCATGCGCGGTAATCCCGACCTTGAGCCTGAGACAGGCTGGCAATGGGACCTGGGCGGAAGGCTGCGAATGGATACCTCCGATGCCATGGTGTGGACCTTGGACCTCGGGCACTTTTGGAACGCCAGCAAAGGTCGAATCGCCTGGGTGCAAAATGGACAACGAACCATGGTTCCCGTCAACTTGGGGAAAACCTGGGTGCAGGGCTTCGAAATCGCAGCACAGGGAGAGATACTGGAGATTGTTCAGACCGAAACCAACCTCACTTGGGTTCAATCGCGAAACCTGTCGTCCAAACCAGGAATCGCGAACAACCCTTTACCCTCAGTGCCTCCCACCAACATCTGGCACAGCACTGCTCTCGAACTGCTCCAACACAAGGTACGGGTCGCACACACCATCCGCCATGTGTCTGCCAACTTTCTAGACGAGACCAACTGGATACGGAGCCCCCCGAGGACCGTTCAAGATATCGTCATCCAAGGACAACCCACCGAGAAGTGGCCGACGATAGAACTGGGGGTCACCAATTTAGCGGACACCATCGCGGAGGTGGTGCCCTCCAATCCCCTCGATTCAAAGTCGGAACGCGTACTTCAGCCGGTCACAGACTTTGCCGGCTATCCATTGCCCGGTCGGACGTTCACCCTGAGCCTTCGCTGGAATCCAGGAGGTGAACGATGAAGTTCGTCCAGATGAGTGTCGCTCTTACGGTTTCATGTATGCCTCGAGTCCAACCCGACTCTGTATCCGAGGTGGACTATCGAAACCCGGAACAAAATGGCAGCGACACCGGTGGCCTCCAGGACCCTCAAGACGCGGTCTACGTCAGTACGATTGCTGACGACTACTCGATGGGCGCACTGGTGCGCGTGGACTTGACCCACCTCAAGGTTGAGGAAGATCTCACCGCCACCACAGGCGACACCGTGGTGGTCACGACTGGAGAGAAGGTGGTCGTTTTGAACCGCCTCAACACGGATACGGTGCGGATTTACCAGCCTGGGGAATGGACCCATCCGGAACTGGAATTTGCTCTTCCTGATCTGTCGAACCCTCAAGATGCGGTGATTTGTAATGACCAGATATGGATCAGCCAGCACAACAGGGACAAGCTCACGGCCCATAGCCTCACCACGGGAATGGTGGTGGGTTCCGTCGACTTGAGCCCTTGGACCGGTGCGGACGGATTCGCCGAAGCCACGAATGTATTCGTGCAAGATGACGCCATCCGGATCATCGTGCAGGAGTTCAATCAAAACGACAACTGGTCCAGCGAGGGCGGAGCGATTCTTTCAGTGCCCTGCCAAGGCGGCACGCCTAGTCAGCTAGAAGAGGTTGGCCCAAGTCCGTCGCTGGTCGCGTCGAACCACCCTAATATTTGGGGTGTACGAACGGGACTGTACGGTGAATTTGATGGGGCGATATACATCATGGACGGTGACAGCATCCAGACACCGCCCATCATCACCGAGGAGACTGTCCAGGCCGACATCACCTCAGCCGCCTTGACCACCAACCACCTCATGTTCATCACGGCGGATACCGACTGGAATTACACCGTCCGTTGCCTCGAACTGAGCACGGGAAACATCCAGGTCGCCATGTCGACCTCAAGTTTCCTGTCGGATCTGGCTATCGATTACCAAGGGCGAGCATGGGTGGCGGCACGTTCTGGTTGGTCGAGCGAGGCCCCAGACCCCGGTGGTTTGTATGTTTTTGACCCCGACCAATGCGACACGGCTCTGACCACAGAGGGTCCCATCCGAACTACCCTAAACCCCTACAATATTTCGTTCCTATGATCCTGCTCCTCACCATCTTCCTTGGGTGCCAGGAAGCCGACCCCTGCGCGGCCATGTGTAGCATCGCAACCCGGCGCCTGGGTGGGTGCATGGAGGGCGACGGTTTGATTTGGGAAGATGCAGGCTACGACGGCCCACGCGACTTTTTTCATTCCTGCGAAACTTGGGCGTGGGTGTCCCGAAAACTGGAGACAGATGCCGGGACGCCGGGCGCCACAAACAAGACCTGCGAGGACTGGGAAAGCCTCCTCGAAGACGAGCACTTCGCATGCGAAGATTTTTTCGCTCTGGATTGGAATTCGACGCCATGATCATGCTGCTTTTTCTGGCATTAGGTTGCACACAAACACCCGAGCAATTCAAGCGGCAATGGGTGGGCGGAGGATGGGTCCACAACGACCCTTCCGTCGGGGGAAGGCCTGTCGGGAACAAAGATACCGAGTCTCGCTGGTACGTGGAGGATCAAGAGGGCCAGACATCAACTTGGGAAGAGCCGGAAAACACGGAATGCGTAGCACTTTTTCACATTCCTTTGGGCGACGTCGACCAGCACATCGCATTGGGTGGGTCCGCTCCCGATACTGTTTTGGCCTGGTCAAATAAGGGCGAAGTCCTCGCCATTGGAACCTTTCTGGGCGAACTGATTCTGGTTGATGGCTGGACTGGAACTGTGCTGCACCGGAAACAACTCGCCGAGACCATGGTGAAGCAAGTGGTTTGGTCTCCCGACGACCAGACGGTTTACGTCGGCGAGCAATCCCCAGATGGAAGTGTTCTTTCTTTGGACGCCGAGTCCCTGGATGAGCAGTGGAGACTGAACCTTTCGGATTGGGTCGACCACTCTCCCCTTCCCCCAGGAGACCTTTACGGAAGCTACACTCTGCCGGCCGCTTACGGGCTCGACCTCTTGTCAGACGGGTCACTTTTGGTGACGGCCACCCACGCCTGGAACGACCGCCATGGAACCCGGAAGAATAAGTCTATTTTACTGAAGGTCGGACCCGACGGAAAGGTGAAATCGCAGTGGCCCCAGGCGCCTATTGATGCCGTATTTTTTCGACCTCGACTGAAGGGATCCATGGCACTGCTCCCGACTTCGAAGAGTAGCGAAGGTCCGGCGCCTCCCGAGGCGCCTGTCGGTGGCGTCCTCCTCTTTGATACCGACGCCTTTAAACCTATACAGGCTTTTTCCGTCCCTCCATTATCCCCGTGGTTCACTCAATCGTTCATTTGGGAGGCGCTGGACCTTCAAAAAGAAAGCCTGTTTCTGGGTCTTTCAGATGGCCGTGCTCAACTTTGGTCGTTGGAGGGTGATCTAATTCAGCAGTTGCCTTCCTCCACACCCATCATGGCAGGCAAGGTTCCGGTCGTCGCGAGCATAGGAAGTGGGTTTTTCCTCGGCAACAACCCTATTTATCAGATTTCGACCACCCATATTCCTTTCGGCACAGCGGCCACCGCACTCAGCCCGCCCGCTCCCCACCCCCAGGAGAACAGCATCATATACGCGAGTCCCAGCGGTGATCTCCTCTGGGCCTGGAGTGGCCCCCACCAACTTCAGGGCATCAGCCGTTCGGCCGTCAAGAACCGAGTCATCGTAGGTGCCGGAGCTCGTACGAGCGATACCCGTCGGGATCTGTTTGGAGCGCTAAGTTTCATTTTTCCAACGAATGACGATGACACAGCCAGCCCCCGTCTCGAACGATTTTGTCGCACCCAAAGCCCTGTCTTTTTTAGGGCAGCGTCCACTGCAGATGGAAGAATCGCGGTCACGGAGCACCCCGTACAATTGGGGAGTCTACCGGCTCACGGGCGTTATCAAGCGACGGTGTTCCGATGAACATTTTGCCCCTGATACTCGCTTTTGCCTGCACCAAAGCCCCCATCAACGTAGAAGTCAAAGCGGTCCCGACCGGTGTGGAGGTATCGTCCACCTCAGACCTTCAACGAGTCGAAATTCGGTCGGACTCAGACAGTCTCGTCGCCCGTCATTCGCCGTTAGACGGTGTTCTCCAACATTGGTATCCCGTCGATTGGAATGCTCACGACACGGTCACATTAAAGAGCCATCGGAATGAGCAGGAATGGCTCAGCGTCGTCCACCGGCCCAAAACTATCAGCACACTCAGAATCTCTGCTCCTCTTGGGCAGCCTGCCACATCGCCAGGACCGGAACAAAACATCCAATTTCCGACCCTGAGTGAGACCAGTACTGTGGGGGTAAGCCTGTCCACCATCAAGGCCGGGCCGATCTCCATCAACTTGGGAGACGAGAGCCTCAATCTGAGATCGGCCATTTCGGGCCAGAACCTCTTCCTCGCCGCCGAAATTAGCGAGCCCGTCACTATAGAAATCAGTGCGGAGGGCCAGAGAACGGCAACCACTTTAATTCCCATTCGACTGGATCCCAACGAAGTCCGACAGGCCATACAAATCGAACAGGTTCGGTACCCGACAGACCACCGGGGTCAAGCGGATCTCGCGCGCCCAAAACAGTCCATTACACTCGCCAGCAGTTGGTGGACCGACCTCATTCGCCGGGCCGGGCTGTCGTTTAGGCCCAGAGACAGGACCGTCCCCTGGGCCCACCAAGCGGTGTCGATTCGAAATGTTTCACCTTCGGACCTCAACCTAATGGTCCGGACTCGAGTGACGCAAAATGGCGAACCCGACCCCGTTTTTCTACCGAAAATGAGAGATGTTGATGATGGGACGGGCTGGGTATCCGTTCTCTTATTTGTCGAAGCCGGAGGCACGGCGGAGGCGGTATTGCCAATTTTCGTGGACGACCGCCTCCTAGAAGAAGATGGTCGAACAGGGCCAGAGAGAACACACCAGGTCGAAGTGGCGGCCCTGGGCGGACAGACGGTCTTGAGGGAATACTCCCAGCGGCTGGCCATCCAACGCGGCAGCACCACCGCGCTGGCAGCCATGACGGTGGGGCTTTTTGCTAGTTTTGCGGGCCTCATCATGTTGGCCACTCGGCTGCGTAAATGGCTTTCGCTGCCGACGCCGACCTTGGTAACCATCGCCCTTTTTGGAACCCTGTCCTTCGTGGTGAATGCTGCAGTCCAGCTGATTGGTATGGGCGTGGCGAGCCTGTTGGGACCCTTTGCCTTCATTCTCACCGGTTTATTGGACGACACCATCCGGGCCGCGCTCCTGATCGTCCTACTCAACCTACGACCCAGTCCCGGTGTCTGCGCCTTGTCGGTGCTGATTGGATGGCTTCTGCGGGCCGTCACCACAGGTTCCGCATCACCGACGGATTTTCTATACCTTACCAGCCACATATTTTTCTTGGAGGCTTCCATCTGGCTGATGGGCATGACTCGAGGGCGGAAACTGACTGGATTTCGTATCGCTTCAGCCCTATCCTTGAGCTTTAGTGCATCGATCGCGACAGCCCTCGCCTTCAATGTGGTCTTGTACCGTCTGTTTTACGCCGATTGGTACATTGGGTTGAACATCGGCTTGTCCGGCGTGGTCTATCCGGCCATCGCCACCGCCTTGGCGATGCCAGTCGCCAAAAGCTTAATCTCGGTGGAGGACTAGTGCTTCGAGCCGTTGGTCTCAGTTACCGGTACCCTAGCGCCGATAGCGACGCTGTCGGGCCTATCGACTTAAAGGTAGACCCAGGAGAATTGGTTGTCGTCACTGGGCCGACGGGCTCGGGTAAGTCCACACTGCTTCGACTGCTTGCGGGATTGCTACAGCGGCACGGTCGCGGCGAAGCATCGGGCAAGATCGAGATCGACGGTAAAGACCCCTCCGAAATCGCCCCTCACCAAAGGGCCACGGCTCTCGCTTATGTGACTCAATCACCGGGAGATCAAATCGTATGCAGAAGCCTATTAGATGAAGTCAGTTTTGGATTGGAAAGCACATCGTGCGACCCACAAACTATCGAATCCACGGCCTTGGCATGGTTGCAGAGGGTGGGGCTTGACTACCCTCCAGACCTTCACCCTGAATCCCTTTCAGGGGGAGAGCAGCAGCGACTCGTCATCGGAGCGTCATTGGCTGCTGGCGCCAAAACGGTACTGCTGGATGAACCGCTCTCTCAGCTCGACCCCAAGGGTGCTCAAGCCGTCATCCAGATGCTAAAAAAGATGACACAAGACGGGTGGGCGGTCGTCGTGGTCGAACACCGTATCCAGGAACTCTGGGACAAGGCCGACCGGTTTATCTTGATGGACGAAGGCACCATCCTTTTCGACAATCCGGTAGATTCAATACCACTGACGGCATTCCGACGCCTGGGCCTGTCCATTCCACCCATCGTTGACATTCGCGACCGGGCTGAACTCGATGGTTGTCAACTGAAAGCAGTCCAGCCCCCCTCCGTTGACCCGAACCAAACTTCGGGACCGGGGAAGCTCCTGCTTAAAACACGCGCCATAGAAGTGTCGTACACGGGACGCAAGGAAAGGGCGCTGGAGACACCGGTCTTGGCGATCGATTCGGGAGAGCGGCTTGCCATTCTTGGACACAACGGAAGCGGTAAATCCACCTTACTCAGAGAGCTTTCCCAAATCGCATCGGAGCAGTCACTATCCGTGGCGTTCGTGCCGCAAAATGCAGATCTGACCCTATTTAATTCCACGGTACAGGGCGAAATTGAGTTCGGACCCAGAGAGCGCGGGTCCGACGCGCTTGAACAACGGGTCCACGATGCTGTGCAAGCCTTGGGGCTAGAGGATTACAGAACGCGGCCACCTCATTCTTTATCCAAAGGCCAAAGGGTCCGTGTCGCCGTGGCCTCAGCCTTGGCCTGTCTTCCCGACTTGCTCCTTCTGGATGAGCCCACTGCAGGGCAAGACGCGGCCCAGATGCACAATACGATGCGGTCTATTGATCCACTGCTGGCCAATCGCACCCTAATTTTTGCTACTCACGATGTGCAGTTAGCGCTGAGTTTTTCAACTCGGGTCATCGTACTCGAGGAAGGTCAACTTATTTTCGACGGGCCACCAGACGAAGCCGCGAGCGTTCTGAACCCCGTTCCGCCATGGGTCCACTTTTGTCATCGCCACGGGCTCTCAGTGAGCACTGTCGATGACGCTTATAGGCAGTTGAAATGTTCGACCCAAGATTAAAGTTCATCCTTGTTTTGATGGTCGGCTCGTTAGCCGTCATTCTAAACTCGGCCGCCGCCCTCGGGCTGCTCGCGGTGGGCTGTGGGTTGAGCCTGATCGCATCCGGGATCCCGGCACGCTGGAAAGGCCGTGCCGTCGCGATTATCTTGGCCATTGTCTGGTCGACGGTCCTCTCTCAGAGCCTTTTCTACGGGCAACAACCCCGGACAGCTCTGTTGGAAATCGGGCCCCTCGTGTTCTGGAGGGAAGGTCTCGAACATGGGCTTGTTCAGTCCATCCGGTTCATCGGAATCAGCCTGGCGGGGATTGCGCTCGCCATCTCGACACCGCCTGACAAGCTTCTGTCGGCTATGCAAAAGATGGGAATACCCTCCGGGCTCTGCTTCTTGACCGTGACCGCTCTCCGCTTCATGCCCACTGTCGGGAACGAAATCCTAACGGTGAGAGCAGCCCGACGTCACCGGTCCGGGGGGAGAATCAGCCGCCGGCCATGGGTTCTCATCGCGACGGAAGTAAGCCTACTGATGCCGATCTTGGCCCGGTCCCTTCGACGGGCCCGTTCGCTGGCCGAATCCATGCACATTCGGGGCTTCGACCCTCGAGCTCATCGCTCCAGCCGTCAGGCGATTTGCTGGACGCTCCGCGACACGTGGGTGCTCATGAGTTCCGCAAGCATCTTTCTCTCCGTAGCGAGCGCGAAGGCGCTGTATCTGCTCTACACCCTGGAACTGACCTATCACCCCAAGCTACGCAGTCTCTATGGTTGGTGCAGAGACTGGCTGTAGAGCGCCAAATGCGCCACAGTCCACGTAGAAAGAACCTGAGGTCGTGACGCCAAAAGGACGTCAGATGACGTGAACAACCCAAAGAGCGATCGGAAAAAAAAGCACTACAGAGCAGCCTTGAGCCCAGCCCCTAAAACGTTTCCGAGTCCAATCCGAGTCATTCATGCCTTCAGCTTAACCCCTTAAGGTACCTCAAAATCGCGAAAGCGTTACCCTTGGCGAATGCCATCGGTATCCGACGAGTTGCTCGAGCTCTGTGAGCGCATGCCAGCCTTTCCTGCCAGCGTGCAGCAGGTGATCTCGTTGACATCCGACATCAATTCTTCCCCCAAAGAATTGGTCAAGGTGATCGACCACGATCCCGTCCTCACGATGAAGATCCTCAAGGTCGCCAATTCCGCCTATTTTGGCTTGTCCCGGCAAATCGTCTCCATCAACCACGCCGTAGTCTATCTGGGCCTGAACACTGTCAAACACGTTGCTCTGGCTATCGCGGCCATTGGCTCCTTACCGAAGGACAATGACGCGGGCTTTGATATGGACGACTTTCTACTTCACTCCCTCACCACCGCGGTCATTACACGGTCGCTGGCACGGATAATGAAAGTACCCGAGGTCGATGCGGCCAATTTTTTCGTGGCGGGCTTATTGCACGACATCGGCCAGGTTGTTTTTGCTCAGTTCAAACCTGTCGAATTCAAAAAGGCTCTGCAACAATGTAGAGATCATGGCGTGTCGCTGCATGAAATGGAAGCCGACTTCTGTGGACACGACCACAGCGAGTTGGGTGCCGTTTTATGCGAAACATGGTCGTTTCCAGAGCCGCTGGTGTCCGCGATCCGTATGCACCACCTGCCCGGCACGGGTCGCGACGCCACACCGGTGAGAAAATGTCTTTTTGTCGCCAACCTACTCGCTGCCCGGGTTCACCAACCCACCAATGCACCTCCATGCCTTGATGAGGACGACCTGCCCCCATGGGTATTTAGGACCTTTGGCAACGATTTCGATTCCATTATTGATAGCCTTTCGGGTCTCAAAACAGACCTACAGCAAGCCACGAGTCTGCTTCAGGTCGGAAAAGGAGCGCTATGAAAGTCCGTTTCTGGGGCGTGCGCGGCTCCATCGCATCTCCAGGGCCCCACAGTATTCGATACGGTGGCAACACCACGTGTATTGAAGTGACGACGGACGCTGGACACACCATCATTTTCGATGCCGGAACCGGCATCCGCCCACTAGGGCTCGAGTTGATGGAGAGAGGGCAGACCCAGTGTGCCGTATGCATCTCCCACACACACTGGGACCATATTCAAGGCCTGCCCTTTTTTGTCCCCTTGTTCGTCCCGCAGTCTAAAATCGATTTTTTTGGAGCGTTCGACCCCGTCTACCAAAAGGACCTTCAGTCGATTCTCGCTCAGCAAATGGAGTACTGCTACTTCCCCGTCCGGGAGCTCGAGTTGAAAGCCAACATTGAGTACCACACCCTCCACGAGGGCGCTCGAATTGAGTACGGCGACGCGGTTATCAGCAATGTTTTGATGAACCATCCCGTTCTGACTTACGGATACCGAGTGGACTGCAATGGAAAGTCAGTCTTCTTTTCTGGCGACCACGAACCGCACCACAACATCTATGAAAGCGACGACACGTTTTATGGGGAGTACGAAAGCCTCATCCAAGACAAAGTCGGCGATATCTGCACCATTGCAAAAGATGTCGACCTCTTCATCGTAGACGCCCAGTACACCGAACCTGAACTCGTACACAAGCGAGGATGGGGGCACGGTTCTTTCGCATCCGGGCTGGCGATGGCGAGACGAGCAGCGGCCAAGAATGTGGTCTTTACTCACCATGACCCCACCCGTACGGACGACCAATTGGACCGAATCGCGGAGAAGCTAAAAGCGCAATTACGAGCAAACGATCCGTCCATACAAATCGCCTACGAAGGCCTTGAGATCGAAGTGGGATGATCCAGCGCCAGTTGCCCGGTACCGACCTCCAGCTTTCCGTAGTGGGCTTTGGGTGCTGGGCCATTGGTGGAAAATATTGGGGCGACAGTGTCGACGACAGTGCCTCGGTAAGAGCCATACATGCGGCGCTGGATGTCGGAATCAACTGGTTCGATACGGCTCCCCTTTACGGCGAAGGGCACGCCGATGACGTCCTCAAAAGAGCACTATCGGAGACCCAGGCGGGTGCTATCGTAGCCACCAAGGTAGGCGTTCGAATCGGAGGTGAAGGAGAGCACGCGTCGAGTGACCTGACGCCCGAATGGATTGCGGAAGATACAGAGGCCAGCCTTCAGCGTTTAGGTCTGGACTGTATCGATCTTCTTCAGGTGCATTGGCCCTGCGAGAAGACCACGCCACTGGATGACAGTCTCGATGCTCTCGAACGCCTCCGTGAACAGGGTAAAATACGGTTTTATGGGTTGTGCAATTACGACGCGGAATCGGTAGTTCAGGCCAGCACACGGCCGGGAATGGTGTCTCTTCAGACACCCTACTCACTTCTTCGAAGAGAATTTGAAGGCCCGCTCCTGAAGTCAGTCACCGGCACACACCCCCTGGGGGTATTGGCCTATGAACCTCTGTGCCGGGGGCTTCTGACCGGGAAGTTTAAGAGCCCGCCCTCGTTTCCCGACAGTGACCTTCGCTCGTGGGACGACCGGTTCAAGGGGCCACGGTTTGAACACGCCCGGGGATTGGTCCAGGATCTAGAAAAGGTCGCGCTCCGAATTGGAGTCCCGACCTCCGCTGTCGCCATCGGCTGGCTCATCGCCCAGGATGGGATGACTGCGGCGATTGCCGGGGCAAAAACGGAAGATCAAGTGATTCAAAATGCACAAGCTGGACGGGTTGCACAAAACGAAAAGGTGGTTCGCATTATCGATAAAATCGCATCGATTCACGGGGGTTGGTAATGTCCAAGACCATCAATTTCGAACGGGTCAAGGTCGTCAGCTGGGACATTGACGGAACCATGTACGACCTAGAAAGACTGATCAAAGCATTCAAGCGAGACTTGTTTTCGCGCATGCTAAGTCGGAATTGGATTCGGGCTTGGGTCGACTTTTTTCGCCTCCTCCGCTTCAAACGGTTCATGGATCGAATCCGGGCCAAAGGAGGCACTTATCAGGTGGGAACCGTCCCCAATCGGGACGCTGTGGCGGAAACCCAAGACGAGATGTATGGACGCATCCTCCCCCTCATCGGGATTGAGCCCGGGGTGAAGGAATTGATGGCTTGGATTCAAGCGCAAGGCATTGAGCAGGTCGTCTTTTCTGACTATCTCCCCAGCACAAAACTCAAGGCTCTCGGTGTGGATGTCTATTTCAGCACGATCTACGCGGGCGAATCCCTGGGGTACCTGAAACCCGGAACGGACTCCTTCCAGGCGATTATCGAAGCCCATCATCTCGAGCCCGATCAACTGCTACACATTGGTGATCGGACAGACACGGATGGCGCAGCCGCAGAACAAGTGGGCTATCAAGTGGCCATTATCGGGGAACATTTCGAAACGGCGTCCACCCTACACGATGCCCTGGCCACCCCACTATAGGGAAGCCGCACACCCTGGCACCATCCAGTGATGGAACGCCATTTCGCATTGGTCAGGATGTACATTCAACGATAGTTTTGGCATCCGTGGAGGCCGCATGAACATCGAGGGACATAGCCGGAAAATGACGGTGGCCTTGGGCGACCCGATCCAGTACGAACTCCGACTCGGCGACCACACCGTCGCGCTCAATCCGTACATCGGCCAAACCATCAAACTGTCGTACCTGGGACGCATTGAGTGTATTGCCTGCGGGCGAAAAACATCCAAGTCCTTTGCCCAAGGATTTTGCTACCCATGCATGATGAATTCACCTCAAAACTCGGAGTGCATCATCCGTCCTGAGCTCTGTCGGGGACACCTTGGCGAAGGTCGCGATCCAGAATGGGAAGCCGAGAACCATGTCTGCGAACATTTTGTATATCTGGCCGCCTCATCTCAGATTAAAGTCGGCGTCACGCGTGGGGATCAAATCCCCACCCGCTGGGTCGACCAAGGTGCCAGCGCCGCATCCATCCTTGCCTCCACGCCACACCGATGCGCTGCAGGAGAGCTTGAGGTGGCACTAAAGGCGGCATTTACCGACCGAACCAGCTGGCAAAAAATGCTTAAGAATGACGTGATGGAGGAGCCCGATTGGGCTGAGGCTTTTCAGCAAGCCAAGGATTGCGTACCCGACACACACCAGAAATATCTGAAGGATGACCTGCAGGTTCAATCCCTTCAGTACCCGGTCCATTCGTACCCAACCAAGGTCAAAAGCCAATCATTCGACAAGGTCGATACCATCGAGGGGCAACTCAACGGAATCAAAGGTCAATACCTACTTTTGGACGGCGACCGTGTGCTCAACATCCGAAAGCACAACGGGTATTTACTGCGCTTTGAGGCTTAACTTTCGCCGGCGCCGAGTTTGTCTCGTGCTGCATTGGTCAACGCCACCAGCCCCTTGCGTGCCTCCGTCATCGTACCAATCGCCCCTTCAAAGGCCACCCGTACAGGTCGCGGCCCTTCACTCGTCTTCACGCTCATCTCGAAGCCATACCGATCGATACCGGTCATCGACACCTCGGTGAACCCCTCCGCCCGACTAAAGGCCTTGCAGATGACCTCCATGGCCTCCACATGGTCATCATTCATATGACTGACGATCCGCTGAGCCATCGGAGCAATCGGGTCCGGATCGGCACCGGCCCAATCGGTCCCTTCGATCCATGACATGCGGCCAAAACCTCCGATGTACCGAACCGACTCGACATCGATCGACCAAAAAGAAAAGTCTCGGTAATCGACATAGTAGGAAGCACCCGGATGCGCCTTCAGGTACAGGGCCCTCACCGCTTCCAAAGAATCGTCAGAAACCTGCTTGGCTTGACCCACCAAGGTGACCCGTCCTCGTCCCAGAGGCTCCCCGAGGCCAGTTTCGGAAACCAACAAGCTCACACGCTCGTCCTGGAGCATGTTTCGGGTGTGCTCAGCCAGGTGGCTCACCAAGAAAACCGGACTCCCTTCGTGCATCGCAAATGTGATGAATGAACCGTAGGGGTGCCCCGCTGGCTCACGGGCGATGGTGCAGAGCGTTCCCGTCAACTCGCCTGAGGCCAGCGTCCTTGCCCTTTCGGAATGGGTCGGCGTGGGGATTTCAAGATCATAGAGGGGTTCCCTTCGACCTCGGCCTTTGGGGTAGTCGTGTGTCTTGCTCATACTCGCCTTTGGTTACCTCTGGTGGTTAGGGCTGAACCATGCATAACCGCTACCCAATCGAATCGCGTGGTGCACTATGGGTGGGCCTCTTGATTCTTTGGGGGGCCACCTTTGTCTACGAAGCCAGCCCCCTCAACGAGCAGACGATCTGTTTATGGAAAAGATGGACGACACTGAATTGCGCCGGCTGTGGGCTCACCCGTTCGTTTTGCGCGATGAGCAAAATCAATATTCTGGGCGCCTTTAATGCCCACCCCGTGGGTCCCTTCTTGTACGTGGCCATGGCTTGGTACGTCACCATGGGCGCCGTTCGAAAAGCGACTGGTCGATCCAACCTGCTCCCCCTTTCTGGCACCGTAATCCATACATTTTGGATTATGGTGGCCATCGTATTCGCCCTGCATCTGGGGCAAACGCTTTTGAGTTGGGCTTAGAGCCATCCTGGTGGACCCGTAGATCATGACCGATAAACAGACCCTTTCAGTCCGCGATGTGCAAGCTGGCCTGAAATGTCGACTGTGCATCGGAGGGCGCCCACCGAGCGACGGTATCGAGGCCTTTGTAGGCACAGTGGCCAGATCTCACAGAGAGCGACTCCTGCAAGCCTTTCTACGAGAGGCACAAATAGAGGACCTGAACGATTTGAGGGGCGCCAATTGGACCGAAAAGGTTCGAGCCACCACAGAACACTTCCGGTCGGGAAAACGTGCGCTCCTCGGTCCCGCTTTTGAATTCGACAATCTTCGAATATCGCTGGACTTGATTGAAGCGGATGACGCGGGTTGGTCAATCACAGAAGTCCGTTCGATCGCCCACATCCGTTCGCGACACTACACGGGCGCCGCCATTGTAATTTGGGCCTTAGTAAGCCTGGGTATTCCCGTACACCGATACCGTCTGGCCACCGTCAACACCGAATGGACAGGGCTCGATCCCGAACCACGGTTTGTGTTGACCGATGTCACGGAAATCGCCCTGCGCCGCAGCGAAGACTTGGATGCCGACATCGCCCGCCTTCTGAAAGAGGCCGCCAAACCCACCCACCCAGACGGCCAACCCGAGAACGAATTGTATTGCGAAAAACACGACCCCAATCGGTCAGTGCAAACCCCCTCGAGTTTAGCGTCTTTATACCGGGTGAAAAAACGACTGATTCAGCAACTTCGCAATAATGGGGTCCAGAGAATCGAAGACATTCCAGAGGACACTGCCCTGCCGCCAGTGGCCACCCGACAACGCCAGTCTCTGATCGAGCAAAGGGCCGTTGCCAGCCCCAAGCTGGAGGACGCACTCAAAAAAATCGGCCGGCCGACCGTATACATCGACTTCGAGGCTATTCAGCCCGCACTTCCGCCTTGGAATGGGTGTCGGCCATTTGCCACCATCCCCGTACAGGTGTCCCTACATCGACTCCATTCGGACGGAACTCTGGATCACGAACAGTGGATTGCCAAGCCCCATCAAGACCCCAGACCCGAGTTGGCCCGATTTCTCGCCAAGCACCTCGACGAGGCCAACACTCTCGTGGCATACCATGCCACCTTCGAGCAAAACATCATCTCGCGGTTGGCGGCCTACTGTTCCCAGGATGAGGGCCATACCCTCAAGCAGGCAAATCAACGATTCGTGGACCTTCTTCCTATGGTCCGGGACCATGTGTACCACCCGGACTTTCGTGGCCGCTTCAACCTAAAGGGGGTCGTGCATGCCCTCCTTCCGGAGTTGAGGTACGACAGCTTGGAGGTCAAAAGAGGCGATGTGGCAAGCCGCCTTCTTGAAGGCCTCTTGTTGGGTGATGTCGATCAGAACTCCACTGACTACAATTCCATCCGCAAAGCACTTCTTGAATACTGCGAACGAGACACTTTGGTTTTGGTCAGGTTGGAAGCACTTCTTCGACAAATGGCTCCGCGATCCTGACGGGTCAAGCGCCGCGCGTGATACGCGAAGATACGAGGCCTTCATGAACATTTACAAATTTGTGTTGCTCCCCCTATTGGCCGCCTCCTGCGCCCCCTACCCGACTGGACTTCGAAAAACTCCAGATGGCGATGGTGCCGTGGTGGTGATCGACTGGGATGCTCAACCCCTCCCAGAGATTCCGCTACCCAATGATCTCGCCACCCGACCGGATGCCACATCCGTCACTGGCCTTCGCCTCAATATCTCAGAGGAAGCCCCGACTGAAATGGAACGAGAAGCAAGGCGAAAGATCAACGAATTGGTCGGGTTTGGCATTTATGCTCCATTTACGGTCTCATTCAGCGATCTGTTGGACCTCGACGAAATTCAACATCGTCACCAAGACGATGGGAATTTCGCCGACGATGCGTTTTACATCATCAACGTGGATCCCAAGTCCCCGGAATACCTTCGACCATCCCGACTCGATGTCGGTCATGGGCGATTTCCTCAGGACTTGGACGAAACCGACAGGTATTTCCCCAACGACCCACGGGCCGACAGTCCCGCCCTTCTTTTCGAAACGGCCGACGAGGACCTCAATCGCAACGGAATCCTCGATCCAGGTGAAGACACTGACAACGATGGAGTGCTCGATAAGCCCAATGTTTGGCCACAAGGAGGAGACCCACGAGAAGACCTCATGACCTGGTACGAGCGTGAAACCAACACCCTCATCGTCCGTCCAGTCGTTCCCCTTCGTGAAGAAACCACCTACGCCGTCATTTTAACCGAGCGGCTAGTCGACCAATACGGGAACCCCATACGTTCCCCCTGGGAGTACGTTCATCACTTGCGGCAAACTGAAAAGTTGAAGCCAGCCATGCATGCACTTCCACAATGGGGTCTCGACGTCAACGACGTGGCCTACGCATGGACTTTCACCACTGGAAGAATCACCGGTGACTTGGTTGACGTGCGAAGAGGCCTTTACGGGTCAGGTCCCTTTGGGTGGCTAGAAGACAGCTACCCGGCTTCGGTCAATGAAGGACTCACCCTGCACGATAATGACGAACTCGATGACCCCATGCGGTTGCCCGTCAACGCCCTGCTTGAACCCGTTGCTGCTCTGGGTTTGTTTGGTGGAAGTGAATCATCCGCCGTTCTTCTGGATGCCTATGCGAGCTTTTCCACCGACATTGTTGGGGGCAGTTTCGAGACGCCATACCTGTTGATCGATACCGATGATGGCGGTTTAGACGATACCGACGAGTATTGGAAACTCGACGCGACCACGGGCACGATGGTGGTCGGGCCCCAACGAGTGGTATTCACTTGCGCTCTACCCAAAAAGACCCCTGATGGAGGGCCCGCATCCGTCGCCTTCTTTGGCCACGGGTATGGGTCAAGTCGTTTCGACATGTTTGGCTTTGCCTGGGCCATGAATCGAGTGGGCATGGCGGCTTGTGCCATGGACTTTCCAGGCCACGGACCCTCTATCGACGGCGAACAAGCCGAAATTGTAGAGACGGTTCTTGGAAATATGGGGCTGTTACCTTTTCTGGACCACTTGATGGATTCAAGGCAAAGAGACGTCGATAACGATGGCAAGCCTGACTCGGGCGCTGACCAGTGGATTGCCGACAGTTTCCACACCCGAGATATGGTTCGCCAAGCGGCTGTGGACACGAGCCAGTTAATCAAAGCGTTCCGCGCCTGTGGCGAGACCACCATGGTGACTGAGGAAGGTGAACGCCTGAGTTGCGATTGGAACGACGATGGAATCCCCGACCTTGGAGGGCCCGATGCGGACTTCTTTATGCTTGGCGGCTCGCTGGGAGGTATCAACACGGCTGTCACTGCTGCCATCGAGCCTGAACTGGTGGCGACCGCCTCTATCGTAGGCGCGGGCGGCCTCATGGATATTGGTATCCGGTCCCCGCTTAAGGGAGTGGTCGAGGCCGTGGTGGGACGCCTGATTACTCCGCTTATCGTGGGAACCCCCAACGAAGATGGCTCTTTGCTCTTGAGTCAACATGTGATCTCTGGGCGCAACCAGTTTTCAGTACCATTCGCCACACTGGACACCATTCCCGAGGGAGGAGAGGTCCGCGTCGACAATCTTGAAAATGGTGAAAGCAGGCGTTTCGCAATCCCGGCCGATGGGCGTTTACGCGTCCCCATTCCCGCCGACGCTGCCGACCCGGTCGATAAACGTAGGCTATCGGGAATGCCTGCCGACCCGAGCATCACCGAGGGTGTGTGGTCGGTCGATCAGAACGAAGGACTCGGTGACCCACTCGAGGTCACCATTTACGATGATGAATCGAACGTCATCGCCACCATCGACACCTTCGAAATGGACGCACAGTTTGAAGGCATCACCTATCTATCTGGGTCGCCCTTGGTGGCCGCCGCAGAAGGACTTGGGCACCTGAGAGGATCTCCCAGCCTACGTCGACTAGCCAGCTTCACGGGTATGATTATCGAACCGGGCGACCCCATCGCATACGCCAGGGCCTACATCGATGAACCGTTCCCCCAGTTGGGCGGCAAGCCCAAAAACACACTCATTGTCCCCACGCCTGGAGACATGATTGTGGCCATTAATGCAGAAATCGCCCTCGCCCGTGCTGCCGGGATGATCGATTATGAAAACATCGATCCGCGTTATGAGATGACGGTGGACCAGTGGCTGGTCGATACCGAAGTCATTCGGGGACTGGAACAGTTCGGGCCCTGGGTGGATGTCGACGGCAACCCCGCGCTTTTTGACCCCGATGACCTGGACAACGGTACCGACCAATATGGGGCCCCGTCTCACGCGCCTCTCCGGGTCACCATACCCACCAGCTCTGGCGTAAGCGGTATGCGGATACCCTATGTGGACCCCACGGGAAGTCATGGTTTCACCTTCCCCGACCCCTCCCTCGACTTCGACATCAATAGTTTCTCGGTTCATCAGATTGCTCGATATTTTCAAACTCGAGGACAGATTCTGACGGACGATCCATGCATGGCGGACCACTCTTGTGATTGGTTGGCACCTTTTGAAGGAGGCTCACAATGAACCTTCTCATCGCTCTATGTCTGTCCACAGCCTCGGCTGCCGAAAAGAAAGTAGAAGTCGAGCCCGTGATCGACCTTTGGTTGTCCCATGATCAGACGACCGCCTTCCCAGTGGACACCGAAGGCACTCAAGGTGGGCAGAAGCCTCACATCGACATGCGCCAGAAACTTGGGGCAGTATTCAAATCGGGAGATGTGGCCGTCCACTTTGCATTGGGCGGTCAACCGGACCAACTTTGGGGTTCCACATGGAATGTTCCGGGAACCATCGACGAACGCAATCGCCATACGAAGGGCCTTAATTTTCCAGATCTCCGCAAGCTCTCGCTCGTCGCCAACCTGGCCCCCTTCCAAATTGAAACCGGTCTGACCACAGCGCACTGGGGCCTCGGAATGATGGCCAACGATGGTGAACACGAACCATTTTTCGGACATACAGAATTTGGAGACCGGGTGGTTCGAGCACGCCTCACCACCAAACCCAGCCGGGAAAGTGATTGGTATTTCACGGCCGCCTGGGATCGGGTCCTGCAAGATGATCTGACCCTGGATGCTCGAAAACAGTGGACCACACAAGCCATATTTTCGGCTCTTTGGAGAAGGGACGTCAATCAGGCGGGGGTGAACGGAATCATTCGACGTCAGGACGAGATGGTTCAAGATCGGACCACTCATGTCACCGCTATAGACGCGTTCACTGAAGTCACCATCCCTGTTTCCGAAGGTGTGAATTTCCACCTCGGCGCCGAGGTCGCCGGTATCACAGGCAAAACCAATCGCACCACGACCTACAACTCACCGGACCGACTCCATATTCTTGCCAGTGGAGCCACGGCCGTAGGCATGTTTGGTTTCCTGGAGGAGTCGCTACAGTTGGGCGTGAGCGCTGGATACGCCTCGGGTGATGGCGACCCCAATGACGACACCATCCACGATTTCACCTTTGACCGCAATTTTGGTGTGGGCATGGTCCTGTTTGATGAAGTCATGGGTGCCATAGACGCCGCGCACCACACCATAGTCACACGTCCTCAATACGCCGGTCAGCCTCCGGATGGCATCGAGGCGTCGGTACATGAAGGGGCCTTCCGTCGAGCCAGCTACCTTCAGCCGCGCTTTGAATACTCTCCTATCTCCCAGGTCCGGCTTAGGGGCGGGGTCTTGTTGGCTTGGGCGACGGCACCGATATCTCACGGATTTTATACCCACCGCAACGGCGGAACACCTGTCAATCATCTCGGCCAACCCACCGAGGGCTACGGACTGGGAACAGAATACGATTGGTCGATACAAATACAGCCATTTCCGGACAGCGAAACGATTTTTAGCAAGACCAGGCTGTCGTTACAGGGAGGCCACGCCATTCTCGACTCCAATATGGGTGGAGAGCGGATGGGTCGAATCGATCGATACATCGTCATGCTTCATGTGCTTTGAGTCATGACCATCCGCGACTCGCTTCGGGACGCTCAGCCGCATGTCTCCATGCGAGAAGGCTTCAAGGCCCTGATACAGCGTTCTCGATCGCTCAGGAAACAGGGAGAAAACACAGCCGTTAAAGGCCGCTCAGATGTGGATCGATTCTTGGCAACGCCCGCTCCCGAGACCTTCAATCCATCGGACCTGAAGCAGTTGTTATGGACCCTGTTGAACGCAGAATCACCTGAGGACAGAGACCAGGCCGCACGCTCTATCAACGCGATGATGGCAGCAGTCAACGGCCCCCCTACCACCGGCGATGTGTCCCTCAGGATCAACGGAGGTCCTCACTGGCTGGATGCGAAGGCCATCGATTCCTGGATAGGAAGCCAAGACCGGCATCTCAAACTTTCCGTACGACAGGCCTCTGCCCTCGCATACCACCTGAACGGCTACGTCATCGGCGGGGAGGCCTTGGAGGTTCAGACGTCGGTAGCGCTGCCTTCCGTGAATCGATCGGATCGAGGCCGCCAACGATCAAGAAACACCGGGTCATGGCTGCCCTTCATCGATGAGGTGGGTCAATATTCATTGACCCCGAAACCCGTCGCTGTTCAGCATGCCCAGTTTTTATCCGCATTCCAACTACCGGTTTTTGACCCCTTCTGTGGTCTCGGTGGAGACGCTATCGCGTTCGCCGAGGCGGGCCTGAGCGTCCATGCTTCGGAAATCGATGCAGGGCGAATGTCATTAGCCAAGAAGAACGCAGCCGCCCTGGGTGTCGAGAGTGAAATCCAGTTCTATGCCGGGGATGGGGTAAATCAGCTCAGCGCATGGTCCAAAAACTTTCCTGAACATTTATTGTTTCTCGACCCGCCCTGGGGAGGGACCCACTGGGACCGGAAAAACATCGGTATCGACCAGCTTTTCCCTCGGCTCGACCTCATTCAGGCCGCAATTGAGAACGCCGTAGCCGTCGTCTTGAAGCTTCCCCGCACATTTCGGACAGTAGAGTTGAACACCATATCGCGACAATGGAGTTTTCAACTCGGAATTGCATCAAACCAAGATCACATTGCAGACCGAGTTCGGCTAATTTCAGCCTTGTCAGGGCCGAACTGACCACATTCATACTCGTTTCCCTCAAGCGGCCCACCCGGAGTCCGAAACCTACTGGTGAATGCCTGATGACCCATTAGTCAAAATATGTGCCATTTTCAGTGGCATTTATTCCCCCGAGCCCATATTGGATTCGACGACAAGCCGGGGTCACTTTCTCCTGGCAACACCCCCATAAAATGCTAAACCGCAGCCATGCCTGACGCCTCAAATAGCGAGAACCAAGTCCCTGTTCTGAGCAAGGACGACTGCCTTCATCACAAAGGCACATTGGCTTACCCTGGCGCGCTTTCGCTGACGGAGAATGCACTCAGCTTTTGCCCCAACCGCACCTTAGACAGACTAGCAGGTGCGGAAGATCTATTCATTCCTGTGGATGAGATCACCGAACTCAGCGCTGGAGGCATCAACCATAACCTTGACGTATACGTCGACGAAGATGTCTACAGGTTTTCTGGACGCGGGGCCATCCGCGTTCACAGTCGACTGGTTGCGCTGCTCACGGAAGACGGAGACGACCCCACCGAGGAACAGCTTTTCGAGCCTGGTGAACGCGTGCTTTTACAGGGCCAAGGTGAGCTGTTCGTGAACGACCTGATTGCCGTTCGAGGCGAGGTCACACTGACCGATCGACGGTTCCGGTTTTTACCAGGCTTGGGGTTGGAACAGTTGATTTGGAATACCACTCAGTTGGATACGCCGCTCGAGGCCATCACCCACTGGGAACTGAAGGGGATGCGACGTCGACTTCATCTGGAGACAGGCGGAGAACCCTTCACCATCGGGGGCGCCCTGACCTCACAATTATTCAACCAGCTTGAACAATTGCTTGGAAAAGGTGACACGCCTCAAGTTGCCGATCAAATCGTGGTCGACTCTTGGCAGGCGCAATTGCGCAGAGGCCCGGTAGCACATCCTGGAAGGCTTAAATTTACGCCCACAAAGGTCATCTTCGAACCTGTCGGTCTGCTGGACGCCATGGTCGGAGTGAAAGAAATCCAATTTGATATCGCCGATATCACCCGGCTCTCGATACGCGGCTGGCCCGAGCGAAAATTGCTGATTCGGGTTGGGCACGAAGTTCACGCCTTTAGTCTCCCTGAGGTAAGCGACCGGTTTGACGACCTCAAGGCATTGACCCGGGACCGAAATTTCCAACTGGCAGTTTCGACCCACGCAGCCCAAGCCCCGCGGTATCTGCAATCCTTGGATTCTTGGACATCCGCCGTGGACTATAAGCTCGGAGAGCAGATCATTTTCTCTGCGTTTGCGATGGACTCGATCAGCTCGACTGAGGTTCGGTTTGGCTGGCTCCTCCTTCTCCGCACCCGGGTATTATTTCTCCCCCTCGGGGGGCCCGCCTCGCGAGAGAAACACGTTCAGATTCCCCTGGAGCAGATATGTCGACTCGATGGCGGGCCACGGTCTCGGCAAGACCAGGTTCTACTGTCCTGCGATGAAGGACGTCTCCGGTATCTACTCAGTGAAAAAGAAGGAGCAGTCGAGGATTTTTGGTCGCAATGTCGGTCCCCTACTCGCATTTTGGCCTGGGAAACACTTGGGCCTCGGTCCACCTCCCGTGTCATGGGTAAATGCAAATTCATCCGAATCATGAGTCACGGCGAAACGGTGGTAGACCTGTCACCCGGGATGACTGTAGAGCACGACTCGGGTGTCGCTATCGTGCTTCCAGGCGAGCCCGGCACTAGCGTGCCGGTCGACACCTGGGTGACTGTCGAGGTGGGCCAGACCGAAGGCATCTACCAGATTGATTCAAAGGTCGTCCGGTCGATTCCCACCCCTTTAGAGGGCGTGGTTCCCAACCCAAAAGAGACCCACTTGCTCATCGTCAACTTTCCACCCGAGCTACGGGTCTACAATCAAAGGGAAAGCTACCGCGTCATCACGGAATTCGAACTTCGGGCGAGCCGCTTGGCGCAAACTGCCGACGGCGGGAGCTGGATGGCGACCGGAACCACCTTTCCCTGCGTCGTTGTCGATCTCTCCATTGGAGGATGCGCCCTGGACGCCGATCACGAACTTAATGATGGTGACCGCATCAGCCTTAGCCTACCGCTGCTCGACCAGTGGGTTGAAATTCGAGCCACATGCGTCCGGCAAGCGGTGCCCCCGGGGACCGAAGAGATCCTTCGCTACGGCCTTGAATTTCGGGAATTGTCTATGGCCCAAGAAGACATACTCCATAAAGCTGTCCTCACGCTTCAACGCGAAGCGATGGGCGATCCTACCGAAGAGGATGACTCAGACGAGGACACAGCGACCTAAGAACAGCAACGACTATTCAGATCTGCTACCGTTCGGCATGACCCATTTGACTGCCTATTCGAACCAATCCCACAGGGTTGTTCCTACGGCGAGGACACTGGGCTAAAAATAGGCCAACACTACTCCATCGGAAGCATCATGAAAAAGCGATTTGACGTCATTTCACCCGTGGACGGCTCCCGATATCTGACCATGGAGGAATCCAATCCGGCTCAGATCGCTCGTGCCATCGATCGTGCAGCCCACGCGAAAAAACGTTGGAAACATTCATCCATGGCCGACCGTATTGCCGTCGTGGAGGCCTTTACAGAATCCCTGGTCTCTCAAAAGGCTGAAATCGCCACATCACTGACCATGTGTATGGGCCGTCCCAGCCAATTTGCAGAGGGAGAAGTCAACGGAACCATCGACCGAGCCCTATACATGGCAGGTATCGCTGAACAGTCCCTATCCGACATCGAGCCCACCCCGAAAGATGGGTTCAAACGCTACATTAAACGCGAGCCGTTGGGTGTGGTGTTTGTGCTATCGCCATGGAACTACCCCTATTTAACGGCCGTTAACGCTGTGATTCCTGCGATTCTCGCTGGCAACACGGTGCTTCTAAAGCATAGTGACCAAACGCCTTTAGCAGCCGAACATTTCAAGACAGCCTTTGAGCACGCCGGACTGGACGAAGGGGTTTTTCAGATCCTCCATATGGATCATGAAACCACCGGCCAGGTCTTAGGCGACGACTGCATCGATTTTGTGGCATTCACGGGATCTGATGCAGGAGGTGCCGCCATCACCTCAGCACTCGCGCAGCGCCGGGGCCGGAATCGCTTTATTGGTGCCGGACTCGAACTGGGCGGGAACGATCCCGCCTATGTTCGTCCCGATGCAAACATCGAACACGCGGCGGTGAACGTGATCGAGGGCGCCCTGTTCAATAGTGGACAAAGCTGTTGCGGGATTGAACGAATCTACGTGCACCGTGACATTTCGGAACAGTTCATCCACCAAGCGGTTGCGGAAGCCAAAAAGTACCGCCTCGACGACCCACGAAAGGAAACCACGACACTCGGGCCGGTGGTCCGGCAGAAAAATGCGGATTCCATCCGTGCCCAATTGACGCTAGCATTGGAGGCGGGCGCGCATCCCCATATTGATGCCGCGACTTATGGAGCGGATAGGGCCGACACGCCCTATTTAGCGCCCCAAATTTTGACTCAGGTCGACCACACCATGGCGGTGATGGCAAATGAGACTTTTGGGCCCTGCGTGGGAATCATGACTGTCGATAGCGATGAAGCGGCCATCAAACTCATGAACGATACGCCCTACGGTCTGACGGCTTCACTCTGGACCCAAGATGTCGAGGCAGCTGAACAGCTCGCGTCAGAGATTGATGCCGGCACAATTTTCATGAATCGATGCGACTATCTGGACCCTGCACTCGCTTGGACTGGAGTTAAGAATTCGGGACGGGGAACCACCCTATCCTCCATTGGTTTCGAAAATCTGACCCGACCGAAGTCTTACCACCTGAGAACGGAAGTTTAGCGTGTCTTTACAATCGCACAGCAACTGGAATTATCCCACATCGATTCGGTTTGGCGTGGGACGCATTAACGAACTGCCCCACGCCTGCGGCGAGCTGAATATTGAGCGCCCTCTGTTGGTGACAGACCCGGGCATTGCCCAACTCCCCATCCTGACCCAAGCACTCGAAGCCGCCCAGTCAGGTGGGGTCTCTTGTGCGGTTTTTTCAGGTGTGGATGCCAATCCGGTTGGAGCCAATGTGAGTGCCGGCGTGGAGACCTTCCGCGCGGGCGGCCATGATGGGGTCATCGCCATGGGCGGCGGCTCTGCACTGGATGCGGCGAAGGCCATCGCACTCATGGTCGGGCAAGAGCGTTCGCTCTGGGAATTTGAAGATGTCGGAGACAATTGGACCCGCGTAAATCAGAATGGAATGGCGCCCGTCGTCGCCATCCCCACCACATCGGGGACAGGGTCCGAAGTGGGTCGAGCGAGCGTGATCGTTCATGAAGAGTCGCATACGAAGAAGATAATTTTTCATCCAAACATGCTGCCCGCCAAGGTTATCTGTGATCCGGCGCTGACAGTGGGGCTCCCTCCTTCCATCACAGCCGCAGTCGGTATGGACGCTCTGTCTCACAACCTGGAGGCCTTCTGTGCACCAGGGAACCACCCTCAGGCAGACGGCATTGCGCTTGAGGGTATGAAGCTAATCGGCCAGCATCTGATCCATGTTTTTCGGAATCCCGAGGACCTCGAGTCGAGAAGCGCGATGATGGCGGCCTCCCTAATGGGTGCAACCGCCTTCCAGAAGGGGCTCGGAGCGATGCACAGTATGGCCCACGTGATTGGCGCCAAGCTCAACGCCCATCATGGGCTCATCAATGCCGTGGTGATGCCCTACGTGCTTTGCGCCAATCGGTCTCAGATAGGGAATCGCATGACGAGCCTCGCGCGCTACCTCGAACTTCCAGAGCCGGGGTTTATGGCGGTACTGGACTGGACGCTGTCCTTGCGCGAAGCCTTAGGCATACCCCACAAACTATCAGCCTTGGGGGTCACACACGAACACATCGCGGAATTTGCACCTGCGGCCGTCCTGGATCCGAGCACGGGCTCAAACCCACTTCCGTTTGGAGTGGATGAATTTACGACGCTTTTTGAGCGCGCCATTGACGGGTCTTTGACCTAAATACCTTCAACCTCCTTTATGATGGGAGCATCGGAGGCAATATGCGGGTCTGTGCTTTAGCTTTGTTATTGATGGGGTGCGTTTCGGAATCGGACTCCAGTGGAGCTGCAGAGGGCCCCGACGGACTGGGCGACCGCTCTACCGACATGCCGAATGGTGACGGTGTGGGCCCCGATGGTGGAGGCGGTGACGTCAACGATGACGGGCCAGCAGCTGTGGTGGCGCCCAGTGACGATGATTGCCCAGACCTCACGAAGAGCCACACCACCTCCTTTAGCTCAAGCGGAGAAGAACGGGTCGTCACTGTGGTTGTTCCCGACGACCCCCCAGACAACATGCCCGTGGTCTTCTTTTTCCATGGTCTCCTCGATCCCGGATCCACACCTCGGCCTACCGAATATATGGCGAACGCCCTCCGATTCCAGGACACCGCCAATGAAGCGGGAGTCGCCTTCATTCTTCCACAATCTGGGACTATGCAACGTATGGGGTTCAGCTTCTACATGTGGGCTGCGGACGAATATGAAGGGGCCGATGTGGTTCTCTATGACGACCTACGCTCATGCGCCGATCAGCAACTCGATATCGACCTATACAACGTTCATGCGATGGGCTTTAGCGGAGGTGGCCTGTTCACCACTGTGATTGCCCGGGACCGGGGCGACACCCTGGCGTCGATCATCGAAATGTCAGGTGGAGCCGATATCGACATGCTGACCTTTGATTACCCACTGTCGGTCTATGAGACTCCAGCGAGCCCCATGCCAGCCCTGTTGATCTCGGGTGGACAAACGGATGCATGGCCTGGTGGTGGCTTGGAGCTCGTGAACTTTTCGAAGGCTACGGATGCGCTCGAAGACCATTTGGTCGAGGATGGACACTTTGTAGTTCGATGTGAGCACAGCTCCGGCCACGAAGTGCCCATGCCTGCCATCTCCATGTCGTGGGATTGGATTACCGCTCATAGCTTTGGAAAACCGTCTCCCTACGCCCAGGATGGACTACCCAGCAACGCATGGACTAACTGGTGCGAAATCGCCAACTGATCACCGAACCACCACACGGGAATCGGCTTCAATCAACCAAACCTCAAACCGCGGCGGGTGTTTGAGGTCAAGAGCCTTCTGGACGGCTTCAACGTAAAGCCTACCCTGTGGCGCATGCTGATCCGCAATCTCTTGAAGGTCGCGCTTCCCTACCCGATCGGTTTTGTGATCGACCACGACAATCTCGCTCGTTTTTGGGCACCTGTATAGCAGATCGATCGACCCGGACCAGGCACCCACGGGGCCACCGGCATCGCCATCCAACAAGATCGGCACCTCTGTACCCAGAACCTCTACAGCGTCCAGATGATTCAGGAGCGCGCCTTTGCGGAGTTGTTCCAATAGTTGGCCGGCACGCTCTGTGGCGGCCGGACTCGCAGCCCCTGGCCCAGCTGCAACGGAAAGGCAGGCATTCAATACTTCTGGCGTAGGGTTTACCTGGTCACACGCAATCTGTTCCATCATGAGATGAATCGCCGTCCCAACGGTCAAGGCGTCCCCTCTATTCACAGACCCATATGTCGGAGCCTCCGACTCTTGCTTCACGGCTGACGGGCCCTGTGTCCAGGGAGCCGACGACCGCGACTCGGCCCAATCTTTTTGGGCTTGCGATGTGGATCGGAGCGGCATGCTGGCGCCTACTTCATCGATAAGGGGCCCCACTTCCGAATTGGATTCGCCGAACCTAGCTGGGAAAACCCATCGGATATCCGATCGATAGATCGCTAAGCTGTCTGTCGGCAGGCTTTCCGCAATTTCGCACGCATCGGGCAGCGCAGGCGAACGTTCACCCAAAAGGTCAAGACCAATTTTCGCATTCGAAAACCCTGCCAACTCCCGAGGCCAAGCGCCCATCCATACAAGACGGTCTCGAGCGCGGGTCATGGCCACATAGAGGAGTCGCACCCGTTCAGCCCGCTCAACCTCCCACGCGCGCCTCCAAATTTCATCAAATCCGGGCGTACACAAGCCCATCAACTGCAGTTCATCAGAACCGGCGGGAAAGGTACCTGACCTTATCGATCGCCCCCGAAACCGATGATGTAAATCAACCAGATAGGTGTGGGTAAATGCCAGCCCTTTGGCCTTGTGAATGGTCATCAGTTGGACTGCTGGCCCCGCCCCGGTGGGTCGGCTTTCTTCCGCTTCCCGTTGGTGGGCTACGGCGTCTCTCAGGTGGCGCAATACACTATGGACGTCCCCCGACGATTCCGAAACCCTCTCGGCCACCACCCGAAAGAAACGCTCGATATTGGCTGTACGGTATATCCCTTGGTAGGCCACGGCATTGACCACATCCGGAACCAAGTGGGACCGAAGTTCCTCGATCCACAAGTCGAAGGGAGACGAATTGAACCGATCGCGAAGCCATGCCACTCGACGAACCACTTCTGCTAAATGGTCCGCCCAGCCATCCAATTGTTCCAATTGATCGACGTGGCGATATAGACCCCGGCAATCCTGTTTTGCCTCTTCGATACTGGACAGACAGGAGTCAAGATTGTCGGAGGACAACTTCATCCATCCCTTGGGAAAACCGACCCTCCAAAGTGGCAACAATGCGGCATCGGGTAAATTCACCATGGAAGACCGGAGGAAAGAGACCAAAGCCAAGGTGTCTACGGGATCGATGACCGCACGAACCATCGCCGCACACTCCACCACTTCTCGCCGGCGGAAATAGTTCCGATCTCGGGTCACTTCATATGGGATTCCCGCATCCCTCAGTGCCCATTGGTAAATTTGAAGATGGGTCGTTGCCCGAAACAACACCCCGATTTCAGATAAACAAACACCCTCGTGCCGTAAACGGGCAATATCGGTAGCCAAGGCCCTGGCTTCGATTTTCCGTGCCCGCTCCGAGGTCGTCGGGACCACTGGATCACCTGCTTCCCAGTCCCAGGAAACCCACGCTTCAACCGAAGATGTTCGTGGTCCATCACCACGGGAGGCGACAAGGGATTCGTGGCCAGGCTGCACACCGGGCTCGGCCACCAGAAGACCCGACATACAGCGGTCAACCTCATCCAAGATCACCCGAGTCGACCGGAAATTGAGCACCAGTCCGTGCTCCTCTCCTCCTTCTGTCAGCACCTCCTTCACGAACCCTTCATAGGCTCGAAGATCTGCGCTACGCCAACCATAAATGGACTGTTTAGGGTCACCGACCAAAAACAGACCAGGCCGTGCAGCAACAGGACCTTGCAAGGCCAAGGCGCGGACGATGTCACACTGAAGTGGGTCCGTATCTTGGAACTCATCCACCAGCAGTTGGTCGATACGCTCTCGGACCCGTTTCGCGACACTCTGATTCTTGAGCAGTCGAGCCGCGCGGACCAACAAATCCGTAAACCCAATCAAACCCTGTGTACGCATCGTAGAGCGCACCTGTCGGACCATGGGCTGAAGCACCTCTTGGGCGAGACGATACCCCTCTGGGTCCAGCCCCACAATGCAATCGACGGCGGCGCTCACGATCTGAGCCGGCACTTTAAGCGCCCCCGCCACATCCTCCAGCGCCCCTATCTCTCCTTTTCCTCCTTTGCCGCCCACCCAGACCTTCTGAAGGTGGCCGCGGAGGCGATCGGGAAGATGGGTCGCAATCCTTTCCTGGACCTGGCCCAGGGTTTCTCCAGGATCCAACCCATCCCTCAGTTCCGTCAGGGCCTCCAATGTCGCCTGCCCATTGGGTGCTCTCACGCCCACCAATCTTTGATCGATCACCGTCAACACGTCAGTGATGCTGTTTCGGAGCCGTAGCCAAAGGCCATTTAAACTCGATGGATTGAAGGGATCGACCTGTAGCTGCTTCGGGTCGACACCGAAATCGACCAGGCTCCTGACGGCTTCCTCAATTGAGGTCGGCGTCAGCCCACGTTCGAACAGCCCAAGAACGGAATGGGAACGGTCATCATTCAACATTTGAGAAAGCTGCGTTTCCACCTCTTTGCGCACAATGGATGCGGTTCTTTCGCCCGCAGCATCCACTTCAAACATCGGATGAAGATTGGCCTCTAGCGGAAACTCCACCAAGATGTTTCGACACCACGCATGAATCGTACGGACCTCCATTTGGTCCACAGCAGGAAGTAAAATCCGAGCGCGTCCTTGTGCATCGACTGGAAGGTCATCGATATTCAAGCCCACCACAGAGCACCCTGTACTGAGCGCATACAGCGCTTCAGCGACCCGTTCAGCCATTTCCGCAGCGGCCGCCTCGGTGAAGGTGATGGCAACCACTCGCCTCAGGGCCCGTGACGCAATTCTGGGGCCTTCAGGATTCGGCCCCATCAGGGCCTCAGCCCGCTCCCAACCCGGCCCCACCAACCAAGTCACAACGCGGGCCACCAGTGCAGCAGTCTTTCCAGTACCGGCTCCTGCACGCAACACCACAGGTCGCTCAAAAATGGTTCGAGCTGCCTCTCGAGCCGCGCTGTCGGACATCAGGCGTTCGCTCATTCCGCGCCCCCTTGACCGCGGAACCACAAAGATACGGTGTCGGATCCGGGCCCCGCTTCGGCCATGCTTTCCATCAACGTTCGACGAAGCGCACTATCCTCAACAATACAGGTCTCCCTGACGGAACAGTGCCCACAAGCATTGGGAATTTTATCCACAGTCGCTTCGGACACTCTCGGGAAAAAATGCCCGTTCTGGACGGCCTGGTCCACCTCCCGAACAATCAACTCCAGCGCTTGATTCATTTCGGAATCGTCGCCTTTAAAGATGAAGGAACGCTCGGGCACGTCCATGGAGGGTTTGATGTACAAATACCGCCCAGCTGAAGCCGGTTGTGCTCGTGCATATAGAATCCCCTGCAAGAGCCGGCCCTGCCGGACACCTTCGATCACCTTGGTACGCCGGGTCTCCGCCGTCTTGTGTACGGTGGGTGGCTTTCCGAGCTTGATATCAGTCAAAACCGGTTGACCATCGATCACGTCCAGGCGGTCGGCCTTGAATGCGATCGTCAACCCATCTGCAATGGCGACTTCGAATTTCCGCTCCGCACCCCAGACGCCTTCCAGGTCACCATCCAGCGTCTGTAGTTCACTCAAGGCAGCCATTGCGGGCACGACAACGGCCTTTGAAAAGCCCCGCCACGCCACTCCATCCGAGGCGAGACAGGCTTCCGCAGCTTCAATAATCCAAGCCGTCAACGTACTTTCCGACGGCCAAATCAGAGGGCGAGCCTCTCCTACAGCCAAAACCGAATCCTGAATGGTCGCATTCACCATTCGCTCAACCACCTTATGAACCACTCGGCCCAGTAAATGTCCGCTTACCTCTGGCAATGAACGGTGCGGGTCTGGCCGCTCTCTCACGCCCAAGTGTTTCTCGACGAAGGCTCGCCAAGGGCACTGAGCCACCGACTCGACCGTCGTGACATACATCTCTCGCTGGCGTGGGTCCACCGGGCCCAAGGCGGGCCCCACCTGACCTAAATAGGGACCATGGACAGCTTCACGGCCGTGTCGAGCCAGTGCGAGCCGACAAAGGTCTTGGTGGCCTGGCTGCGATTCAAAAGCCGATTCAATGCCCAATCCCCTCAAACCTTTTGCCTTCGAAACCTCCCAGGCCGGACGCTCCGTCACCGATATCCGAGCCTCTTCCTCGAGTGTCTTATGGAGCTTGAGTTCGACAAGGAACGACGATTCGTGGATTTGGACACCACGCACATCATTCCGCGAACACGAAAGTGTGACGTGCGGGCTCGAGGCGACCAATTGAGCAAAGAGAAACCTTTCCTCATGGATTCCGATGCGCTTCAACCGGAGGTCCGGCAAAAACTGCTGTAGTGCCTGACGTGCAGAATCTGGCATCAATGGGTCTTCACGTACCAATCGTGGAAACTGCCCTCTATTTAAACCCAGAACAAAGAGTCGCTCAAATGTTCGGCCTCTGGCTTCGGTGGCATCCAAAATCGATACGCCTCCCCCCACTCCACCAATGGCCCGTGAAGCCAACGGTTGAAGCGCGTGGACGACGAGGCGAATCCATTCCGAACGCTCGATTTCGTCCACGGGGTCGAATTGAACAGCCAGGGCATGAACCGCATCCCAGAGAGGGTCGTCCCCAGGCACACTCAGCCCATCTGACAACGCCACTTGAAGGCTGCTCAGATGAACGGCCACATCGGCCTTCTCCGGCCAGCCCGAAAAGCATTCCACGAATTGGATGGCGCCCTGGTGTATCGCTGTCGCCTCATCGGAATAGAGGCGCGCTCTCGGCGTTCGAACTTCGCCGTCAACGCGCCCGATCCCCTCACGGGCCTCCAAACTGACGGACTCGCCGGGTTTCAATCGGGTCGCAATATCCGCGACGGTGCGGACACCCAGAGCATCAAAAGCCAAACGTTCGCGAGAATCCAACCCAAAGTCACATGCAGTCGCCCAGATTCCCGCATCGGCCTCTAGTCCGTCCTCCAAACACCTCATGATCCCCTGCATCCGCCGGGACGCGCCGCCGCCGATGCCTTCTGCATCGACTCCTGAGTAGGGCACGCCTGCCCCAGAAAGCGCACGCCGCAATGGACTCGCCCAACCGGCAAAGGACCGGACAATAAGCCCGATATTTTCGGGAGAAACCCCTTCTCCCACCGCTCGTCTGACCTCTGCCGCCACCGCCTGAGCTTCTGCGAAAGGATCATCTGCGGCAAACCACCTCAAAACATCGGGTGCCCGACCTTGGCCTACGGCAGGACCCCAGCGTCCCGAAAATCGATCATGGTAGGGCGCAGCGAAAAGAACGCCGGGGTCCCGCTCCATCGGATGTGCAGGGTTCGGCGGCATTTCGATGGCGACCGAGGCCCCCAGAAACCGCTGGGCCGCCTCCAGCAGGTCGGCGACCTTCCCCGTGGCGTCAGAAAAACCCAAAAACACAATCCCACGATGGGGGCACGCATCCGACCCCACAGCCTCAAGTCGAGATATCGCCGCATCGATAGCCGTAGGCAACACGTGAGGAGCACGCGACTCCAATTCTGCGGCCAACCGACGCGCTACCCGTACCAATGCAGCCACCCGAGGTGCCACTCCGGATCCGACACCCAAGGTTGCGGACTGAGGCCATTCTCGAATGGCCTCCAAAATGGCATCACTATGGGCCGACAGAAATCCAGCATCTAGGAATTCATGGACCATCCTCACGACCAAATCCAACCCTTGGTCCAGATCGCCCAATGCGCGGCGCAAAACGGGCTCGTCCATGGCCATTCGGCGGGTCTGGTATTCGACCCACGCCGACCGGTGGGCCCACTCCCGTTCGGTCCCCTGGAGAATCTCATTAATCCATGTTGTGTAGGTGCAAATATCGACACCCAGTACTGCACCCTTGGCCTTGGCAAGCCGACGCACCCAGTGGCGTTGTAAACTCTTGGATGACACCACGAGTTTCACAGGTTCAGACCGAGGCTCCCAGGCCGGCAGGGCCGAAATCAATCGTTCCTCAAAATCCTGAAGACTCTCTACAGGATGGGTAAGGCCAGGCTCAAAAATGGTCATACACAAAAGAAACCTGTTTCAGCCGCCGAATCAAGTGTGTTTCCGGACATCTTTTGGCATTCCCTCGACACGCAGTGATCGCAGGCGGTTCAAAGCGGCCGCAACTTCGTGACGGCGGGGCCTTATTAGACCTCCATCGGGAGCACTTCGCGGTGAAAGAGCATCCACACCCTCGGAGTCCAGCAGTTGGTCTAGCGCATCGAGGAGTTCACTCATTTCGACGCTCCCCGACGAACGACCGTATAAAGTGGCAAGCGCCTGACCGACCGACCATGCATGGTCTCCGCTGAGCACCTGCTCAATGCCCACAAGATCGATGTCGTTTCGCCCGTAGGAAATTCGTCGACCGTCTCTCGCTCGAATCTTGCCTGGCTCGAAGGATCCGGTCTCCACCTTTCTTATCCAAGGCGTGGGCATGCCACCGCCACAAACTTTGGATGGCCCCATCAACTCATCCACTCGGTCCCGCATATCTTCCGGACGATACGCATTCATCCCCACAATAGTGTCCGACACGCCAAGGTAAGCTCCCACGCCCCCCACAACGATGACGGTCGAAATCCCATGGTCATGAAATAAACCGCGCACTTGCTCGACAAAGGGAGTGATCGGCTCCCGGTCGGCAGAAATGAGCTTCCGCATCAACGGGTCTCGGACCAAAAGATTGGTCGCCGACGTATCCTCATCGACCAACAGCACTTTCGCCCCGGATTCCATCGCCTCGATGATCCCCGCAGCCTGCGACGTGGAGCCAGATGCATCTTCCGTGCTGAATGGGCGGGTGCCTCGACCCCCTGGCAGGTCATTAAGGAAGGCGGAGATATCGACAGACGCGACCCGCCGGCCGTCCTCGGCCCGAACCTTCACGGTATCCAAATCGGCTACAACCCGTTCCCGTCCATCGCCAGGCACATGATCCAAGTGCCCCCGCTGAATGGCTTGCAAGAGCGTTGATTTCCCATGAAAACCCCCTCCAACAACAGCCGTTACCCCTTCAGGGATCCCCATCCCCAGCACCGACTCAGACCCCACATCCAACTGGACCTCAAGAGATGCTGGCGATTCGAAGCAGACGGCATCGGGCAGAGGGCCGGAGTCGACACCACTGGCCCTAGGTAAAACCGATCCATTCGCAATAAAGGCCACGAGGTTCCGCTCAGATGCAGCCCGCCTCAACGCTCGCTGGAACACGATGCTCCGCACATGTTCATCCAGACCCGCGCTGTTTTGCAGCGCCGCAGCAGCGTCTCGAACCGAACCATCAATCAAGTCCCAAGCGGCTTGCCCCAGGACCCGCCGCCCTCTCGCTGGCAGTCCGATTTGAAACCGAGCCTCCACAGTGCCGTCCTCAAAAAGCCGAATAGCGGACCGCTCCTCAACTTCGGGCCCTGGCCTCAAACAACGCATATCTCCCGAACGTCCGCTGCCCATTTTCTTAGACACAAGGGCCTTCACAAATTGTCGCAGTATCCAATCTTCTGCCGCCAACCGGGCATCGCAATCGGCGAAGTAGTCGCCGGCGCTGGGGCACGCCACTCGAACGCGAACCCGCGAGGGGGCCGCAAAAGGATCACCTTGAACGCGATCCACAAAGAACAGAAAGCCCCCAAGATCCCATTGCCCCTTGAGTTCTCGGTAGGCCGGATAGGACCGGCCATCGATACGGTCCAGGATTTTTGTCAACCGAACTTCATCGGACATCTCCACCCCTCCAAGACGGTTCAACCCGTCTGAGTTAACCGACAGTCATGCGTATTTTTATCATGACTTTATGGCTATCCGGGTGCGGATTGGGTGATGGCGAACAACCCACCAGCGAAACACCCAAAACCCCTGCCGAAGCCGACGGCAAGAGCACTTCGGAGAAAGTCTCGTACGTGGCACCTGCCGACGTCGGCGCTGCACCGGATGATGCCACCCGAACCAGCTCCGGATTGGCGTACAAGGTGCTGCGTCCAGGCAAGGGCACAAAAAAGCCAAACAAGACCAGTGAGGTCGAAGTCCATTACATCGGATGGCAAACCGATGGAACGATGTTCGATACCTCCTATAAACGGGGAAAAACAGCGGAGTTTCCACTGAGTCGCGTGATCGCCGGATGGACCGAGGGTGTACAGCTCATGGTCCAGGGCGAAAAAACACGCTTCTGGATTCCTGAAGATTTGGCCTACAAGGGACGCCCTGGCGCCCCATCAGGAATGCTCGTGTTCGACATCGAACTGGTGTCCATCAAGGCGTCTGACTCCGATCGATTCCCTGCCCCTGCGGATGTGGCAGCGCCACCCGCAGACGCAAAACGCACCGCCAGTGGCATTGCCTTCAGAGTACTTCAAGCAGGAACTGGTGCGGAACATCCCACCGATTCTAGCCGTGTAAAAGTTCATTACACCGGATGGCAGACAGACGGAAAAACCTTCGACTCATCCCACAAACGGGGCCGCCCCTCCACGTTTCCACTCAACGCCGTCATTCCAGGCTGGACGGAAGGCGTTCAACTCATGGTCACGGGTGAGACCACTCGGTTCTGGATTCCAGAAGATTTGGCTTACAAAGGCCGACCGGGCCGACCTTCGGGTATGCTAGTGTTCGACATCGAACTTTTGGAGATCCAGTAAGACCCGTGCACACCCTACTCTTCCTTGCATTCAACACCTCGGCATTTGCCGCTGACGTTATCTACCAAGGCAACGTTCGGGGTGGAGTGGCAGTGGACGCTTCGGGTGTCGACGTATCGGCATTGGACGATGGCACACCCGGCTACGGCGACGATTTCGAAATCGTCATTCCTGCAACGGCCGTAATCACAGAAGCCTTTGTCGTTCTCCATGCAAAGCCGGACGGAATCACCTCCAGTCCAGAGAACGTTTTTATTAACGGTTGGCCACTCACGTTGGCCTCGCTCGTTTCGGCCAGCGAAACCACCGAGATTTACCAGTTGACCACGCCCAGCACCTTCGGCATCACAGGGACGGGGTACTATACCTATTCGGAAGCGGGTTCCGTTGAAGATGAGTACCATTTCGGGCCTGGCATACACGGCGCGTCATTGGTGGTGGTGTACGAAGATTTCGTGCTTAATGGATATAGGCATGTCGTCATCGCCACCGACAACGTGACAGACGGCGACTCTATTCTGCGGGACCTGGCGACCAACACAGTCGAATCGGCCGTGATCTCATACGGACTGACCAACGAGTGCGCGCGAGACCAGGCCAATACGGTGGTCATCGAAACGTACGGCATATCCACCACGGCAGGAGGGAGTGACGACGGGTCCAGCTACTCGGGCACTTGCGGTGCACAAGATTGGAATAGCCTGCTGACACAAGGCTCTTTCGGAATCGACGATTTCGATACGATTGTTGGTGTCGCAGGCGATATTGTCGATGGCGTCCCCGCGGACGGAGATAGCCTCAACTCACGATTGGATGATGAGTTGTACCAGGTCCCATACGACAGAGATGGTGAACTCACTCTGGGATACAGCGACTTAAGCGGAGACGATTCTCAGCTTTCTTTGATCGTTGCTGTGATCGAAATCGATAGCGATGCTGACGGCGTGGCCGATTCGGTAGACAACTGTCCCGATGATGCCAATCCCGACCAGATCGATTCCGATGGCGATGGCGTGGGAGACGTTTGCGCTGGATGCGTCGACATCGATGGCGATGGCTATGGTCTGGAGGGAATTACCGAGGACTGCGAGTTTCCAGATGGCGTCGATTGCGACGACACCGACCCATTGATTCACTCTGGCGCCGCTGAAATTTGGTACGACGGTATCGACCAGAATTGCGACGGCGCAGACGACTTCGATCAAGATGGCGACTCTTATATCAGTGCAGCCTATGGCGGTGACGATTGCGATGACCTTTGCGAGCTGACCCATCCGGGCGCCGAAGAGATTTGGTACAACGGCGAGGACAACAACTGCGATGGCGGATGCGACTTTGACCAAGATGGCGACAGCTGTCCCGCCGCAGAATGGTACCTCGAGGCCGCGGCCGACTCCGCCTGCGACCTGACCTGTTTCGATGACCTGGTCGTGGACGAGCCTGGCGACACCGGCATCGAAGACACGGGCGATACCGGTGAAGAAATTCCTCCAGGAGGAGATACAGGCGAGATCGAAGACTCAGGGGATCTCGGTGACACCGGCGATATGGGAGATGCCACCGATACGGGTGACGCCGCCGATACCGATGATGCCGCCGATACTGGTGACGCCACCGATACCGATGATGCCGATACCGGAGAAGGCAGCGATACGGGTGAAGCGAGCGACACCTCCGACCCGACTGGCGGCAAATCGTGGGCCGATGATTCAGGGTTGCCAACAGACGACACCGGGATCGACTCCGACGAACCTCCAGTCGATGATGAGGACTGCTACTGCGACGCGGATACCGACTGCGAACCGGCCGGAACCGAATATTTTGGAGGAGACTGCGACGACACCAATGCAGACCGGGTGCCTGGAAATCCCGAGGTTTGGTACGACGGAGTCGACCAAGATTGCGATGGTAACGATGACGACCAAGATGGTGACGGCGAAGCCTCCGACGCCGTCGGCGGCCCCGACTGCGACGATAACGATCCAGAGATCAATAGCGAAGCGGAAGAGGTCTGGTACGACGATACCGACGACAACTGCGATGGGAATACACATGACCAGGACGAGGATGGCGAAGCGGCGATTCCCACCGGATCAGACTGCGATGATCTCGACGCTGCTGTGAATACATCGGCCACAGAGGTTTGGTATGACGAAGTCGATGACAACTGCGACGGAAATACGCACGACCAGGATGGTGATGGCGAGGCCATAGAGCCCGTCGGTCCGGATTGCGACGATCTCAATGAACGCGTCTATTCGACAGCGACCGAGGTTTGGTACGACGGCGTAGACCAAGACTGCTCAGGCACATCGGACTTTGACCAAGACGAAGATGGACACGAGCGCCGACCAGAGGGCGATGACTGCGACGATCTCGACCCAGGCATCAATCCTTCCGCCGAAGAAATCTGGGAAGATGACATCGATCAGGACTGCGATGGCATCACCTACAAAGATACTGACGGCGATGGCTCCCCCGACTACCTTGATTGTGACCCCGAAGACGACTCCATTTACCCTGATGCAGCTGGCTACAAAGGCTGCGAAGAGGTCGCTGAGAAAGGCCTTCTTGGGCTGGGCCCAGGAACTTTTAAGGGCGGTGGATGTTCCCAAGCCCCGCTCCAGCGATTGAATGGCATGTGGGTGCTCGGCCTGATGCTCTTAGGTCTACGACGACGACAAGACTAATCCTCGCCGCGCCGGCGACGCCAGAAGCCGCGTTTACGCTCACGTTCGGGAGGGGTCTCGGCTTCAATCCCCTCGTCCCCTGCCCCTTCTGAATCGTCCCCGAAACGTTGACGCAACCGTTCTATGATCGAGCGGGTTTCCGAGGCGAAATCTTCCGAATGGAGCGTGCAGTGCGTGCCTTCTGCGGCAGCTTCCGCGAACCAGCCCGCATGAGTCGCCATACACTCCTCAACCGCAATTTCACCTGTCTCACTGCACAGTTGCTGAGTGATGACATTGTCCGGAATGGGCCATGGTGAGTCGGACATTCGTCCGGACCCCGCTACAATCTGAGACCAAATTGGCAATGCAGCCTGAGCGCCGGTCAGTCCCAGGTCTTTGTTCTTGTCGTGCCCGACCCAGACCGCGACCACCAGTTCAGGGGTATATCCTACAAACCATGCATCTCGGCCTTGGTCTGTGGTTCCCGTCTTACCTCCGACGGTACCCCAAACACCAGATGAGAGGGCGCGCCTTCCGGTTCCCGTTTCCATGGTCTTCTGCATGATGGTATTGAGCAGAAACGTCGCCCTCGGCGAGGCGATCCGTTTTTTCTGTTCTGTGCGTGTCCAGCCTTCTTTACCATTGGGTAAGCGAACCGAACGAATCATTTGAGGTTTCACCACCGTGCCTTGACCGGGAAAAACCGTATAGGAGCCGGCTACCGCCAAAGGCGTCGCCTCGAAAGCCCCAAGAGCCACCGCCGGGTAGGCTCGGGCATTGAGCAGACCCAGGCGTCGTAGGTGTTCAGCCAACGGTGCCAAGCCGACCCATTCTGAAACGTGCACAGCCGGAATATTTCGGCTTTGGGCCAGCGCATACTCGAGAGTCACCTCGCCCAAAAACTCACCATCATAGTTTTTGGGAGCCCAGATTTCGCCATTCACCTCACGTTCAATCGCGTCGTCCGGGACCCAAGACGTCGGGGCCAGTTCGAAATCGCCCTCAAAGAGAGCCAGCCAACTGAGAGGCTTAACAGTCGATCCCATTTGTCGATGGGCTTGAGTGACGCGATTGAAACCCTTACCGCTATATTTCCGCCCCCCGACCATAGCCAGAACATCGCCGGAACGAGGGTCCATAGCGACCACGCCAGCCTCGGCGCCTTTCGCGCTCGAGTATTGGGTTTCGAGACTGGATAGACCATCCTTCACGGCTTTCTCAGCCACCCGCTGCAATAAGGCATCGATGGTCGTTTGAATCGTGAGCGTGCCTTCGACCACCACGCCCTCGCCCAGCTTCTTCTCGACTCTCTCAACCACGCTATCTAGCGCCCAAGGGGCCTTTCGGTGACCCTGGTGCTTCGCTACAGTGACCGGTCTATCCACCCAAGAGGAGCGGTGTCCCGGCGCCAACCAACCGAGATCCACCATGCGCTTCAAGGCCAGGTTTCTGCGCTCCTTGGCGCGTTCGGGATGCCGAGCAGGTGAATACCGATTGGGTGCCGAAATGACACCTGCCAAAGTGGCAGCTTGACCCAAATTCAATCGCTTTGCAGAGGTGCCAAAATATGTTTTTGCAGCCTGGTCGACTCCGCAAATCCCCATGCCCCCCACCGCGCCCAAATAGACCTGATTCAAATAAAGCTCCAAAATCTGGTCTTTAGATAAACGTTTCTCCAGGGCGACCGCTAGTGCCAGCTCTTTGAGTTTTCGCTTCAGGCTTCGCTCAGGAGTGAGGAATAGATTCTTCGCCAGCTGTTGGGTCAAGGTCGACCCACCCTGCCGGTGTCCATCCGTCAATAAATTGGTGACCAATGCGCGGGCGATCCCCCAGCCATCAATTCCCGGGTGTTCAAAAAACCGAGCATCCTCCATGGCCAGTACGGCCAACACGAGCTCCTCAGGCATTTGGTCGCGGGTAATCGGCTTGCGGCGCTCGGTCCCTCCTCCGAGCCCCGAAAGCTCAGTAGCTGAAAACTGGTGGATAGGATTAGGCGACACCGACTGGATCCGCCCGCGGCCAAATGTGAGCAGAACATCGGTTTCCTTATCTTTGACATAAACACGTTGGCCATGGACCGAAAAGTCACCCGAAACCTGCGGTGAATTGACTCGACTGTAGCCCGCATTTTGGAGCACATGGGCGACTTCCTGGGGACCCACACCCAGCCCCGCCCGGACCGAAATATCGCCCGTGATTCGGCCCTGTTCCTCCCAGATGGGTCGCGCCAAAACCCCGTCTACCAGTTCCAGAGACTGCTGATACATCCAGTAGCCCGCCAGACCGGCCGCCAACGCCCCCACAAACGCCAGTCGGAGAATCTGCCGAAGAACCCATCGTTGGAAGCGAGATCCGCCACCGCCACCCGACCGTTTACGCGACACGCTCCTCTTTTTCCGAGGCGCTGCCTTCTGCCGCCTTTTGGAAGGGCTCTTCCTTTTACTGCCAAGCTTTCGAGCCAAGGCCTACAGCACTCCCTTCACGACTCCAACAACGTTAGCCACGTTCATACCGAGCTTATCCGCGACCACTGAACCGGGCGCAGAGGCTCCAAAACGATCGATGCCGACACTCGCTCCAGTCGATCCGACGATATCGGACCAACCGAAGGTCACGCCTGCCTCAATGCTCACGCGCGGCACCCCCTGTGGGAGCACGTCGTTCTTATAGGCAGTGTCCTGTTCATTAAACAATTCGACGCAGGGCATGCTCACCACCCGGGCAGTGATGCCTTCATCGCTGAGGGCCGACTGGGCTTTCAGGGCGAGATCCACCTCCGATCCCGTGGCGATGAGGACTACGGCAGGGTCGCTCGTATCGGCAAGAACGTAGCCACCCTTACGGGTGCCCTTTGCATCGCCATAGACCGAACGGTCGAGGATCGGCAAACCTTGTCGTGTCAGACAAATGGCCGTCGGACCATCCTCTCGCTCGAGTGCAATGCGCCAAGCTTCCGCGGACTCGTTGGCATCCGCGGGTCGTACGACCCACACATTGATCATGGAACGCATGCCTTGAATGTGTTCCACAGGCTGGTGGGTCGGGCCGTCTTCCCCCAACCACACACTGTCATGGGTGTAAATGTAGATCACCCTCTGCTTCATCAATGCGCTGAGGCGTACACTGGGACGCATATAGTCATGAAAGGTCAGGAAAGTCGCACAATACGGAATCATGCCACCGTGCAGCGCCACACCGTTACACATCGCTGCCATCCCGTGCTCTCGGACCCCAAAGAATAGATTCCGGCCAGCGAAATCACGCGCGTCGATGTCCCCACCGTTGTCTTGATAACTCCCATTACTCCCGGTCAGGTCCGCGCTGCCGCCCACTAGATTCTGGACATATTCAGCCAAGGGATTCAGCACTTTCTGATTGGATTTCCGAGTCGCAATATTGCCCGGTTCGAACACGGGAAGCGGCAAAGAGTCCGGATCGATCGCGGTATGAAAGGACTCCCACAGTTCGCGTTTGTCACTCTGGCTCAATCGGGCTTCCCAGGCTTCTCGGCGTTCCTTTCGAAGCGGGTCGTCTTGCCGGAAATGTCCCACCACGTCATCCGGCACCACGAAGTCCTCATCCGGATCGAATCCCATCGCCACCTTCGCTGCGCGAATCTCATCGTGGCCTAAAGGCGCACCGTGGGTTTTAGCGGTGCCTTGAAGATTGGGGGCACCGTGACCGATCACTGTACGGCAGCAAATAAGACTGGGACGGTTGCCATCGGCTTTCGCTTCATGGATCGCCTCAGCGATTGCGCTTTGGTCATGACCATCGCAACGGAGGACCTGCCATCCATAAGCCTCGAACCGCGCCCCCACATTTTCAGTGAATGCGCGATCGGTGCTCCCATCAATGGTGATCTTGTTGTCGTCATAAAGGACGATCATCCGTCCCAGGCCGAGATGACCGGCCAGAGATGCGGCTTCATGACTGATGCCTTCCATCAAACACCCGTCACCGCACAACACATAAGTAAAGTGGTTGACCAAATCGTCGCCAAAACGCTGATTGAGCCAACGTTCGGCAAATGCCATCCCCACCCCATTGGCAAAGCCTTGACCCAGTGGGCCCGTCGTGGTTTCGATACCCGGCGCTTCACCAAACTCGGGGTGGCCAGCGGTGCGACTGCCCCACTGGCGAAAGTCCTTGAGATCGTCCAATGAAAGGGATGTGCCTGTGAGGTGGAGCATCGCGTACAGAAGCATCGAACCATGACCATTCGAAAGGATCACTCTGTCGCGATCCGGCCAGTCCGGGCAGGTGGGATCATATTGAACGAACTGCGACCAAAGAACAGTGGCGATATCCGCCATGCCCATCGGTGCACCCGGATGCCCAGAATTGGCCTTTTGGACAGCATCCATGGCCAGGCCTTTGATTGTGTTCGCGCTCAAACATCCAACGTCCATCACACCCTCCCAGATGGTGCGCGAACCTATCGTGTCCGGGAGTTCCAAGCACCCTTCAGGCGTGTTACAACTCGGGCCCTGAACCGGAGCGCAATGTGTCACAGCAAGGCATTACCCCAAGAAGCGACGATTACTCACAGTGGTATCTTGATGTGATCGCTGCAGGAGAGCTTGTCGATAAATCTCCTGTCCGCGGCTGCATGGTGATCAAACCACATGGCTATGGCATCTGGGAAAGTATTCAGCGGGATCTCGATGCTCGCTTCAAGGCCACCGGCCACGTCAATGCGTATTTCCCTCTGTTCATTCCTGAGTCCTTTCTGTCGAAAGAAGCCGAACACGTTGAAGGCTTCGCTAAGGAATGCGCTCTGGTCACCCATCATCGGCTCCGCTCTAAAGAAGGCGGTGGTGTCGAGCCCGACCCCGCTGCCAAACTCGAAGAGCCTCTTGTGGTCCGGCCTACCTCCGAGACCATCATCTGGCATATGTATGGAAAATGGATCAATTCTCATCGAGACCTGCCTCTGCTGATCAACCAGTGGGCGAACGTGGTTCGATGGGAAATGCGTACTCGCCCATTTCTCAGAACGGCTGAGTTTCTTTGGCAAGAGGGCCATACCGCCCATGCGACTGAAGAAGAGGCCATGGAAGAGGCCACACGGATGCTGGGGGTCTACCGGGATTTTGCGTGGGAGACCCTGGCGGTACCCGTAATCCCCGGAATCAAATCGGCGACCGAACGGTTTGCAGGCGCCGAAGAAACGTTCACTATTGAAGCGATGATGCAAAACGGGTGGGCTTTACAGGCGGGCACCAGCCATTTCCTCGGGCAGAACTTCGCCAAAGCGTTTGACGTCACTTTTCAGAATACCGACGGTAGTCTTGAGCACGTCTGGGCCACCAGTTGGGGGGTTTCTACCCGCTTAGTCGGCGCAGTAATTATGGCGCACTCTGACGACATTGGCCTCATTCTGCCCCCGAAAATTGCCCCTATACAAGTCGTGCTCGTTCCCATATGGCGCAAAGATGAAGATAAAGCTCGGGTCTTGGAATTCGCCGATAAGGTTCAAGCCAGCCTGGGTGATTCTGTACGGATTCACCTCGATAAACGCGAAAAGATGAAGCCCGGAGCCAAATATTTCGAGTGGGAGCGGAAGGGAGTTCCCCTGCGGTTCGAAATCGGACCTCGGGATGTCGACAACAACAGTGTTTTCTGCGCGAATCGCATGGGTGGCAAAAAGTTTGGAATACCCGTGGATGACCAGTTTGTGCCCTTCGTGAAGACGCTTCTGACCGAAATTCAGCAGAGTCTTTTGGACACGGCCCTTGAGCGACGCGATGCCAACACTCACGCGGTCGACAGCTACGACGAGATGAAATCCAGCCTCGAGCAAAACGGTGGATTTTTCCTTGTTCCGTGGTGTGACGACGCCGAAAAGGAGCGCGAGATCAAAGACGATTGCAAAGCAACGATCCGTTGTTTCCCTCTCGATGCTCAAGGACAAGTTGAAGGCAAAACCTGTTTCTACAGTGGACGCCCAGCAACCCACATGGCCATCTTTGCGCGCGCCTACTGAAATACCCGCCCCAGTCATCGCTGCCGTCGTGGCGTTGAGTACGGCGGTCTTTGGTGGGATTAATTTTTACAATTCCGCCTACGGGGCTCCACAATGGAGTCAGGACCTCGCCTTTTTTCATCAGTGGGTCCATTCCGCCGCGGCGGGTGGGCCTTGGGCTTCGCCGCTGATCCTGGAGCCTCAAGGCTTTTTCGAGCAGGTTCACACTCACTTGATTTTACCCTTCGTGGTCGGCGCCTACACAGTGGTTCCAGCACAGGCGACGCTCATTTTTCTACATAGTTTCTTCGTCAGCCTGGCGGTCTGGCCTGCACTCCGCCTTGGAAGTGCGGTAGCAGGGGGGCGCCATGCCTTCATTGTCGTCCTGGCTGTCCTCGTATTTGGCCCCTTCCAGAGCGTTGCCATCGCCGATTTTCGACCCGTTGGGTTGTTCATCCCTGGAATCTTAGGAGTCTGGGCCGCGGCCTGGAAGGGTTCCTTTAAAGGCATACTCTTCTGGTCGCTTATCGCTCTTTTCGGTCGCCAAGAAGCCTCCTATCTCCTAGCCAGCTCGGGTATGGCCTTGCTCTTTTGTTCCTGGGGAGATGCCAAGCGGACGCATGGGTCTTTACTTATCGCGATCGGATTCGTTTCTTGGCTGTCCTTTACGGCAGTTAAGCCTGAAATGTTCTTCCATATCAACCCCTTAGCTTTACCCGAGCTGTCCAGTTCATCGGAGCTTTGGGATCGGAGAACTCAATTTGGCATCGCGATGCTGATCAGCGGTTGGTGGTTAGGCGTCTTGAGGCCAGCTCCTTTATTTGCAGCATTGCCCGTCTTTGCTGGAATGCTGATGACGGGACGAGAATGGCATGCCCTGACTGGCCCGGGCGCACACCATCATGCATTCTGGATTCCCTTCGTCCTGTCGGCGGGCATCGCAGGCAGCGCAAGGCTTTCACCCCGTTTTGGTGCAGGTATTCTCGCCTTGGCCTCTGGTTTTGCCTTTCCCTGGGCCAGCATCACCGCGAGTGAAATAGACTACGAAACCATAGACGATGTCATCCCCGCCAAAGCCCGTGTAGCGGCGGATTACGACACCATCCACCGCGTCTCAGGCCGTCAGGTTCTCTGGAATATCGACCAACTCTATATGTCGGATCAGCCTTGGCATTGGACCGGAGATTGGCCGCTCACCATCGACCACGTGGATTGGATTATCAGCCCAAATAATCACGCCATACAAAAACGTATCGAGGGATGGTATTTGGTCGCGGAGACGCCGACACACCAGGTGCACAAACGGGTCAATCGCCGCCGCAGATAGGGCCACCCGATGCGGTAGAGATGGCCTTTCGGACCGACTTCGTTTTACGAATATTCTCTACAAACTGACTCCACGCAGATGCCTGTTCTGCCGTCGGGGAAATTGGATCCGAACAGATGACCGGCTGGTCATCCCAACCATGAAATCCGCAAGCGTCCACGGTGGGCTCGCCATGATCATGCCAGGTATGTGGTGTCATGGGCGCCTGTCGAGTTTGGGCTCGGTCAGTACCGCCGGCGACCACATACATCCCGACGGTCAGGGCCCGGTTTCCGGCCCCTTTACAGGGTGGGCTTGGGCATGCGCTTCTCACGAATTGCTCATCCGCTACAGTCCAATGGCTGTGCACGGCACCATACTCGGACACTCCGGAATACCGATTGCGGCAATTTTTTCTTTCGCCAATCCGCTCACCCGAACACACACCCGGCTCATAGCGGTCACCAAATACAAAACGTTGGTTTTGTACCAGATCGGCCACTGCAGCTTGAAATTCTGTTGTTGTGCACATCCGGCGAGCTCCAAACCGGCCCGTTTTCAACAGCTCATCCAGCTTGTATGCATCCCAAACAGACATGCCGTCTGACGCATACTCAAACCCCTTCCCCGGGATGGGGTCCGCATCGATACAGAAGGGCTGGACCGATACCGAATGGACTGGAATGACGGGGTCAACCAGATCGGTTTGAACCCAACACACCGTCGCACCCGGGGACTTTGCCAAAGCTTGTGGGCAGTCTTTTTCGGGCGCTTCCACCTTTTCGAGATGGGCCGTCGGGACCACTCCGTATGGGTCTCCACGCATGCCCACAGACCCGTCACCGCTGATCAGGAGCATGCCGTCCGGACACGTTTTTACCGCGGTCTCGGTTGACTCTGCTCTGACACCCTGTTCACCCAGGACGACTGCCACGCCCGCAATAAATGCGCGCTTTGTCAGCCGTGCAACGGTCACCTATCGGCGCCCACCACGTTTCTTACGGCGTCCTTTTCGTCCTTTTTTCGGAGGGGTAAAATCTCCGAAATAGGCCGTAAATTCGAGACCAACGGTGGGGTACACCTTGAAGGACGCATCTTGATCAGCCACACCTTTTTCGGCGAAATCAATATGCGAACCGGCCGGCAGGAGAAGATTGAAGAACAGGCCCATCTCGTAACAGTTGCGCTTGGTCTTAAAGTTCACGCTCCCCTGGGTCCGCACGATGAAGGTATTCATCTTAAATTTATCACCCGCCTCATTCTTCCATCGTTGGGCACCGAAGCCGCCACCGAGGCCAGCAAGTATGGCCACATTATTCGCGGACGAGCCGATAAAATCGTACTCGAAGGTCAGATTGGGACTTCCGTATCCCCCGCTCCCAGCGGTGTACCAAAGGTGGGTTCCGAAACGCTGTTTTTCACGCATGTACATGACAGCATGGACTCCAAAGCCCATATCAAAACCGGTTCGCTCGAACCCCAAGCCCTCTGCTTCATCCGGGAAATCAGTCGGATGCGATGGGAACACAATCGTGTTTAATGTGGGACCTACTCCCCACATGTAGGGGCCTTGCTCGGCCTGTGCGAATGGAGACAACAATACAGTCCACAACAACAACAACATTAGTCCTTCTCCTGGCCTACGGCCGTGGGTAATTCTTTATAAACGATAGTGGGGGCTTCCAAACCCTGCCGACGCATTTTAGGAGATACCTCTACGCGAACGGAGATGCCAGGCTCTACATTAAAGTCTTGACCAGAAAACGAATACTGGCCTCTCGGAAGCAAACCCTTGAATGAGCCCGTCGCTTCCGCCTGTGCGACCGCTGCGACGACCGCCTGTCTACGATTGGGGTCCAGCGGCATCTGTTTGGCCGTCAACTCGGCCGTTCCCTTTCGGTCCGCCACCAGGTGCACGCGTCCAAAATTGTGATCTAAATCCCAAAGCCAATCGACAATTTCTCGGCTCGCCTTCCGTTCCGCAGCTCGTGTGAGTCGCTCGTAAACTGCGATCAAGTCTCCTCGCTCTCTGGCCGCATAGGCCGCCGTCAAATGGATGTCGGCTTCCAAGGGGACCTCAAGAGCCAGAGCCTGACCATATTTTCGCTCCACACCCGCCCAAACCTGACGTGTAGCGAGGGAGCGAATGTCCCCAGACAACCTGTCCGCTTCCGCCTTTGCTGCATCCGAAATCGCAGGTTTTGGCTGTGGTTCGTCCTCTGCGCCACCCGCTAAGGGGGCAAAGAGAATCAATAGTGTAAGAAAAGTGGTCACGAAATTCCCGCCTCCTGAAGCAACCGGCGTTGGGTTCCCCCTAATCGTACAAGCGGAATATCGCACCATTCGTTACTCTCCCTCTGTGAATGCTTTTTCAACCGCGTTTACCCGGGGCTTGCCCCATGGGATAGTCGCGGCAGTCCATCTCCCAGCACCCTCAGACGAGATTCCAACGAAAATTCTTCATCGGCTTCATGCCGACGAACGCGTTTTTGTGGAAACTCTTAGCGGCAAACGTCGTACAGAATGGGTGGGAGGACGATTGGCTGCCCGTGTGGCTGCGTCTGCCATAGGTTTCGATTTGGGACCGTTATTGGCAGACGACTACGGCGCGCCCGCAGCGCCAAAATCTCTATCGATTTCAATCGCACACAAAGATCAACTGGCGATCGCGCTCGTGGCTCGGCGAAAACACGGCAGTGTGGGTGTTGATCTTGAGGTCATCGATAGGGACCGCTCCCACATCGCCTCCAAAATATTGGTTCCCAGTGAGATGGACGACATTGAGCCACTCAGCGACCAACGCCGCTGGAACGCGGTCCTGCTGCGTTTTGCTCTCAAAGAGGCGGTGTATAAGGCGATTGCTCCCAGGGCCCGCCGTTACATTGGTTTCGACGAAGCAGAGGTTTCCAATGTGGCCGATGGACACGCCACGATCAAGCTCATGCTTAAATCCGGTCAAGAGCCAAAAGAAATCGACGGTCGTTACGACTGGATGCCTGAAGGACTGGTTACTTCAGTTCGAGTGCGCTGGGATTAGGCAACCCACATTATGGAGTTTTAAGAGGGCCCAATGACGGAAGGATCCAACACACAAGCCACAGTGATACAGCTTTTTCGACGGTGGCGAGGGGGCGACGAGGCCGCTGGCCAAGAGATGGCCCAAAAATTCAGCGACTGGTACTACGCCATTTCAACAATTCGGGTTCCCGGCCAAGAAGGACGCCCTCCGATGGAGGCCGCATGCCAAGCCTTCGCACAAGGAATCGTCACCGTGACCCGCCCGAGAGCCTTGGTGGACTGGGCTCACGACCTCCTGGAAAGAGAGCTTAAATCTGTCGGCTATGGCCTGGATACCAATAAGCCCACTGGATCGGATCACCCCAACGCGATGACTCGCAACCGGTCACCTCGAGAGTTGATCGAAAACGTGGCTGAATCTATCGATCCCGCCCAACGCCGGGTACTCGCATTAGCCTACGACCCGTCCATTAATTTGACCGTCGTGGACCAGGCCGCAGACGAACTGGGTGGCACCCCATTTGCCATGCTTCAAGCGCGCTACGCATTAAAACAACGTTTACAGCAAACCCAAGATGTTCCATTCGCCGTGGTGCCCGAAAATGCAGACATGGACCGAGGGCCCATCTCTTTGTACGAAGCCCACCGTTTGGCGTCTGGCCAAGAGATCTGTGAACTAGAAAAATGGCTCCTGAGCGACATTGACCTGTGTAAAGACATTGCAGAGTTCTCTGCCTTCGTCCATGCTCTACGAGGCGGAGCCCTTCAAGCTTACGCCATCCCGCTCGACACACCTACCCCGGTCGTCGAAACCGCTGAAGTCGCTGAACCCGCTCCCGAGATCGAACCGCCAGTGGCCGCTCCACCGGAGCCCACAGAACCATCCGCCGAGATACCGGATGCAGGCGCTGAGACCCCCGCGGTCCCAGAAGCCACGGTGGAGCCTGAACCGGAGCCAGAGACTCAACAAGATGTGGCCGACGAAGCAGCGCCCCCAGCGGACACACCCGCCCCGCCAGAAACCCAGCCAGAGGCTCCGCCAGCCAAGGGCAGTTCCCTTAGAGCCTTTTTAATCACCAGCGCCACCTTGGTACTCGCGGTGATTTTGATTCTAATGATCATCATTCTCGTGCTTCGTGAGGCGTAGCTCTTGAGCGGCACTTGGACAGTGGAGCCCGGCACCCTTTTGGCCTTACGCCTTGGGGAAGCCGAAAAGGCACTGATGACGGGCGAACTTGATCGCACGCTTATTGAAGCCGAAGAGCTATTGGACGAGGACCCATCTCACAAGAAGGCCCTCGAACTCGTGAGCCAGGCGGCGCTCGGTATGGGCGATATCGTCATGGCACTCGAAGCACTAAACCGCTTTATTGAGCTGCATACCCCTGATGCGCGCATGCTACACGCGCTCGCCGTGGCTCGGTTTCAATCCGTCGACTACCCTGGGGCCCTAGTCGCCGCAGAGCAAGCGACGACTCTCGACAGGACCCTTACCGCAGCCTGGTACTACCAAGGACTGGCACTCGAGCGACTGGGGAGACTCGAGGATGCGTCGGCATGCTTTTCCAAGGCATCCGCGCTCGATCCAGAAAACTTTCCCATCCATCCGGGCTGGAGCCAGTTGGATTGGTCAGCCATGCTCGAAGACGCCATCGACAGATTGCCTCAGCCCATTCAGGTATTCTGTGACGGGCTCGACATTCGCTTCGTGGATTTCCCTGCCATCGAAGACCTCTTGGAAAGCTACCCACCCCTCAGTCCATTTACCGATGCTCTGTATCGGGGAACACCCCCACCCGAAGGCGATCCATGGGTGTCTCGACCCGAGTACATCAACCTTTTCAAAGGCAACCTTTCACGTCCGTCTCAAGATATCGAGGCCATCACGAAACGGATCAGCGAAGCGGTCATCCACGAGTCGATGCATTGGCTGGGAATAGCAGACTTGCCGACCTAATCATTCCCATTCGATCGTGGCGGGAGGTTTGCTACTGATGTCGTAGCAAACCCGATTAATCCCGCGGACCTCGTTGATTATACGACTCGAAATCCGCTCCAAAAGGTCCCAAGGTAAATGCGCGATACTTGCGGTCATCCCATCGGTGGAATGGACAGCCCGAACCACTGCTGTCTGCTCGTAAGTCCGTGCATCCCCCATCACCCCTACACTCTTAATGGGAAGCAGTGCCGCGAAACTCTGCCACAAGTCTCGGTATAGCCCCGCTGAACGGATTTCTTCATCCACGATCGCATCCGCCTCTTGAAGCAATGCCACGCGTTCAGCCGACACCTCTCCCAGAATGCGGACTGCGAGCCCAGGCCCAGGAAACGGCTGCCGATAGACACGCTCGTCGGACATTTTGAGTTCAAGCCCCAAGGCTCGAACTTCGTCCTTAAACAACTCTCGCATGGGCTCGATGAGCTTCATCTTCATCCGATCGGGCAGTCCGCCCACATTGTGGTGGCTCTTGATCGTCGCGGATGGCCCCTTGAAGGAAACGCTTTCAATGACATCAGGGTAGAGCGTGCCTTGAGCGAGCCATCGGATCTCTCCCACACTCGAAACGAGCTTTTGGGCTTCTTCTTCAAACACTTCGATAAAGAGGTTTCCGATAATTTTTCGTTTCTTTTCAGGGTCAACGACCCCGGCCAGAGCATCTATAAACCTGTCTGCTGCATCCACAACGGTCAGGTTGAGGTCCTGAAATTCATTCGCAACCCCCTCCCGTTCGTTCTTTCTTAAAACACCGTTATCGACAAAAATACAGTGGAGTTGTTCGCCGATAGCGGCGTGTAAAAGCTGAGCTGTAACCGCTGAATCGACGCCACCCGACATGCCGCAAATCACATGCTCGGCACCCACCGTGGCCCGTATCTTCCGGATTTGGTCTTCAATAAATGAACCCATGGTCCAGTCCGGAGTGGCCTGACAACAATCGAAGATGAAATTGCGAATAATCGCCGTGCCCTGACGTGAGTGTGTGACCTCAGGGTGGAACTGAAGCCCAAAACGGTCACCTTGTTCATTAGACATCGCGGCGACAGGGCAGTTCTCAGAGCTTCCGATGACCGACCAGCCCGACGGCGCAGCAGCCACATGGTCACCATGACTCATCCATACATCTGTCGTGGCGTCGACGCTCGAAAACAGCCGATGCGGAGTGGTGCTCAATTCGGCAAAGCCATATTCTCGACGGTCAGCTTGCTCCACATCGCCGCCTGCATTCCGCGCCAATAGCTGCATGCCGTAACAAATTCCCAGAATAGGAACCTCGATATCCAACCACCGTTCGTCGAAGGGTGGCGCATCGTCGTCGTAAACCGATGATGGACCTCCCGACAGCACCAACCCGCGCATCTTTGGGTCGATGCTTTCAGGCGGAGCCTCAGTACAAGGGCGGATTTCACAGTACACGCCCTGCTCGCGAATTCTTCGTGCGATCAGCTGCGTATATTGGGAACCAAAATCTAGAATAAGGATTGTGTCGTGACCGGACTGCACAGGAGCCTCCTGTTGGAGCCCACCCCTAACCCTCCGGCCACAGACTTACCGCTTCAAATAATCGGAGAATCCACCACCCGTCAAAGCGTCGATGCTCGCGGTGAGTTCTTGGAGTCGCAACTCATTCTTGATTTGCTCTCTTAAACTTGAGGCAGGATTCAAAAGTAAATCCACCTGGAGTCGACGACGATCGAAATACACTCGAGTGACCTCATCGAGGACCTTGTCCCTAAGCTTGACGATATCTTGGGCCTCATTGATCACGCGAATTCGCTCAGAACTCATCACCAGCTTGTCCAACCTCCAGGCCAACCGAACGCCAAAACCTTCATCGTCATCGGCTCGAGCAGTGTTGAACTGGTGCTCGCTCCCGCCGACCCTGCCGTCTTCGTTCAGGTCCAGATAGTCCCACGTGGTGTACTCGTCGATGTCCTTGTCATAGCTCAACGTGACCGCAGGGAGCGCATAGGCTGCCTTGGAGGCCTTTAGCCAGCCTTCCACCAATGCAGGGTTTGTCTTGGTGTAGTCCATGGCCAAGGCCTGAACCTTCCGTACATCCGGCTCATGTGCGAACTGGCCCAACACTTCATCCACACTGCTATAACTACCCTTGGCGACCTTTTTGATGGTGAGCTCGGTGGCAAGATGCGCTCTCAACGCCTCCAAGGTCTGCGCGTCGAGCCCGAGGATGCGTAGCTCTTCGACTGACGCCAGGCTTTCACGCTTTTCGCGTAAGGAGACGATGCGGGAGGCCTCGTTCGAGTCGACTCCTTCGATCGAAGCCAACTGGTCAGCCGTGACTTGGTTCAAGAGGTATCGACCCGACGACGCCAATGCGGAGGTCGAGGTCATTAATGCTGCAAAGAAAAGAGAGCGCATGGGTATTCCTATTTCCTAAGATCCTTGAAGGACCCGACTAAAGTAACCGTTTGTGTACACGTCGATGCGAGCGGTAGATTCTTGCACATCCAACTCGTGTGCGATCCGATCGCGTAAAGAAAGTGCACGGACAATCTGGCCCGCCTCCAAAAGGCGATGCCGGGCCAGCACCAACTCACTCACTCGATTGGCCACATCCGTCCGATATCGAGTGACACGCTCGGCGACATTTGCCGCCATCGGCGCAAGACTCCCCTCGCCTGCCGTGTTGTAGACCTCATCCCCCACTACCGCGACTTGGCCAGAACTCTCCGCCACTTCATATGACACATCATCCACGTAGCTTGAATATCCAGCCGCACTGTTGCACCCGCCGAAACAGGCCGTCATACCAATGTCCCACCCTGTCTTGAGGTGACCCCGATTCGATCTGTCCTCATAGTCGGCGGCCAACATTCGGCTGCGGCTCCAATCACTCTTGATCATCAACTTGGGAAGCAACAGTGCGCGGGCGATGCTGCCTGTAGTCAGGACTTCCCCAATCGCCATCCCAGGTCGATTCAAAGCGACACGAGTGACAGTCGCCATATCCGCCCCTTCCGGGATCTTCAGACGTTCCGGTGCCTGAACCGAAGGCGAAGCTGCCACCGCTGATAAAGCGTGTACACCGTCAGAACCGCCCACAACTGGCCCCTTCAAGCCATGAGCCAAATGAAAATTCTTAGAGCTCGGCAAGCCATTCGCAATCGGACGCCAACGGGTGCCACCATCCCGGCTTTCCCAGACGCCATCTTCGCCTGCGGCAAGGATATGCCCCGGCGCATCCAAGGGGAGCAGACTCCGTGTTCCTGGCAGCATATTGCGACCCGCAGCGCGCAACTGCTCGCCACCATCATCGCTTCGAAGGATGCCGACGGGTCCTGCAACCCAAAGGCCGCCCTCCCAGTAACGGTCAAGTTCGACCGCCCAGACAGGGACATCCGTATCGTAGCGAGACAGGGTCTTCGCCCAACTCAATCCATTCGAACTTCGGAACAGTCCTTCTGCCGTGCCCGCGAAAACCACCCCATCCGCATAGGCAAAGTCAAAGGTCTCGATTCTACAGATTGGATCGGCATTGACCATCCAAACCACACCGCGATCTTTTGAATACCGAACACCGTCGGCCGTGGCCGCCAACAAAACCCCGTCAGGCCCATCCGAAAATTGGTGCACGCCGGCAAGGCCGCGAACGGGCGACCAGATGACCCCTTCGTCGATCGAACGCCATACGCCATCGGGCCGCACCACAAACGCAACACCGGCTATATAGTCGGACGCCCACACCACCGCTTCCGGAAGCTCATCGTCCGTTGCCATGATGGGATTTTCTTCTTCCACCAACACATCCGTCAGCTCGCCGGGGTTGAATTCCGTTCCATTCAAGTCCTGGCCGGCTTCAAATTCGGAGTCCGCGTCTACTCCAGCATCGTCTTGCTCGGCGTCTTCATCCATACGTTCAGAATCGGCATCGTCGTCTTCCGTCAGATTCTCCGCTTCTTCCAAAATGCTCTCGGCATCCAGAAGAAGGTCTTCCTCGTCTAGACCGCCTTCACCAAACCGACTCCCGGTAGCCCCAAGCACCGTTCTCCAAGTCGACCCTTTAGTCCTCCGATAAAGCGTCCCATCGCCTGATAGAGCCAACATGGTGCCCTTCCGATCGACACTTAAACTCACGACGTCAGAGCTCAGACCGAGGCCCATCCAAACATGACCTTTGGCATAGTTGAGCTTTACGGTCGGAGCTGGTTTCTCAACTTCGCCCTCCTTCGACTCACCGTCTGCCTGAGCGACCGCCTGACTACTCCCCAAAAATAACCCCAGCGCCAAAACTACGGCAGCATGCAGGGGGTTCAATTTGGACATTTGGTCTCCAGTGCAGATCAAACTAATGCAACGGCCATGCTGTGAGCAACGGCAAGCTGCGCTATGTTTGGTCGATGAAACAGATTCTTCGCGGCGGACACATCGTCAGTCACACTGGTGACGAGCGTTCATATATCGGATTCGACGCCGATATTGTGATTTCAAACGGCATCATCACAGATATCGTGGAGCCTGGGTCGGCCGATGGTGAGGGCGAATCTATCGATGTGGCGGGACTGTGGCTGGTACCGGGCTTCTCCCAGTGCCACACTCACCTCGTGCAAACCCTATTTCGGGGCATGGCCGATGATCTGGAGCTTCTAGAATGGCTTCGAGACCGAATTTGGCCCCTTGAAGCCGCCCACGATGAAGAGTCGGCATATTGGTCCGCCCGGCTGGGCCTAACAGAGATGCTCCTTGGCGGGACTACCGCCATCCTCGACATGGCGAGTGTTCACCACACTGATGCAATTTTCAGAGCGGCCGAGGAGTGTGGGATACGTGCCCATATCGGCAAAGCCATGATGGATAGACCCAATGAAGCCGGTCTCTCCGAATCGACAGAGGCTTCGCTGACCTCCAGTTGCGACCTACGAGACCGCTGGCACCAAAAGGGCAGGCTGCGGTATGCCTTCGCACCACGCTTTGTGCCCTCCTGCACCCAAGAGCTTCTACAGGGAACGGTGAAAGAGGCTCGCGCAAAAGGATGCCTCATTCACAGTCATGCGTCTGAAAATCGGGACGAAGTGGAACTGGTGCGCTCGTTAACGGGCATGGACAATGTTGAGTATCTTCAAAGTCTCGGCATGATGGGTTCAGATGTCATCCTCGCCCACTGTATTCATCTGACACCTTCCGAAATAAAGCTGCTCAGCGATACACAGACCGCTGTCGCCCATTGTCCCGGCTCAAACTTTAAACTTGGAAGCGGACTCGCGCTGACACCAGAGCTTTTGGCCCACGGCGTACGGGTCGTCCTGGGGGCGGATGGTGCTCCTTGTAATAATCGTATGGACATCTTTGCCGAGATGCGACTCGCAGCCCTGATGCCGAAACCGCGTCTTGGTGCCTCGTGTATTGATGCGAATGCTGTTTTAGACATGGCTACTCGGGTCGGATCGGATGTGCTCCAGTCCCAAGCCGGAGAGATTGCCCCGGGATTGTCGGCCGACATCGTCGCCCTCGATCCTCTACAAGTCCACTCTTTAGGTGCCGGGGCGCGCGCCGGGACATTGGTCTACGCCATGAATCCAGGCAATGTAAAGCATGTCTGGATTGGCGGAGACCGAGTGGTTGAAAACGCTCAACTTCTGTGCTGGGACCTCGAAGAAACCCTAAAAGAGTGCCAAAAGCTGGCATCGACCATGCGAAAAAGGGCGGGACTGTGAACGTCCTGAGCGCAGCGGCCACCGCTATGGCCGACGGCAAACGAGCGGCTCTGGTCACCATCATTGGCATCGAAGGCTCCGCGCCGAGACGAAGCAGCGCCCGGATGCTGGTCTTCGATGACGGCTCCATCGTGGGCACGGTCGGAGGCGGCCATTTTGAATTGAAAGTGATCGAAGCGGCAATCAACGCCATAAAAACATCGCGGCCTTGCCGCTTCTCTGCGAATTTGACCCGTGATCTGGGCATGTGTTGCGGGGGGACGATGGAAGCCTACATTGAGCCCTTGGAGGCCGTAGTGGATTTAGTAATTTATGGTGCGGGTCATGTGGGCTGCGCCACTGCAAATATGGCCGCATTGGCCGGATTTCGAGTGACTGTTTTGGATGCGCGCCCAGAGTATGCCGATGCGACCCGCTTTGATGAACGGGTGACCGTCAAATGCGTGGAACCTCTATTGGACCTCGAAGCGCTGCCTTGGGGCGCCAACAGTTACCATTTAGTGCTCACACACAGCCATAGCCTTGACCAGAATTTAGTGGCCTCCATGCTGCCACGACCTTTGGGCTGGCTCGGAATGATTGGTAGCCGAACTAAGGTAGCCAAGTTCTTTCTACGCTTTCGCGCGGCTGGGATCGACGAATCGCTATTCAGCAAACTATCGGCGCCCGTTGGGCTCGATATTAACGCAGAGACGCCCGAAGAAATCGCCATCAGTATCTTGGCTGAACTGGTACGCGTCAAACGCAATGCAGGTCAAAATCCTGCACCCCTCTCAGAACACCCCATCGACGCACGTGGTGGCGATGGTCGGGCACATCCACCCGCATTCACTCCGGGTGAATGACCGTCAAGAGTTGGTCGAGTTTGACCGGCTTTTCCACGACAGCGACCGCTTCGAGTTCAGCGCGCATCGTCTCAATCTCGGGTCTCCAGATACTCGTGACCAGTAGGATTCGGCCCTCAGGGACCATCCGTCGTATGGCGTGAATGTCGATACCGACAGCATCCACGTCGTACAAAATGGCATCTGGCTTCATGTGCCCCGCCTGGAATCCTGCCTCTATGGCACTGCATGCATACCCCACCCGAAATAGACCGTTGAGTTGAAGGTATTCGGCCACCATTTCCGAAAAATCTGGCTCTCTATCGATGACAAGAACCCGAGTGACGCCCTTTTCAAATAGGGCACCTTTAACCGTGCCAGGAGGTGTCACTTGTTGCTCGACTGCGAAGCGTTCAACCTCGTCTTCGGCAATTCGGCGATGCCCACCGGGGGTGAGGTGCGCAGCCAGCCGGCCCACTTCTACCCATTTGATCACTGTCGGGGGCGTCACTCCGAGGATATCGGCCGCGGCGCGGGTCGTGAGATACCGAGTGGTCGACTTGGGCACAGCCCTACATCACGCGGAATCGAAAGAACGTTTCCCCGATAACCAACTCTTCCCCACCGAAAAGTCTCCGCTCGGAGATCAGTTCTCCATTGACCATCGTGCCGTTTGAAGACTTGTTGTCCTCAAGATAAAAATTAGTTCCCCGTCGGTAAAGCTTGCAATGAAAGCGAGACACCTTCGAATCATTCTTGATCTGGAGGTCATTGTCGCGCCCGCGCCCTATGGTGAACACATCACCCGTGAGCGCATAAATTTGCTCTTCGGGAGTCCCTTCATTGGAGAGCAAAATCGCGCGCCGTGGACCGCCGGATTCCGCGTCATCGGCATCCCCGTCTTCACCCGCATCTCCATCTCCATCCCCATCTCCATCTGCCGCATCTTCGGAAGGATCGACGCCGATTTCATCCACATTTGAATCTTCAACATCAATATCCGCTTCTTCCACCTCAACCTCAACCGAGGCTGGAACTTCTCCTTCCTCGCTTTCGGGAACGATGTCAATCGACTCTTCAGCATCTCCTTCATCGATATCGAAGGCCACAGACTCCTCTTCGACTTCAATGCTCTCGTCGCCATCGGGATCCTCGAATCCGGGGAGTATCGAGTCCACCACCGCATCGACTTCGTCTTCATCGATGTCTTCGGCCACCGTGGCACTCTGATCGATCTCGACCGATGCACCGGACAACTCAATCCATTTGTTCAACGCACCCTTCAGTTCTCCTAAGGAACCATCGAGGGCCTCTAGCTCAGAGTCGGCAGCCTGTACCGTATCTCGGCCTTCCGCGGTCATCTCATTGAACTCGTCCTCAGTAATTTCGCCGATCAACTTCCGAAGTTCCAGTTCTTCAATCCGGGCCCCAAAATCTCCCTTCGACTGTTCTGCGTCATTTTTCAGACCTTCAATACGTTCAATTTCGGCAGTGATTTGAGGCACCAGCGGCGAGATGTCGTCCGCCACTAAGGAAGCCTTAATCTGGTGATCTGCAATGACCTTCTCGATCACGGAAGATGAAAAGCTTGAGGCCTGGTCACGCGCCTTGTCCGCATAAGCCTTGTGCTTTCCGTAAATCTCGAGCAGTTCGTTGAAAGTACTCAACAGTTCTTGAGGTTCCATACGGCATTCTCCCTGAAGGTCTATCAGAATTAACCTGAGCGTTTATATACCCGTCCGCACACACGATTATTCGCGGATGACCTGGGATGTCAACCGAACTTCGCGGTCATGACGGCGACTTTTCATCCTATCGGCCCACCAATCCCAGACGTTCTCTTCTTCTTTTCGCCCGACGGTGTCCATCCGTCACCGCATATGCCTTGAAGATGGAAGACAAAAGTACCGCCGTGAAAAAAATGTCCGCCCTTCCCGTCCCCTTCCCTGCGGCCTCAATAGTCACCACGCTCATGAAGCCTGCATCCACCAAAATCATGGGCACACCCATGCTCCATTCGTTCAACATGCCATGGCCTGTTCCCGCCAAAAATATTCCTGAAACAGCGACAACACCGGGTTGGGGATGAGGGGGCGGGTCGGCGCGCCATGCGAGCTCTTTGGACCATTCTGATGAGAGCTCCGCCCGAAATGCATCAAGAGTCATCGGCGCATCGTTGATCGTGACCGCCTTGAGGACTCCAAAGGGTACGGTCGTCGCTCGACCTGTCGACGGTACAGACAACACAATCGCCTGGTCTGTGGTTTTGAGGTACCAACCTTCAATCCGTTCGCCTCCTTGCAGCTCTAGGAGAAGATGGTCGTTGATATCAATAGCAGCAGCGGGCCTGAAAAAAAGGCACAGCCACAAGATCACACATACCCCCCTTGACCCATATCCCTCGCTAGGTTTTCGAAGCGCAGGTATTCACCTTGGAAGGCGAGCTTAACTGTCCCCGTACGCCCGCTACGCTGCTTCCCAATGATCACCTCGGCCACGCCAGGCTCAGGCGATGAATCCGGATTGTAGTATTCGTCTCGATAGATGAACATGATGACATCCGCATCTTGCTCAATCGCTCCTGATTCCCGCAAATCACTGAGGCGTGGACGCTTATTATCTCTCATTTCCACGCCCCGATTCAGCTGGCTGAGAGCGAGCACGGTAATGTCCAATTCTTTGGCAAGATTTTTTAGGCCCATCGATGAGAGTGCCACTTGTCGTTCACGGCTCGCTCGCGGATCATTTGTTCCCATGAGCCCGATATAGTCCACCACAATCAAGCCAAGTTCTGGACAGGCCGATTTGAGGCGGCGGGCCTTACTTCGAATCTGAGTAATGGTAAGGCCCGGAGTATCATCGATAAACAGAGGTAAATTACAGAGCACCTCAGCCGACTCCACCAGCCGAGGCCAATCCCGGTCCTTGTTGAGATTTCCCGTCCGAACCGCGCCCGCATTGACCCGCCCTTGAGCACACAACAATCGCGTCGCAAGCTGTTCTCGACTCATCTCCAGGGAGAATACACCCACACCGCAACCATGATGCGCAGCATTCAGTGCGACATTCAATCCCAGGGCCGTCTTGCCCATGGCAGGGCGGGCGGCCAAAACCAGGAGGTCGCTTGTATGGAGGCCGGCCAACAAACGATCAAGGTCAACGAACCCAGTCGGCACACCCGTCACTTCTCCAGGCCCAGCCTCACTTCGTTCCTGTATTTTCATGAAGGCACTGTCAACGACTGATGACAGCTGCTCCCAATCTTGCTTGGCACCCTGCTGGGTCACATCGAAGACGGTCCGTTCTGCAAAATCGAGCAAATCGTCCAGCTCAGAACCGCCAGTGCGAGCTTGGCTCTCGATTTCTTGTACGCCCTGAATAAGGCGTCTCGCAATGGCCCGTTGCTCGACGATTTTCGCAAAGTAGTCGAGATTCTGGGTGCTCGGTACGTTGTCGCTTAGCCCTTGGACATAGGCCAGGCCTCCGACCTCGTCCGCAGCATTAGTGGCGATCACCTGCTCAATGACCGCCACCATCTCTGTAGGTTTATTCGCCTCCGCCATTCCGACCATCAGACCGAATAGCTTTCCGTGCGCCTCTCTATGAAAATCTTCAGCGTTCAAGCTTTCGGCGATGACAAGGCACTGATCGGGTGCCAACATCAACCCGCCGAGCACTGCTCGTTCTGCTTCAAGACTCTGAGGAAGGGCGCCGCCTTCTGGCATAAATAAACTCCAGGGTGATCTAGCCCTCTACAACGAAGACCTTGAGTGTGGCTTCAATGTCCATACCCAGCTTAACCTTGAGGTCAAAGGCCCCCGTCGAACGGATCGCATCACCCATGGTGAGGCTCCGACGATCGATCTCAATTCCAGCCTCAGCCAGCTTCTCAGAAATGTCCCTGTTGGTCACAGAACCGAACAGTTTCCCTTCCTCGCCAACCTTGGCTTGAATTGTAATGGGCGTCTCATTGATTTTGGACGCAAGCGCCTCGGCCTCGACTCGAGCCTTCGCACGGGTCGCTTCAGCGCCCCGCTTTTGGTGCTCCATCCGACGGCGATTGCTTTGGTCCGCGATGACAGCCATGCCCCGTGGGACGAGAAAATTCCGGCCATAGCCGTCTTTCACGTTGACCACGTCACCAACATTACCCAAATTTGGAACGTTTTTTTGCAGAATAACCAACACGTCAGCCCCCTAGTCCACTGCCAAATATGGCAAAAGAGCGATTACGCGCGCACGCTTAATCGCCGTGGCAATTTGCCGCTGATGCTTAGCGCAATTCCCACTGATTCGACGAGGCACAATCTTGCCTCGCTCAGTAATGAAACTGCGAAGCAGTTTCGCGTCTTTGTAGTCGATAACCAAATCGGTATCGCCGCAGAAACGACACATTTTCCTTCGGCCGCTACTGGCATTCGAGCCATTACGAGAGCCGCCTTTTCCTTTCAAAGCCATGATGAAATCCTTAGTAACAAAAGTATTAAATTAGCTGCCGAGATTATTCGGCGGCCTCGCTGTTTTCTTCTTCAGCAGCACCCGCCTCATCCGAAGCTGGAGCTTCTTCTGCTGGGGCTTCTTCTGCTGGCGCAGATTCGGCACTCGAGGCGGCTTCAGCAGCCGCTTCAGCAGCGGCAGCATCCGCAGCAGCGGCGGCTTCACGTGCAGCCAAGGCGGCTGCAGCAGCGGCCGCTTCTTCAGCTTCAGCTTCAGCGGCTGCACGAGCAGCTTCTTCTTCAGCGGCACGAACTGCATCACGTTCCGCCTTCTCTGCCTCTGCCGTCGTACGAGCAGCATCGACATCAACATTATTGTTGAGTTGGACAGTGATATAGCGCATGAATGAGTCGTCGAGACCCAAAGCTTTCTCGATCGACAAAGGCGCATCAGCGGGGGCTACGAAATTGACGTAGCTATAAATACCGTGTTCATTCTTCGCGATTGCGTAGGCAAGCTTCTTGCGTCCCCAATCCTCGAATGCGAGCACTTGGCCTTGAGCCTTTTCAATGAATCCGGTCACCTTGGCCGACAAGCCTTGGAGATCCGTCGTGTTGAGTTGAGGTTGAGTCACGTAAATGAGCTCATATTGATTTAAAAGCATGGTGTTTTCCTCCACCTGGTCTCGACGGGGGACGCCAATGGCGCCCCCGCGGAGGGATTATTGACCGAAGAGTCCGGTCGAATTTGCGATCAAGGGTGCGATGACGAGGGCCACCACACTCATAAGCTTGACAAGGATGTTGAGTGATGGGCCCGCGGTATCCTTGAAGGGATCGCCAACGGTATCGCCAACAACCGATGCATCGTGAGCTTCAGAGCCCTTTGGAAGCACGGTACCGTCAGGCATTTTGAAGCCACCGCCTTCGAAAGACTTCTTGGCATTGTCCCAAGCACCACCGGCATTGGACATAAAAATGGCCATCAATACACCGCAGACTGTCACACCCACCAAGACTCCACCGAGAGCCTCAGGGCCGAAGGCGAAGCCGACCACGACTGGAGAAACAATCGCGAGGGCACCTGGCATGCGCATTTGAGCAATGGCCGCCTTGGTGGAGATGTCGACGCAGGCCTTAGTATCCGGTGCAACCTTACCTTCAAGAAGGCCTTCGATTTCGCGGAACTGCCGACGAACCTCAGTGATCATGTCCATCGCAGCCTCACCCACAGCCTTCATGGCCATGGAAGAGAAAAGGAATGGAAGCATTCCGCCAACGAACACACCCGCCATAACGATGGGTTTCGAAACATCGATAGTGGTGATGTTGGCCTGCTGCATGAATGCTGCGAATAGCGCCAAGGCTGTCATAGCAGCGGAACCAATCGCGAAACCCTTACCGATAGCGGCAGTGGTGTTCCCAACAGCGTCCAGCTTATCGGTCCGTTCCCGCACGATATCTTCTTGCGAAGACATCTCGGCGATTCCACCTGCGTTGTCCGCAATGGGGCCGTAGGCGTCCACAGCGAGCTGTATACCCGTGGTGGAAAGCATACCGAGCGCAGCGATGGCCACACCGTACAAGCCAGCCACCGAGTTGGCCACAACCACACCGACCGCAATGCAGAGGATTGGAAGTGCAGTCGACTGCATACCGACACCGAGGCCCGCAATGATGTTCGTGGCCGAACCTGTCTTGGACTGTTCAGCAATCGAGTTCACCGGAGCTTTATCCATCGAGCAGTAGTAGGAGGTGATCACGCCGACAGCGATACCGGTCAGTAGACCCACCACAGTCGCGATGGTGACGTGAATCCAAGTCACTCTGACCAAGCTGCCACCGATTTCAGTGGTGGCGCCACTTTCAGGCCACAACCAAAAGGCCAGTCCAGCAGTCGCGAACACCATCACGCCGGCAGCACCAAATGCACCGAGGTCAAGCGCATGTTGGGGGTTTCCACCTTCCTTCGTCTTCACAACAAGAGTACCGAGAATGGAACAAATGACTCCAGCGGCAGCAATCAAAAGAGGAAGGATAATGGGGTTCAGGTTTCCACTCTTCACTTCGGCAAAACCCATAGCCAAAACCATGGCACCGATAATGGCCCCAACGTAGGACTCGAAAAGGTCCGCGCCCATTCCCGCTACGTCGCCGACGTTATCGCCAACGTTATCGGCGATAACAGCAGGGTTGCGAGGATCATCTTCAGGAAGTCCAGCCTCGACCTTACCGACCAGGTCAGCACCAACATCAGCAGCCTTGGTGTAAATCCCGCCACCGACTCGAGCGAACAACGCAATCGAAGACGCCCCCATCGAGAAGCCAGTGATGACCTTCAGGGCAGTTTCGGTGTCGAACATCGGGGTCGCCCCAGATGTGAAGAGCAACCAGAGCCCACCGAGACCGATCATGGCCAGACCCACAACAGCCATACCCATCACTGCGCCGCCGCTGAAAGCGACTTCGAGTGCTGGGGCAATTCCCTTAGTAGCCGCCGCAGTGGTTCGCACATTGGCATCCGTCGCGATCTTCATCCCGAAGAATCCCGCCAATGCAGAAAGAACCGCACCCACAACAAAGGCACCGGCAATCAACTCTGTGCCCGTTTCCAAGTTGACCAAGGCAAGGAGAATGGCCACGACAACAACGAATTTAGCAAGCACGCGGTACTCGGTATCCAGGAAGGCCATCGCCCCCTCTTGGATTCGGCGTGCAATCTCCTTCATCTCGTCTGTGCCGGCGTCCTGTTTACGGACCCATTGGGCTTTCATGTAGGCGAATGCCAACGCAATCGCGCCAGCAATCGGGACTAAAACAACAAGGTTATCCATGTGTACTCCCGAGGGATTTTCCCTCAGTGGTGGTTCAACAAACGGGTTCGCTCGCCTTTTGGCGAACATTAAAATGATTCATTGCGCTTTCGAGACCGTCTCGAAGCACCGCCTCGACCGCATCCGATGCTCGGTCGACGACCTGTGAGATTTGACCCACTTCCTGGTCACCCCACTTTCCAAGAACATAGTCAGCGGTTTTCCAACCTTCCGGAGGGCGCCCGATCCCGACACGGACGCGAACAGTATCTTTCGCCCCATGTTTAGCGATGTCACGAAGGCCATTGTGCCCCCCATGTCCACCACCACGCTTGAGTTGTACTCGACCGAAGGGCAAGTCCAAGTCATCGTGGACCACCAACACTCGATCAGTATCGAGCTTGAAGTAGCCCATGAGGGAGCGTACCGGCTGTCCAGAAAGGTTCATAAAGGATTGAGGACGCACGAGAAGTGCCTTTTCATTACCGAGTCGCCCAGAGCCCACAAGCGAGCCAAGCTGCTTGCCTTCTGAGGGAATCGACCAACGATTTGCCAAATTCTCAATCACATCAAATCCAATATTGTGCCGGGTCGAGGCATACCGGCGGCCTGGATTGCCCAGTCCGACGACAAGCCACATCGACTACTCTCCGCCTTCCTCTGATTCCGCACCTTCTTCGGCTTCCTCATCGGCTCCATCGTCAGCCGATACGCCTTCGATCTCTTCATCAGTGAGGGCGCCACGTTTTCCGACGACCGTAAAGATGTTGAAATCATTGGGTGCGACGATTTCGGCACCGGCAGGCGCAGAAACGCCCGAAACGCGAACAAAGTCGCCTACTTCCAAATGAGTCACATCAACATCGACGGTGGCTGGAATATCGCCGGGCTTACAACGAACAGTCAAATCACGAACGATGGTTCGAAGCTTGCCACCGGCAACCACGCCTGCGGCCTTACCTGTTGGGTTGGTGGGAACCTTGACCACGACTTCTTCATTCTCATCCACTTCATAGAAGTCGACGTGAACAAGAGTGGAGGTGACCGGGTCACGCTGAGTCTGCTTGACCAAGCAAATGAAGTTGTTCCCATCCACACCGAGGTTCACAAGAGTGTTTCGGTTGCCCGACCGACGGAAAGCATTTTCAAGCTCATTCGGGTCGATAGACACAGAGGTGGCGGGTTGACCAGCACGGTAAATGACGGCAGGTAGAAGGCCTTTTGCCCTGATTTTACGAGCGTTGCCCTTGCCAAGTTCTGTACGCGATGATGCGTTGAGGCTCACGGTTGCCATGACGGCTCCAACATAAAAACGTTGATTTGCCACAGCACACGATGCACCGTGACACCGTCGATATCGACGGTTTACAGTCCAGTCATTGCATGCGGTGTTCTGCGGTGAAATCCATCACCCGGAGCCTTTCGTTCTGGACTGTGGACCCCCAAAGGGCCAACGAAAAACTTCACACACATGCAATATTGTTGAGTGCCAGATTGAATCCGGCGGCGCCCATCTACTTCGCCCCCGAGCCCATGTCAAGGCCCGCGGCCATCAATCGAACAGTCGACTGACCGAGTCATGATGATGGATGGCCCGGATGGCCTCCGCGAATAACGGAGACACACTGACGACGTGGTACTTCTTGGAATCGATGGCTGCCTGAGTCAAGGGAATGGTGTCCGTCACAATCACCTTCTTCAAGGCACTCTCTGAGATGCGTTCAACGGCAGGGCCACTCAACACTGGGTGGGTCGCCACGGCGTACACGGCCTCAGCGCCCTGGTCCATGACAGCCTGCGCGGCCTTGGTCAAGGTTCCAGCCGTGTCGATCATATCGTCCACAAGAATGGCAGTCTTCCCTTCCACATCCCCAATCAAGTGCATCACTTCAGCCACATTTGGGCCACTCCGCCGTTTATCGATAATGGCGAGTCCGGCGTTCAAGCGTTTCGCTACAGCCCGCGCCCGCTCCACCCCGCCAGCATCCGGTGAGACCACGACGGCATTGTTGGTCGGGATATTGCCTCGCATCTGCTCACAGAGGTGAGCACTCGAGTACAGATTGTCCACGGGAATATTAAAAAACCCTTGTATCTGTCCGGCATGAAGCTCCATGGTCAAAACCCTGTCCACGCCAGCTACCGTCAACAAGTCGGCCACTAGCTTTGCAGAAATCGGCACACGGGGCGCAGCCTTCCGGTCCTGACGCGCGTAGCCGTAATAGGTCACGACAGCGGTAATCCGGCCCGCACTTGCCCTTTTACAGGCGTCCACCATAATCAACAGCTCCATCAAGTGGTCGTTGGTAGGAGCACAAGTGGGCTGTATTAAGAAAACGTCACGCCCACGGACATTCTCACTGATATCAACATTAATCTCGCCATCACTGAACTTGGACACTGAAGCCAGCCCTAATGGTGAGCCGAGTAACTCTGCGATTTTCTTAGCCAGGGCAGGGTTCGCGTTCCCAGAGAAAAGTTTGATATCGGAGATCATCGGCGAACCTCATCTGGCACTGCTGCAAAGAGGGGAAATGGTTGGGGCGGTAGGATTCGAACCTACGAATGCCGGTACCAAAAACCGGTGACTTACCACTTGTCGACGCCCCATTACCGTTTCGCAACTATCCTTGAGAACAGATTCTGCAAGGTCGTATTTTTGACTTTTTAGACCGTTTTTGCCGCAGCCTCGACAAGCTCCTTCAGCTCACCAGAGTCATGCATCTGCATCAAGATGTCACTGCCGCCCAAAAATTCACCCCCGACATAGATCTGAGGGATCGTGGGCCAGTTGCTGTAATCTTTTATGCCTTGTCGAATCGCTGGATCCGCCAACACGTTCACGTGATGTAAATCCACAGGGTACGATTGAAGGATACCCACCGCGTTGGCGGAAAAGCCACACTGGGGTGACGATGGCGATCCTTTCATAAACAGAACGACAGGATTCTCTTTCACCACCTCATCGAAATACGCATTCACGTCGACAGGCTCAGAAGGAGCGGCCGGTGGAGGCGCTGGAACCGGAGACTCGGCTGGTGCTTTCACCTCCGTTGACCGTACATTTCCGCCCGCCCCCACAATTGGAAGAAGCTGCTTGATTTTTTTTGCTTTCGAACGAATGCCCATTGCGCACCCCCTAATATAGATCGAGGCCTTCAGTATAACCGGCCGACCATTGGAGCGGAACTGTACAGCAGGCTAATCACGTTTCCTGTAGGCCCGTCCCGTTTTATTCACATGGAGCCCGCATCATGTTGATGCTTTCACTGTCCGTCATCGCAGGCCTTGTGCCCATGCTGACCTTTTTGGCAGTCGTTTGGTGGCTTGATCGGTACGATAGAGAGCCCATTTGGCTCGTCCTGACGGTATTCCTGTGGGGGGCCATATTCGCAGCGGGTGGAAGCTATGTCACGAACACTATCGGCCATGTCTTGCTTAGCGTATTCCTGTCCGGTGGACCCGCGGCAGAGTGGATAACCGTCATGTTTGTGGCCCCGCTTGTAGAGGAGCCGCTGAAAGCCGCCATTTTGCTTGTCGTGGCCATGACTCCCTGGTTCGACAACACCACTGACGGCTTTGTTTACGGGGCCGCGGCCGGGCTGGGTTTCGCCATGTCGGAGAACATCCTCTACTTTAGTCGAGCCGCCGAAGCGTCCATAAACGTCTGGTTCAGTACGGTGCTGGTCCGCACGGCGACGTCTGGAGTCATGCATGCCCTTGCCACCTCCATTGTCGGTGCAGCGCTCGGTTGGGCGAAAACCAAAACTTCTGACATCCGTATCGTCTCATTATTGATGGGCTTCGCCACCGCAGTGACCATCCACACCATCTGGAACGGCCTTATCGTGATTGGCCAAGTGACCGGATCTCAAATGTTCTGGCTCGATCTCGCGATATTCATCATTGAATTCATACTAATTTTCTGCACGTTCATGCTTTGCCTACACGGTGAACACAGGATGATTAGCCACGAATTGATGATCGAAGCGAAGGGCGGCGTGCTGCCGCCTCAACACGTCGCCATCATCTCCAGCGTCTTAAAAAGAAACCAGATCGGGTGGTGCCCACCGCACATCGATCAAGAACAGTACATCGAAGTCGCCACGCAGCTCGCCTTCCGAAGAATGCAATCCCGGGGAAGGGGTCGTCGGCATGGTTTCTACCAAACCGAAGCCCGCAAATTGCGTCACCAGCTCCGAGACCTACTCAATACCCGCTCCGAAACGCTGCCTTAGCTCAACGCCAGGCTATCCTCCGTCTTCGGACCAGACATGAATACTCTTCGCCGAAACCAGGCCTCCCTCATCACGCACGAGAATGTAGAAACTGTGCGGCCCCGGCTCTAGACGACGCTCAACGGTAAAAGGTTTGACCATTCCAGCGGAACCGCCACCCTCGTAAAATATCTTGTCTTCCCCGTGGTAAACCATGATGTCGCGAGCCCGGCCCGATGCTCTTGCGACCCCGCTAATGACCGCGAATCCGTCCTGACTGACCACATCCGGCCGTCGAGTAACCTCAATCTGGGGAGGCATTCGAATCGTTCCATCCACCGCCTCACCCGGCTTGATAACGAGCGCTTCCTCCTGTTGGAAGAAATCGAAGAATCCTCCTTGTTGAATCACACTGTAGTCATAGGCCCGATTATCCCCAATCAGTAAATCGACCTCCCATTGGCCTTCTTCCGGCAATCCATCGAGCTGGAAAACCATCGATTCAGTGAACTTCTCATCGGGGCCAAGAATAGGGCTACAGCCCGGCGCAAATTCCTCACAGGGCTCCCCTTTTAGATCCAATCGCTCACCAATGGAAAATCCACCTTTCTGAAGATCCAGATCGCGTCCACTGCGATTCTTGAGGCGAACAAAGGCATCCCGGGTGGGGCCTTCACCTTCGTTCTGTACGGTCACTTCGAGGTGAATCTCCTCACCCATGTCCACGAGCCCATCGCCGTTGCCACGCCCTCGCCCTTCGACCCCATCATAGACTCGGAGACTATAAGACAAGCTCGGCAACATTTTCCCTTCGGTCTCTACCCGAATCTCGCTCTCAGCAAGAACCTTCCTTTGCTTATCCTGCAACTCGATTTCCACTCGCGCTTCAGAACTAGGGTATCCATGATGAAGCGCGAGACGTTGGGAGTACTGGCGAGATTCTCCAGGTTCAATCTTTCCGAAATAGAACTCCCGCTGGTCCAACCATGGGTTCTCACTGCGCGTGACACCTGAAAGTTGGAAGACGGGTTCCGTGCCATTGTTGGTCACGCTCAGGGTAATGTTTTCCTGCGTTCCAGCAGTCAATTTACCGTCCACCCCAAGGTCCAAGTCGACGGTCAAGTTCGGCTGTGAAGGATTCACGCCGTCCGACCAGTCAATTCCCACGACACTGAATGCTTCCTTCAACTCACGGGCCTGACTCTTCTGATACTTTTGAATGACCCTCGAGGCGCCTCGGAGCATCTCCGCCCGCTTACTTCCCGGGGCAGCCAGAACGACGTCTCTCGCAAACTGTACTTCCCAGTCCTTTTGCGGATCAATGCCGCGCCCAATCGCCTCCTCATCAATTTCGTAGTGGTAACGAAGCTCAAAGACGGGCTCCTCCAGTTCTCGTTCCACCTTTTGAAAACTGTGGTCAAGGCTATCCTCTCGGTCGACCCATTCTCGCCAATACAACGAAATCTGAGGCAAAGCATCGAGGTTCCAGGGATCGGTAGCATCCAGCTCTTCTGGCGGGTCGACCAAGCTTGGGATGAGGCGAATGTCTGGCGTCACACCCACCGCCTGTATGCTTTTGTCGCCAGGAGTCAGGTATCTGCCCACAGTGAGCTTCAATCGACTCTCATCGCCGCGATGAGGGTAGAGATGCTGAATCGAACCTTTACCGAAGGTTCGCTCGCCGACAACCACCCCTCGGTCGAGGTTGCGGATGGCCCCAGCAACAATCTCAGATGCACTCGCGCTGGATGCATTGACAATTACAACAATTGGATAATCGGGCTCCGTACCGCCTCGCCGCGCCCGCTGCTCGGCACGCTCGCCAGTCGCGCCCTCTTCCGTAGCCACCAGAACGCCATTGGAGACGAATTTGTCGGCCACCTCAATCGCTTGGTTGAGAAACCCGCCGGGATTCATTCGAAGGTCCAATACCAACCCCCTGAGCTTACCTTTGGCCTCACCATGAAGGCGAGACAGATTGGCCTCAAGGTCTTCTGCTGCGCGGGCGTTGAAACTCTTTATCCGTATATAGCCAACGTCATCTTCTAGCAGTTCGCCTTCCAGCGGGTTTATCCGTATTCTCTCCCGCACGATCGTGAACTTTCTTGGCGCGGTCCACCCCTTGCGCATCACCATGATGGAGACCGGGTCTCCCACATGGCCTCGCAACTTAGAGACAGCGTCATCCAAATCGATATTGATGGTCGACTCACCCTCAATACGAACAATCCGGTCATCGGGTTTTAATCCTGCACGAAAGGCCGGGGTGTCCTCCAGGGGGACCTTCACAGTGAGCTCGCCACTGACCATGGATATTTCGATCCCTAAGCCGCCGAATTCCCCCTTGTTATCGACCTCCATGTCCTTGGCCGCCTCTGGCGGCAGCAGTACGGTATGAGGATCGAGCGTCGACAACATGCCGTTGACCAGCGCGTACTCGACCTCTTTTCGGTCTGTTTCATCATCCAAATGTTCGTCCAGAATCTGAGAAACGCGGATCAATTGCTGGTAAAGCACATCAAAACTGTTGATGGGCGGAAGCCTAATTACAGTCGAATAGGAGCCCACCGACAGATGCAGATTGGGCGACCCTTCAGGCTGAATCACCAAAATCTCCGGAAACTGCCGCTGAATGCGCTTCATGGCGCCGTCAAACATCTCCTCCGGAACGAGTTTCCCCTTTTCAACATACCGACTTTCCACTCGGTATAGGTCCCGCTCGAGAAGGCTCAGGTTTCCGAGTTTATAGTCCTCCCCCAGGGCGAGGTCGCCCAAGCCAAAACCGTCTTGATTGGGAGCAAAGCCATTCCCATTCGTCCCACTGCCAGCCATCACATGGTAGCCAGCAAAACTTGCGGGAACGATCAGACTGAGAAGAAAGAGATGTTTCAGCAATTCAAGAATCCTAAATCGTGGCGTGCGGTCGTTAACCGGAGAGTAACGTCAACCCCAGTGTAGTCGGTTTAAATCCCTACTTGCATGAGCTTCACCATGACTTGACCATCTGGCGGTTCGACACTCGATGTGTCGCCCATTTCGGGCGTGACACGAGAAGTTGCGATAGACCGCCTGGCCCGCTAAGAAAACGTCTCCTCTTCGTGCGCCAGGTCCCATGGCTCTCAAACTCACCTGCCCTCACTGCAGTCAACCACACCGACTCAGTCAGCCGTACCCAGTCCCTGGCACTGAACTCCAGTGCCAATGCGGTCGTGTGCTTTCGGTTTCCTATCCAAAAGGAATGATGCAGAGGTTAAAGGACCGAGGGGTCAAATTTGGCGACCCTACGACCCAGGGGCCTCATGCGCCCGAGCCCCCCCCGGCACCCACGCCGCCACCCGCTCGTAAGCCTAAAGTCGAAGTTAGAAAATCAGGACGCCCGGCGGGAGGCGTAGAAGCCGGTCAAGTGCCCATCAACGAACCTACCCAAACCTTTGAGCGTACGCCAGCGATGCCCAAGGCACCCAGGGAACGCTCCGAGACGACCAAAGACCTTGGATTTTTGCCCCCTCCTTCGCAACCTCCGCCTACACGCAAGCCCGAGCAAACCGATCGCCCTCAACCTGTTCGGCCGGAACCCTCCGAATCGCCCACATCCAATGAAGCGACCACCGATTCTTTGGAATCTATGCCCACACAGCTGGGCGCACCGAAGGCGGGTCCAGCTGGACCCCCAAGAAGCAAGCCGTCTGCACCCAAAAGCAGGCCAAAAATGCCCACGATTCCAAAACCGAAACTTCCCTCGTTCGGTGGAGCAGGGCGAAGCAAGGCGGCGGGCCACACCCTCCGATCCGGTTCCTGGCTCAAGCGGGGCATCGCGGCATTCGCCATCATCGGACTGCTGGGAGTGAGCGCTGTCGCAGGGATCTTTGGATACTTCAGTAAGGACCTCCCCACAGTGGAGGCGCTCGGCGATTATGAGCCACCCAGCGTCACGGTTGTCCACGATGCCAAGGGCCGCATCCTCGGAGAGATCTACGAGAAACGTCGATACGTTGTTCCCTTGGACAGCATCCCAGATCATCTAAAAGATGCTTTCCTAGCCGCCGAAGATGCGAACTTTTGGGAGCACGATGGGATCGATGTAGGCGGTATTTTTAGGGCCATCCTACGGAACCTTGCCAAAGGTAAAAAGGCTCAAGGCGCATCGACCATTACCCAGCAAGTCGCGCGAAACTTTCTGCTCACACGTGAAAAAACGTTTATTCGAAAAATTCGCGAGGTAATTCTCGCCCAGAGAGTAGAAGAAGCCTTTGACAAGGAACACATCCTCTACCTTTACTTAAACCAGATCTATCTGGGCTCCGGCGCTTACGGGGTGGAGGCGGCCGCTCGGACTTATTTCGACAAGCCGATTGGAGACATCACCCTCGCCGAAGCCGCCATCCTGGCGGGCCTGCCTCAACGACCCAGCGACTACTCGCCCCATCGCCACTGGAAAAAGGCGCGCGCTCGTCAAATGTACGTGCTCAACCAGATGCAGCGAAAAGGATTCATCGATAAAAAGACCTTTGACGCGGCCGCTGCAGAGTCGGTGAAGATTGCGCCCAAGAGGAACGACTTTCTTCAACAGGCACCCCACTTCACAGAGCACGTACGGCGGTACTTGGTTGATACCTATGGATTTGAGAAGATCTACAACGATGGCCTCACGGTGGACACAACCTGCGACCTCGACCTTCAGCGGGCGGCACAAGAGGCGGTGGAGGACGGGGTCAACGTGGCCAGCAACCGTCGGGGATGGCGAGGGCCTATCGAAACCATCGAAGAGGCCGCAATAAAGGGTCGCCTCGACACCCAAGAGCAAGAACTGCTTCAGTCCCAATCTAAAGCTACGCTTGTGGTGGGCAGCGCAGAGGCCGGCGCCACAAACCCGGGTGGCTATGCACCCATACAGCCCGCTTCCTCATTGACCGTCGACATGGAAGCCGAAGGGGTCGTCCTGACCAGCAAGAAAGACCACGCTGTTGTGGGTGTGGGCAGTCACAAAGTGATCATCCCACTCGCTTGGTCCAAGTGGGCTTATGAAATCAATGTCGAGAGAAGTTGGAAATACCGCTCGCAAGCCTCCATGGAAAACGTCGTCAAACGTGGCGATATCGTTCGCATCAAGGTCGTGGCGACTGACGCCAAAACAAAAGACGAAACCAAAAAGGCCGCTTTGAGCAAGCCAGGCCGTTTCGCGTCCGGGGAGTTGGTGCAGGATCCCGAACTTCAAGGGGCCCTCTTTTCTTACCGTGTCGATACCGGAGCGGTCACGGCCATGGTCGGTGGGGTCGGGTTCGAAAATTCCGAGTACAACCGTGCCATCCAATCCAGGCGGCAGATCGGATCTACCTTCAAACCGATTGTCTACGCCTCTGCCATCGCCTCCCGACTGTTCACCAGCGGCTCCCTGGTTCAAGATGCACCGACGATCATTGGGCAAGCCGGTGGGCGGATGTGGAAGCCCTCAAACTATGGTGGTGAATATCTCGGCAACATCACCCTTCGCCGAGCACTGGCGATGTCCAGAAATGTATGCACGGTCCGTGTTCTCGATATCATTGGGCCCGACGAGGTGTACAACTTAGCCGGTCCAAAGCTTAGAATCGGATACCCCGAACCCACATGTTCCCGGACCCACATTCCAAAAGATGAACAGTGTGTCGGCCAGCGAAGCCCATCACCCGTAGAGGGCATGAGTTGGTGCGAGCGCTGCGATGCCAAAACATGTCCCACAGTACGAGTAGACGAACTGTTCGAAGGCGAGTGTCTCGGTCGCAAGTGGAAGAAAGACGGTGCCGAGTGGTGCCACTCCTGCGACGTCAATATCCGAGCATGCGACTGGTACAAAGAGCGAAACATCTCCAGCGCGCTTCCCTGTAACGGAGCACGACTGGACAAAGATGGTGAGGTGGTCTGTCGCGCCTGCGATCTTTCCATGGGCCTTGGCTCAAGTTCGCTCACCATGGTGGAGTTATCCAGGGCCTACAGCGCCTTTGCGACATACGGGAAACTCGTCGAGCCCTACTTTATCGAACGTGTCGTCGACCGAGACGGCACCGTCATCGAAGCCCATGAGGCGGTGGAAGAATGGCCCGAGGTCATGGACCCTGGCGTCGCCAGCATCGCTCATTGGCTTTTGAGGGGTGTGGCTACTGGCGGAACAGCCGCCAAATCAAACCGCCTTGGAATTCAGGTCGCTGGCAAAACGGGAACGACCAATAATTTCCGTGATGCTTGGTTTGTGGGCTACAACCCGGACATGGTGACTTCGGTTTGGGTGGGATTCGACCAACCCAAGAATATGGGCCAAACTTTTACCGGCGGCGACACTTCGCTTCCAATTTGGATGGACTTCATGAAAGTGGCGGCGCCCAAAGGTGAAGCTCCTCGGTTCAAAGCCCTAAAAGGCGTCGTCAATGCACCCATTGATGAGAATACGGGACTGGTTTCGCCAGGCGGGAGAAGCATGCCATTTTTGCCCGGAACGATCCCCGGCTCCGAGATGGGCGAGGTCGGACAAGTTACCGCTACCGACCTCTTGACTAGCGATTTCTAAAATGATGTTTCTTTTGGTACCCCTACTCTTTTCTTGTGGCTCTCAGTCCATAGACATTGCAGAAGACTGCGACGTCCGGATTTATGAGATCTCTCCTAGCGAAGGACAAGCCGGCGACACCGTCTCGGCAACCTTAAGGCCCACAACCACCATTTGGGACACTGCCGTCTATGTCGATGGTGACCGCGCCGAAGTCGTCGAGATTAATCGGGAAAATTGCGAAGCTTGCGACCAATGCAAAGAGGACTTTGGTTGTCTCGATTGCGACGATTGCGACGATTGCGATCTTCTTTGTCGAACCGATTGTGTGGAGTCGGCCTCCTTCATCGTCCCTGAGATCACACCCGGTCAATCTCAAGTGATAATCTACAACGGCCATGGGGGATCAAATGCCTATCCTTTGATGGTCACTGGAAATATTGACACGGGTGACACATCGGACGACTCCGGCGTTTCCGATTCGGGGACACCCGTTGACAGCAGCGCATATCAGCCCACTTACGTACCGCCCCCTTCCGGCAACGCTCCTGAGGTGATACACAAGGAACCTTAGGGAATCCCTTGCACAGCCCCCATGCGGACGGCTATGACCACATTTACTCGAATCTTCTCTTCTGGAGTACCCATGAAGAATCTCGTCATTACAGCACTCTCTGCTCTGGCCCTCTCGGTGAGCACCACAGCCCAAGCGGGAGCCGTTGGAGCACTTGTGAATACAGGCCTGCACCAAGAGCGCGCCTATTTCTACTCCGCTTCGAAAGAGCAAACCACCGAATCGCAGATGCGCTTCAATGGTGGCTTTGGAATTGAAGCGCTGGTCGGCGACAAAGACGAAAAGATCCAAGGAATTCTTCGGTTCCTTTGGTTGTCTGATGCCCCACCGACGACTCCAGACGTGGGAAACACCGTTCGGCCCGAAATGCCAAACTACGATGAACTGAGCGCGAAAAACACCGGCGTTCTTGGTCTCGGAGTCCAATGGGGCCTCTTAGGCGACCCCGCCGATAAGCAACTGATCCTCACCTCGCTGGTCGGATCAGGCTTCATCACCACTGACAACACCGAATACGTACTTGCCGAAGTCGGTGCCGGTGGCACATACAACCTGACCGAAACACTTCAGGCGAATGCCAATATTGCGCTCACCATGCGAAACCGAAAGCATATTTCCTTCGGACCCAACTTGTATATGGGTGTTCGATATCTTTTCGACTAAGATGAGCAGATGATTCCTCAGCCCGCCATTTGGACACTCCTTCTGGCGGGCTGCTCTTTTAGTGACACCGACCACTGGTCAGACCAACTCGAACCGGCAGGTCCGTGCTGGCACATCAATCTTGTGAATGGTCTCGATGAATCATCGACTTCCGAGCTTCACAATCTTTTTCAATGTCTCAACGAAGACGGAAATATCGAAGCCCTGACCGAGCTCGACCAAGCGATGGACAGCCTAGACAGGGCGAACGAGCCCATTGGCCTATCCGTTGCAAAGCTCACCAATAAACTGCCCACGTCTGGATACGATATTTTCGGCTTAGCAGGGAAAGCTCTGCAGTTGATTGAAACCTACTCCAGTGACGCTGACCTGGTTTTAGAGTCGATCGTCGAGGGTATTTATGCGAAGCCTTATGAAGACGTTCGTCAAGGATTGAACTTGGGGTCCGAAGCCAATCTTGAAGCCGGACTGTTTCTCCCCGGTGCGCTCATCCTTTCGTCGACCGCACAACAGCTCTTAGACGCCGGTTCTGACGCCCAAAACGAATTGATCGATGCACTCGACTCCGAACTGCTTCAAGATACCCTGTGCACACTGAGCGGATTTGTCGAAGCAGAGGACCCCGCACTTCAAAAGATCGGAGACCACCTCATAGGGAACCTGGGTGACGCGTGGGTACTGACGTCGAATATGGACAACAACATATGGATGGGGCCCCACAACAATTCCTTACGTAATCTGATCGAATCCGGGCAATTCGGGTCCGAAGCCGGGCCCATGCAAAACATGATGGAGCCTTTGTCTGCCCTTCTTTCGGACGAGATGGTTCAACTCAATACCGTCACCGTTTTGCAGGTGGCCGCGCAACAGGGCGACATTGAAAAGTTGCCTACCCAGCTGCTGCACATGGCTAGCGTTGATGCCAGCGGGGACCCCATCACTTCAGGGGAAACCTCGGCCCTACAAGCGGGCGCTCGGCTCCTCCACAACGCCAATTTAAATATCGAGTGCAGTGTGGGCCCATTCGAAGTCGAACTAGGCAACTTGTCCGTCGATATTTTGAGGCGGCTGGCCGAAATGGACGAAAACACCGCCGTCGACAGCGTGGAGTTTCTTGGAGAAGTTTTGGAGGTCGGCAGCATCCAAACTGTCTTAGAATTCCTGCTCGTCGACACAGGAGTATGCCCAGAACTCAATCCGATATTCGACGACATCGAGGTACTCGATCGGCTCAACGATCCAGAAGTGGGCAACCTTGTCGGCGTCATCCATGGGATGCTCGATGCGGTGTACCGTGAAGGTGAATTCAACCGATTGCCCGAGACAGTCGATCTGCTCGCCACACTCCATACGGAACAGCTTCTCCCCCCTGTGGAAGAGGTGCTTCGCGATCTGGAATCGAGCCAGTTGATGAAGGATCTGACGACCACTATCACCACCATTATCGACCCCAGCAAACTGCCCACCGATGCCTGCCTAACAGGCTCCTCTCCCCTGGATTTCAACCAGCTTTGGGGCGCGATGAAAGACGCTACTGATTCCAGTTCCAGCGACAGTCCACTGGCTGATATTTTGTTGGATCTCGTCGATAAGGAGCCGGTATGGACCTTGGTAGCCAACACATCGGTGTTAGCGGCAAGTGAAGAGGCGCGCATCCACGAGCTACCCAACCTATTGGTCAAGATATGGATGAACGAACAGGGCACATTTGAACCCGATCAACTCCGCACCACGATAGGTGATGATGACCTGTGGCATATGGGACTCGGCATCATGGAAAATGAAGCCATTATGCAGTCGCTCACAAAGCCCACCGACCAGACCGAAGGCCCCTTGCCTTTTGTCGCGCGACTCATCACCTCTGATACCGTCACAGTGATGTTGCAGACGATAGACTTTGTCCTCGATAGCCTGGGAGTAGACGAAAGTAGTCCCTCGTAGATCCCGGGTAGAAAATGACTGACGTGCAATATCAAAAACTACCCCGCCCTAGTGGTGAACTGCAGCACGAGTATGGGGACAAAGTACACCTTCTCTCCCACCCCTTTGCGATGGCCATGCTCGAGCGCCTCAGCTCTCCAGACACCGTTCAGCCGGAAGTCAATCGACTCGTAGGGACTCTTTACGATCTGCTCTTATCCGAGGTCAGCAATCGCATCCTCGCCACGAAGCAGGTGGATTCTCCCACCCGAATGATCGAGTTCACAGAGCACGGCATGTACCGAGGTGAAAGTATCGATCGCCAGCAAAAAGTGGTCGTCGTCGATGTGGCAAGAGCGGGAATCATCCCCGCGCATCATTTCTATGAAGGGCTCCACCAAGTCATCGAACATAGCTGCCTGCGCCAAGACCATGTAGTCGCCAGTCGAACCACAGACGCCGATGGGTGCGTAACCGGCGTCACCTTGGACGGATCGAAAATCGGAGGGCCCATCGATGACGCCACGGTCATCTTTCCAGACCCGATGGCCGCCACCGGCTCCAGTATTGCCGGCGTCATTCAGCACTATCAAAATGCGCTCGGAGGCGTCCCACGCGCCCTTGCCGCCGTCCACCTGATTGTGACCCCCGAATACATTCGCCGGATGGTCGCTGAATTTCCCGAATTGCATATTTTTGCGATCCGCCTGGACCGCGGCCTATCGGGCGCCGAAATTCTCGACAGCACACCCGGAACATACGCCGAACAAGAGCGCGGCCTGACCGACAACCAGTACATTGTCCCCGGCGCCGGAGGCGTGGGTGAAGTGCTAAATAACGCCTGGATTTAGGAAAAATATTATGAGTGCAACCGCTTCACAAGAAGAGAATCGCTTTCGGGTTTTGATACCCGAAGATCGCCTACAAGCGCGGATTAAAGAGCTGGGTGCTCAAATTCGAAACGACTTTGGCGAGCGCCCTGTCACCTGCATTTGCGTCCTCAAAGGAAGCTTTATGTTTATGGCAGATCTCGTCCGGGCCATTGGTGGCGACCTTGAGGTCGAGTTCCTGGGAGTGTCGAGCTATCAAGGCGGCACTCAGAGTACCGGAGTCGTTCAAATCACTAAAGACCTCACGTCCACCATTGAAGATAAGGATGTGATCATCGTCGAGGACATCATCGATACTGGACTCACGATGCACTATTTGCTCGATATGTTGTCCGTCCGGCAGCCGCGTAGTCTCGCCGTTTGCACCCTGCTCGACAAGCCTGGAAATCGCGAAGTGGAAATGGTCGCGGATTACGTCGGCTTCTCGATACCCGATGAGTTCGTTGTGGGCTACGGGCTTGACCTCGCTGAACGCTATCGAAACCTACCTCATATCGCGGTTTATTCTCCATGAAGCTGATATCCACTGATCACGCTCCCGCCGCCATTGGCCCCTACAGTCAAGCCGTCACACATGACGGTATCGTGTACTGCTCCGGGCAAATTGGGTTGACCCCAGATGGTGACTGGGCCGGTGACGATGTCCGAAGCCAAACCGTTCAAGCATTAAGCAACCTAAAAGCGGTGCTACTTGAATCCGGGAGCGCGCCTGAAGGCGTCATTCGAGCCACCATCTTCTTGGTTTCGATGGATGATTTTAGTGTTGTAAATCAGGCATATAGCGAATTCTTCGGCGGCCACCGTCCGGCTCGCGCATGCGTAGAAGCGCGCCGTCTACCCAAGGATGCGAAGGTCGAGATCAGCTGTATAGCCGCGGTTCTTTAGTCCGCTTTCTCAGACCGCTTGCTCCGGCGGCGTCTCGACCGTTCGCGATTAGGCGCCGACTTTTCGGGAGCTTTTTCACGAACCCTCGCGACGACATCGAGCAACTCCGCCCCGTGATCAACGAGTTGCCATTGACGAATACCGGACACCTGGGACAGCGCTTCTTCGTCCCCTGGGGCCGAACGCGCGATTTCTTTCAACAATGTGTTGTTTGCCACTGCGACAGGAGGAAGCCCCGTCCGTTCAACTTTGTCGTTTCGCCAGTCTTTCAAAGCCGTCAGATACCGATCGACTCCTGGCCCCATGCGAGGGGTCCGCCCCCGAGTGGGCTTCGGCGGTTCCGGTAGCTCGCGCTCGTCATCCAATCCCGTTTTGACCGCCGCAACCAGTGCTTCGCCATGGCGTCGTAGCATCGAAGAGCCCCGGCGAGCCATTTTGTTGAGGGCCTCCATGTCCGTAGGCTGCGCTTTCGCAAGGGTCAACAGAAACGGATCCGGGATCAATTTGAACGCCGGCCGATCGAGAGACTGTGCCCTTTGATCTCGGTATTCCCAAACCGCCCTGAGAACTTTCTTTTGCTGAAGCTCTAAAGCGTTCGACCCCTTCACTCGAAGAAAGTCCGCCTCCGTGTTGGTGCGACCCTGCCATTCCCGGCCTTGCACCAGTTCACATTCTTCTGCAACAGCCGCAAGACGGCCCGTTCTATTCAGATGAATCAGCAGCAATTCGCGGATGGCGGGGAGCCAATGAGTGTCTCCTCGCGCATAGTCCAAATGCTCATCCAAAAGAGGCCGCTTTGACCAGTCGTGGCGCTGGTACTTTTTGTCAATCGTATGGCCAAAAAACCGTCGAATCAGGTCGGCCAACCCCACTTTCTCGAAGCCAAGGAATTGTGCCGAGATCATGGTGTCGAAAACATTGTTGAATTGGTAGCCGAAGTCGCGTTTGAGCGACACGATATCGTAGTCAGCCCCATGGAGGACTTTGACTGTCTCGGGGTCGGACATGATTTCAGCCAGAGGGCTCATGTCCTCGACCTGGAGTGGGTCTACGATGTAGTCCGTCCTCAGGTCACTCACTTGAACTAGACAGACCTTTTCCTTGTAGGAGTGAAAGGAATCGGCCTCCGTATCCACCCCAATGACGGGTGCAGAGCGCAACTGCTCGACAGCAGCCAAAAGCGCTGCGTCGTCTTCGATCATAATCAGTGGGGTGTTGCCAAACATTCGGGCGGGACCATCGCATACATTGGTCGTTGTACTATCAGCGCCCAAGAACAAGGCGTCGACCATTGCCCGGGACTAACCGGCAGTGGCCACACATTCAATCGATCTTATCGACGGCTTCGGCACGGGACAGCAATTGGTCTGAGGTGAAACCGTCTGGTAGCAGTTCACCGAGGCTCAATATTCGCACTTCACCACTCGGATTCCCGAGCACAATGCGCATATCGCCACCAAATTCATACAACACTTGCCGACATGCACCGCACGGTGGAGCCGGTGTTCCTTCGATAGTCACGATCGAGCAGGCAACGATGTTTTTATACCCCTCGCTCACCGCTTTAAATACAGCGACTCTTTCCGCACAACAAGTCAGTGAAAAGCTAGCGCTCTCCACATTACAACCGGAAAATATCCGTCCTTCCGCGGTACGCACAGCGGACCCGACGGGGTATTTAGAAAACGGACAATGCGCTTGTTTCTGAGCCTCAAGGGCGCTCTCTAGCAAGCGTTGATCATCTTCGGTCACCATGTCGATACCAGCCTCTCAAGGAGGGGGCAAAGTCGAGTCGCGGCTCGAGCCACCGTCGCTGTGACATCACTATGATTGGGGGGTGTTGCCGAGAGTCCGGTTCCCTCATTGGAAACGATTGAAATGGTTAAAACCCGCAAGCCGGCATGCACTGCCGCTATGGCTTCGGGCACCACACTCATTCCCACGACAGCGCCACCCAGCCCACCAAACATACGGACCTCGGCAGGGGTTTCAAAACTCGGACCCCGAACCGCCACATACACACCACGATGCAATTGGATGTCCATGTCATCTGCAATTCGATGGGCATCGGCGGCCAAACCTGGATCATATGCCTGAGCCAAATCAGGAAACCGTGGCCCCAAAGCGTCGATATTCGGTCCGACCAGTGGGTTCACACCCATCAGGTTGACGTGGTCGGTGACCTGCAACAAATCACCCGGTGCCAATTCTTTTTTGAGAGACCCGACAGCGCTGGTCATTAAAAGAATCTCCACACCCCATGCTGCCAATGCTCGGACACCACGGACGACCTCTTCCATCGGTCGGCCTTCATAGGCGTGAATCCGTCCCGCCAACATCGCGACCTTGACCCCAGACAACTGCCCGACGATAAGCGCACCTTCATGGCCAGTGACACTCGTGGTGGGGAGACCCAGTTCGCTGTATTTCACGCTTCTCGCTTCCGTCAAAGCATCGCGTAAACCACCCGCTCCACTCCCTAAAATTATCGCCACCTTGGGTGCGCTTCCCAAAACATTTCTGATTTGGTCCGCGGCAACCGCATAGGCATGTTGTTCATTAGGGCCCATTGGGGATACTCTCCTCTTCCGGCGACAGCCTACCTCAAGGAAGCCTCCCCATGCCGATTCTCGTCCCTATGGACATCCCCAAGGTGCACAAACCCGAGATTGTCATCGACGCTCGAGCGGACGAGACCGCATGGGCAAGCGCCATGCAAGTCGAAGACTTCATCACCTACCGACCCAAACCAGGGATACCCGCAGAAAACCGGACACGGGTCCGGGTCATTTCATCAGAACAAGCCTTGTACGTGCACTTTGAAGCAAGAACCTCCTACCCAGAGCAATTGCGGGCAGGATACGGCAGAAGGGATTCGAGGCGGAATGACGACTTCGTGGGCATCCTTTTGGATGCGCAAGGGGAGAGCGAGCGGGCCGCTTTGTTCATCATCAATCCCCTCGGCGTGCAAATGGACGGCACTCTGGTCCGTGGGCGCGATAGCGAGTTGGTTCCGTGGCGCGGAGGATGGTCCTCGTGGGACACGCGGTGGAATTCCGCCGGGCGCAAAACCGATGAAGGCTACGAGGTCGAAGTCGAGATTCCTTGGACATCAATTCGGCATCCAACCTCTGTGGACAATGCTCGAATTCTATTTTGTCGACGGTCCGCTCGTGACAACGAGATGAGCACATGGCCAGTGATCGATCCTTCAAAACAGGGAGTTTTGATCCAAACCCGGAATGTGGGCGGCCCAGGGCCGGTACCCAACAGCAGCCCGTGGCTCTTTCAACCCGAACTCACTGCCACGCAAACCGACTCCGGAGTTCCAAAAGACAGACTGGGAGCGGCCGGCCTGGCCCCGGGGCTCACGGTTCAGTACTCGCCTTCTGCGTCCCTACAGATGCTGGCGACCGCAAACCCCGACTTTTCGCAAGTGGAGTCTGACCAGACAAAGATCGATGTCAATGAACGATACAGTCTCCGCTATGAAGAAAAGCGGCCCTTTTTCCTTGAGGGCCAAGAATGGTTTCAACATCCCATCAAGGACCTGATTTACACCCGGACCATGGTCACGCCGCTTTACGGATTCAGGGCCACCAGTGAGACGGGTCAAATCACCACATCCGCCCTGCACGTATGGGACCGGCAACCTGCCCCATCCGTGTCAGAAGGAGACTCTTGGACGGCAGAAGAGGTGGACGAAAGAGACGCCATCGCCACAATCGGCCGCTTGCGATGGGCCATCGGCGAAGACAGCATGGTGGGCGCCATCGTGTCCGATCGTCGAATTCTGAACTCCAATCTTCAGCATCAAATGTTCGGTATCGATGGTCGCGTAGGGCTGAGCGATGCCGTGAATTTAGAGGCAGCAGCACTCGGTTCTATGACCACGGGTTCCAACCAACAGGGTCATTTTGCCCCCGCGGGACTTATTCGAAACCGATTCAACTTTGATCGGGTCGAGTCGATGACCGAACTGACCTACCTGTCCAAAGACTTTCGATCCGAAAATGGGTTTCAGCCGAGAGCCGATTGGGTGGGCGTGGAGCACGAAACAGAATTCTTTGTTTTTCCATCCTGGAACGCCATTCCTCGTATTTTCATTATGCCTGCGACCGGAGAAGCCGCTTGGACGGAAGCGGGCGCGATGCGCGCCTATAGCTACGAACCCGGTTTCGGTTTCTGGACTTCTGGCGGCGCACTATTTTGGTTCGAAAGCGCCTTCAACGGTGAGGAATTCGCCGATCAATGGTTCGATACCGTGCAAGGTAAAATCATGGCAGGCGGTTCATGGAATCGTTGGCTGAGGACGTGGATACGAGCATCGGCCGGAGAAGGTGTTTTATACGATGCGGACGCGCCATCGACGGGCTTCATCAATAAAGTCAATACCGACATCACGCTCCAGCCCTTTCACTCCGTCCATTTCTCACCGCAAATCGGCTGGGAACGATTCACCCAGGGGGGAGACGTGGTCTACGACGGTCATGTTCTCCGTCTCAAACTGGACTTATATGCCACGCCAAGGCTGTGGAATCGACTCATATACGACCATTCCGCTTTCGACGACAGCGACTCCTACGAGACACTGTTCGCATGGGAACACTCTCCAGGCTCTGCCATCTACCTCGGAGGAACCACCAGCGTGATTCGCGGGACCGAACAATCTCCATCCCCCAATGAGGGTAAACGGACATGGTCCATTTTTGCCAAAGCATCGTGGGTATTCTCTGGATGAACAAGCCCACCCCGATTCGGCCCATGAATAGACCATGTCGAGACATCGCCCACCAAGACTCAAATAAGGGACCGTAGATGGACGCTAACACCGCAACAATAAGCCAACTTCAGACCGCGCTTAGAGCGGGGAAAATGACGTCAACTGGACTTCTAGAGGCGCATATCGGGCGCATTGAGCACGTCAACGAAACGGTAAACGGCCTCGCCGTCAAACGCTTTGAAAAGGCCCGTAAAGAAGCCGAGGCTGCCGATACGGTCCTGCGCCAAGGTGGCGATCCCAAACGACCTTTACTGGGCATTCCCTGCACCATCAAAGAATTCCTCGGAATCGAGAACATGCCTCAAACAGGCGGAGTGCTGTGGCGTAAAGACATGGTCGCCCAGAGTGATGCGACAGTGGTACGCCGACTTCGGGAAGCGGGTGCCATCATTATGGGCTCCACCAATATTCCTGAAGGTGGCCTATGGATGGAAACGTACAATTCAATTTACGGGCGCACGTCGAATCCTTGGAATCCAAAGCGAACTTCGGGCGGCTCCTCAGGTGGTGAAGGTGTTCTGGTGGCTACAGGGGCCAGCCCATTCGGTATCGGCTCAGATGTGGGCGGAAGCATCCGCATACCCGCAGCATTTTGCGGCACCGTTGGCCACAAACCGACAGGCGGACTGGTGCCCAACACCGGACACTACCCAGAGGGTGTGCTTTCCACCGCAGGCGGGCGATTTCTCACCATCGGTCCCCTTACCCGTTCTGTGGACGATGCTTGGGAGGTGTTGAAGTTGATAGCGGGGCCGGATGGACATGACGCCTCTATCGTGGATTACTCCCTCGGAAACCCTGACCACGTGGACCTGTCGGGACTGACGGTCTATCCGCTCGCTTGGAATCTTCGAACACGGGTCACTCCAGGACTGACACAGGCCATAGAAGACGCCACTACCGCGCTGAAGAACAAGGGAGCCACGATATCCACCCGGGAATTCCCTCATTTAAAGAGGGGTTTCGAAATTTGGTCGGGCATGATGTCTCAGGAAACCGACGTTTGCTACCCCGAAATCCTGGGAGAAGAACGCGCCCTCAACCCATTGTGGGAGATGTCCCGATTGTGCACCGGTTTTGGCCGCCACACTTTCGCCGCGATTTTTATGTGTGGCGCCGATCGATTGAGTTCTTGGGTTCCGAGTTTGGCTCGAAAGTACAGCGCCATCGGGCGATCGTTACAGGCAGAACTCGAAGACGCCCTGGGGGACAATGGGGTTCTCCTGCACCCACCCTACAATCGTCCCGCACCCCCTCATTGGGACGCTTTTCGAACCCCGTTTGCCCCAGCCTATACCGCTATTTTCAATGTGATGGAATTCCCCGTTACTGTCGTTCCAACCGGCCTTTCTCGAGACGGATTACCCCTCTCCGTACAAGTCGCCGCCAAGCGGGGAAATGATCACCTCACGATCGCCGCTGCGCGCTGCATTGAACGGGCCACTGGGGGCTGGACCCAAGCAATGACCGAATAAATTGTTCAATACCTGCAATTTTTTTGTTGTCGCACAGGGTGACAATTGGGTAAACAGCGACGCGGGCGACGCCGCACGCTATTGCCCGGGCTTACCTCTACGGGTAAATCCAAACCGCTGAAGCCGGCCCAACAGCTTCGATCCCCACCACACATTACGGGAGCACTTCATGATTCGACACCTTTCACTTCTCGGCTTTCTAGCCGCCTGCAGTTCAGACTACGACGTCAAATCCTCAAATGAGACGTACGGCGCGGGCGGATTTCCAGAGATAGACTCTGGCACGCCGATTGAAGAAGCAGACGAAGCAGACGAAGCAGAAGAGCCCGATCCAGAAGTCGAAACACCCGCTCCAGAATTCGAAGCACCGACTGCCGAGTGCAGCGTGGAGCCGGAAATCGTTCGTCCTATTAGAGAAGAAGCGACCTGGGTCGGATCAGAGTCCACAGATCCAGCCGAGCTTGACTTGACCTACGATTGGAAACTGATCGACCGTCCCGTCGGCTCCACCGCCAACATGCCCTCAGGCGATGCCGATCGGCCCGAATTCATTGCGGATCTGGCTGGGGACTACGTGGCTGAGCTGACTGTCACCAATTCCGAGGGCGTGACGTCTAGCCCCTGTGAAACCACTCTGACCGCAGAGCCGGTCGAGGCACTTTGGGTAGAGATGTTCTGGGAAAGCCCTAACGACGACATGGACCTTCACCTCCTGGCCCCCGGCGGCAGTATCGAGACAGATACCGACTGTTACTTCGCCAACTGTACCCCCACCTCATGGACGACCCTGGATTGGGGTGTCTTCGGGGATGTATCGGACGATCCTTCGCTCGACCTCGATGATATCGACGACAGCGGACCGGAAAACATCAACATTGAATCTCCACAAGATGCAGTGTACACGGTCCTGGTGCACGACTACCCCGGTTCGGTGTTCGCCCCTGGAAACCCTGTCACCGTCAACATCTACCTCAACGGCTCACTCCAATGGAGCGAGACCCGAGTGATTTCCGGCGAAGATACCTACACGACATTCGCCACAATCGACGTGTCAACCTCCACCATTACTAGTATGTAAGGTCTTGGCTAAACGCCCTTGGCGATTAAGTTCGGCGCATGCGATTGTATGCGCCGTTCTTGTTTTTGGGGGTGATGGCTTGCTCTGAATACGAGTTGAGCCCGAAGGCTGAGGCAGACGAGCCAGTCGAAGAGGTCGCCAGTGAGCCGGAAGATACCGGAGCTGTCGTGGTGATCGCCGACACCGGAGACCCCCTACCCCCCACGGACTCGGGCGACCCTCCCAGTTGTGATGATTTCATTCCACCGATCATCGGCGGTGTGGCTCGCGATGAGGATTGTCTCCGAGAACCGGCGATAGGAACATTCACCCCCGTGGTGGAGTGGCAGTGGGCCGACAACCCCATACTCCCTGCATACAATCAGATCATGGCGGCCCCAGCCATCGGCAATTTGAACGATGACAACGGTGACGGGCGTATCGACGAAGATGATATTCCCGATGTGGTCTTCACGAGCTTTAGCGGAGGGGCGTATTCCAGCGCCGGTGCCATCACCGCGATTCGCGGGGATGACGGAACCACCCTCTGGTCGACCACAAGCCCAGGAGGACACGGCATATACAGCAGTTCAGGGGTCGCTATCGCAGACCTCGAACAGGACGGCAGTGTCGAGGTCTGCGTTTCCGGCACGAGTCACAGCGTCGTGTGCCTAAATGGGGTCGACGGCTCACTTAAATGGGCTGCTGGCACCGAAACCAGTACCTATGGCTGCCCCTCCATTGCCGATCTCGATGCGGATGGAAGGGCGGAAGTGATTCTTGGGCGAACCATCATCAGTTCAGATGGTACTCACGTCGTCACCGGAACAGGAGGTACGGGCGGTTCACATTACATGAGCTTCGCTGTCGACTGGGATGGAGATGGCGCCCTTGAGGTCATCGCAGGAAACACCATTTACGAGGCCGACGGGTCCGTTCTTTGGAGCGACGGGCTCAACGATGCCGCTCCAGCCGTGGGGGACTTCAATGGCGACGGACGGCCCGATCTCGTCCGCGCAGGGGGCGGCCAGGTCATCGTGACCCTTAATGATGGAACCCTACTTTGGTCCATGCCCACGGCAGGTGGAGGGTCGGCGGGCGCACCCACAGTGGCTGATTTCGATCGGGATGGACTCCCGGAAGTGGGCGTCGCAGATCTGAGTCGGTACACGGCCTACGACACGGATGGCACCGTCATGTGGTCAAACACCGTGTCCGACTACTCCAGCTCAAAAACCGGGAGCGCTGTTTTCGACTTCGAAGGGGACGGGGCTGCAGAAATCGTCTACGCGGACGAACACACCCTGTGGATTTTCGACGGGTCCACAGGCTCCATCAAGATGGCTCAGGATGGCCATGCTTCCGGAACACTCATGGAATACCCCCTCATCGCAGATGTGGACCGGGACGGATCTACTGAAATCGTGATCGCTAGCAACGATTATACCTTTCCGGGACGACGGGGAATCACAGTCATCGGTGATGCCGATCAATCCTGGGCTCCAGCGCGACCTGTCTGGAATCAGTACGCGTACCACATCACAAACATCAATAACGATTCCACTGTTCCCCGAATACAGATTCGAAACTGGGAAAGCTGGAACAACTTTCGCACGGGCGGAACGGAACTGGGCCCCAGCAATTGGCAACCAGACCTCATGAGTGGAGAACCATCCATTTGCACGGACGAATGCGACATCGACGCAGTTGAAGTCTATTTGCCGGTTCTGAATCGAGGACTCATAGAAGCCTCAGACGTGGTCATTGTCATTGAACGAACAGACGGTGATCAGGTTGACGTGAAAAACGTGCCCGTCATCGCAGATGGGGCTGGCGCTATCGTTGGCCCCATTCGACTCAACCAGTCTCAGTGGGGCACCTCCGAACTCTTTGCCTCCGTCGACTGGCCAGAGACCATCGATGAATGCCGAGAGGACAACAATATTCGAGCCTTAGGGACATGGCCTTGCTCAGAGTGATGCTTTCAACGCATCCTGCAAGTCATCCAACTCCCAGGTAAAGCCAGCCTCCTTCAACTTTGACGGCACGACACGCTTGGATGACAGGACTTCTTGGGCAAAAGTTCCCAAAATGGCCCGAACTGCAAACGCCGGAGCGGGCATAAACGAAGGCCGCCCGACAATCTTCCCAAGGGTTTTCTGAAACTTCGCCTGCCGAATAGGTTCGGGTGCCACCACATTGATGGGGCCAGATATGTCTTCGTGTTCGAGCGCAAAAGCGATGGCGGACACCACATCGGACAGGGCGATCCAGCTCCACCATTGTCGACCGCCACCCAAAGGTCCAGCAATACCGAGGTTGGTGGGGAGCAGCATGGCTTTCAAAGCACCACCACCGGGTCCAAGAATAATCCCAAACCTCAACATCCCTACCCTCACCCCCATGGATTCCACCTCAGAGGCGATCGCTTCCCACCGCACACAGAGGTCCGCAAAGAAGTCCTCGCCAGCGGCAGCCCCCTCATCAAGCGGCCGCTCACCCCCTTCACCGTAAAATCCAATTCCAGAAGCACTCAGCAGTACAGTCGGTCGTCCTGACGAGTCCCGAATGGCCTCTACAAGCTGTCGGGTACAGTCCAGGCGACTGTCGCTGACCTTTTGCGCTTTTCCTCCGGTCCATAAACCTTGCACGGATTCCCCAGCAAGGTGGACCACAGCATCCACTCCCTTCTCGAACACATCGGTGAGCTCACCCCATTCGACCACATCGGTGAGTCCGAGCATTTCCGAGGTACGCT
>Ga0163180_10000013_pt1 | contig 94483 bp, 93 predicted proteins | sample AtlANTMetagenome_2_FD_109647 | JGI IMG/M metagenome (GOLD analysis project Ga0163180, IMG submission 109647) | Marine eukaryotic phytoplankton communities from the Atlantic Ocean - Atlantic ANT 4 Metagenome | ecosystem: Environmental > Aquatic > Marine > Oceanic | place: North Atlantic Ocean...
TAATGTAAACTCTATTGATGTAGATTCAGCAGCAGTAGAAGCTTCACATTATATCACTTTAGGTACTACTAATGGTAATAATGAAGTAGATAGAATCACTTCATTAGTCATCGGACCTGGTGAGACAGTTGTTGTTAAAAGCACGACTGCTAATAATGTATTTAATTTGATAGGATTCGAGGATTCAACAACCAGCTTCCCAACTCAAACTTACACTGCTGGCTCTGATGGTGGCGGTGGCGGTGCACCATAATAAATAACTAAAAGGCGAATAGTTAAATGTCCCTAACGAGATTAAAGAATATTATTACGTCCAGAACTGGACGTATAATCTACGTAAACCCTGACGATTTTGACGCATCTGATGCTATTGATAATAGGGGTAACTCTGCATTGCGTCCTTTCAAATCACTCCAAAGGGCATTTCTAGAGGTAGCAAGATTTTCATATAGAGTTGGTTTAAGTAATGACGAGTTTGATGCTTTTAGTATCATGCTCTATCCTGCTGAGTATGTGATTGATAATAGACCAGGCGAAGTATTATATACTAACGTTGCACCTATTGATGAAAACTCAAACTTAGATTTAACTTCACCTAATAACGTTCTTTATAAATTTAACTCGACTGAAGGTGGTATTATAGTTCCCAGAGGTTGTTCTGTTGTTGGAACTGACCTACGTCGTACAAAAATTATTCCAAAATATATTCCATATCCAACAATCTATGCTGCAAAAGGTATTAACACCGAAGATCAAATACCACCAAGATCAGCTATCTTCAAGGTAACTGGTGGTACATATTTCTGGCAGTTCTCATTCTTTGACGGAGCAGAGGAAGGAGTATATTTCAAACCTGATTCTACAGAGACATTAGCACCTAAGTTTTCTCATCATAGACTCACATGTTTCGAGTTTGCTGATGGTCTTAATACTTTATCAAGTCTTATATCTAATGGAACAGTTCCAAACGCTGATTACTCAGCCGTTCCTAATATCTTAGAAAGAACTGACTTAGATATATACTACCAAAAGGTATCAAAAGCATTCGCAACAATTCCCGATACATCAGGTGACCCAAGTGCAGACCAAATACAGGCAAGAGTTGAGGAAAACAGAATCGTTGGTCCTATTTCTGATGAATATAGGGTATTACAGATTACAAGAAATGGTAACACTGCAACTGCTGTTACTGTTGATGAGTTTGACAACCCAAGAAATCACGGATTCTCTGTTGGTGTAAACATCAACGTTAGTGGTGTTACTGGATCAACAGGTCCTCAGTCAGAAGTTGACGCAAGTTTATATAACGGATCATTTACTGTTACATCTGCATCTGGAAACGTATTTACATATCAGATGTCAAGTGAACCAACTGGTAACGCAGTAGGTACAAACATTGGAGTTAAAACTGAGATTGATACAGTTGACTCTGCATCACCATACGCATTTAACCTGTCACTAAGATCAGTGTGGGGTATGAATGGTATGCATGCAAACGGTGCTAAAGCAACTGGTTTCAAATCAATGGTTGTGGCACAGTTTACTGGACTGTCACTACAAAAAGATGATAGAGCATTTGTAAGATATAATAGTTCGACTGGTAATTATGATGTGGCAACCGCAGGAGACGGTGCACACTTAGATGGATATGCTGAATATAGAAAAGGATGGGGACATAGACATATTGTTGCATCTGATGATGCATTCGTTCAAGCGGTTTCAGTGTTCGCTGTTGGATACTATGGACACTTTACATGTGAGCGTGGTGCTGACATGTCAATTACTAATAGTAACAGTAACTTTGGTAATACAGCGTTAAGAGCAGCAGGATTTAAAAAGAAATCATTCTCTAAAGATAAATCAGGTGCATTAACACATGTTATTCCACCTAAATCATTGAATGTTATTTCTACCACAGCAACTGGTAGTAATGGTGCTAATACTATAACACTAGCTAATGATGGTAGTGTCAATGGTATTATTGAAGGTATGCTTGTTTCTGGAACAGGAATAGGTGAGGGTGCAACTGTAGGTGCTGTTAATACTAATACAAGAGTTATAACTCTTACTGTTGTTAATACAGCAGACTTAGCAAGTCAAAACGTTATTTTTGGAGAAGAGACATCTGTTAACTGGGTTAACATTGATATACCAAGAACAAAAGCAATTAACTCCTCACTAGCAGGACAAGGTGGAACACCAGGCACAAGACTATACTTATATGGTTATGTGGTTGAACAGTCAGCACCAACAACAAGAGTTCAAGGTTATACTATTGGTGCTAGACAAGATGGTACTGGAGCAAGTGCAGTAGCAGATAAGATTAACTGTTTACTTGTAGCATCTGGTGCTAGTGAAGCAACTGTTCATTATGCTTCAATATCACCTTATGGTCCTAGTGTTTCTGGTGCTGCTGCAGGAACAGCTGGTTCACCAATACAATATGATGCAAATACATATACTATTAATGGTGTAGCAGGTCAAGTTGGTGGATGGTATCTTGCAGTTAGTTCTGTAAACAATACAATTTACACTACACTATCAGTTAATACCACTTATAATACTGTTAACTTTACTCCAACTACATTCCTTAAGAGAATACCTGACCCAAGAAACCTTGCTGACAGAACATATCGTGTAAGATACGTAATTGATAAAGATAAGACTAATCCATTACCAAGAGATCCTATCTCTGGTTATGTTATGCAACCATTGAATAGTGATACTACATCATATTCATTAGATAAATGTTTCTATTTGTATGATATAAATGTTATTCAAGAATTTGAAAGAGGAACTAAAGATGGTATCTACTATCTAACTCTTCTTTGTGCATCTATAGCACCAAGTACATCTAATTTCAATGATAGATTCTTCTCTCAGAATGTTAACGAAGTTTATCCTACATTTGACAGAGATAATCCACTTGCTGATCCTGACGCTGCTGTATCCATAGCTGATAACGTTACTATTGGATTAGTTAACGCAACAGATGGAGCAACTCCACCTGCAATGGATCCTCAAAGATCAATTACTAAAGAATGCACAGAGTTCTTACTTACAGACACAGGTTGGACACAACCAGGTACTACACCTAACTATGACTCAGTTAACAAAAGATTATCTAATATTGAATTAACTGCAAGAGCAGGTGATGAGGAAACTCGTAAAATTAATATTAGGGAGAACAATGATGGAACAGTCGCACCAATCAACGTTGAGTTTAGACGACACTCAATCCTTAGATCAGGTAACCATACGTTTGAATACCTCGGTTTCGGTCCAGGTAACTACTCCACAGCATTCCCTCAGACACAGGTCGAGACTCTATCACAAAACCAAGTTAGATTCTCTCAGTCAATTAAGGAAGAAGGAGGAGTCAGTTTCTACTCTGGTCTTAACTCCAACGGTGACCTATTCATCGGTAACCAGGTTATCAACCCAGTTACAGGTCAAATAACTAACGAAGATATTGCACAGTTGAATGTTATTGGTGAAGAGAACACAACTATTGAAACGTTCTCTGAATTGGTGTTAACTGATAAACTAACAGTTATTGGTGGTGCATCAAACCAGTTAGAATCTATTTTTGCAGGTCCTGTTACATTCCAGAAGCAAACAACATTCCAAGACAACTTGTCTTCAAGAAAAATTTCATATTATAACCAAGATGGTACTGTTATTAAACAGACGTTACTTGCACCAGAAAATGCAGCAGGAAACGCACCTGATTTATCATCTATAACAAACTATAATACACCAGGTGACGGTGACTTAGTTTATAATATTAACTGGAATCCTGGTAAATCACTTGGATGGATTTACTTTAATCAAGAGTGGAAAGAGTTTGGTCTTACAAACACTAAAGATATTAATATAGAAGAATATAGTGGTAATACTGTTCTTGGTTTAGGAACTGCACCTAACCAATACTATAGAGTCAAAGCACTTGGTAATATATTGATTGACGGTGACTTAGTTGTTACTGGTAATGGTGGTGTTGGTTCTGATAAGTATATTACCAGAACATATACTGGTGACGGTGTTACACTAACATTCGCACTGACAGTTTATACACCAGGTCCTAATGGTCCTATTCAGCACAGTGCTAGTTCAGTACTAGTATACTTAAATGGTGTTGCACAAGTTGGTGGCACTAATTATACAGTTGATAGTAATGGTGCTAACGTTGTATTTGGATCAGGAGATGCACCTTTAGCAACTGATACAGTTCATATTGTTGAATTACCTATCTAAATAAATACAAGGGGTTAGAGGTATAATCTATGGCAATTACCAGAATTAGCGGAAACCAAATAGCAGATACTACAGAGGCAGTTATTACTACTCTTAGTTTTCTGAATACTAATAGTGTTTTCCGATTACCAACAGGAACCGAAGCTCAAAGACCATCAGGTGTTTCTATAGGAACTATGCGTTTTAATACTACTGCTGATAGTGCAGAAGTATATGCAAATGATGATGGATCTGGTAGTGCAGGATGGATTGAAGTTGGAGCTGGTGGTGCTGTTGTTGGTGATAAAGGACAGATTAGATGTAACAATGATACCATTGAAGAAAACATTGATCTAGATCCATCAATAGGTAATGAATTTAAAGTTGGGTATATGGCAGGTGACGTTACTATTGGTAATGGTTACACTCTAGGCATATTGTCAGGAGCTACGCTATATATGATAGGTTCTGATCCTTACACCTAAATAGTTTTATAAATCGGATAGAAAATGAGTACACTACGAGTTGCTGCTATTAAAGATTTGACAGGGAATACTGGCTTCGTTCTGTCAGCTACCACTGTGCAGATGAATAACACATTGGTGATACCAGGAACAATACAGATTAATGGTAGTATAACTGGATCTACAAACAGCATACTTCCATCACACTCTGGTCAAAATGGTAAGATGTTATATTCCAATGGAACAAGTCCTTATTGGGCAGATCCCCCATCTGCAGATAACATCTCAAGTATGAGTGTCTTTACATCATCAGGTACTTGGAATAGACCATCAGATGTTAAATTTATTAAAGTTCAAGTTATCGGTGGCGGTGGAGCTGGCGGTGGACATGGAGAAGGTGGTGGTGCAGGTGGATATTCAGAAGAAGTTATAGACGTTACAAGTATAAGTTCTGTTAGTGTTACAGTATCAGGAGAATCAGGAGGAACATATTACAGAGGTGGAGCAGGTAATGGAGGTTCATCTTCATTCGGTTCTTACCTATCAGCATCAGGTGGATATGGTGCTAATAGAAATCACCAACATTGTGGTGGTTTAGGAGGAACAGGTTCTGGAGGAAACTTAAACATATATGGTGGTGGAGGAGACTCTCATCATGGTCGTTCATCAGTTGGTGGTGGAGGATTCTGGGGTGGTGCTGTAGCAGGTGGACATCCTCAAGGTGGAAACTTCAGTCATAATCATGAATCACACTCATCACCTGGATCAGGTGGTAGTGGTGGTTACTTTAACTCACATAGAGGGTCTAACGGTAGACCTGGTTTAGTCGTTGTTACACACTTTAAATAAATGAGTAGTTTAAAAGTCCTTAACATATATGATGTGTCTGGTACGTGTGGACTTATCAGAAATGGATCTAATTGGGAAATCAACACTACAAATGGTGCTGACGAAAAATTAACAGTTAACACTCTACAAATAGATGGTAGTGTTACTGGTAATCAATCAGCAAGATTTTTACCATCACAGTCTGGTCAATCAGGTAAGGTGTTAAAATCTAATGGTAGTTCTGGTTACTGGGAAACATATGTGGGACCTCAAGGAAACCTAACTAGTATGAGTGTGTTCACATCAGGTGGCACATGGTCACGTCCATCAGGAGTTCGTTATGCTCACGTCCAAGTTATTGGAGGTGGAGGAGGTGGCGGTGGTCACGGTGAAGGTGGAGGAGCAGGTGGCTACTCCGAAGAGATTATAAATGTTGAAGGTCTATCAACAGTATCAGTAAGCGTATCAGGAGAAGCAGGTGGAACATATTATCGAGGAGGTGCTGGCAATGGGGGATCCTCATCGTTCGGATCTTATTTGTCAGCTTCTGGTGGTTATGGTGCCAACAGAAATCATCAACACAACGGTGGTCTTGGAGGCATTGGATCAGGGGGTAATCTAAACATCTATGGTGGTGGTGGAGATCAACATCATGATGGAGGATCATCAAATGCCAACTCTGGAAGAGGATTCTGGGGTGCTTGTGTAGCAGGTGGTCACCCTCAAGGAGGAAACTTCAGTCATAATCATCAAAGTCATTCACCACCAGGTTCGGGTGGAAATGGCGGTTACTTTAACAGTCATAGGGGTTCTAACGGACGACCTGGCTTAGTTGTTGTAACACATTACTTATAAATAACAAAGAGGTATTACTCAGGCAAATGAAAAAAGTTTTAGTATCAGTTGAAGGTCGTGCATTACAAATTGTCGAACCTGGTCAAGAATTTGAAATTTATAATGGTCCAGATGCTAAGTTCGTCTGGGTTGACGTAGACAATGACAACATTACTCTAGATTGGACTCTAGAGTACTCACCCGCACAAGGTAAAATGGTGTGGATTGAGAGGGATGGTAGTTATACTGATCCAGGTATGGCTCGCCAAGTTGCGTATGGAGAGGTGGGCGAACAATTAGACATGCTCTACAGAGACATCGCAGCAGGTAAAAGTTTAGATGCAACAGATGCAGAGTGGTATCAGCATGTAAAAAATGTGAAGGGGACTTATTCCAAACCAGTTGCTAAATCAGTACCAGCAACACCAACGGAATTGAAATCATATTCAGAGACAGAAGAACCAGGTGTAGATAAATTCCCTAAAATGTCTTATGAGGAATTACCTGCATGGAAGAGATATGATGGGTGGACAGATCCAAATGCATAGTGTATAATATATACTAGATTGCTTATATTATGAAGGTTAATAAAATTTGCATCGTAGGAGGTGGCACTGCAGGTTGGATGACCGCAGCCACCTTTTCGCATTTAAACCCTGATAAAGAACTTACATTAATAGAGTCACCTAACGTTCCTACTATAGGTGTAGGTGAATCTACTACTCAATTTATTTCAGATTGGTTAAGACTACTTGATATAAAACCTGACGATTGGATGGAAGAATGTGATGCTACTTACAAGTATAGTGTCAGGTTTGAAAATTTTTCTGCAACAGAAGGAGCATTTCATTATCCTTTTATAGACATCATAGAAACCGAATCATTAGCTATATCTAATTGGTTTGTAAATAAAACATTAACAGATTGTCCTGTAGATACTTTTGCAAAGTTCTATTGCCCTCAATACAAATCTATTGTAGAGAATAGAATTATTCAACAGGATGTTGATTTTTATAATCATAAAGTACATAGAGGATATCATATAGACGCAGCAAAGTTTGCTAACTGGTTAAGAATTAATAAATGTCAGAAAGTCAATCATATCATTAAACATGTTGATAAAAGTATTCTCAATGAAGATTATGATTTGTTTGTAGATTGCACAGGATTTAAGAGTCTACTGTCAGAAATGTATGACTATGAGAACTGGGATAAGTTTGATAAAGAATTACCTAACGATAGAGCATGGACAGTAAGATTACCTTATACAAATAAATGTGAACAACAAAGAGTTTATACTAATTGCACTGGTATGGACAATGGATGGGTATGGAATGTTCCATTAAGAAGTCGTATCGGAACAGGATATAATTTCTCATCTAAATTTGTGAGTGATGAAGATGCACTAGAAGAATTTAAAAAACATTTAGGTTATCCAAAAGAAACTCTATCAGATTATAGATTAATTAAATTTAGAACTGGACTATCAGATAAACCTTGGAGAGGTAAAGTATTATCAATAGGACTAAGTGGTGGATTTATTGAACCATTAGAGAGTAATAGTTTATTAAGTGTACATGACTGGTTAATTGAAGCATCTAAGGTGTTAACCCAACCAGTAATCAGAAAAGCAGACATCAATTTCTTTAATACATATGTTAGAGAGAAGTTTATCAACTTCAAGAACTTTGTAGCAATGCATTATCATCTCTCTACAAGAGAAGATACACCATACTGGAAGTATCTTACTCAAGAGTATGAATCTGATCCATATTCTAAACTTCCTTTAGAACACTGGACAATGGGCAATTTATATGGAGCTGCTTTCATATGTGCAGGACATAATTATAACCCTTTTGATAGAGTTATGCTAGAATTACTAGAGAAGGATGGTAAATTTAATAGACAGGGATATTTCTCTGTTGCCAACTTTGACCACTATGATAAATTACAAGAATCTTTTCCCTTTGCAGTAGATTATTATGAAAGTAACTGAACCAGATCATTTTATGGAGTTTGAAAACTTTGATCCTTACAAGGGTAAGATTGAAAGTGTAATTATTGTTGGTGGTGGGTCATCAGGATGGATGACAGCAGCAGCATTATCAAAGTTATGTCCTCAGTTAGAGATTGCTTTAGTTGAATCACCAGATATTAAAACTATTGGTGTAGGTGAATCAACTTTAGGTCATTTTAATCAATATTTACAACTGTTAGATTTAAAAGATGAAGATTGGATGCCAGCTTGTGATGCAACATATAAAAATGGCATACAATTTACTAACTTTAGAGAAGGAAAGGAAGAAGTATTTCAATATCCATTTTATTCTAATTATGATTTTACTTTTGCTAACGCAGGACTTAATACATGGGCTCATCTAGCAACACATTATCCAGAAGATTTTCCACCAGAATCGTTTGCAGAATTTTATTGTGCTAATACTTTCTTATGTAATGAGAATAAACAAACTAGAAATAGTGATGGTGTAACTAGAGATTTTGATTTCACAAGACATACTGCATATCATTTAGATGCAACAAAATTTGGTATCTATCTTAGAGATAAAATTGCATTGCCTAACGGTGTTCAACATATTAAAGGAGAGATAACTGGTTATCAATCAATGTATGAGCAACCTAATGACCATACAATTAGTTACTTAATTATGGATGGTGTTAATGCACTACAGGCAGATTTATATATTGATTGTACAGGATTTAAGTCACAACTATTAGGAACATATCAGAGCATACCTTTTTATCTTTGTGATAAAAAACTTGCGAATGATAGTGCATGGGCTGCTCGCATTCCTTATGAAGAAGAGACAAGAGAAAAAGAAATGCGTAATGTAACTGATTGTTGGGCTATGCCTAACGGTTGGACATGGGATATACCATTATGGAATAGAATTGGTAAAGGATATGTTTACTCAAGTAGATTTTGTAAGAAGGAGCAAGCAAGGCATGATTTTCTAGAACATCTTAAATATAAAGTTGGTGATAAGAGAGCAAATGAAGCAGAGTTATTCCATATTGATATACAACATGGAAGAAGAGAAAGAGCATGGGTTAATAATGTAGTTGGTATAGGATTATCATACGGATTTGTAGAACCATTAGAGTCTACTGGTCTGTTAACAACACATGAGAATATACTTAGACTAGTATCAGTTTTAAATCAAAGGGATGGATATGTAACAAGAACAGAGAAAGAAGGATTTAACTGGATATGTAATTACACAGTTGATAACTTTATTGATTTTGTTGGAATGCATTATGCATTCTCTATGAGAACTGATACTCCATATTGGAGGTGGTGTACACAACAAAACTTCTATAATCCAGAATCAGTAACAGTAAACGTTCCTATGCATCAAAGTATAGAACAGTTTTGTTCATCTACACTAGGAGAAGGATGGCATGTAAACATGAATGGAATACCATTTATAGCTGCAGGTCATGGAATCAAATCTACATCATATTTAAAACGATCATTATATCAACTAGAAGAGAATAGGTTAGAACTAGATCAATTAGCAGATGTTAGAGGAAAGTATTTGCAATGGAAAGATTACTATAGTAAATACGTTGCACAATTACCTACACATTATGAATTCTTGAGAGACGAAATATATGGGACTCCTTAATAGAAAACCTTGGATAAGGTTTTACTCACTAGAACCTGGTGTTACTGATCTCTATCCTATTAAACCTGCTAGTAATCAAAAAAGATCGTGGGTTCAAGAAGAAAGAAAGAGATCAAAATGCCCAGTATCAGGGTTAATATCAACTGCTAATTGTCCTGGCATTAAGAATTTAATGTCATCAGGTTTTATTGTACCTGCACCTGCTGATTTTAAGATAAGAACAAATGGTGATGGTATATCAGTAGATTGGGAAGCACCTTGGTTATTTAAAATGGGTGGTAATAAAAGAGCTTATATTGGTAAGCATGATGAAACACAAGTTGAACCAATATTAGATGACCCTAGTAAATCATTAAAGACAGTAGTTAAGATAGAAACTCCTTGGAGAGTTAAAGCTAGTAATGATATTGTACTATTACAATTACCAGTAAACTATAATAATGAAAAAAGATTTACGGCAGCAACGGGTCTTTTAGACCCAAAATACGGGCATGTTATACACGCACAATTATTCTGGCATGTATTAGAAGGTGAAACTCATGTCAAAGCAGGAACTCCATTGATACAATATATTCCAATGCATAGAAAATACTTGCAAAATAGTAATTTTGATACTATAATAGACTCTGCAGGTGATGTAGAATGGCAGATGGAAGAGTCTTTCGAGTATGCTAATCAGTCACAATTTATTGCAGAAGATACTGTTCAGAACAGACTAAATAGAGTGATGACAGTATTCAACAAGTATCGTAACAAAGGTTTTAAACTATGAGTGAAATTCAATTTTCTGGGTTACCAGGTGATAACGTGCAAAACCCTGCACCTGCTGTAGACCCTAATACAGGAAAACCATTTGCAGATCATACACCAGAAGATACAGCAAATCATGTTGCTGAATTTAAAATGGAAGGTATTGATGATTTAATCAATAACTTTAATGGTCAATATAATCAAGCACATGAAAAATGCACTAAACTAGAAGAGGAATTTAAAGATACTAAATTAAATCCTTATGGTGTAACACAAATTGATTTTAGTAAGAGACAAGAACTAAAAGATCAAATGTTAAGATTAGAAGGTGCTATCAATGGATTGAAATTAGCACAAGAAACATTTGTATTAGATAAAGTAAAAGTAAAAGACCCTGATAAAGTATATCCTCAGTTATGATAATCGCTGAAGATTATTCTGGTCAAGGTTTACATTTATGGCATCCTTATGTTTTTAAGTATGAGTTTGACTTTAGTACAATACTACCAAAACTTAGACCAACATATGAAGCAGCATTAAATCATTGGGCAGCACAAGAAGATCAAACTAAAGTAGAAACAATACCTAAATCTACTACCTCAAGAGTTGGTAGGTATGAACATACTTTAGAACCTCATAATCAAGAATGTTTAAAACCATTTCATGATTGGTTGGGTCCTCGTCTTGGTTGGGTGTGGGATCAATTTGGTTATCTAGGATCAGAGAGTGAGATCAGTCAATCATGGTTCAATAGACATATAAAAGGAGGACAAACTAAGGAACATACACATAATTGTATTGAGTTAGTTGTAGCATCCTATTTGCAAAATGATGGAGAAGGTCAAGGCAATATAGAAATAAAAGATCCATTAGAATATCATAAGACAGGTTATCCATATGATGCAGAGAAAGAAGTGTGGAAAGAAATTAAATGCCCTACTAATACAGTTTTAATATTTCCTGGTTGGGTTAATCATAGAAGTCAAAAGAATGAAATAGGTGGTGAAAGGATGGTGATGACATATAATATTAATGCTAGACTATTCAAATGTGATGTTTATGAAAACAGATATGTTTTACCGAACTCTACTTATGCAACATGAGTTCCCTGACCTTATAAAGGTCAAGGAGCCAAGAGAGTGGGATGTTCAGTATATTAAATTAACTGATGATATAGGTTATTATATAACTGATGACCCATTTAAAGAAGGGTCATTCGATATGTACACAGATTTAGCAGCAACCTTTCCTATCATGACAGATACAAATAGAGGTGATTGCCGAGATCCAAATCCGTTTGCAACTATTCACCTACCACATTGGTGTTGTCTTGAAGTGTTTAGATTAATGAGAGGATATTTTAGAACATGGTTCGATGATAAGACAGTAGAACAATTACATCTAACAGAGTGGGGTAATTTATATTTTAAAAATGAATCATTCCCTTGGGATTATTTTAGATTACCTCATGTAGATGGTGCTAAGGGATTAGTATCTAATTTATGGTTCACATCTAACCCTGACTCAGGAACAAAGATATACAAGTATCATGGTGATATTATTAAAGGTGATGATAATAAATTATACTATGATTTCATGGCTAATCCAGATCACAAATTGTTTAATGAAGTAAGAGAGTTATGTACTAACATGAAACGATTAGACGGATGGAAAAATTTATCAGAAGATGAAGAGAGACACTATGGTTTTGAATGTGTAGGAATAGCACCTTGCAAGAAAGGAACAATGACAATATATGATACAGAAATATCACATACACCTTACATAGAAGACTCATGTGATTTTAGATGGTCACACGCATATTGCATACAATGAAACCATTTACAATTCATAGAGGAGAAAGTAATCTCAATGATTATATTTTTGAATCAACAGTAGCAGATAAAAATGTATGTAATTATCTTATAGATCAATATCATATGATGGAACATCATCAAGGAACAGTAAGTAGGGATGGTGAAGAACATTTTGTTGATCCTAATATGAAGATAGCGGATCAGACTTATATTGAACCTGATAATCCTTGTAGTAAAACAATATATGAATGTATAGACAAGACAATAAACTCAATAGAGTATGGATATACAATACCATATGATATAGAATCTAGAGATTATTCTATTAGAAGGTATCCAAAAGGTGAAGGACACTTTGGAACTCATGTTGACACAACATCCAAAATGACGTATAATAGGCTTCTTGCCTTTATATTATATCTTAATGATGTTGAAGAGGGTGGTGAAACAGAATTTATTACTCTTAATAGATTAATAAAACCTGAGACAGGTAAAGTATTATGCTTTCCTTGTAATTTTATGTTCCCCCATAAAGGCAATACCCCTTTATCAAATGACAAGTACATCGTAACAGCATTTGTTTATCCAAAATGGTAAATAACGACTACAACTTATATGAAATAGACCCTATCCATTGTGATATAGATCATGATAAATTGATTCAATATGTAGATATGTCAAAGTCTAAATTTGAACATCTATTCAATGATAAAACACATGATACTGGTTTCTATTATCTCTATAATTTTTTTAGTATAGCTTCATGTAATAAGGATACATATAATTTATATCTTGCTATTGTAAAATGTATAAAGGATTATTTTGAAGTTCATAATATACCAAAAGATAATGTATGGATGCAAATGTGGATGAACATACATGATAAAGATCAAGTTCTTAAATCACATTCACATGACTTTCCTTATCATGGTTATTTCTCATTAACACCTCAAAATACTGATACTGTATTTCAAGATAAAAAGAATGGAAAAGAACTGTATAGAATAAAGAATGCACCATACAATGTTTATATTGGACCTGGTGAAAGACATCACTATGTTGATGTATTAGAAGATTATACAGATAAAAGAATTACATTTGGATTTGATATTCAAACTAATAATTTAGTTACTGGTAACTTTAGTTTCATACCCATAGCATTATGATTAACTTAGATTTATATTTTCCTACACCAGTATGGTGGACTGATACTAATCTTGATAATGAATATTTAAAAGATATAGTATATAATAAAAAAATTGATTTTCCAGAAGGAAGAGAAATTAGCAACTATGGTGGATGGCAGTCAAATGTATTTCCATCATCTCATGTACCACCATTATGTGATGTAGCAATTCAAATAGCAGATCAAGTTAAAGAAGACATGGGATTAAATCCATATACTGCCTTTGATGTAGATAATCTATGGTGTAATATTAATAATCAAGGTAACTCAAATCAAATACATATACATCATGGTTCATTCTTATCTGGTGTATATTATGTTCAAGCTAATGAGAATAGTGGTGATCTTATATTCTACAAAGATTTTAATAAACAATATATGAAAACTACTGATACAGAAATAGTAAAACATACACCATTAACAGGGGATGTAGTAAGATATAAACCTAAAACTGGTAGGATGTTTGTATTTCCTGGTTGGTTACCACACTCAGTAGATAAGTGTATAGATAATACAGATAGAGTATCTATTGCCTTTAACATATCAATTAAAAAATGATTCAAACTATTGAAAATATTATTCCAAAGTCACAACAAGATTTTCTTTTAAATAAGGTAACTGACTTAAGTTTTGACTGGCATTTTATGCCTGATGTCACTTATGTAGAGGAAGGAGAAGGAATAAACACACCAGGTTTTGCTAACCTATTAGTCAATGGACAGAAGAGATCAGGTCAAGAAGATTTATTCATGTCACCACTTATTGAGTACTTACATAGAACAAATCAAAAGTTAGGTGCATTACATAGAATGAGATTAGGAATGACCTTGAATAATAGTAACGAAGAACATAACAATAAACATATTGATTTTAACTTTCCACATCAAGTGGCATTATATTATATGAATGATAGTGATGGTGATACACTTGTTTGGAATGATGATATTATCACCAGAGTATCACCTAAGAAAGGAACATTTTTTGTATTTGATGGAGCATTTCCTCATGCTAGTTCTTGCCCTAAAGAACATTCAACAAGAATTGTTTTAACATATAATTTTACGACAAGATGAGACTACCTTTAACAGTAGTAGATAACTTTTTTGAGACACCAACACTTGTAAGAAACTTTGCATTACAACAAGAGTTTTTTAAAGGTGATAGAGGAAACTGGCCAGGTATTCGCACTAATTTTATAGAAGATTTAGACAGAGATTTATTTAATGCAATACATGATAAACTACTAAATTATATACCTAGAAATTATAAAGGATTTCAACATTTAGAAGCAACATTTCAATTAATAGATGAGACATATGGAGAGGGATGGGTACATAATGACGACCCCAAATGGAATGTAGCAGGTATAATATATCTCAATAATATAAAACCAAAACAACAATGTGGAACTACATTTTTTGATGATAGAGATACATCACAAGATATAGTCTATAGTGATGAGTTTCAAGCTGATGTAAATTCTGATCCAGATCAAAGAAATAAACATCCAGAATTAAGACAACAGATAAGAGATAGATGGGTTCATAGTATGATTGCAGAGAATAGATGGAATCGTTGTGTTATATCTGACTCAACTAGATGGCATAGTGCAGGTAAATTTTTTGGACATGATAAAGATACAGCAAGGCTTACTATAGTATTTTTTGGGAGAGTGATATGAATGATATTATAGTTGTAGATGATTTCATATCAAAAGATTATGCAAATCATATAGAAGACATAGTTAATGAAAAAGATTTTCCATTACATTTTAGACAGGGCATAGTAACTAACGAAGATGAACATGAAGGCAATGTAGATGGATTCATTCATATGTTATATGAAGTTCAAAAACCTGTATCACCTAGGTTTCCATTAATATATCCTATGGTATTAAGTATTACTGAAGCAACTGGTATTCAATGGAGAGTACTAGAGAGATTAAGATTTAATTTCATGCTAGGTAATAAGCAGTCTAAACTATTACATCATGCACCTCATACTGATAACTACACACCACATTGGTCAGCAATATATTATGTAAATGATTGTGATGGTGATACATTCTTTTTCGATCAAAAGCTTACTGAATTCACAGAGGAAGAGTCATATAGAATAACATATGAAAACGACTGGACAATTAAAAAACGTGTATCACCTAAGAAAGGACGACTAGTTATGTTTGATGGTGTAAGATTTCATGCTAGTTCATTTACTAAAACTAAACCATTTAGATGTGTAATTAATATGAATTTTTCATGATAAACGTAGTTAAACAAGCTATTAGTAAAGATACTTGTGAAGTATTATCTCAGAGTATGGAACTTATGAGAGTGATGATGGGCAACCCACCTGACCCTACCATTAATAATGCTTTTGGATATTATTCGCCAGTATTCTTAGAGAGTTTAATGTTGTATATGCAACCAAAGATAGAGAAAAAAGTTGGTAAGAAATTATATCCAACATACTCTTATGGTAGGATATATGGACATGGATCAGTTTTAGAAAGACATACAGATAGACCAAGTGGTGAATACGGTGTCACCTGTTGTTTAGAAAAAGAATGTAAGTATCCTATATTTTTTGAACGTGATGGACATAATATACAAATAGAATTAGGTGTAGGAGATATATGCATATACAAAGGCATAGACTATCCCCATTGGAGAGAACCATATCAAGGTACTAGACACATTCAAGTATTTCTCATGTATGTTGATAGTAAAGGATTGTATCAGGATTGGAAGTGGGACAAGAGACCGAGCTTATGCCAACCACCAAACTGACCCCAAGAGCTTCACAAATAGAAAATATGTGATAGAATATATAAGACCACATACATTATCATGCCAAGATTTATTTTAACAGCCACAGATGCTGACGGGACGACCACGACCAAAACTTTCGATTCAGAATTTTTGGGAGAGATCGTAGAAAAGACTGATGACTTCTTACGAGGAGTAGGATTTGTCTATGAAGATCTTAGTGTTAAGTATAGTGACGACAATACTATTCCTAACATAAGGACAGGAAAACCTGAGTCAATCTACAGGGATAACATTCATGACAATTCCAATATTGGTATCGAATAACACATCATATTCGATGCAGTTCTCATATTATGAGACTATATAAAATGTAGTTCAAAGTTGTTTTTTTATTAAGACATGGGCAAAACTTTTAGACGAGGCGGTAGTGAGTACGGTAACAACAGTTATGGTAAATCATTACGAGACAAACGTTCAAGAGGAAGCAAACGTTACTTTAAGGAGGATTCAAATGGAGGACAAAAAGTCCAAAGAAAATATGAATACACCGAAGAAGACGGACGTAATAGAGGATGAACTTGACGATGATGGACTGGACTATGAAGATGGTTACTATTCATCAATGGATATAGAATACACAAACGAATACTAAAATGATCGGCAAAGAAACCCCCGAAATTAAGTATGATCGAGCATTAACTCTATTTGAAGAGTCAGTATTACAACCTGACTCTAAACTTAGAGGTTGTGCATATAATCAAGGATGTTTTGATGAACTCATGGAGATCAGAGAACACGTTTTAGATTATCTTAAAACTTTGAGAGAGGTCACTCGTCACACTAATGCTGACGAGAGTGACGATATTGAAACTGCCAAGTTACAAACAATGAAATCAAAGTGATCGGACTTAACTCAGCAATTTTAACAACAGATCAAAAACTCATCGTCAAAGATTCTTTGATGATGTATGTCTGTTCTCTACAGAAACAATACTTTAGAGACGGAAATTTATCGTCAGTAGAATATCTCAAACGAATGAAAGAGATAGAGATTGTTGCTGACCAATTACATTTAAAGGAACTTTACAAACATGGATGAACCCACAGACTTATATCAAGATATGGAAAAACTCAATATGTTATATGAAGAGTTGATGTGGGATAATGATGATGTTTTAGACTTTACACCTGATTATAAACATGATAGAATTATAATCACTAATATCTCTCAAAGGAGTAGGAGAATTAAACATGGTAAAGATTTAGATGCATTATGAAATACCATTTGTACGACACTAACGAAAGACATCAAGGAACTTTTGAGTCTGTTTATGATCTTAGAAAATTCTTATGCGACAGAAAGTATGATGAGAATTGTGATAAGGACATAGGTTGTACATTTGATTATATTAAATCTATAAAATGGTTTTTTGAAATAGAAGAATGATTGAACACTTTAATCCAAAGTGGTATTTCAAGGACACACTCACAGATATAGATCAACAGCAGATAGATGACTGGTTTGCTGAATTATATACTGATGCAGAAGGATTTGGAATACCAAAAGACTGGCAGAAATTATGTAGAGTAACATCTACAGATAGAAAGACTGATGGTAATCCCATATGGGAAGACTATTTAAAATTACTTAAACCTTATCACGATAAGTTTCTAAGTGAGATAGAGACATACTGGGATGCAGAATTAATATGTGATAACGTATGGGTCAACAGATATACAGAAGGAGATTTCCAAGAGGTTCATAACCATTGCCATCCCGACTATAATATTGCTATGGTATATTTTCATAAGTGTCATGGTTCACAGTTTCATTTTTTTGATTCATCATGGACAGAGTATAGATCAAGCGGACTAGATCAGATAATGGATGTGGTAGGAGAAGAGATAGTACAACTAGAGATAGATCAGGGAGATATAATTATGTTCCCAACTAACTATCCTCATTTCGTATCGCCTAATATGAAAGAGGAACTAAGGATAACGTTTGCAGGTAACTTTAAACTACAAAGAAAAGCTATGACACTTGGAGAAGTGACCATATAAGTGACATACTGGTAATAGTGTGGTATACTAGTATCATAGTTAAAGAGATCAATGAAACTCAGACCTCAAATCGAACTCAACAAAACATACACTTATGAGTGTGATGCTACATTTGGCACACTATCACAAGAGAAAGTTAATAAGTTATTTACTGATGGCAGAAGAGCATCTGGATTTCTTGAGATTCAATTAGAAGAGTGGTTTCCTAATCTTACATTTGTAGATGGTAAAGGTTATGACCACGTTGATACAGATGGACTCAAGTATGATGCAAAATGTTTTACCAGAGGTGGTTCAAAGTTTTGTTCATCAAAGTATTTGGGTGTAGGTAGATCATTAAATGTTGAAGAGCATGAAGCACACGCAGAAAATATTATCTACATTTTTACAGATGTGGTAGAATTTCCAAAGGTTCAAGTTAGATTTGTAAAAGGTTCTGATTTAATCCAGACTTATAAAAAAGGTTCCATTCCATTCTCACATAGAAATGCTTTATTTGGATGATTGTATTACAGGGATGCAGAAACTAGATGAGAAATCAGTTGATGCAGTTGTAACATCCCCACCATACAACTTAAATATTAAATACAGTAAATATAACGATAAGAAACCAGTAGATCAATATCTATCATGGTTAGGAGACGTATTTACTGAATGTAAACGTGTACTTAAAGATGATGGTCATCTATTTGTTAACATGGGATATTCTAATGTTAATCCTACAATAGGTATAGATGTATGTTGTAAGTTAAGAGAGAATTATATACTACAGAATAATATTGCATGGATTAAAAGTGTTCATACTGATAAGACACATGGACATTTTAAACCTATCAATAGTAAGAGATTCTTATGCCCAACATGGGAACATCTATTTCATTTTACAAAAGATGGTAAGATAGAGATCGATAGATTATCAGTTGGAGTGAAGTATGAATACTATGAAGCAAACATTCGTGGTAATAATACTAAGGACAATAAACCTAACTTAAGAGACAAAGGTAACTCATGGTTTATACCATACGAAACCAGACAAAGTAAACTAGAGAAAGGTAACCACCCCGCTATTTTTCCAGTTAAACTTGTAGAGGATTGTATTAAACTTACTGGTAAAAGTAGTGGTATTGTTTTAGACCCATTCATGGGAACTGGAACTACAGGAGTAGCAGCAGTTAACTTAGGATGGGATTATATTGGATATGATATAGATGAAGACTATGTTAAGTATTCTAAACAAAGATTAGAAGGGGGATTGAAATCATTATTAAAATGATATATAATAATGAACAACGTAATTCATGTGGAGACACACCAGTCAAGCAGGATTACAAAACGTATAACAACGGAGAAAAGACATGACACAACAATTAGTTGTGGGAGTATGGTATGAATTACCAGGAATTCCTAATGTAGTTATTTGTTTGATGAAAACAGATAATTTTTTAATGTACCCAGAGTGGATAACACAAAGAGATACAGAACTTAGATCAAAGAAGAAATCTACAATAGATCATTTAAGAGTATTATTTCCTACTCATCATGTAGTAGCAGCAGGAGAGTTGACAGAAGATGATGTATGGGAAGATGGAACAGAATACGAAGCAGGAACAGAGTGGAGACTCGATGCTAATACTAGATCATATCTATGGGAGACTGGTCAAACAAATCAGTTACCAGAAAATGTATTAGTTGTCAAGTATTGTGAACCAACACTAGTAAAGTTAAGAAGAACTTACTGGACATTTGATAATCCCTCAGCAGCAGAAGTAGCAGCAGAAGTTGTAACAGGATGTCAAAAGTCACTAGGTATGAACTTGAAAACTAAGAAGTTTCAAGAAGGACAATACGTTACAGCATTATCATACCTATGTAAATATGATGACCCTGATACTTATGGAGACAAAGGACTATGGTCAGAGACTGACGATAAGACTATAACTCAAAGTGAGTATCGTAGGACTAAGATGCAGAATGCTATTATGCAATATAAAGATAATATTATTGCAGTTGATGATCTCTTAAATGAGACAAAATACAATAAGCATTTCGATCAATGTTTTATGGTTGCACTATTCTTACATCATGTTAAATTTGGTTATTGGGAAAAGAGTGTAGTAAACTTATTAAAGTTAATTACAGAAGAATTAAAAGATGAGTTCGATGACCCAATACAAATACCAATGGCAACTAAAGGTAAATTAAATGCTACTGGATGGATACAAAGAGAAAATACCAACTATGGTAACGGTAGAAAATGGATACCAGATAGAGGTAAGATGGATGGATTTGGTCAAGGCGTACCATTCTTTAGTTATTGGTTAGCAATACAAAAAGAGAAAGGTATGAAGCACAAACAAAATTGTGGTGCAAAGCAAGGTTATCCTCAATGGTTTAAGGAGTTCTTAAAGATGCCTAATAGATCACATGAGTTAAATGATCTCAAAAGCAAAATCCTAACAGATTTTGACTAGACAAAAATACTATTCTATACTATACTAAGTTATGAGAAAATTCTTTAGTCCTAAAGGACAAATCAGACTCATTAAAAAAGCACTCAAATCTGATACTCACTATACTAGTGAAGAGTTGATTAAATTAAAAACATCACTCAGAAAACTAGAGAAGGAAGTAGAGGAAGAGAGACAATTCCAAAATGGAGGATTTGGTTATGACATTTAATGTCTATGAAATTATTGAAGACAAGAAAACTAAAGTCCAAGAGGAAGAGGAAGAGTGGGTATCCGAGATCATAGGGTCAGAGGATGATGAACTTAAAAGATTATTACAGGAGTTTTAAATGAACAGGTATGAAGTCCTATTACAACGTGAAAATGGCATAAACAAAACTGTTTATGTTGATGACTGTTACTATGAAGACGAAGCAAGATTACTTGCAGAGTCACAATATGGACTACCAGTATTGAAAGTATTATTTCAAGGTCAATCTAACAATGGACAATACCAACATGAATTAGAACCACCTTATCCTAACTATAATCAAAACATATTCAGAAGAGGATTGTTTGACTTTCAAGTTATAGGAACACTAGGAGGTTTATTATTATTGTTTGTTTTTATACAGTATTGGTACTTATTTGTTGGTGCTATAATATTTGGAATAGTATTCAGTATCGTTAGAGACGAAACTTAAAATAGGCATAAATTCTTGTTACTTTTAACGTATATTATACTATCTAATTTCTAAATAATAGTGTAGAATCTAGGAGCAACAAGATGCACTAAACCTCATATATTATGAGATTATCTAAATTTTACTAGGATTATTTGTATGTCAAAATTAAACTTCAATCAGATGGCACAATGGAAAAATGGTATCAATTACAGTTCACAAGAGAATAAAATAGACGAATACTTTGAGTGCCTAATCGAATGCGAAGATAATGATAGAGTATGCAAAACAGTATGCACACCTCTATTAGAATAGACTACATTACAAATCCTATAAAGACGGTTGCAAGACCGTCTTTTTTATTGTATAATGTTAATGATATTATATTTAATATGAATAACATAGGTTTAGAAGTTGTATTCTGGACAGTATTAACAATTTATCTCTTAAATAAGTTGGGAGTCTTTAAAAAATGAAGGACACTATATTATTTGGAGATTGTAAGGAAACTTTGAGTGCATTTCTACCTCAAAGTGCTAGAACTTGCGTGACATCCCCACCTTATTATGGACTTAGGGATTATGGCACAGCAACATGGATAGGGGGAGACCCTAATTGTAACCATAGGAGAGATAGTAAAGTCAAACCTGAGAATTGTAATACAGGACATAAGAATCACGATGAAATGTATGGAGTAGGGGATGCAATATATAAAACTGTTTGCCCGAAGTGTGGTGCAATAAGACAAGATAGTCAAATAGGACTAGAAGAAACACCAGAAGAATATATTGAAAGTCTTGTAGATGTATTTCGTAGTGTCAGGGATGTTTTAACTGACGATGGTACTTTATGGGTTAATTTAGGAGATAGTTATTATAACTATAGACCTGGTAAAGGTCAGTCATATCCTAAACAGTCAGTAAGTAAGACTAAGCAAGACCTACCTGATAAATGTAATAAACGTGGTAACAAATTAGATGGATTAAAAGAGAAAGATTTAATTGGAATACCTTGGATGTTTGCGTTTGCTATGCGTAAAGATGGATGGTATTTAAGACAAGATATTATCTGGCATAAACCTAATCCAATGCCAGAAAGTGTAAAAGATAGATGTACTAAATCACATGAGTATATCTTTTTATTCAGTAAAAACAGAAAGTATTTTTATGACAATGAATCAATCAAAGAACCAGTCAAACAAGACTGGGGAACAAGAGACCGCACAAAAGGTAAGTATCATAATATTGGTAGTGGCTTACAACCTCATAGTGGTCTTACCAAGTCTTATGACAGGAAGAATAAACGATCTGTTTGGTCAGTAACAGTTAAACCATATAAGGAAGCACATTTTGCTACTTATCCACCTGACTTAATTGAACCTTGCATTAAAGCAGGGAGTGAAGAAGGAGATACAATACTTGACCCATTCATGGGTGCAGGAACTACAGCGGCAGTTGCAAAGTCACTTAATCGTTATTATATTGGGTGTGAACTCAATGAAGATTATGGTAACTTAATTCAGAAAAGAATTGATGATTATCAACCAATTAAACAAGTGTCACAAAATGGGTTGACTGATCTTATGAGTGGAGTATAATTCGAGAGTCACTCACACAGACACACTTGACTACACTCGCACCAAAACCAACTCGTAAGAGAAGGACACGCAAAGCACCGATAAATAGGACAGCAGTCACTAAACAAATGGAAGTGGTCATCACACCAGACCATATAACACTAAACAAACAAATCAAAAGACTAGATACATTTACGCTAGTCATACTTCCATTTTTATATCTTGAAGCATTTGTGAAACTGATACTACGAGTCAAGTGACACTCACACAACTGTACACCCCTCTTAACAGAGGGGTTTTTTTATGCTATACTATGTTTATTGATTAAAGTATTATGTTCTTATTGAAAAAGCATCAAGATTATGCATACATGAAGATGCTAGACAATAAAAAAGGACAAGTGATTGTGCCTACTGGTGGTGGTAAAACATATATTATGATTGCTGATGCTATTAGAAACAACTATCAACAGTATCAGAAATCTGATAATATTAATGTTGTAGTAGCACCTCGTATATTACTAGCACAACAGTTATGCAATGATTTTACAGATCATATTGAAGCATTTGATGATATTATTCATGTTCACTCAGGAGATACAGAATATTACAGCACAACTTCAGCAGAAGACTTAAAGTTATGGTATTTAACTTCAAATAATATATCAAATAGAATTATATTTACAACTTATCACTCATTACATCGTATTGTTGAGAGTGGCATTCCTATCAATACAGTATATTTTGATGAAGCACACAACTCATGTGGTAAGAAGTTTTTTGAAGCAGTAAAATCAATATCTAATATATCAAATAGATGTTATTTCTTTACAGCAACACCTAAGCAAGGAAGAGGTCAGACTATTGAGCGTGGTATGAATAACGATAAAGTTTATGGTAACGTTATTGCTAATGTTGATGCCAAGGAATTGATAGATGCAGGTATTATATTACCACCTAAAGTAATACCATTTGATACTAACAGGAAAAGAAACAAAGTTAATGCTCATGAAGTTGATGCTAAGAACTTAAAAGATATTCTAGAGGATACAGTAGAGGATGATTCAAAAGTACTTGTAGCAGCACCTAGCACAAGAATATTATGGAATATGCTCACAAAAACTGATATACTTGACTGGTTTAAAAAACAGAACTATGGAGTTATGCATATTACATCTAAGCATGGTGCATACGTTGATGGTAAGAAAGTCCGCAGGGATGTATTCTTTAATACTCTTAATGAGTGGGGTAAAAGTGCTAAGAAATTTGTTGTGTTTCATTATAGTATATTATCTGAAGGTATTAACGTAGCAGGATTAACTCATACAGTATTACTACGCAATTTGCCTGTTATTGAAATGGCACAAACAATAGGTAGAGTAATTAGAGTGCATCCTGATGATAGAAAGTCAGTTGATGATGGTATTATACCAGTAGCACAATTCTCACTATATCGCAAGGGATATGGTAGAGTAACAGTTCCCTTAAGTGGTAAGTATGGAGAGAAGATTGCTAAAAGACTTGAGTCAGTAGTTAATCAAATCTTTATAGAAGGAATACCACCAATAGCGTGGACATCATAGGACAGTTCAACAAAGTGGCACACAGTACTACCATTATGGTATCAAATACAGTATTATAATAATATGAACAACAGCAAGAGGAACATGATTCATTCAATGCACTTCGGAAGAGTTTTTTGGTTAAACCTCGATAATGAACTGATGTCAGCACCTTGGTTAAAGGATGGCACAGTTTTAGATGGAACATTTGGAACTGAAGATCAATCTGATTATGTTAGTGAGTGGACTGACCTCGAAGGTCTTAACATGGATGCACTTTTAAACATTCATAGAGACTTGATTATTGCATCACTAGGAGATCAAAAATGAATCAAGACATTCAAATCAATGTCACATTTGATGAAAAGTATCAATTTGACAAACTTTATGACATTTTGAGAGATATGGATTTTCCACTCACAAATAAACAACATAATGTATTTGAAAAAATCTTAACAGGAAACAACTAATGAAAACAGCAGTATTTCAAGTAAGGATTGAAGCAACACCCGATGCAGAAATCAATCCATTTCATTTAGCAGAAGAGATACAGGCATATCTCAATGCTCATGTATGTGCAGTCAATGAGACTACTGATACATACGAGGATGTTAGAGTAACAGGTTACAAATTTGATTACGATAACTTCACACCTACCCAATTTGATTACGATCAGGAATTTTAATTATGCAAAACGTCCCATTTTACGATTTTCCATCAAGTCCAATTTTAATTATTGGATTCTTTGGAATACTAACAGCACTATTAGTATTATTTGTTGCTAATAGATCATACTTCTCTAGTCCATTCAATGAGGATAACAAGTAATGGAAAAGCATCTTAATTTATGGCAAGTAATACCAGAAGATGAGCATAACCATATTTCTAACAAGATATGGGAAGCACTTGATAGAGCAGGAATTGTATGCTCTCAAGATGCTGAACTATCAATAAAGATATATGATGAAGAGTTAAAGATCACAAAACGTGACCCATTTGGAATTGAGTCAGTTACTGATGATGATTATGACTCAGAAGGCGAATTAATCTATGAAGCATAGGACAGTACATTATGTGTCACACTCTACCACGCATAGGTTATAAAATGCCTTATACTAAAGACATCAAGGTTAATGCTAACATTCACAAGTGCTTAGGGATACCTTTAACCTTGATTCCATTTCTTAATAAAGATCATGAGAACTTTAAAACTTGATGAAAAGCAGAATGAAACACTTAAAGCAATGATTAAGTATTTCTATGAAATTAAAATCAATCCAAAATATCAAGAAGGATTTTCAGCATTGTATGACAACTTTCAAGATCAGGGAGAGTAATTATGCCACTAATTAAACTATCAATCGAAGAGCATCAATCACTCACTAGATTTTTAAGTCATCCTAAAGCAATGAAATATAGGAGTGACTTATATGACACAGAAACTTTTGACTCAATGGAAGATAAAGTTTATGATGCAGTAAACAATTTAACAGTAGAGGATTTTTAAATGCCTAACGTATTAACAACAAGAGAAAAGACCATTATCAAACTTATGGAAATGGTTATTGATACACTTAAGTATTGTGATGACCTATCTGACCCCGCATTTTCAATGTATGACGTTATGAAGGATGCAGTAGAGAAGGAAGTCCGCTATCCTATGGAGTTTTAAAATGAACTTAAATGACAAGTTAAAGCAAGAGAGAACTGGACTAACCGCACAACAGTATAGTGACTTGCAAGAGTTATTTGTTGATCGTTATGTTGACAATATGACTACTAAAGACTTAGTAGAATATGTTTATAACGATATGATGCAGTATGTTGAGAATCAACCAGAAAAGGAATTTTTGGATGACTGTAAGGACTACTGGGATGATGGATTCCAGGAAATTATTGAAGAAATTAAGGAGATTTCAAATGAAAACAATTAAATTAAATGATGACCAATTCGAGACTCTATACAATTTCGTAAATGAACGTGTAGAGGATGTAGTAGAAAGATCAATCCAATATCAAGATACTGAAATTCTTGAAGACTGGGAAGATTTATTAGATGTTCACACTATTTTGGAAATAGCAAAATGAGTCAACACAAAGTCAATTTATCAGATAAAGAAATTACTAGAGTATGTGATCTCTTAGATGAGCAACACGACCTAGACAAGAAATTATCTAATAAGTTAAACAACATATTGATTAAGCATTTAGCACTAATTGATAATAATAGAGCAAAACAACCAATCGGAGAGTGGTAATGTACCAGTTAAACAAAGTGGCACAATGGGTATTGTGTTTCGCAGTAGTCTCGACTATACTTAATTCATAAGTTACAAATCAAACATGACTGTTAAATCTCTCAACTTTCAAGCAGGTAGTTCAGCAAAGGCAGAATACAGAAAACTTGACACTTATCAGAAATTAGTAGTAAATGCTATTACAACTTATGGTAGTGGTAGTTGGAAAAATAACGTATCAGTCCATCATAAGCACGACCAGAGTCAATTTTCAAATATACTAATTGGTTCAGAAGTAGTTGCTAAAGTAGTTTACGAAACAGCACACGATGATATTTCTATAGAGGATTATAGAGATATTCATTTACATAAGTGTCTTTTAGCAAGTGTATCATATATTGCATTTGGTCAGGATACAGATAATTACAGAGATTCACATCAAGTTGTAAGATATAGAAATATGCTCAAAAGGATGGGATTCACAATAATAAATGTAGCAAACAAGTGCATCCAGTATTAAGTCAAGTGATCTTGTGCCACTTTTATTAGTGGCACATAGTACCACTATTACCAGTAAAAATGGACTATACTTATTACATAAGCAACTAAAGGACTTATGACTAACTCTCAAAGATACAAAGCATTCCTTAGATGGGATGCAATGATTCAAAGACAACAGGCAAGAAAAGCAGGAAAAACACTTTCTCAACTTCATGCAGATAAGTGGTTCGATTCAAATTTCAAATTCATAGGAGACAACTAAAATGCACAACTTTAAAGAATTTCTTGATTATTGCGAATCATTCTATAACCCTAGTCATCCTGACGTTTTATATCCTATCGATGGATTAACTAGGGAAGAGTTAGCACTTGCAACTTTAAACTATTTGGACTTATGTGCGACTAGTGAGAACATTACATGGGGAGACGGAGATTCACTAGATCGTGAGAGAGTCAGAGATTTTGTAATACAGAGGAGAGCAACAGAGCAAACAGCATCAAAATTAGGATTTTAAATTATGTTTCTAGTTACCAATATCGAAGTTTACGAAAATCTTGACGAGGACATTCAGTTTAAAATTGATAATGGTCTCGGTCTATGGTCATCTAAAGACCATCAAATTGGGGAAGATGTAAGAAAATATATGTTACCTTATACTCTCAGAAAAGTAGAGTATGAAAAAAATAAACCACACAAATTAACTTCTTTCAAGTAGTACTGTGACAGTTTAATTACTGTCACACAGTATCACTATTATCCCTTAAAATCGATTATACTTATTACATAAGCAACAAAGGAATTATGACTAATCCAACTATCGAAGCACTAGTCCCAAACTGGACAGCAGATTATTGCGAAGCATTAACTCAAAATTACTTCAATTATCACGTTAGTTCATTAAAGACTAACTCAGAGCGTTTTTCAAAACCTAACGGTAGTGTATTAGGTCATCGTCCAGATTTATCAGAATATGCGAAGTCACAACTAGCAGAAATTGAAAACGGAACAGCGAAGTTAATGAAGTTTAGAGCAATCGAAGGTAAGAAGTATTACAAAGTAGTTCAGCAAGAATGGGATGAAGATAGACAAGAATACAGAGACAGATCAGTAAATAGTTTTGTTGACAAGAAAACAGGCGAAGTATATAAAGCATCAAGTTGGAAGGCACCCGCAAAGGGAGTGAGATTTGATATGAGAATCATCAATCAAAGAAATTTGATGCATAACCCAAATTATGTTGACTGGGCAAGTGGTCATCTTTACATACGATAGGAGGTTAAAACGTGGTTAAAATTGAAACCAAACATCACATAGTAGAATTTCACACTAAGAAGGATTCCAGGAAATTCTTAAAGAAAATCTACAAAAAAGGAATAACTCTCGATTATTATCTTTGGGAGTTTGACCTTACCACAGAATTATACGAAATAGGGGAGTAGTGTGCCAGTACTTTTAGTGGCACAAAACTCTTTACAAGTATAGCAAAATGAACTATACTTATAATATAAGCAACAGAGAACTAAATGAACTCAACAGCAACTTACACAGAACCAGTTAACAGAATCAAGCAGAAAGTTCTATTTGATTTTAACCTAGATGCACTTTCATGCATATGTCATGACTGGGAAGATTTTACTATTGAAATCGCAGAGTGGGGAATCTACAAGTTAGCAGGAGTTGATTTTGATACATTAACTAAATCTGACATTGCTAGACTAGACCAGTTCATACACAATCAAAACGGAGGAGTATAAAAATGAGTTGCATTCAAAACGAAACTATCCTAGAAAATCTTTATGATGAAGTATGGGAAGAGTATAGAAAAGAGAACAATTTGACACTAGATCAAATGTATCACTTAGAGCAAGATGAAAATTCTGGTATTATGTCAATGCTAGGAGATCAAGCAACCGCACGTTTTGAGGACTTAATTCAATGAATAAAGACCTCTATGCAGAAATCGTAAAAGTTTACGAATCTACTGACGAAATCGAATCGACTGTAGCATTTGAATTTGGACTTAAAAACGATCTTTACTATTCACTTTTTCATTCCTATCAGGAGGACTAACCGATGACCAGAGCAGAATATGAGTTATTATACTCAGCATTTAAAAGTTATAGACCATTTATGACGGATGCAGAGGAAGTGATGAGCGAGAAAATTCTTGATGACATTTTCTATCCATCATTTGATGCACTTAAAAATGTATCTGAACCAGAATTGCCAGTAGTATGAAAAACTACGATAAGAAAAACTCTAAAGAGAGAACATACAAGAGTTTTGAACAAATCGGTATAGGAGACACCGTACGATATTTTAAAGAATATGGTCAAATCATCCTACGTCTAGATGAAACTAGGCAAGTTTATCTCACTAACGATAAACACTATATGCTTCCAATTAACTGGAAGAAAACTAAAGTAATTTCACTTATTAATGAGGATTAACTAAAATGAATCAACAGGAATTTATGACCGAAGTCTTAAGCGATTATTGTGTAGTTGAAAAATTGCCCTTTATGTCAGCATCCGATATTTTGGTTATGTATCGCAGTATTCTTACAGAATCTCAAAGGGAGTGGTTACGCAATTATATTGAGATCTGGGATATAATAGAAGAGAATGAAAACCAATCTAATGGAAGTGTGGATGCTCGCCCGATTTTTTCCTCTATATAAAGTGTATAAACAGAATAATGTCAACACACTTTCAATTAATTCCTTGGACTGAATTATGCCACGCTATTGACATGATAAGGTATGAAGAGGAAAATAAAGCAACTATGACTTATGAACAGTTACAAAAGTTCCTGGAAACCCTAACACCAGAGCAATTAAAAAACGAGGTAGTCATATACGATAAGGATGTTGAGGACTATTGCAAAGCGGATGCAAATTTGATAATCAAAAATGACAAAATTTACATAGGCATTTAATCGTATGACTCTCGACTATTACAACTTTATGAAAGGAGAACTAATAGAAGTAAAAAACGATATAGGGAGAATAAATTTTATATGCGAAGAATACATAACAGTAACAACAAAGCATGAAAAGAACGATACATATAAGAAAGGATATAAAGAGACTAACGTAGTAGTAAGCAAGGCATATTGGAAAGAAATTAAATTCATTACAAGAGAACAACTATACAAAGTAACCAATAATGAACAACAGAGAGAACAATAAACCAATACTTATGAAAACGTCCGCAGATAAGATAAAATACACTTTCACGGTACTCAAGTATATCATAATAGACTTATGGGAGTCAATAAGAATAAACAAATATTATCGGAAATCATTACCAGATGAATCAATATCGAAACCAAAAGAGGATATTAATTAATATTAAAATAAATTAGGTAGTGTTGTTGTTATCGTTATTAATATGCGATCTTAATACGGTCTTAGCGTGTAAATACATAAACGTCAAGCATCTCTCATAAATCTTAACAAACTTGACAGGCACAGAGATTTATGCCATAATAAGGTATAACAGAAGTATGCCCAGTTGCCTATGATTTTACCAGGAAAGTTTAAAAGACTTGCCGAGGGTTATCCAAATTTAAAAAATACTGAACTTGTTGAATACTTCCAATTTCTTTTAGATACGGAACAGGTCACGGAGGAGACTCGGAGACATGTAGATTATTTTTTAATGGAAGGATTTTTGTACTATGTGCCAGTTGCATAAGTGTCCACTAAGGGGTGCACACAGGTAACCAAAGGCTTATAATAATAGTATACAAACAAAGGAACATTTAAAAATGAATCTTACACCAATCGCTGCTAATCAAACTGAAGTAGAGACAAAGAACGCTAGAGTATTTTTCAGTTATAGAACACCAGTTGCTGCTTATATCTTTGGAGAGGGATTTGTAAAAACTTCTACTTGGTATTCAACTACAACTAGCAGACATTTAAACAAGTGGATAGGCAGAGACATTGTAGACACAGTTAAAGAGGTTCCACAGGAGTTACTTGACAACCTAGTATAAGCATACTATAATACAGAGGGCAGTTAAATGCCCTTTTTTCATGCCGACAGTTAGCCGTTATTATGGTTATATTAAAATCGGCCACTACCCTAACCTACAAAGGTTCCCCAACGCAAGTTAAATATAAAAGCAAATAAAAAAAATCCCCAGTATAAAAAATTTCCCCAGAGGTAAAAATGAACCCACAAGATGATCGTGTATGGTGTATTGAACAGTTAATACGTAAAGAGGGGTTCCTCGATAATAGAATGTATGAGTGTGCACAACAATGTGCTATATCTGGTAGACCTGAGACTAAGGAAGAACTATATACATCATGGGAGTTATGGAAGAGTACACATCCAGACAATAATCCCTATAATCAGAGAAATAAACTATGAGCAAACGATTCACTACAAGGTTAGATGAAGACGATTACGGTGATCTTATCTTAACTATACCTTACGAAGTATGTGAAGAGCTTGGATGGGATACTGAATCTGAATTAGTATATGACGCATCAGAGAATAAGTTTACACTGAAAAAATTAGAAGACTAAATAGCCGTGAGGCATTTCTGAAGTTACTATGAGTTTTATTAAAGAACAAGTAAAAAGATTTTTCACTACAGGTAAGTGGGCATTGAAGTTAATCTTCCTTGTAGTACTTGTTGAGTTAGGTATAGTTGTCGGTGCTATTGCAACTCAAGAGTTAGATGAGAATGACAGCAATAACATCAAACACATCTTGTCGTTAGTTGCTACAAAGTCCTTTGCTTTATATGCAGCAGAGAAAGGTAATGGTAATGATCGGTATGTTAAACTTAAAGAATCTGAGGCTTAAGAGACTATTGCAGAGGTCTTTTCCGAATAAGAAGATAGTGATTACAGATAATAAGGATGGTTCTCAGACCATTTTGATTACTTAACTTCCCGCGATCCACATAATGCCGAGAATATTTGAATTATTTCCTACTCCTGTGTTTGAATCGGGGATTACTCCCTGTGAGGAGTGGGTGCGTTTCGCTTCCGAGACTCCATACGGGCGGTATCCACGTGACCCGAACTCGATTTCGATTGATAAGAACGTATTAGATAGTATTCCTGTACTAAAAGAAGAGATTACAAACGCTTGTAAGGTGTTTGCTTACGATTATTTGGGTGTGATGCAGCATAATGACATCTATATTAGTCGTTCGTGGTGTGTAAAACATAAAAAAGGGGACTGGGCGGGTCTACATGCTCATATAAACTCGATATGGAGTGGAATATATTACCTTAAGTGTGACGATCATAGTGGAAATTTAGTATTTGAGAAGAGTTGGGGACATAATACATGCTTTACTAGTACAATGCAACCTGATCATATGATTAATCATCTAAATCAGAACGCTTTTTCGTTTACTCCTGTAGATGGTAGTCTGTTAATCTTCCCTTCTCACCTTCAACATAAGGTATTAGAGAGTTCATCTGCAGATTTACGTTACTGTATTGCATTTGATGTTTACATAAAAGGAGAAATAGGTTATACTAATGGTAATGGTATTACCCTATGAGTATTAAAGAGTGTCCTAAGTGTGGTGCTTGTTGGATAGACAATCAATTATACTGGGCAGATGGTAAAATGGCATGTCCACATGACTTAGCAGGTCTTGTTTGCAATTTACCTGACAAAGCACTCGAAGAAATGCCAAAGGGTGACTGTATAAACCCCTGTAAAGGAACCACAAGTGGCATAACATGGAAACATAGAGAGCAACTGTTGGATTTCTTTGATATATAAATTAAACTCTCCCAAATGATCAACTTACGTGACAAAATTCTAGCGTCGCAAATCAGTTACTACCAAGGACTTATTTGTAAGCATCAGCAAAATGTTGAAATCTATCTTAACAACCCAGTTGGTATAGGTGAACATCCTGATGTGATGGCTGCAATAGACCAAGAGATAGGTGCTATTGCTCAGAATCATGAAAAGATTGATATCATCAATCACTATTTCTTAAATGCCTAAGTACGAACTAGAAGGAGCATATGACGAACACTGGCAAGAACAATGGAAGTTCAACCAGACTGTTGGTAGTGCTTTGGAACAGATCGCAAATAGACTAACAGAATTAGAGAAAAAGGTCTCAGAACTGCCTACAAGTGACAAAACTTTCTATAAACCGTATGGTTATGACGATTATTTGTCATTATACGACACTTTAGACGCTATTTTTAAGCGTTTAGACAATTTAGAGGGCAAAAAACGCACTTTTGGTAAACTTTAACACTATTTTTATGAAAAAACCTAAAAAAACCCGTCAAGGGAACAGTATTTGCACAAAATATGCTGCATCTTCGCGGAATGGTAAAAGAAAGAAATATCGTGGGCAAGGTAAATAATGGATGAAGTTGAAGAGTCTTGGAGCGAGTCTCGACTCAATAAACCAAAAAAATATCCGATGCCTTTATGGTTAACGGATGAAGAATTTGACAAAATGGTTGAATCACTATGGATCCGAAGGAAGTCGGATCAGTTGTGTGAAAAATTATGGACTAGAATGAGTGCAATAAAAGATGTAGTGCGTGACTAAATAATAATTAGTTAGATTATGAATCGTGACTTATCAGGCATTACCCGAAGGACTGTACATTAAAGACTCCCCTATAGCAGGGCAAGGCATATTTACTAGTAAATCCCTTGAAGTTGGTACAGAATTAGGTATGTCTCACATAGTTATCGCAGATGAGATCATCAGAACTCCTCTTGGAGGGTTTATTAACCATAATGATGTCCCAAATTGCGAGAAATTATGTCCAAGGGTGGAAAAAATGTATAATTTGACCAAAACCCATTATAAGTCAATAAAGAAATATTATGTAAAGGTAATAAAACCTATTGGTGAAGGTGAAGAATTATTCTTGAGTTACACTTTCTATAAGGTATAATGGCAATTAAAGAGATAAGAGGATCTAAAGAGAACCTTTCAAGAGGTTTTAAGGACGTTGGTATTGGATTTTTACTTAATACGTTCACTAAAGATGCTGCAGTTGTTAAAGATGCGAATGCCATTAAACAAGCTATCAAAAATTTAGTGCTTACACAGCAGGGGGAAAAGTTGTTTCAACCTGAGATAGGATCTGGTGTATATGAATTACTCTTTGAACCTATGGATCCGTTTACAGCAGATTCTATTAGGGATGAGATAATAAATACTCTTGGTCAGTACGAACCTAGAATTACCATATCAGAGGTAACTGTTCTAGCTAACGAAGAAACTAACCAATTTGATGTAACGGTTGAGTATAGAATTGTAGGTCAACCTATTGTGGAAACAGTCAATTTCATCTTGCAGAGACCTGAGTAATGCAACCAAATAATTTAACAGCATTAGATTTTGGCGATATTAAAGCGTCAATCAAATCATATCTAAGAACCAGACCTGAGTTTACCGATTATGACTTCGAGGGTGCTGCTTTATCGTATCTAATAGACACTTTAGCATATAATACGTATTATACATCATTCAATGCTAATATGGCGATGAATGAGGCATTCCTGCCATCCGCTACAGTAAGAGATAACGTTGTTAATATAGCAAAACTACTAAATTACGTTCCGACCTCTATAGTCGCTTCTAGGGCAACTATATCGATGACAGTTCAGTGTCTTAAGACAAGTGATGTTTATCCTAGTAATGTTACCTTAAAGAAAGGTGCAATATTACAGGGTGGATCGTTTATGTGGAATATTCTATCAGATACTACTGTTTCTGTTGATCCTACTACTGGTCTTGCAACATTTAGTAACATAGTTGTCAAACAAGGAACTATTCTTAACTTTGCATACACTGTTAATACCTTTGCTTCTCAAATTTACAAGATTCCTTCAGAAAACTGTGATATTTCTACTTTAACAGTAAATGTAAAAGCAACTGAGACATCCACAACATCTGATTTATACAATAGAGTAGATACTATTAGTAATCTCTCTGCTACATCTCGTGTATACTTCATTCATGAAGGTGAAGATATGCGTTATGAGTTAAAATTTGGAGATGATAGTATTGGTAGAGCATTAAGTGATGGTGAAGTTGTAACACTAGAGTATCTTGTTACTGATGGTGAACCTGCTAATGATGTTAATGTATTCAACTTCATTGGTAGATTAACTGATAGTTTAGGTAGAGCATATACTGGATCAAGTGTAACTATGACTTTAGATGAGAAGTCTGGTTATGGAGAAAATGCTGAAACTATAGAATCTATCAAATATAACGCTCCTAGGTACTATTCCTCTCAATATAGAGCAGTTACTGCACAAGATTACGCAATCATCACTAAAAAGGTGTATGATAACGCACATTCCGTAGTTGCGTATGGTGGAGATTCATTAAATCCTCCAATTTACGGTAAAGTTTACATCGCTATTAAGACAAAGACGGGATCTTTGCTTAATGATCAAACTAAAAAGAGTATTGCTGCAGATTTACGCGGTTATGCGATGGCATCTATTGATCCTGTGGTCATTGATCCAGAAAATGTATACATCTATCCAAAAGTTTTCGTTCAGTATGATACTGGATGCGGAAGTGATACATCAACTATAAAAACAAATGTAGCATCAGCAATAGAAGATTGGGCAACACAGACTGAAATTAATAACTTTAATTCTACCTTTAGATCATCACAGTTTGAAAAAGCGATTACACTAGCAGATAGATGTGTTAGTGACGTATCACTTCAAACTACAATACTAAGATACATCTTACCTACTACCAATCAAACTAATACTTACACAATCTCAACTGGATCTGCACTCTATAATAGTGCTCCTTCTAAAGACGGTAGTGACGGAACTAATCCAAAAGAACCTATTCTACTCTCTGGATCGTTTAGAACCGCAGATAGACCTGGTGTCGATCAACAGTTTGAAGATGATGGATATGGAAATCTAAGAACATACTACAATACAGGAACACGAAAAATCTATACAAATAATACTGCGGGTACTTGTAACTACGATACAGGGGAAATTGCTTTTGGTCCTGTTGCAATTATAGGTGCGGGTGCAAATTTTGCAACTGCAGGAATAAATATCACTAATTCTACTACTGGAGCAGGTTCAGTTACTGATGCAACTCTACTCCCTGTAGATTTACAAATTCCAGTTCAATTTATTCCAGCAAACTCAAATAGCATTCCTGCTTCAACACCTGGTACAATTATTAATATTGTGTTACCAGAAATTACTGTAGCACCTGTAGGAACAGCACCACCTCCAACTATACCACTAAATAGTTTGACACCGACTATTTTTGACCAGACACCAGCTACGGTGACAGTCACAACAACAGGATCAACCAACTTAAATACTGCTTCTTACTAGAGTAGATGACAAATATCAATAAGGTATCACAAGCGGTTGTCTCACAGACACCAGATTTCGTAGAGTCAGATTATCCCCTCTTCAATAGATTCCTTGAGTACTACTATGCATCTCAAGAGAAAACTGGTCTTGGTCAAAACATTTTAAACAATTTTCTAGGATATCTTGACATTGATAAACTAGACATCAGTATTTTAGATGGTTCTACTAATGTCAGAGAAGCAATCACTACTACTAGTGATAGAATTGTTGTAGAGAGTGTAGATAGTTTTTTAGATAAGAATGGAACAATATTAGTTGATAATGAAGTAATATTTTACGAAACCACAACTCCTGCTCCTAACATTGCTCTAACACCTGGTATTAATTACGATCAGGTAAAATTAAAGTGGGATGAGTTAGCAAGTCCTTTAACAAGTTTTGATGGAACTACATCAAGATTTCCTTTAACATCGCAATCTAATCCCGTAGGTCCTCCATCTGCACAACATTTGATTGTAAGAGTGTACAATGAATGGTTGCTTCCTAATATTGATTATACTATTGATGGTGATCATATTGTATTCACTAATCCACCAAGAGCAAGAGTTGTTGCTGATGACGCAGCATATACCTATATTACTTACTTAAACGGTTTTGTTGAGAATGAGATAGTTGCTATGGACAATATCTCTGGTGCATTTGGTGAAAATAAGAGACAATTTACTATTACACGGAACGGAGTAAGATATGAACCGACTGTAGATGAATATGTTCTTGCAATATACGATAACAAGTTAATGATCCCTAAAGTGGACTTCTTTATTGATGGTGATCAGTTTATCTTCAAAACTGCTCCATTAAACGGAAGACTACTTTCTTTCTACGCTATTGAGGCACCTATCCCCTCATTTGGTAAAGATGCTGTTGGATTTGCTCAAATTGATGATGCAGGTACACTTACTGGCATTAGTGTTAATAATACAGGTTCTCAATATAGATTCCAATATCCTCCACAAGTTTCCGTAAACTCTACTACAGGAACTGGTGCATCTGCAACTGCCCTTGTAAACGGTGTTAAGTCACTTTCTCTACTAAACGGTGGTTTTGGTTATAGTGAAACTAACCCTCCAGTAGTTCAAGTTCAATCCCCAACTCTAGATGGTTCTCAGCAAGCAACTTTAAAAGCAACTGTTACTAATGGTGCTGTATCTGCCCTTGAGGTGGTCAATTCTGGATCAGGGTATACATTTACACCTAGAATCACTTTTAGACAACCAGGAGGTTGTACACTAGGCACAGGACAGATCTTAAATGGATCTATTAGTGCAGTTCCTCCTATTACTTACGGTGGATTTGGATATACGACTGCACCTACCGTTTATGTTGATGAACCTACAGGTGAATCACCAATTAGAGCAAATATTCAAGCAACTTTAGCTGATGATGGATCTATCGCTAGTCTTACAATACTAAATGCGGGACAAGGATATACAACTACACCTAGAATTGCGATTATCGATCCAGTTGGTGCACAAGTCTTAGAAACTGTTATTGATAATGACGGAAGATTAGTTTCTATTGAACTTTTAGCGGGTGGTAGTGGATATGAGGATATTCCTTCAGTTTACATTGTTGACAACAGATTAGACGATAGAGGAACATTTATTGGTGGAAGCGGAGCTAAAGCAGTAGCATCTATATTCAATGGTAGAATTACTGATATTAACGTCACGGAGTTTGGAACTGGATATAGTCAGACAACTCCTCCAACTGTTGTTATACAAGCACCTCCAGAAGCGGAAGCATCTGCAACTATAGGTGTTAACGAGGTTACTGGATTTAATATTAATCAAAACGGAAGTGGATACACAAAAGCACAGTTTATTGGATGTGCTAGAGCTGCAAGTGCTATTACTTCATACACTCAGAATGGTAATGCTGTATTTACTGATACTTCTACCGCATCTAATCATTCATTAAATGCACCAGTTAAGTGTTTAGACGCATTATTTGTTAAGAGATTACTCGATAAGTACACTGAGCAGTTTTTACCTGATGTTCCTTCATTAGATTACAATACAATAGATGTAAGAACCGCAATCAAGACTATTAAAGACTTTTACAGTTGTAAAGGAACTTCTTACAGTATTGCATATCTTTTCAAACTTCTTTATGGTGAGCAAGTCAATATATCATATCCTAAAGATCAAATCATTAAACCATCTGCAGCAACATGGTCTATTGATACAATTCTTCGTGCAACTATAGTAAGTGGTAATCCTGCTGACATTAGAGACGGTCTTTTAACTCAAGATGCTGATATTGCTGATGAAAACATAAGAGCAGCAAGTGCACTTGTAGAAAACTTTATTTCGATTAAAACATCAGAAGTTGAGATATATGAATTAATATTATCAGAAGAAACTATTGATGGAACATTTATAGTTCCTTATAAGACAAAACTAGCAGAACCTCTTGATCAGACAGAAGGTATTATAACTGTTGACTCTACAATCGGTTGGCCAGAAAGAAACGGTGAATTTTTGATTGGTAGTTCATCTGATACTGCAGAACTAATTCAATATAAGGAAAAATCACTAAACCAGTTCATTGAGTGTACTAGATCAGTAAATGGTGTAGTTGAGGACTGGGATTCTGCTACTGAAGTAAAATCTAACTTTAAAGTCTATGTTAACAAAGGAACTGCTCAAGAAGTAGTCATGAACGTTGTTGGTATCGTTGATGCTCAACAAACTACTCTTACTGATACTGGTTCTTACTACTTACCTGGTGATAAACTAGCAATTTCTAAATTAGGTGGAACTGATGTTAGTTCAGAACTTACAACTTGGTTGTATAACGTTAAAAAGTTAATTTCAATTACTGGAATTACATTTGGTGGTATTAATGATCAAGCTGCTACTGTAACTTGTGCAAACCCTCATGGTCTACTGGTTGGAGATCAGGTTACCATCTATGGTGCTAACCCAATCATCTATAATGGAACTTTCTTAGTTACATCAAGAGATTCTACCACTGTATTCCAATATGAACTACCTCAACCAGGTGGAGTAATACCACAAGGTAATATTCTTGTTTCTATTGACCTTAATAAGGGTAAATCATCAAGTGCACAAATTTTAACTGCGATTGGTTCATATACTACTAACGTTCAGAACACATTCTTCAATGACAATTATGTTTACGTTGCTTCTACAGGTATTCCCAACTATGACATAGGTCCGTTTCCTGGTTCTGCACTATTACCTGGTAACCAAAGAAAATTAAACAGATTCCCAAGAGTTGCTCAAACTATCTCTACAAAGAACTTAATTAATCCAGGTCCTGTTGGAACTTGGGTTAACGGTGTTTCTATATGGTCATATAAGTCATCTCTATTCAAAACATTCGGTGCTGTAACTGCTATTACCATTACTAACGTTGGTCAAGACTATGATGCTGCATCTCCTCCAAATATTTCAATTACTGGTGGTGGAGGATCAGGTGCAACAGGTTCAGTTGTTGTTAATGGTTCTTTAAGCGAAGTAGAGGTTCTTACAGGTGGATCTGGTTATACATCCTCACCATTGGTCTCTATAGTCGGTGGAGGCGGTTCTGGTGCTGCTGCAACTGCTATTATCACTAAAGGTGTTGTTTCACGTATTCTAATCAATTCTGGAGGAACTGGATATGTTTCACAACCTTCAATTACTATTGTTGGAGGCGGTGGAACTGGTGCAACTGCAACTGCAAACGTCAGAGGTCCGATCCAATCTATTGCTGTAACAAGTGGTGGTGCTTCATATACATCTAATCCTACTGTTACATTGAGTTCTGGTAGTGGTGCTGTTGCTCAAGCAATTGTACAGAATGGTCGTATTATATCAATCGCTATTATTTCTGCAGGATCTGGTTATACAACTGCTCCTATAGTAAGTATTCAAGGTGATGGATTTGGTGCTGTTGCAAGAGCAGGTATTGATATTGATGGTGAAAACGCAGGAAGAGTAACAAGTGTTGAGATTCTCAACAGAGGTATTGGATATATTCAAGGAACTACACTTATTAACTTAACTTCTGTTGGACAAGATGCATTGTTTACAGCAAACGTATTCCAATGGACTTATAACTTACAAGCAACTAGTTCATTAGATACTGCAAAAGGTGGAGTATTTGAAGGATTTAATAATCAGTATGGTGGAGAATATGCTCATTTATCAAACCCACAAAGATTAAGATACGTTCTTGGTGATAATTTACAAGAACCAACTGCAGGAAATATAGTTGAACAGGCAGAACAGTTAAACCATTCTCCTATTGTTGGATGGGCATTTGATGGTAACCCAATTTACGGTCCTTATGGTTACGCTGATCCTACTGATCAATCATCTGCTATCAATAGATTAAACACTTCATATCGTCTTAAAACAGAACTTGTATATGATGTAGTTACTAATCCTTATCCTGCTAGAACCGCAGGTCCTTTACTTACTGATGAGGCAGCAGGTAATTTTGTAGAAGATTATGAGTATGTGTTTGGTTTAGGTGATCTTGATCAGTACAATGGTCGTTTCTGTAAGACACCTGAGTTTCCTGGTGGTAGATATTGTTACTTTGTTACTGTTGACACTACTGAGCAAGGTAATCCAGTATTCCCATATGTTTTAGGTCCTAGTTTTAACTCAGTTGTTGATACTTGGAACTTAACTGACGGTGCAACTCAACAGAATATTCCTACTGGTGTTGTTAGATATCGTGATCCATATGAGAACGTTGATATTGACGTTGAGAGGGCACCAAATGCCTCTACAAACGCTCTAACTACCGAAGATGGTGAATTGCTTGTATTTGAAGTAGAAGACGAGAATAGGGACGCTGTGATCTCTCAGGATGAGATAGATGATCCAGATCAAATCTTTGAAGAGTCACCTCTACAGTTATTTGATTATTTCCCTAAAGTTAAGTTTGACTCTAAGGTTGATATTGAAGTTGAAACGATTACTAAGTTTGAAGATGCTTCTGTAACTGGATTTACAGTAGAAAACCCTGGTGCTTCTTATCAGGTTAATGACCGACTAGTATTTGATAATACAGATACTGATGGTACTGGTGTTTCTGCTCGTGTTTCTCATATTAAAGGAGAAGCAGTTTCAACATATGGATATGAAAGTATTGGTGGTGTCAACTATGGTGTTCTAAAGACTACAACTCCACATAACCTAACTGTTGATGATCAGGTAGTCGTAGACTATACACCTATAATGAACAACACTAATAAGACTTTTGTTGTTAAACAAATTAAAGGTGTTGAAGAAATTGTTATTGATCAACAAGGTTCTGGATATAATAGTGAATTACCTCCTACAATTATTCTTGATGGTGATGGAACTGGTGCAGCATTAGAAGCGGTTGTAACATCAGTAGGATCTATTTCCTCAGTTAATATTACTAACTCTGGTCAAGACTATACTACAAACCCAAGAGTTATATTATCACATCCTCAAATCTATAAGAAAGCAGATTATTATATTTCTAAGATTACAAGTAATGATTATGTTAAAGTTAATGATGTATTTGTAAATGATCAGAAAGAAGTATTCCTTTGTGGTAAAACAAAAGATTCATTTAATTATACTATAGCATTTGTAGCAAAATTATCTGCTACTGGTGTTAAAGACTGGGAAAAGACAATTAAGAGTACTGATGGTCAAAATGAAGTAGAGTTTGAAAAAATATTAGTTGATGGTCAAGATGTTTACTGTGTAGGTCATAATAGACCAAATGCAAGTATATTAGAAGCATATAACCCTGATGTTGTTCTTTGTAAGTATACACAGGCAGCAAATGGATTAAGTGCTACTTTACAGTATCAAAAAGCATATGCAGGTATATCAGGTTCTACTCGTTCTGATAATGTTAGTGCTATTGCCAAATATTCAGATACTAGATTTGTTTTAGGTGGTTATACAAATACTAACTCTGGTAATCCATATGATGCTTATATTGCTGTTGTAGATACACTTGGTAACTTTGCTGTTAAGAGAAAACTTACTTCTGTTAATGTATCTGAAAAAATTACAGACTTACTTGTTGATGGAACTGACATATACTATACATTAGAAATTGCTACAAGTCCTAATGCATCAAATGTTGATACAGGTATTGGTAAAGCAAATGTAGGTACTAGTGCCATTACTCTTCTATGGAATAAACAATTAAGTAATACACTGTATTCTTTTGAAGATTCAAGTCTTACAATAGATGAGTTTAGTGAACTTTATATTACTGCTACAACAAAACTTAAAGCAGATAATACTACAAAAGATGGATTCTGGATTGGTAAGTTAAGCACAGAAGGAGTATTCCTATGGAACTATCGTTATGCAGTAACTGGTGGATATACTATTCATGCTGCTAAGAGAAGTCATATTGATATTTTTGGTGATCTAAACGTTGCAATCAACAAATATCAAAATACAGATGGTGAATTAACTGTTGACGTAGTTAAACTTGGATACAATGGTATTATTAAGAGTCATACTAATAATAAGTTTGATGTTAATAACATTGAAGGATTAACTGCTCATACATTATATCCTGATAGTTCTGGTGATATTCATGTATATGGTCAAACTTCTTGGAATAGGAATGAACTATTATTACCATTTACAAGTGGTGCGTCTACAGATGTTACAGGTCATTATACACCAACTTATATTTCAGAGGGTAATGGACTTCAATTTGATGCTACTAATGGATATGCAAAAATATTAGGAAAAGACTCTACTACTCCTACAACATGGGTAAATTCAGTTATACAACTTAATGGTTCTGATTTAGGAACTAAAATGACTAACGACTGGACTATTGAGTTCATGTTGTATAAAGATGCTGTAGGTAATAACAATACACATAGTCAAACACAACAAACATTAATAGCAATCGGTGATGCTACCTTGAGTACAGGTGGTCTATGGTTGTATTATGATATTTCATCTGGACAAATGCAGTTAGTTGTTACTGCAAATGGAACTGCACTTAACTCTGCATCAGGTTCTCTACAATCTACAGTTACTACAATGTTTGCCGATAATACTTGGCAATTCATTGCACTTACTAAATCTGCAGGTCAATATACTGCATATGTTAATGGTATACAAGTTCTTCAAGGAACTATTGATAATACTGCATTCCAGAATCAGAATTTATATATTGGTAATATTCCTGGTAAGAGTGGAACATTAAATCAATTCCTTTCTTCTTATCAAGGTCAATATCATATTGATAATCTTCGTATTAGAAACAGAGCAGTTACTCCTACAGTTCCTACTGATGTAACTAACTATCCTATTGCAGGTGAGTTTAATGAAGGATTTGATTGGCAAGATACAACATGGTTCTCTACTTACGTTAACAAATATGATTATATTGATTATGTTGGTTGGGGTATTAAGATTGATAAGAATGCCGATGCAGCAAGATTAGGTACACAAACAGCACAAACTAATACTGGAATTGGATTTACTAGAGCTAATATAGCGATTGTAGAAGGATCAGCATTAACTGTTAATAATACAGGATTTGCTTTAGCAGAAGCAGGATTCCAAAACTTAGACTTTGATGATGCTGATACATCAATGACTCAGGATTCTTCAACATTATCATATCTTCAAGATGTTTGGAGTTCTAGAACTGCTACTGTTCCTTCACCAGGTTCTCAAAAACTAAGAGTTACTGCTAATGTTAAAGACAGATATTACTTTAAGGTTACACCTACAGTCAAGATTGACAATATTCAAGAACTTACTCTTAATCAACAGTTTAGATTTACTACAGGTGCAAAATTAAGACTTAATAATTCATCTGGAGTATTCCAAAATAGTGGATATATTATTAGACAAGATACTACTAATAATAAGATATATCTTGCTGTTAATATTAATGCTTGGTCAGATGATCTTAATACTGGTGAATTAGTTACAGAACAGTTTAATGAACAAAGCACTTATGGTATTGTAGGACCTATACCTGCTGATGTTAATGAACTTATATTTACATTCCCACTAATAAACAACACTACACCTGGTACATTTGATATTGATTTAAACAATTTCAATCACCCAGAGGGAGGTTCAAATAATCTTGATGAATTAACTAACTTTAAACCTTATACTGATGATGATTATTCTATAAGAATTGATGAAGTAGCTGGTGGTTCACCCTATATTGTTGGATCTGTTATTAACATTAACTCTGGTGATATCAGTTACAATGCTGCATATACCACTGCACAAATTACTAATTTAACTGGTGTTCTTAAAATTACTTTAGTAGCAACACTTAAGAAGATTATACAAGTTACTGCTGTTGCTAATAGTGATGAAGTTTATATTGTTACTGCAAATAGTCATTACCTTACTGAAGGTGAGATGGTTAACATTGATGGTAACCCATCACAAACTGTTGATAGTGTAGTTTATGATGAATATGATGGTGCTTTCCCAGTCTTCAGTGTTGTAAGTCCTGTTGAATTTACATATAAATTACCTTCTGCTGCAATAACTTCACCAGCTACAAGTTCTGGAAGTGTTAATATCTACGTTAAGTCACCTGTTCTTAAAATGTATTATGGACATCAATATCTCTTTGATGTCAGTCATTCTTCTATGGCGGGTGGTAACTTATCATTCTCTAAAGATAATCTTTATAAACTGGAATATTCATTCAACTCTATTGAAAGAGTAGGTACACCTGGTATTACTGGTCAAGGTGTTCCTAATCCTACTGTTAAGTTAAAAGTTGATACTGAAATTGTTACTAATATTTCTTACTACTTTGATCCTTCTAGAACTGGTGCTGATTCTCCTGTTAACCCTGCAAGTTACTTAGATGTTGTTGATTCTCCATACGTAGGTAACTTTACCATTAGTTCTATATCTGGTGCAACTATTACTCGTGGTGCAGATACATTTAAGTTTGTTCTTGCTAATGAACCAGAAGGAAATGCTGATGTTATCAATACATCTTATAGCACAAGTTCATTGAAGGCAGTTGGTTCTATCAATGATATACGTATTGTCAATCCTGGCGGTTTCTATACTAGATTACCTGTTGTCACAACAATTCAATCATCTAGACAGATTGAGAGAGTTCAAATTGATGCACCAGGTACTGAATATGCTGTAGGTGTTTATAATAGTGTTCCTATTGCAGGTGATGGAGAAGGTGGATTTGTTTCTATTACTGTTGCTGATGGAACTGATGATGAAGGTGTAACAATTCCTGGTCAAATACAAGAAGTTGTAGTTACATCACCAGGTAAAGGATATACTACTGCAAGTATTGATGTTGAATCTATATCAGGTATTCTTGGAGCAGGTCTAACAGGTTCTGGTGTTGATTTGAATGTTGTTATTCCTCCTGCAGGATCAGGTGCTTCTATCTTTACTAAAGGAATTAAAGTTGGTAAGATTAAGAAATTACAGAACAACAACTTTGGATATGATTATCCTCATGACTATACTTTACGTCCTGAGATTTCATTCCCAATTAACGCACAGTTAACATCTACAAGTATACTTGATAGTATTACAGTTACAGATCCAGGTTCTGGATATTCACAAGCACCAACCGTTGTTATTACAGGTGGTGGTGGACAAAATGCAACTGCTGAAGCATCAATTAAGAATGGTCGTTTAGATGATATTATTGTTAAAGATCCAGGCTCAGGTTACTCTTCTGCTCCTACCGTTGCATTAAGATCTTCTTTCAACTATGTTGTTAACCTTGACTTAGGATTACTACAATTTGCTTTCCCACATGGTATTGTAAATGGTTCTGAAGTTACATTGACAGTTACTGATACTGGTGATGGTGCTGAGTTCCCATTATCAGCAGGTGCTGTTGGTCGTTTGAATTCTACTAACACATATTACGCTATTGCTGGTACTGCAAACTCACTAGAAGAAAACCAATTAAAGATTGCTATTACTGCTGCTAACGCTGCATTAGGTGACTCCTTATCGTTTGTTAACGCAGGAACAGGTCGTCAAACAATATTAACTGAATCATTTGGTGGTGCAGCAACTGCAAACGTTGTCACATCTACATTCTTAGAAGGTGAACTTGTTTATCAAGGTGATAGTTTAGACGCTGCAACTGCTAGTGGATATGTTTCTACTAACCAAGGTTGGCAGGTAGGACCTAGAATTATTAAGATTGTTGATTACACTGGAGACTTTAATGCTAACGAAAGAATAACAGGTGTTATTTCTAAGTCTTCTGGTATCATTAGTGATCTTAAGATTGCTCGTGGTGTTCTTGAAATTGGTTCTATTACTAAAACAACAGGTCAGTTTATTGATGACATTGGTAAACCATCCGAAATTATTCAGAAGATTCAAGATAGTTACTATTATCAGGACTTCTCATATGCTGTTAAGTCTGCTGTTTCTATTGGTGAGTGGAAAGAGATATTACTTAAGAACGTTCACCCTGCATCATTTAAAGTATTTGGTGAATTAAATCTATCTGATTATGGTCAAATTCCTAACAAGGAAACTGATTTCCAGATAACCAAAGCTGTTGAATTAGCAAGAGAAGCGATAGTTCCTAATATACAGAGTTTCTCTCTAGTTGAACCAGTTTATTCACAGTTTAATAACTCAGAAGTATTATTCAGACAAAAAAGATTAACATCTTCAGAAAACATTTTAACATCAGTTGTACAAAGATTAGATGATATTTCTAATCAATTTGATGGTGTTAAAACTCAGTTCCCATTAAAAGTTAATGGTGAAAATGTAGTTGCTAATGCTAACCAATTAATGATTATCTTAAATGGTGTTGCTCAAACTCCTGAGACATCATTTAATATTCAAGGTGATTCTATTGTATTCAGTCAACCACCACAACCTCCTGCTAGTGTCAAATATGTAAACGCTACTATTTCAGAGATTAATATATCTGAAATAACATTTACTAACGTTAGTGGTATATTCCCTATCATAGGAAATACAATGGCTGGACAGACTTCTTTAGCAAGATTTACTGTCACATCTGTTATTGGTCAAGCAATTAGAGGATTCTTTGTAGAAGGAAGTGCATTTACATTTGGTGAATTGGTAAGTAATAGTGCTACAGGATTTATTGCTAATTATGATGCTGTATCATCTATTTCTAATCTTGGATTATTTACTTTTGGTGAGCAAGTTAGTAACCTTGATGGTAAGACTGCTAGAGTTGAATCAATTAACTTAGCAGGTGGATCTTCTGATCCATTAGGTCAACTTCGTTATGGTGTAGGTCCTTCGACTGCTGCTATTGAAGTGGTAGCATCTAAAGCAGTTTCAACTGATCCTGACACACCTCCTGCTACAGGAACATTTGCTCTTAATGCTAATTATCAAGTTGGTTCTGAGATTGTAACTGTTACTCAAATTACTGAGAATAATGATTCTACTATATTAGAAGTAACTAGAGGTCAATTAGGTACTACAGCAGCAACACAGGCAGAAGATGGTCCTGTATATGCAACCACAGTTCTTGTTAATGATAAATTAACTTTAAGTAAAACTACTGGAACATATCAGTCTACACCTGGTTTATTTGATCTTGCTCTTAATGATGTTATTATCGGTGCTCAGTCTGGTGTAGTTGCAAGATTAACTGCTACATCTACATATCAAGATCCTACAACTCAAGAATTTATTGGTCAGGTTAATATTTCAGAAGGATCTTCATTCTTTGGTCTCTTATTCAACAGAGTTACATCTATCACATATCCAAATATTGTTTTAGATGATATTTCAATATCAACAATTAGTGTTGTTGATTATGACACATATACAACTGATATTGATTCTCAATTCCCTGCTAATGAATTCATAAGTCAAATTGTTATTCCTTATGATAATGCCTCTGGTAAGTTATCTGTAGGTGAAATGATCAGGAATTATAAACTTGATTACGGTAATAATGTTGGAACATTTAATAGTGGTGAATCTGGTAAGTCTAGAAAACTAACATTTAGAGAAAAACAAGGAACTGGAATATTCTCTGCAGGTCAAACAATTAGAACTAGAGATACTAAGGCAGAAGTAATTGGATTTGATTTCTCAGGTGATACCATATATCTTGGTAAGATTGGTAGATCACTAAGAGGTGGTGCTGACTATCATCAATTTAACTTCTCTGGTAGTGCTCAATTAGATACTTCAATTAAGAAATTTGGAGATGCATCATTACAACTTGATCTAGCAACAAGTGATTATATTCAAATTCCTGCATCATCTGAATTTACCCGTGGTACAGGTGATTATACTATTGAATTCCAAGTTCGTTTAGATGCAGTATCTTTAGCAGATACTAAGACTTTAGTTGATATGAGAACAAGTGCTACTGAAGTTGCACTTAGAATTTACTTACAAGCAGCACAAGTTCGTGTTAATGTTAATGGTTCAGATATAGCAACTTCTGGTGGAAATGCTCTAAACAATAATGTTTGGTATCATCTTGTAATTCAAAGAACTGGAACTTCTCTTAAGATCTTCTCTAATGGAGTTGAGATAGGAACTGGAACTGATAGTGGTAATTATACATTAGATAGACCAATTAGAATAGGTGCTGATTATGCAGGTCTTAATCCTATAACTGCACATATTGACGAGTTTAGATATTCTGTTGTTTCACGTTATGCTACAGTACCATTCACTTCACCAAATGGTATTTTCCAAGGAGATGCAGATACTAAAGTATTATGTCACTTTGATGGTGCTGATGGTGCAACTAAGACTGAAGATTGGTCAGGTGGAGAATCATTTACTCAAGAAGAATATTTAAACAACGATGCTCTTGCTGTAACAGATGCTTCTTCTGCTAATGCTCCTGCAGGATTTAATAAGAAGAGTCACAGATATCTTAACGCTGCAGATTTAATGTTAATGAACAAGGAATATCTTGCTCAAGAAACAGTTTATATTATGAAGGAAGTATTCCCTGCTCATAGTGTTAAGGGTAGTGAAGTTGATTGTGAAGATGATGTAAGAGATGTTGTTGATTCTATTGTAGATGACTTACGTAATGGTAGTAATCATCATATGTGGAAAGCAGCTTCATACTATGTTAATAGAGCTGTTAATCCTATTCAAATTGTAAACGTAGAAGATGATGTCTCTATGACAGTCTATGTTTATGAAATATTAGATAAACTTGCTAAGTATATTGTTAATAATGTTCCTTGGAGTACTCAAGGTGATCATGGGTTAACTCAGAAGTTTGACACTTCTATCACATTTGATGGTTATACATCACAAACATTAACTAAGTTTAGTCCAACTGCAATCGACTATCATCCATCAATGGGTGACATGGAAATAACAGCTGCAAGTCATGGACTCGCGGCCCCTAGAACTATAACAGCATCATCGTCGGGATACACTGCTACCACTGGTGTTTTGACAGTTGAATCTGTTGGGCACTCTCTAGAAACTGGGGACAGAATTAAGTTTGAGCCTAATTCTATTACCATGACTTGTACTTGTGATGGTAATACAGTATCACAAAGTTACCCTAGAGATGATGATCCAGCAAACCAAGGCTGGTTAGAAGTAGCGAAGATTGATAATGATAACTTTAGTGTAAATGTTGGAACATCTCCAACAGTTAACTTTACTGCGACTGCAGCAGATTATGATAGTAATACTGGTTTCTTAACTATGGACATTGGTGACAATGACCTAAGACCAGGCAGTAAGTATACTGTTTCTAGTGCAGCATATAATCCTACTAGTGGTGTAATGACAGTTGGTATTGGTAATGACCAGTACAATGTTCATGATGCTGATTACAGTCCTACAAGTGGAGATTTAGAAATCTATACTGGAACACATAATTTAAAAACAGGACAGTTTATTAAGATTGCTAATAATGGTATTACATTTAGATGTTCTCAAGATGATTATGCTACTAATCATCCATATCCAAGAGCAACTGACCCTGCACGTGATACAGCATTAGAAGTTCTTCATGTAACTGATACATCATTCACAGTAAACGTTGGTAAATCTCCTATCGTTGAATACGATGTTTCTAATGCAACCTTCAATCCTAATACAGGTGAGATGACATTGACTATTGGAAATCATAGTTTATCTGCAAATACTTCTATTAGAATTAAGACTCAAAGTATTGGATTTACATGCACATATGGTGCAGGTGTTCATTACTATCCAAGACCTCTAATTGATGAGCATAACGTAAGTGATGCAGCATATAATCCAACAACAGGTGTAGTAACATTAACTATTCCTCAAGGACATGGTATGAAGGATGGTGATAAGGTTAAGATTCCTGATTACTCACTTTCATTCACATGTGATAAAGATAGTAATGCAACTACTCACAGATATCCTAGACCTTATGATCCTATTAGTGATAGATGGATCGAAATAAGTAATGTTCAATCAACAAGTATTGATATTCAAGTATTAGATACTGCTCCTTCCACAAATACATCTACTCACACCTTTATAAGTTTCACAGGTGCAATTCAACAGAAACGTGATAAGTCATTTGAACAATCTATTTCTATTGCTTCAGTAGGTCCAACAACAATTACTCTTAATGTTGGTATCTCAAGTAATACAACAACTCATACATATTCAACTTCATTAGCGGGTGCTGTTCAAACTGGTGGTAATTATAAACATAAGTTTAGGTCCGCACTGACTAATGCTATAACTGTAGAGCATGGCTTATATGTTGGTGATAGAGTTATGTTTGATAGAGACTCACTAACATTTACATGTCTTGAAGACGGTGGTGCTACTGAGCACACATATCCAAGAATTACAGATCCTTACTATAACAAGTGGTTACCTATTTCTAATGTAACTCATACAACATTTGATGTTCAGGTACTAAGTTCTACACCTTCTACTAACCAAACTGCTCACACATTTGTTCGTGCTAAAGCAAATGGTTTAACAAGATCTGGTGAAACACTAAAACTTGCTAAAGATGCATTATCATTTACATGCTCACAAGATAATGATGCTACTGTTCATTCTTATCCTAGAGTTGATGATAGTGTTTACAATACTGCTATTCCAATTTGGAGTAATGGTAGCACTAGAATGACTGCCCAGAGTGCACTTTATAATACTGCAACTGGAATGTTAACCATTACAATTTTGAATCATGGTTTAACAGTAGGCACTGAACTAAGATTAGAGAATAAATCATTAGTCTTTACATGTGCTAAAGATGGAAATAAAACAGAGCATGCATATCCAAGACCTAAAGATCCATTTGCTGCTAGATGGTTAAGAATTAAAGCAGTTACTGATCATACATTTACATTGTTTATTGGTGAAGCAAGTGCTACAGGTCAATATGCTCACACATTTATAAGAGCAGTTAAAGATGGTATTGTAAAACGTGATAATACTGTTACTGTTAACGTTGGTGCTACTCCAACTAAGGCGTATACTCCATCTGCTGCAACTTATAATGCTAGTACTGGTGCTTTAGAATTAAATGTTGGATCACATAGTTATCCTGCTCCAACACAACATACACCAACTGATGTTGCTTACAATCCTGTTAGTGGTGTAATGACTCTGACTATTGCAGGTCATAACTTCTCTAATGGTGAGAAAATTAAGATTGCTGATAATGGTATTAAATTAAGTTGTCCTTATGGTGGTGCAACTGGAACTGCTGCACAAAAAGACTATCCACGTTCTACTGACCCAGTTAGCAACAAATGGATTCCAATATTCAACGTAACTACAGATACTTTTGATGTTCAAGTTCTAGATTCAACTCCTTCTACTAACGTTGATACTCATACATTTGTAAGTGCAGTTAATAACTGCGTTAGCAAGGCAAATTATACTGTTAAACTTGCTCCTGATTCATTAGTAATGACATGTGATATGGATAGTGGTGCTACTAAACATCTATATCCAAGATCTAATGTTGCTACTCATACTCCATCTACAGGTACATCTTACAACCCAGTAACAGGTGCTCTTACAGTTTCAATTCCTACTGAATCATTTACTGCTAGTGCTGCAAATTATAACGTTACAACTGGTGCTTGTGTATTAACAATATCTCAGAATGCAGGATCATATAATGTTACTGGAGCAACTTATGCACCTACAACTGGTGTTCTAGTTCTTACACTTGGAGGAGGATCTCATAGTTTAACAACTAACGATAGAATTAAAATTACTCCAGAATCACTTAAATTTACATGTGATTATAACAACGATAATAATACAACAATTCATCCTTATCCTCGTGCTGCAGGTGCTTACAACTCAACAAATTCAAAAGCAGATTATGCTTATGATACATGGTTAGATATCACTGCTGTAAGTTCAACAACTATCACTGTTAATGTTAATGGTGGACAGGGTGCTATTACTGATATCAGTAACCATACATTTGTTGGTGCACTTGATGGTGCAGTTCAAGTTGGTCATGGTATAGTACCTGGCAACAAAGTTAAACTTGCTCCTAACTCACTAACATTTACTTGCACATTAGATGGCAACACTGCACAAAAATCTTATCCTAGATCAACAGGTGCTAATACAACAAGTGGTGCTGACTATGCTTATGATAAGTGGCTCAGAGTTATGGATGTTGGTGACAATACTATAACTGTTAACTTGAATGGTGGTCAAGGTGCTATCTCAGATACATCAGCACATACATTCGTTTCAGCTACTGCAAATGGTATTACCCTTGGACACGGTATGGTTGCTGGTACACCTATTAAGATCAAAGATGGTGGCGTAACATTCAGATGTGCCCATGATAATAATGCTACTTTACATCCTTATCCTAGAGCAACTGATCCTGCAAGTGACAAATGGTTGTTTATCAAGAATGTAAGTGATACTCAATTTGAAGTTGATATTTTACAAGGAACAACTCCTACAAATACAACAACTCATACTTATGCAGGTTCTATGGATAATTGTATTATCCAAGGAGATCCACTTGTTGCTCAAGCAATTCCTATTGATGCTGTAACAGGAAGTACTATTACTATCAATGCTTTAGATGGATATACACCTTCATTCACACCAAACCATACTTTAGATTCTGTATCTACATCTCAATTTACACCAACTAATGCAGTTTACGATGGATCTACAGGTGAGATAGCAATAACAGTTGCTACCACTACGTTTACTCCTTCTACTGTTGCTTACAATGCAATAACTGGTGAGATGCAAATGACTATCGGAAGTCATAGTTTAGCAGTTGGAGAAGAGATATTAATTGCTGCCAACTCATTAACATTTACTTGTGATTTCAATGGAGATGGAAATACTACAAATAAAACATATCCTAGAGCAACAAATGCATCGACTCCTACTGGTTCTGACTTTGCGTACAATAATCATTTACAAATTACTGATACAACAGCAACAACAATTACTGTTAACGTAAATGGTGGTGGAGGAGCAATTACTGATACAACTAATCATGTATTTGTTTCTGCAACTGCTGATGCTATCAGTGTTTCACATGGAATTAAAACTGGAGAGAAAATAAAGATTGCTAATAATGGTATTACATTTACATGTCTTGAAGATAGTAATGCGACAAATCATCCATATCCAAGACCAACTGATCCTGCTAGTGGTAGATGGTTAGATGTTGTTGCAACTACAAATAATACATTCACTGTTCAAGTATTAGATGAAATCCCATCAACCAATATTACAGCTCATACATTTGTTTCTGCTACAACAAATGCTATTACAAGAGCGATAATTTCAACTGGTGGTAACTACAAACATAAGTTTATATCTGGTCTTACAAATGGAGTTAGAACAGGTGGTGACTATACTCATACATTCGTTTCTGCAACTACTAATGGAATACATGTTGCAGGTGACTCAGTATACCTTGAGGATAATTCAATAAGATTTACTTGTTCTCAAGATAATCATTTAACACAACATGATTATCCAAGAGTAACTGATCCTGCAAGTAAGCATGTAATGGAAGTTAAGACTGTAGATAATGATAGATTTGTAATTAACGTTGGTAAGTCACCACAAGAAAAACGTTACGATCATTTATTTGTTAGTGCAAATGCTAATTCTGTTATTAAGTCTAAGTATCAAATTACAAATTGTTCTGATGTTTATACAACTACAAATAACTTAATTGATATTCTTAGAGATACAATAACTCAAGCTGCTTTACCATCTCCTGTAGATCATCTTGCAACTATTACTGATCTTCTTCCAGTACAAGAGTTTGTTGGTGGTAGAGTATATTCATATCTTGAGGTTCCATTTAAGATCACTTATGAAGATGATGCTCAGGAAATGGTATACACAGATAGAATCGATGTATTCAGTCGTTACAGATTCCGTGATGCTGCTAATTTAATTCGTCAGAATACAGGTGCTATTGTAGATAAGGCATCATATGATATGTTAGTTCGTTATCCTGCTCTTTATCAGGATATGCCTAGAAACCAAGGTGGTGCATCTACAGATGGAATTGAGCGTTGTAAGACTGACCTTACACAGGTTTGTGGTGGAGTTGCTAATGATATAGAAAATGGTGGTAATGATAATGTTATTACTGCTGCAGGATTCTACATTGGTGCTAATAATATGATCCAACATATTAGATTACAGTTACCACAATCTATCTACGTTCATGAGCGTTTAATATATTACTTAAAGCAAGCAATAGATGGAACTTTAACAACTGATAATACAGAAAATCTTATCGTTGGAGATTGGGGTATTACAAATGATGATAGTGTAACAACCTACGATGTATATGGTGCAACTTATGATGCAGGTTCTGGTGATTTAACAATGACTCTTGCATCAAACACTGGATCATATAGTGTTACTGGTGCAGTTTATAATCCAACATCAGGTGATTTAACACTTACAATCGGAACTCATACTTTAACAACCAATGACAAGGTTGGAATTGCTACTGAGTCATTAGTCTTTACTTGTGATTACAATAGTAATGGTAACCAAACTCAAAAGAGATATCCTAGATCATTCGGTGCTAATACTACAAATGGTGCTGATTATGCATATAATCAATTCCTTGATATTACTGCTGTAAACCAATCAGGCGGTACAATCACTGTTAATGTCAATGGTGGTCAAGGTGCAATTACAGACACCACAACTCATAACTTTGTATTAACCCCATCTGCTACAAACGCTGTAACTGTTGGACATGGATTTAGTGCAGGTGATAGTTTACAAATAGGAAATGAAGCATTAACATTTACATGTTCAATGGATGGTAACGTTTCTAATAAAACATATCCTCGTGCAACTGACCCTGCATATGGTAAGTCACTTACAATTACAAATGCTACTGCTACAACTGTAACTGTTAATGTAGGAACTACTCCAGAAGTTAAATACACACCAACATTTGCAACTTATAACGCTCAAAGCGGTATAATGGTTCTTACTATTGGTAACCACAATTTACAAACTGGACAACCAATTAAGATCAATGGTGGTGCATTGAAGTTTACTTGTGAGATGGATGGAAATGAAGCAATCAAATCTTATCCAAGAACAACTGATCCATTCTATGACAAACCTATTGATATTACTGCAACTACAGCAGATAGTATTCAGTTAAACGTTGGAACAAGTCCAATAGTTTTACATAATGTTTCTAATGCTACTTACAATCCTACTACAGGTGTAATGGTATTGACACTCAATGTAAACCACGGATTAGTTGCTGGTACTAGCATTAGACTTGCTACTGAATCATTAGTCTTTACTTGCACATTAGATGGTAATACAGTTCAGAAATCATATCCTCGTTCTACTAGTGCTAATACAGGAACAGGTGCTGACTATGCATATAATACTGCAATCAATATTGATTCTGCAGATCAAGCAGCAGGAACAATTACTATTAACGTAAATGGTGGACAAGGTGCTATATCTGATACATCAGCACATACATTTGTTTCTGCTAATTCTGGTGCTGTAAGATCTGGTGGTGATTATGTTCACACATTCTACTCTGCAGATACAGAATCTGTAATAGCAGGTGGTGAATACACTCACGTATGGGCAGGTGGTACTGCTACAGATGCAGTTAGTGTTATCGGTGATTGTGCAGATGTTAAGACTAATATTGAATCATTAATAACAACAGTTAATGATATAATTGCACCTACTGGAAAAGATTTTGATACTGCAGGTAATAGACTATACTTCAACAGAGAACTTATTGCACAAGATGTTACTTCTAATATGGTGCAGGAGTTTACATATCAAGCAGGTCCTACAACATACTATGGATTCCAATTTGGTGGTAATAATTTATTAGATACAGAATTCCAAGCTGATGTAGAACTTCTAGTTAAGTCATTAATATCTGACTTACAAACTGGTGGTAATAATAGTTCTGTTAAGGCACTTGAAGATACATATCTCAATGCAGATGGAACTCTTCATAGAATTGAAGATATGGTTATGGCAACTGTATTTGGTATGGAAAAACTTAAAGAAGTTGGTCGTGAAGTAATTAGAAATAATGTATATAACGCATTTGAGAGTCAACCATTTGGTGCATATTCAACACAATCTGGTTTCACTGCATATAGAGATACAGAAGAAACAGTTGATATAGATGCTGTTGTTGGAGAATGGAATAATCTTCTTGATCATGTAATTGAGTTCTTCTCACCTGGTCAAAAGATTATGAGAAGTGGTATGAAACAAATACTGTTTAATTCAAACTACTATAAGAATGAATTAAACAATCTTGTTAATACTCAGTTTGGTAATGGTCAGTGGATTTATAATGATTTTGTAGATGAGTTACTTGGAAATATGATCCAAGATTCTATTACAACTGATGTATCTCATATGCAAGATGCATATAGATTAACTCTTACAAGTGTAACTGGAGAGTTTAGAGTTGGTGAAGTTGTAACTGCTGCAGGTGGTGGATATGCTACGATTCTTGAATGGGATAGTAAAGATAGACATCTTTATATTAGTTCATTCCTTAGCGGTACAATCTCTGGTGGTGAAACTGTTACAGGTCAAACAGGTGGTGCTGCAACTGTAACTACTGGTGGAGTTGGTAAGAAATTTGACTGGTATACACATCCTGCAAACGTAGAAATTCTTAGAAATGCAAGATTAATTAGTTCTCAGGTTCAAGATCAATTAATAGGTCAAAACGTTGGTTATAATTATCCAGAAGATTTATCTAGTGGAAATACACTTACTAATTTAACAGTATCAGCAGACGTAACTGCTGCTCCTGATAATGCATTAAGTGCTGATAAACTTGTTGCTACCACAACTGTTGGAGAACATTTTGTATTTAATAATTACAGTTTGAATGCGTTTGAAACATTTGACTCTGGTAACGTTACCTTCGATACTAGTGGAGAAACATTTGATACTGGACAAGTAGGAACTCAGGAATCTCAGCAATTTACTTATTCTGTATTCTTGAAGCAAGGTGAATATACTAAAGCACGTTTCATGGTTTCTCTTGATGAAGATACAGCTCAGAGACAGCAAGCATTCTATGATATTGATTTAACAAATGGAACTACAGGTAGTATATTCCAACCTCAAGGTGGTCTTACAATAGATGCATCTGGAGTTATACCTTATGGTGGAGGATGGTATAGAGCATACATTACAATTACATGTTCATTCGGTTTCCAACAACTTCGTCAACAAGTACAAATTAAGAATGCTACTGGTCAAACTAGTTTTGCAGGTAATGCATCTGATGGTTTATTTGCATGGGGTCAAAAGTTAACTAAAGGATTAATTGATCCATATGCTGCTACATCTGGAGATGTATTCTATGCTGATACAGAGTATAACATTAAGACATACACAATCGATAAATTAGAAAATTGGATTTATGATGCATTAAAAGATCAATTACTTAATCCTTCTCCAGAGTCAGGTTTCGTACCTTACTTTAGTGATAGTGATGCACAGAATTATCATCCAGAGTCAGTTCATAGATTAGTAAGATATAGTTTAGATATTATCCGTAATCAATTATTAAATAGCACTTACTATACTGACATTATTGTTCAAAATGGAATAGTTGCTCCTGCTAAAGATTATGGAACATTTGATATTCCTGTTGGATTAGCAGGTGGTCTAAACAATGCTGATTACTTATATGGTTTAGAAAGTGGTTCATATGCTGAACTAGAAAAAGTAACTATGAACGAAGGTGAAGTCGTTCAAGTATATCAAAGATTCCGTATTGATGCTAATATTGTTGATGGTCCTTACTTCATGAATGAAGTAGTTCAGAAACAAGGTGATAGCACAGTTACAGGTATTGTTTATGGATTCTATGAAGATGATAACTTCAAATATCTTGATGTTGCAGTTACTGGTGGAACATGGACAGTATTAGATTATGTTGTTGGTGCAACTAATACAACAACTGCACAAATTAATGCTATTGAAGATAGGATACAAATCACTGATCTTATGGGTGAGTTCACAGATAATATTCCATTCAAGGGATATGATTCTGGTGAAACTGCAATTCCAACTGGATTCTTAAAAGCACAAGCTGCTGTTACTGACAATAGTGGTGGTAAATTAACTGTTGATACTGAAACATTAATAGGTACATTTGAAACTACTGCTACAATATATCCTGAGCAATCTAAATTGTTTATTGATGTTACTAGGTATGAAGGATTAGATGTATTAATAGGTTATAGAATATCATCTGCAGGACATACAAGAATTGGTATTACAATTCAGAATAATAAAAATGTATTTGTAGTAGGTAATAAACTTAATAAGATTACAAATGGTATTATTGACGCTAACAACTTTGGTTATATTACTGAAATTGATCTTGATAATAATATTCTTTACTACATCTTAGCATCAGGAAATATTACTAATGGTGATCAGGTTGGTGATTTTGGTGTTGCTCCTGATCCACTCAATCCATTAGGACATGCAGTAATCAATACTAAGTTAGATGTTGCAGGTGCTGCTACTGCAGTAATTCAAGACATTAAAGAAGTTGGTGTTAACAAACGATTCTATCTAACAAATGTAACAGGAACATTCAGTGGTAGAGATGGAATCTTTAGTAAGGATAATTACAAGGCAGCTATCATAACTAAGACTGATCTTAAGGGACGTGTCGAACGTGCATTCAGAGGATTTGATGGATCACAAACTAACTTCAAGTTAACTATTTCAAACGGAACTCCATACTTCCCAGATCCTGCAGGACATATGTTGATATTCATTAACGGTGTTCTACAACCACCAGGTTCAGCAAATGCTTATACAGCATTCTCAGATAACATTCAGTTTACTGAAGCACCTGATCTTGGAGCATCATTCACAGGATTCTATGTTGGTAAGTTAAGACAGTTAGATGATATATCATTTGAGTTTGATTCATTACGTCAGTCATTCAACTTGAAACGTGACGATGTGTTCTACTCATTGACGCTGACTGATGGTGTTCAATCTTCTACAATCTTACCAGAAAATAATATTATTGTTTCACTCAATGGTGTTATACAGGAACCAGGCGTTGGTTTTGAATTGGTTGGTTCTAGAATAATCTTCTCTGAGATTCCTCGTGTAGGATCAACATTCGTTGCATTCTCATACGTTGGTTCTGAGGCAGACGTTGATGCTGCAGAAGTTGTACCACCAATAGAGGTTGGTGACTTTATTGATATACAAGGTGAGACTGAAGACAGACAGGTTGCTGTTATTGAATCTTCTAATTCACTTATTACATTTGATTATCTTGGATCTGTATTTGGACAGAATGCTAAAGCATCCGCGACTTTAGTATCTGGAACTATTGATAGAGTTCAAGTAACATCTGGTGGATCTGGTTACACAACTAGACCAAATGTAAGAGTTGACTCTATATCTGGATTTGATGGAAACATCCGTGCACTAATAGGTGTCGCAGGTGTTGAAGTAAGTAATGTTGGTTCTGGATATCAAAACCCAACAGTTGCTGTTGAGACTTCAGTCCCAGATGACTGGACTGCTCCTGACATAAGTCTATATGGAGAAGAACCAGTTGACCCCGAAACCCCATAAATAACTAAAAAATAGTGAGCGATGGCTAAACAAACACTAGGTCTTGGATCTGCTGCAAACGATAATACAGGTGACACTCTTCGTGCAGGTGGTGACAAGATAAACGACAATTTTAGCGAAGTATATACTGCTTTAGGAAATGGAACTAACCTAACGGTGACTCTTGCCAACCCTGCTGTTGGACATGTGTTGCGTTATAATGGTTCAACGTTCACTCCTTCTGATTATACACAGTTAACTTCTGCTCTTGACGTAAATAATAATTCTATAATTTCTTCTTCCAATGGCAATATTGTTCTTGCTCCTAATGGAACAGGTGATGTCACTATTTCTAACGGTGGTATTACTAGTACTTTTGAAGGAACTGACGGGACTATTGATTTCCCTACTACTATCAAATATAAGAACGAATACGCAGCGATAGGATCAACTCCTTCTGCTGCAACATATACTGGATATTTCTTTACTGTAGATGGTGATGATAATCCATATGTTAATATTAATATTACTGCAGGTGGTGTTGGAGATACACAAGCAAAACTTTTAACAGAGTATTCTACTCTTGGTCAAATTGGAAACGTAGATACAACATCGAATGCTCCTACTGATGGTCAATTATTAAAGTGGAGTACTTCATTAAGTAAATGGGCACCTGCAGATGATCTAGCTGGTGCAGGATCACAAAATTTATGGGAATCTATTGTTGCTGATACAGGAACTACAACTGCCGATTCTGCAACTGATTCTTTAACATTCACTGGTGGAACAGATATTGCAACTGCTATTACTGGTGATACAGTAACGATTAATTATACTGGAACTCCTGTAACAACATTTGCTGCTCTAACTGATACTGATCTATCAGGAATAGTTAAAGGTGATGCAATTTATTGGAATAATACTGACTGGGTTGTATCTAGAAGTCCAGTTATTTGGTGGAACTTAAACTCTAGTGGTGCATCTGATTACACCTTCTCTGGTCCTGGTTTTACTGGTGCTGTAAATGACCCAACTCTTTATGTTTATAGAGGATTTACTTATATCTTTGATAACTCAGTTCAAGGTGGTGCTCATCCATTTAGAATTCAAAGCACACAAGGTTTAACTGGAACTCCATATGTGGCAGGTCAGTCAGGTAGTGGATCCAATATTCTTTATTGGACAGTTCCATTGGATGCTCCTGCAACTCTTTATTATCAATGTACACTCCATTCTGCTATGAATGGAACAATCAACGTAGCGGTATAGTAAATGGCAAGAACAGTTCCTGGTTCTGGTGCTGTCATTGAACCAATTTTCGATGAGATTTTTGGTGTTCGTGCGGTAGAAGTCACAGATGGTGGGAGTGGATACTCTGTATCTGATCCTCCTCGTTTGACTATAACTGGTTGTGGAACTCCTGATGTAGAAGCATTATTATATCCTATTATTGATCCTGACTCAGGAAAAATTATACACGTTAGAGTTCTGAGTAGAGGTAGAGGATATGATCCATTAAGATTACAGATAATTCCAGAACAAGAAACTCCTAATGTTGTAACGTCATTTGATATAAGAAGAATATTTCAATCTCATCCTAATAGTCCTACTACATCATCTTTTACAAGTGATAGACTTAGGATAGTATCTGATAATCATCCTAAACCTTCACAGCATATATTTGCTGAAAGGGAACCAGGTGGTTCTACTACAGTTCTTGATAGATCTTTTGATCAGACTTTTATCTATAGAGGTGGTAAAGATGTTCCTCATCCAGATGCTGCTAATAGACAATATCAAGGTGATAAAGCAACAGGCATTATGGCAAATGGTGTTTTGCTTCATACTCCTGAGTGGGGACAAGATGGAAATCCACCACCAGGATTTACTATTGATGCTGTAAAATATCCTTATATTAAAAATAATAATGCATATGATGCAGTACTTGATAATCAAGTTTATTATTATCAAACAAATAAACTTAGAACTGAATGGAACTTAGATAATGGTGTATTTGATTGGGGTAGAATAAGACAGTTTACTTGGCAAGTTAAAACAGAACATGACAATGTTCTAATAGAATTAGGAACTTTAGATCAAACTATAGGTTCAGTTGAAGTAGGTAGAATCGTAGATTGTATTACATCTACTGCTAAAGGTGAAGTAGCAAAAATTGTTAAAGATAATTTAGGTAATCCAACAAAAATATATTTAAGAACTCTTACTGGTGTTCCTTTCCAAGAGAATGATGTTTGTTTAGGTGCTAATGGATTCCAATTTAGAGTTCAAGGTATTCCTAGAACATTCCCTACTGGTATATTTTATATCGAGTTTGGAGAAGAAGCACATGAGTTTGGACCTTTTACACCTGGTCAATTTTATTTTGCTCCAGAAGATATTAAAGTTCAAAGAAATTATTTAATTATTTGGGATCAAAGTGATAGTTCAAATAATACTGGTGGAATGTCTCATCCAATGAGATTCAGTACAACTGCTGATGGAACTCTTAATGGTGGAACTCTGTATTACAATAGCACTGGTGTTACACAAGCACCTGCTGCTGACTATGAAAATGAGTATCAAGCATTATTCTTAATGAATGCTGATGAGAATAATAAAATTTATTATCATTGTGCTTATCATCGTTATATGTCTGGTTATCAAGGTGATGAAGGTTATATGACACTTGCATCAGAAATAGATGCTGATCCTACTGTTAACACATATTACTTTACAAATTATTATCAATCAGATGCTAATGATCCTAATACTATTGATTATAGTAGACATGTAGATGGTCACTCTAAAATATTAGGTATGTCTTATGATGGATATCCTATTTACGGTCCTTATGGATATAATTCCAGTGGTGCAGTTGCTAGAGAAGTATCTGGACATAGATTAAAAACTACTGCTGAGTTAGCAGGTAATCGTCCTCAAGTTAATACAGTTTCTACAGTAACATATAATGTAACTGTATCAAATAATCAATTTCAATTCAGTGGTAGTAGACCTGCGTTTTTAACATTAGATAGAGGTAAGACATATGTCTTTAATCAAGATGATTCTTCTAATGATAGTCTATTCTTATTTGTTGGAACATCTGATGATGGATGGCATGTAGGTGCACCTCCTGTTATTGGAGATACATCATATCTTCTAGCAGGTGATCATGTTAAGTATTACATTGATGGTGCTGAGACTACTTACAATACTTACATTTCTGCTTTTAATACAGCATCACAAAGAGAAACTAGAATACATGTTCCTGTTGATGCTCCTATAGCATTATATCTTTTTGCATATTCACAATCAGGTGTAGGAATAAGATGTGTTGTTGAGGGATATGTTCTTGGTGATTTAACTGAAGATTATATACATGATTCTAGTGTTGGAACTCTTGATGCTTATAATGGTAAGTTTAGTCCTACTCCAGAATATCCTAATGGAACTTATGCATATTATATGACAGAAGATAGTTCTGCTGTTCCCACATATCCTTATGCAATAGGTAAAAGATTTTATGGAACTCCGCTATTTGAAGGTGATACAGTTCCTGCACAAGTAGAAATATTCCCTGCGGGTGCTGAAGGTGATGTTGTTCTAAACGCTACTGGTCAAATAGCGTATGTTAGAATGACTAAATTTGGTGATAATTATTTTGGTCCTGCACAAGCAAAGATTTTAGGTGGTCAAGGAACAGGTGCATTAGCAAGTCCAATAGTACAGACAGTTACTGGTTTATCATTATTAAATTCTGGTAGAGAGTATGCTACACCTCCAACACTTATATTTGAAGGTGGTGGCGGTGGTGTAGGTGCTGAAGGTGCTGCTGAGATTGATACTTTTGGTAAAGTTACTGGTATTAGTATTGTTGATGAAGGTGAATTTTATCAAGAACCTCCTTATGTGTTAATTACAGGTGGTGGAGGTATTGGTGCTAAAGCGGTTGCTAGAATTGATCAGGGTGTAATTGTAGGAATTGATGTTACAGATTCTGGTTCTGGATATATCAATCCACCAAATATTGTATTCACTAAACTTGTTAACTTAAAACGTAAGACAAGAGCAAGACAGTCTTATAACTCTCAAGCAATTTACTTAACTGGTCTTGTAAAAGATTTAGCAGCATCAGACACAGAAATATTTACTGACACGACTACTGGTTTTCCTGGTTCTGGATCACTAATTGTAAACACTGAAACTATCACATATACTGGTAAAGCAACTGGTAAGTTCTTTGGTTTAACAAGAGGTGTAAACTTTAACTATGATCAGAGGATTATATTAGACGCAACTCAGAATAACCAACAAGATATTTCTACATATCAATTCAATGTTGGTGATAGAGTAATTCGTAGAATAGATAACGCAAACAATAAGGTTGCAAAAGTATATGACTGGGATCCACTTACTAGAGAACTATTAGTAACATTTGAAGTTGATGAATTAGCATTTATTGATGGTGGTATCCCATCTACTTTAGATGCTATTGTACAGTTTGACGGAGGTGTTGCTGCTAGTGCTAGTAACGCATTCAGTCCTCATACATTAACTTTCTCTGCAGGAGAAGACATTGTAACTTTGACTGATCCTATTGGAGCAATTTTAGATACTAAATTTGTTGACGTTGCAGAAAATGCAGGAGCTGGTAATGGTATTCCAGATTTGAGTAACACAGGTACTGATTATGAAAACCAAATAGCACTTGATGGTGGTATTTACAATTCACTATATGGTATCGAAGAAACTCAAGGTGGAACCAATACTACTCTATTTGCAGTTGCTGATCAAATTAAAGATGGTTCTATACCATTTAAGTATGCAACTGTAGAAACTGCAGGAACATTAACTGATGGTGTAGATCATGCTGCAAAGTTAAACGTATATGTAGACCTAAATGATGGTAACGGTCAAAACTATGTTGTTAATGACCTTGTTACAGGTGATATATCTGGTGTAAGGGGAACTGTTCTTGGATGGGATCCTAATACTGGATTACTAGAAGTTGGTAATATAGTTCCTTATAATACTGGTAATATTAATATTGGTATAGCAGGTTATTTCTATGAGTATTCTGCTAGAGAAACAGTTATTGATTTCATTGTTCAAAATCCAGGTACTAACTATACTGCACCTCCTACGGTAACAGTAGAAAACATTGGTGATATACAAGCAACAGCAAATGTCAACATGACTGCTGCAGGTGACCAAGTTGCTTCACTAACAATTACAAATGGTGGTTATGGTATTGCACAAAATATTGATGAAAGTTTTGTAACTCATCCGACAGTTACATTTACTAATAATGCCAGTGATAGCACAGGATCTGGTGCGGTTGTTCAAGCCGTTCTTGGTGGTGAACGCATTGCAGGTAATACTGGTGCTAGTTATAGGATCAGAAGAATTGAATATCAAGCACAACTCCAGTCTAAGGAGTAGTCGGAAAGCACATAAATAAACAGGAGGACACTAGTCTTAGGAAATGGCAGCTCTATTAACTGATCAATTTAGAATTTTTTCAGCACAAAAATTTATTAAGGCTCTTGAAGGTCCCGTTGCAACTCAAAGTGATGATGATGCAGGGGCTACGAGAGACAGGTTATATCTTTTCATAGGTAGACCACAAAGTTGGGATAATGAAAACTCACCCCCACAAGCGGTGGATTCATTTGCCGAATTTTCTGGTTCATATGATGATATGGTTTCAATGAAGCGTGTGCTGGCTTCTGATACTGTCCAAGTTGTGCGTAGAATTGACTGGGTTTCCCCAGAACAAACTACTGGTGGATTAGGTTTTACCTATGACATGTATCGTCACGACTATTCTCCAAGTAAAACTGCTGCCTCTGGTGCTACTAAACTATATGATTCTGATTTTTACGTTGTAAACTCACAGTATCAAGTATATAAGTGCATCTATAATGGTACATCTCCTTCAGACCCTAACGGAAAACCTTCAACTGTTGAACCGACTGGAACATCTACTTCTATCATCACCACTGGTGATTCTTATCGTTGGAAGTATATGTATACTATTCCCGTTGCATCAGTTCTTAAATTCTTTTCAAATGACTACATGCCTGTCTTTACCAATGATGCGGTAAAAACAAACGCTGTTGCAGGAGAGATTGATACTGTTGTTATTAACGCAGCAGGAGCAGGTTATAACAACGGAACCTATGATAACGTTGCTATTAATGGAGATGGAACTGGTGGACGTGTTTCTATTGTTGTAGATGGTGGTAAGATTATATCTGCTACTGTTACCTCTGGAGGAACAGGATATACCTTTGGTAAAATTTCTGTTGATAATGTTACTGGTATTGGAACAGGAACTGGTGCTCAAGTTGATGTCATAATTCCACCACCAGGCGGTCACGGTGCTGATTCTGTTGTAGAACTTGGTGCTTTCAGAGTTATGATTAACGCTAAACTCTCATATGATGAGGGTGCAGGTGACTTCCCAGTTGACAACGATTATCGTCGTATTGGTCTTATAACCAATCCTCTAAAGTATGGAACTTCTGAATTAATTTCAGACTTGACTGTATCTGCTACTAAGGCAGTTATATTCTCACCTACATTCCAAGGTAATTACGTTCCTGATGAAATTATTACACAAACAAGAGTTGTTGGAGGATCCAACGTTACTGCTCGTGCTCGTGTTATTTCATGGAATGCAACAACAAAATTATTAAAGTACTATCAGAATGCTGTAGATGGTATCTTCCCAGAAGTTACAGGAACACAGAATGAATTTGATGGATCTAACGTGATTAATGGTGCAACATCTGGTGCTGCAGGACAACCCGATGTTAACTTTCCCGCCATCCCAAACTCTTCTTCTAGAACAATCAACAATACTGAGTATGACTTAGGTATGAAGTTTAACAATGGTTATGCTAAACCCGAAGTTTCCTCAAGTAGCGGTGACGTTGTTTACATAGATAATAGAAGATCAATCAGTCGTGCTAACGACCAAGTAGAAGACATCAAAATCGTAATCGAGTTCTAATGGCACAAAATACTAATTTAAACGTAACACCGTATTACGACGACTTTGATAAAGCGAAGAACTTTTATCGAGTATTATTTCGTCCTGGATTTCCAATACAGGCAAGAGAACTAACACAATCTCAATCAATTCTGCAAAATCAGGTTGAGAATATGGGAACTCATCTGTTTAAAGATGGTTCTATGGTTATACCAGGTCAGATTGGTTATGACCTTAATGTAGATGCAATAATGATCCAAGAATCTTTCTTGGGTGCAGACGTAGAAAGTTATAGAAGTCAGATTACAGGAAAAATTATATCAGGTTTAACGTCAGGTGTTAAAGCTAAAGTTCTTTATAGTATCTCATCTAATCAATCAGACAAAGGATATATTACACTATACATTAAGTATATTGAATCAGGTGGAACAGATAATAATCAAACTACATTTACAAATAATGAACAGTTAATCACTGATACTGAAATCACTTTTGGAACCACTCTTATTGAAGTTGGATCACCATTTGCACAGTTATTACCTACATCAGCAACACAAGTTGGATCTGTAGCATATGTGCAGGAAGGTGTTTACTTTATTAGAGGTTTCTTTGTAGACGTTCCTTATCAGTACATTCTCCTTGATCAATATGGAAGTAACCCCAAATACAGGATCGGACTTGAGATCCTTGAATCAATCATCACCCCAGAAGATGACTTATCACTCAATGATAACGCTGCAGGAACATCTAATTATGCTGCTCCTGGTTCTCACAGGTTCAGAATAACAACTAACCTTGTTAAGAAATTACTTACAGACGAGGCAGATAAAGACTTTATTGAATTACTACGTATCAATGGTAATAAGATTGAGAAACTAGTTGATCGTAGTGCATATGATGAACTAGAAAAATCTCTTGCAACTAGAACTTACGAAGAGTCAGGTGACTATGTTGTTAGTGATTTCCAAATTACTATGAGAGAGAACCTAAATGATGGGTTCAATAATGGTGTTTATGAACCAGGAGATACAACTGCTCAAGGTAATAGTGCTGCAGAAAGCATGTATGCTCTTGAGTTTGGTCCTGGTACTGCATATGTTAGAGGTTATAGACTCAAAACATTATCTCCAACTTATGTTGACTTAGCAAAACCAAGAGATACAGAAGCTGCTCAAAATACAATCATACCTTTTACATTAGGTAATTACTCTAAACTCCAAAATATATTTGGATTTGTTAATACAGCAGGTTCTACTATCGGTAATGCATATCAAACTGTAGAATTACATGATAGATTTACTACAACACCAGGTGATGCTGTTGGTAATTTAATTGGATATGCACGTGTAGCATCCCTAGAATTTTTACAAGATCCAGATAATAATTTTGGTGATGCTGATGACAAATATAATATGCATCTATTTGATGTTCAAATGTTTACTGTAATACATTTGGCATCTGCACAAACAATTAGTACTGGTGCTTCTGATCAAAGAGGATCTTTACTTGTTGGTAAATCATCAGGTGCAAGAGGATTCTTAATTGATAATCAAGCTGGTGCTACACATTTGAATGTATATCAAGTTGAAGGAACATTCCAACAAGGTGAGATGGTTACCTTAGATGGTTTGAACTTAGATACTATTACTAATGTTCATACTTACAAATATTCAGATAGTAGACAAATTCTTGCTAGAGATGAAAATACAAATGCTGTAGAATTTACTGCTGATATTATATTAGAAGATCTAAAATTTATTCAAGGTGCTACATTCACATATGATGCTACAGGTAGTGCAGAAAAGATTACTGGTTTAAATTCAAACTTTGCTGCTGACTTAAGACCTGGCGATAGAATATATTTCTCTGAAACAAAATATGTTGACGTAGATTTTGTTGATCCTACAAACTTAGCATCATCTAATGAGTCAACAATCTTTACTTATTCTACTCAAATAGTTAATGTGACACCTGGTGCAGGTGCTGCAGGTCCTACTGGTGGAACTTATAATACATTATTACGTTATAGAGCAAAACTTTGGGAGACAGAAAAGGCAACTCTTCTTAAAACAATGCCTAAACCATATGTTAAGAGCATCTCTGATGAATCTATGGTTGTTAGAAGAACATTTGACTCACAAACTGTTGCTGCAAACGCTATATCAATAACTCTACCTGAGAATGAACAGTTCCAAGCAATTACAAATTCTTCATACTCATTCACAGTTATGGGTAGTTCATCATCTGCATATCCTGCAGGTGCACAGATTCCTATTGACACTGTAAATACTGGTGCTATTGGTTATACAACATTTACATCTGCTGATAGAACTACAATTCAGATAACAAACTTAGATGTAACAGGTGATGCAGGTGCAATTACAGCTGTTAAAGTTACAGCATCTGTTTCTAAGAACGTTACTGCTAAGAAGACAAAATCACCTTCAAACATGTTTGTGTTAAAGGTGAATCAAACTGTTCAGAATTTAGATAAGCAAAATTATGGTCTTACATATTCTGGAGTATATGGAACTAGAATTGAAGACGTAGATATATCATTGGGTATTACAGACGTATTTAATATACATGCTGTATATGAATCAATGGATGATCTTGATCCTATTCTTCCATCTATTACTTTAGTTGAACCAACATTCTTTGAAACTAAGAGTATTGTTACAGGTAAAACATCTGGTGCAAGAGCAAGAGTTGTTGACTTTAACTCAAGTACTTTAAAACTATCTTTAGTTTATTTGAGTGGAACATTTATATCTGGTGAAACAGTTGATGGATTTAATAGTAGTAATATTGCTATTCAAGGTATTATTAATGACTCTGTAGGATCTATTGTTGCAGGATCTAAAGTTATTACAGATCGTTATGACTTAGAAACTGGTCAAACTGGATTCATATATGGTATATCAAAATTAGTAAGAAAGAAAGGTGTTGCTAAACCAATTAGAAAAGTAAAAATTGTTTTAGATTACTATTCTCATGCTGCTACTGGGGATTACTTTGCAGGGCAATCATATTTGGATACTGCATATGCTGATGTTCCTTATTATCAGGAAAAATTCTTACCTGATTTCCTAGACTTTAGACCAGGTGTTAAGAATTTATTTACAGGAACTGGATCAGTTGCTTCTCCTGCATATGTAAATGCTGCTACTCTAGACTTTAAACATAGAACATTCCCAACTGCAGGAAGTCCTGCTGCTACATTATTTGACGTGCCTAAAGTTAATAGTGACTTTAGATGTGATTTTGATTGGTATCTTCCTAGAGTTGATAAAGTATTCTTATTACCTACTGGAGAATTCCAAGTTGTTAAAGGTAAGTCAGAACAGAGACCTTCCCCTCCAGATAATTTACAAGATGGTATGCTACTAGCAACATTGCTACACGCACCATATGGTTTTGATCCTGCATCTGATGTTGTTATCCAGAAATCTGATAATAGACGTTACACAATGCGTGACATTGGTAGTTTAGAAAAACGTCTTGATCAAGTTGAATATTATACATCACTTAATATGTTAGAGAGTGATACTTTCAACGTTGAAATTACTGATGCATCTGGTAAGAACCGTTTGAAAAATGGATTTATGGTTGATGACTTTACAGATCATTCCAAATCTAGTACAACAAACCCAGACTTTGCTGCTGCATTAAGTTATTCTGATGGAACTTGTCAACCTTCACACTATACTACTAACACATCATTATTAATTAATGATTCTCTATCAGTTAATATTCAAAAAACTGGTCCTTTAATTACATTACCTTATACTGAAACAGCATTGATTACACAATCATATGCTTCTAGAGTTGAGAATGTAAACCCATTCAACGTATTTACATATATTGGACGTATTGATTTAGTACCTGCAAGTGATGATTGGGTAGATACTAATCGTCTTCCTGTTAATGTAATTGATATTGAAGGTGATTTTGAAGCAACTAGCAGATCTATGAATGTAGATCAATCTGGTTTTGCTCCTATTCAATGGGGTTCATGGAATACTACATGGAGTGGAGAATCTACAGGTTCATGGAGTAGATGGAAAGAACATACTTTTGCTAACTTTGTTAGAGGTAGAGGTCGTCGTGTGATGGGATCAAGAACTATCACTACAACAACTAATCAGACTAGAAGAGGTATTAGAAGTAGAGTAGTTCCTAGGATTGATCGTCAATCTATGGGTGATAGAACTGTATCTTCAACTTCTATTCCTTGGATACGTTCTAGAAATATTGACGTAACTGTTGCTAGAATGAAACCAAGAACAACATTCTATGCATTCTTTGATGGAACTAAAGTTGGCGATTATATGATGCCAAAAGTTCTTGAAGTTATTAAGAATCCTTCTACAGATAGTAGAACAAACTCAACACCATTTGTGATTGGTGAAACAGTTAGAGGTCTAACAAGTGGTGCTAGATTTAGAGTTTCTGCACCAAACGACTTCTTTACATGGAACCCATATGATGATACTGATATGCCTTCATCATATTCTTCAACTACAAACTTTATTAACGTTGACAGTGTATCTCTTGCTGCTCAGGCAGTTGGACAATACTACGGTAATATACAAGTGGGTGAAGTTTTAGTTGGAACATCAGGTGCAAGAGCAGTTGTGCGTGATCGTAGATTAATGACTGATAGATTAGGACAATGGAAAGGTTCACTATTCATTCCTCCTCCTCAAATTAGTACTAATCCACGTTGGGCAACTGGTAGTAGATTATTAAGACTAACAACAAGTGATACAGATGCTAGAACTGGTGGAGCAGTTGCATCTGCTGCACAAACAGAATATGCTGCAACAGGTACTTTAAATACATTACAAGAAAACGTTCTTGCTATTAGAAATGCAGACATCGTTCAAGATACAGTAACACAAGATAGAACTATTCAAACAACTAGAACTGAGACACGTCAGGTTGGTTGGTGGGATCCACTTGCTCAATCATTCTTAGTAGATGAAGAGGGTGGATGTTTCTTAACATCTGTAGATGTTTACTTTAATGCTAAGGATGGAAATATTCCGATCTCTATGCAGATCAGAACAATGTCAAATGGTTATCCAACAACAAGTATTCTTCCATTCTCTGATGTTACTGTAACTCCAGATACTATTCAAACATCTGAAACTGGTGCTATTGCAACTAAGTTTACATTCCAAGCACCTGTTTATATTCCTCAGTCTATTGAACATTGTTTTGTTCTATTCTCAGACTCTAATGAATATCAGGTTTGGATCTCTAGAATGGGTGAGTTAGATATTACTGGGGACAGAACTATATCTGAACAACCATATGCAGGTGTTCTATTCAAATCACAGAACGCAACTACATGGACTGCTGACCAGTATGAAGATCTTAAATTTGTTATTTACAAAGCGGTATTTAATACTAGCGTTGCAGGTCAATTAACATTAAATAATGCTCCATTAGACATAGGTAATGGTGGTAAGATAGTACTAAGAACTGATCCAGTTCAAACATATCAACCAGAATTACAGTTGGTTATGAACGCTGTATTAGCAACTATTCCTTATACAGTTGGTGCTCGTGTTTATCAAAAGACGACTCTTGCTCAAGGAACAATTAAAGAAATTACAGATAGTAATGCAGGTGTATTATTAACTATCAATGATATCTCTGGAACATGGCAAGCAGGTTCATCAACTGGTGGAACTATTATCAACAGATTAGTTTCTTCTAAGACTACTGCTACTATGGCAGTAACAAGTGCATCAGGTGACTTCAGTGTTGGAGAAACTATAACTGGTAACAGTGCTTCTGCTCCAACTGCAGAGGTTGTTAGTTGGACAGATGGTGGCGGTGGTGCAGGAACTTTAACACTTAAATATGTTTCAACTGCATTCACAGCTTCTACTGAACAGATTACTGGTGGAACTTCTACTAAGACTGCAACTGTTGGTTCTATAACATACGCAGGTGATAACGTTTCATCTTCAACTGTTCAAGATGCATTCCCAAGTAGCACACCAACATACACAACATCACAAAGAAGAGTAACAATACAACATTCACATCATGGTATGCATGATACAGATAATAATGTTGTTATCGAAGGTGTTGAATCTGAAGTAACACCAACATACTTGACATCATCTATATCTGACTCTGATACAACTATACAAGTTAATGATGCATCAGCATTCCACACTGTAATTAACGGTGCAAATGTTGGTACATTGAATCTTGGTTATATCAAGATTGAAGATGAAATTATGTCTTATACAGGAATTAGTGGAACTGGTAAAACCATTACTATTAATGAAAGAGGATTAGCAGGAACTACTGCTACTAGTCATGCTGATGAAATGGATGTTGAATGTTATAACCTAGATGGTATTCCTCTAATTGAAATTAATAAGACTCATAATAATATTATGAATCCTACTTTAGACAGTTATGATCTTGCAACCTCATCTATTGCTAAATTGGGTATTAGGTCTGGTAATACACGTGTTATTGCTACACAAAACATTCAGTATGAGATCATTTCTCCACAGATTCAGAGAATGACTCTTCCTAAGACTTCTGTTACTGCAAGAGTTAATACTATTACAGGTACATCAATCAATGATGGACAATCATTATCACAAAATTCATTCAGTAATACTGGTGAGTTCTATGATGTGAACCTAGGTGAGGACAACTACTTTGTTGCTCCACAGTTGATATGTTCTGCTATCAATGAATCTGCTGAATTAAGTGGTGCTAAGTCATTTAGAATGGACTTAACAATGTTCAGTGAAAAGGATAACGTTACTCCTGTTGTTGATACTGACAGAATGTCTATTACTACAATTAGTAATAGAATTAATGCTCCTAGCGATAGTAGCACCGCTACATTACCAGTTGGTGATGGACATAACGGTGTTTACATTACTAAGGTTGCTGATCTAAGTAATCCATCATCCTCTATTAAATTAATGTTTGCGGGTTATCGTCCGTCTAACACTGAGATTAAACCTCTATATAGAGTATTACCTTCTGGATCTACTGATTCAATCGAAACACTTGGATGGCAGATGTTTGATACATCTAACGCTAAAATTCCAGACACTACTGAAGAAGTAGAGTTTCATGATTATGAGTATGAAGTGACTGGTTTAGACTTCTCACAATATCAAGTTAAGATAGTGTTTGTATCTCCAAACCAAGCATACGCACCAGTTATCAGAGATTTAAGAGCAATCGCCCTTGCTGTATAATGAAAGTCCCTATTAAAGACCTTGATGGATGGTACAAAGATGATAGAACTGGTGCAGTTCAATGTTCTGATAGTGCAAAGTATGAACAATACATGAAGCAACACAGAGCAGGACTAAAAAAAGAAAATGATTTTACGACTTTACAAAATGATGTTTCTGGTCTAAAATCAGAGTTAGATGAGATTAAATCTCTTCTGTTAACGTTAACCAAAAACCAATCCTGATTATGGAAAAGATAAGTCAGGATCAGATGCTTTCTCAATTCAAAGAAAGATATACTGGTCTGATAAATGAAAATCAGCAACTAGCTGGTAAAATTAAAGAAAATGAAGTGCAAGCACTGAAGCTTCAAGGTGCTATCGAAGCATTGGAGTATTATTCTCCACCAGAAGAATCGGCAGAAACTCCTCCTGTCTTACCAGAGGATGATGTAACATCCGAGTCTCCTGAGTTAACTGAATAAATTAATTTTAAGGGGGACAGTAGTTCCCCTTTTTTAGTGACATAAATAACTTGGAAGCATGTTCTCATAGAGTTGTCCTAAGATAAAATGGCAAATAGATTACAATTAAGAAGGGGTGGTGCTCAGGAATGGGCAAACGCAAACCCAACTCTTGCTCAAGGTGAATTGGGTATTGAGTTAGATACTGGTCGATTTAAGATAGGTGATGGTGTATCAGCATGGAATACCTTGCGATATGAAAGACCTGTCGAATCCATATCTAACACTGCAAACACTCTTGTACAAAGGGATGCTGACGGAAACTTTGCTGCAGGTGTTATAACTGCAACTCTAATTGGTAACTCTTCAACTGCTGCTAGACTTTCTTCAACTCGACAAATAACTCTATCTGATGACTTAAGTGCTACAGGAACATTTGATGGATCACAAAACTTAAACCTTGCTGCAGAACTTTCTTTAGTTTCAACTCTTCCTCATTATGATGGAACATCTTCTTCATCTGGAACCTATAACAAAGTAACTGTTGACGCAAAAGGTAGAATTACTGCTGCTCAAGACTTTACTACAAGTAACAATGGAACGCTTGCTGATTACGGTCTAGACGGGACTGTAGAGGGTTCTTCTGCTCAACCTTATGATTTAGACCTAGTTGCTATTGCAGGTCTCACAACGACTGGTATGCTCGCTAGAACTAGCGGTGGTGCTATGTCAACCAGAACCGTGACTGGAACTGCAGGAAAGATACAAATACAGAATGGTGCAGGTGTAAACGGTAACCCAACAATTAATTTAATTACTACAACTGTAGTACCTGGCGATTATAATACAGAATCTCTAACATCTGTAAGTGCTGTAGGTAGTAGTAATGAACCATTTGGAACTGAGACTGTAAACGCAGTTAAGTTTACTGTTGACGAAGATGGTAGATTACAGTCATCTACGAACGTTCCTATTGCAACTGCTACTGAAGGTAGTAAGTATGGTGCATTCAATGGTGCTACGAATTATGTAAGATACAATATAATTGAAACAGGAAGTAAGATATATCAAGCGATTCAAGATATTAGTTCTGGAGGAATTGCACCAACTCATGTAGATAGTTCAGATACTAATGGTTGGAGATACCTCGCTGCAGCTGCAGTAGAACAAAAAGGATTAGCATCATTTGCTCAAGAAGATTTTGATGTAGATTCAAATGGTCACGTTACTATTGCTACATCAGGTGTAGATAATACACAGATGCAAAATAATAGAATAGGTTTTGCAGATGGTAATACTGTAGAGAATTTTGAGTTAGATCAAGAACTTACAGCAACAACTGGATACAGAGGATTTAACTATCTTAACTATGTTAAAGTAAATAATACATCAGGTAGTTTACTTTTTAGTGCTAATAATACAGGTGATAGTGGAAATGGTGAAGTTGATATTAATGTAAAAACAGTATTCAGTGATCCTGATTTCATGTTCGATGGAGCAGGTACACAACAGATTGATAAGACTGGTGATGGTGATTTCAACATAGAACTCACACAAAACACCGCAGTAGATAGAAACCTAACTATAGCTTCTACAAATGCAGGTTCTGGAACTAGCACATTAACTATTACTGCTGAAGATGTGGTAGATATTGATGCTACTGCTGCTACTGGAAAGGTACATATAGAAACTATGAGATTCCAAGCAGACCATATTGGTGCTGTTGGAGATATTTTAATTGATCCTAATGACGATAGAGATGTTAGTGGTCTAGTAACTATTAGAGGAAACTTACAAGTAGATGGAACGACTACAACAGTTAATTCAACAGTCACAACGTTGGATGATCCCATTATTACTCTTGGTGGCGATACTGCTCCAGGTAGTGACGACGGTAAAGATCGTGGAGTTGAGTTCAGATACTACGACGCTCAAGCAAGAGTTGGATTCTTTGGTTACGATAATGACTACACCGATCTCGGAGGACACGTCGGAGGATTCAGATTCCTCTACAATGCCACAAATACCTCGGAGGTATTCGCAGGAACAGATGCAGGGATCATCACGGGTAATATCAAACTTACAACAAATACAAACTCAACATCTAACACAACTGGAGATTTAGTAGTTGCAGGTGGTGTAGGTATAGGACAAGATGTTAATATTGGTGGAACAGTTGATATTGATACTAACTTAAGAACTCGTGGAACTACTAGATTTGATGATGAAGTAGTTATTCAAGGTGCTTCTAAGAACTTCATAATGAAGAACGGAAGTGGAACTGCAAAAATTACTGCAGGATCTACAACTGGTAACATCACTATGGAAGGCATCCTTGCTGTTACAGGCAACGTAGATGTAAACACTGACAAGTTTAATATAACAGCATCCTCTGGTAATACTGCTATTGCAGGTACTCTAGTAGTAAGTGATGCTACTACTATAAAGGCAGATAATAAATTCTTTAAGATTCAAACTGCTGCGGCTGCAGATAAGTTTACAGTTGATACAGATAACGGTAACACAGTTATATCAGGTGAATTAAATGTAAACTCAGCTGTCGATCTTGATACAACATTAAACGTAGATGGTGGTGCTACATTCCAAGACAATGTAACACTTAATGCAGATAATAAGATGTTTAAGATCCAGACAAATGGATCTGTTGATAAGTTTACAGTAGATAGTGATAATGGTAATACAGTTATTGCAGGTCAACTAAATGTAAACTCAGCTGTTGATTTAGATAACACTTTAAATGTTGATAACGCTGCTACATTCCAACACAATGTAACTATCAATGCTGATAACAAGATGTTCAAGATACAGAACAACTCAGCACAGGATAAGTTTACAGTTGATACAGATAATGGAAATACAATTATACAAGGAACAGTTGATATAGTCGGAGTTACAACTCTTACTGACAACTTTACAGTTAACGGATCTCAAACAACTATTGGTAATGCTAGTAGCGATGTTCTAACTGTTAATGCAGACGCAACATTTACAGATGATCTCACAGTAAATGCAACCGTTGACTTTGATTCAACTCTAAATGTTGATGGTCAAGCAACTTTCCAAGATAATATTATCTTGAACGCTGACAATAAGATGTTCAAGATACAGAATAATAGTTCTGTAGATAAATTTACAGTTGATTCTGATAACGGTAATACAGAAACACAAGGAACATTAACAGTACAAGGTCAAACTAGTATTATTGATTCACTTATAATCAATGCTTCTAATGAAAACTTTAAGATTCAAAATGGATCTGCAGTTGATAAGTTTACAGTTGATACTGACAATGGTAATACTAACATTGTTGGAACAATAACTGTTGGAAGTGCATCACAAATTAATTCTACTCTTGGTGTTACTGGAGTTACAAGTCTAACAAATGCTGCAGACCAAACACTCACAGGATCATATGGTGCAGACGGTGGTTTAAGAGTTAGTGGTGGTGCTGCAATTACTAAGAGACTTGCTGTAGGATCTGATGCAAGAGTATATGGTAATACTACATTATCTGGAACTGTAGATATTGATAATAATACTGATGTATCTGGTAAGTTTAATATTAGCAATACTCAGGATGCTACAAGTTTTGCAGATAATTCTGTAGCATTTACTAATGATGGTGGTGCAAGGATTACTAAAAATACTTACATTGGTGGTGATCTTGTTGTTTATGATAACACTAACACAAGAGCTGCATTTACTGTTACTAACAATACAGGAGATGGAGAATTCCATAACGATCTTACAGTTGGAGGTAACTTAATAGTCAATGGAGCAACAACTACTGTCAACAGCACGGTCACAACTCTCGATGACCCTGTTATTACTTTGGGTGGTGACACAGCACCAGTCTCTAACGATGCTAAGGATAGGGGTGTTGAATTCCGTTACTACGACGGCTCTGCTAAAATTGGGTACTTCGGATTAGATAGATCATCCTTAGAATTTACATTCTTAACAGACGCTACTAATAATTCAGAAATCTTTACAGGAACTGATGCTCCTTTAAGAATAGGTTCTCTTCATGTTACAGGTGCAGGACAATCAGTTGACATTGATTCAAATGCAAACATAGATGGAACTCTAACTGTAGATGGTCAAATTACATCTCAGGTATCATCAGGACCTGCTCTTGTTATTCCAACAACTGATAAGATTAATAATCTAAACGCAGACTTACTAGACAGTATGACAACTGCGACTGCAAATACTGCATCTACAGTTGTCAATAGAGACTCTAGTGGAGACTTTGCTGCTAACATTATTACTGTTGCAAGTGGAACTGGATCAGGTGCAGGTATTCAAGGTAACGCAATTACTGCTGACGAATGGAAGACTGCTAGAACATTAACTGTTGACGGTGTTGTAAATGGAACTATAAGCATTAATGGTGGTTCAGATATTACACTTACAACAACATTCGATGATCCTGATATAACTGGATTATCAGGAATGACTGGCACAGGTTATGTTGTAAGAACTGCTGCTAATACTTTCGCACAAAGAACTTTACAAGTTACAGGATCATCAGGTATAACACTTACAAATGCTGATGGTGTCTCAGGTGACACAACTATTAACGTTGCTTCTACATCTAACAATGCATCTGACAACTTAGTCTTACGTGATGGATCTGGTAACTTCTCTGCAGGAGAAATTTCTGCAGACCTAAGCGGTAACTTAATTGCTAGTTCCAGTACAGCAAAAACAATAGTTCCTGTTACTGATTCTGCTTGGAGTCTAGGATCTAATGCAAGTAGATGGTTACAGATTTATGCTGATACTGTTACTTCAACTAATGCAACTATTACTAATATCAGTGGTGATTTAACTGGTAACTTAGTTGCATCTTCCTCAACAACTAAAACTGTAGTTCCTGCTGCTGATTCTACTTGGTCTATAGGACATACTAATAATAGATATTCATACATTTATGGAGATAATTTTGTTGGTGATTCTGCAACTATTACTCAAGTAAATGGTGATTTAAGTGGTAACTTAATTGCTAGTTCCAGTACAGCAAAAACAATAGTTCCTGCTGCTAACTCTACTTGGAGTCTAGGAGCAACTTCAAATAGATGGGCATATTCATATTCAGATAATTTTGTTGGAACTACAGCAACTATTACTAATCTTAATGGTGATTTAACTGGTAACTTAGTTGCATCATCTTCCTCAACTAAAACTGTTATTCCTGCAGCTGATAGCACTTGGAATATAGGATCTAATACAAACAGATATGCATACATTTATGGAGATAATTTTACTGGTGATAGTGCAAATATTGGTCAAGTAAATGGTGATCTAAGTGGTAACTTAGTTGCAGCATCTTCCTCAACTAAAACTATAGTTCCTGCTGCTAACTCTACTTGGAATATAGGATCAACTGCAAACAGATACGCATATACCTACTCAAATACTTTTGTTGGTACTTCCGCAAATATTGATGATGTTAATGGTGATCTAAATGGTAACTTAACTGCATCTTCCTCAACAACTAAAACTGTAATTCCTGTTCAAGATTCTACTTGGAATCTAGGATCAACGAATAACAAATATGCTTATGGATATATTAATGCAGCTGTTGGAACTACAGCAACGTATGATAATTTTAATGGTGATCTAAATGGTAACTTAACTGCTGCATCTTCTACTGCAAAAACAATAATTCCTATTGTTGGTTCTACTTGGTCTCTAGGATCTACAACTAATAAATGGGCATATCTATATGTTGATACTATCAATGTTACCAATACTATTACTGCTAATGTAACAGGTTCTCTCACAGGTAACGCTGATACTGCAACTGCATTACAAACTGCAAGGAACATCGGTGGAACATCCTTTGATGGAACTGCTGATATTACTCCTGCAACTGCAACACAGTCAGCAAATCTTGATAACCATGATACTGATAGTCTATCAGAAGGAACATCTAATCAATACTATACAGAAGCAAGAGTTCAAGCAAAACTTGACAATGCTTATGATCAACTAAAAGCAATGTTAAGTAATCTTGCTACTACAACAACATTAAAACTAAATCTATCAGGAGATCCTACACCTGGTAATGTTGTATCACTTGGATCTATTACAGCAAGTGGTCTAGGAGGATTTACAGGAGCAACAGGAGTCGCAACAAATGGTGGAACTGGTGTTGGATTAACAGTTGATACCACTGTAACAAATGGTGCTATAACTGGAATCACATTAAATGCTGCAGGTACTGGATACTTAATAACAGATACTTTAACACTCACAAATGCTAATGCAGGTGGTGTTGCTACATTGAACCTTGGATCATTAGTAACTGGAACTGGTGGATTCAGTAATGCAACTGCTGTTGCAACAACTGGTGGATCAGGAACAGGATTAACTCTTGATACTACAGTAGATGCATCTGGAGCAATTACAAACCTTGTAGTTAATGCTGCAGGAACTGGGTATGCAAATGGTGAAACAATTACACTTACAAATCCTAATGCAGGTGGAGTAGCTACAACAGATACTCTTGTTGTTGGAACTGGTTACATTGATGGAACTGCAGTTGCAACGACTGGTGGTGGGGGAAGCGGTTTAACAGTAGATGTTACTACATCAGGTGGTCAAGTAACTGGGGTTGCAGTAAACGCTGCAGGAACTGGATATGCTGTTGATGACACTATTACTATTACTAACCCTAACGGTGGTGGAGTACAAACACTAGGAACTATTGCTACTGCAGGAACAGGATACGCTAATGGATCTGGTATTGCAGTTGTTGGAGGAAATGGATCTGGACTAACAGTTGATCTCACTACATCTGCAGGAGTAGTTACTGGTGTTACAATTAATGCAGATGGATCTGGTTATGCAGCATCTGACGTTGTTACTATTGTAAATGCTAATGGATCAGGTGCTAAGACTCTTGGTTCTATTACAACTGCAGGAACTGGATACTCATCTGGAACTGGAGTTGCAACAACTTCAGCTGGATCAGGAACTGGATTGACAGTTGATACTACAGTTGATGGAGATGGAGCGATAACTGCTGTTACAATAAACAATGATGGATCTGGTTATGCAGCATCTGAAGTTATAACTATTGCAGGGGGTAGTGGAACTGCTCAATTTACTGTGTCAGAAATACATGGTAATGGTTGCACAATTCCTATATCAGCAGTGTTTGGTAATAACGCAACGTTTGATGTTGCAAGCATATTTGTTAATGCATCAATCAATCTTGCTACTGTATTCACAGATGCAACCTTCTCACTATCTGACATTACTGCAATGGAAGTTGGTGGAACAGTAATAGGAGCAACTTCTGGAACTACTGGAACTATCACTGCTATGGATAGCAGTTCTGTTACTGTTGATAATGTAGATGGATTCTTCAAATCTGGAGAAACTGTTGGTGCTAATGATGTTACTAACTTGACTATAAGTTCATTCGGATAATAACAAATGTCGGCAACTCAACCCGCAAGTAAAACTGAATTAAAAAACTATGCTCTTCGTAGATTAGGATATCCTACGATAGACATCAACGTTGCTACTGAGCAATTAGATGATCTAATAGAAGAGGCAATAGATTACTATCAAGAATATCATTATAACGGAAGTTATAAGGCATTCATGAGAATAGAAGTTACTGATGCTATCAAAGCTGCTGCACAAACCTATGATCAACAAGGTTCTACTGCATGGTATGAAGCAAAGAATTATGTTGATTCACCACCTGGTATGCTAGGAATTAATCATGTATATACAATGATTGGTGCATCAAGTATAGTACCTGGTAATATTTTTAATATTAAATATCAAATATTTTTAAATGATATCTATGCAATGACACATGGACATATATTACATTACTTCTTAACTTCACAGTATCTTGAAACTCTTGATTGGGTAACTAATTCTCAACAGAATCGTAGAGTTAAATGGAATGAGCATCAAGGAAAAATTTATATGGATATGGATTGGAATGATTTCACTGCAGGAGACTACATACTAGTAGACTGTACTATGAGACAAGATCCAGACACATATACAGGAATGTATAATGATAACTGGTTAAAGGATTATGTAGAAGCATTATTCCAACAACAGTGGGGTAGAAACTTGAGTAAGTATGATGGTATTCAAATGCTAGGTGGTGTTACTTTAAACGGTAGACAGATCTTAGAAGATGGATCAACCTTTAAGAAAGATCTTGAAGAAGAACTTCGTAATCGTTATGAACTTCCACCTTTAGATTTGGTAGGTTAACATGGCAATTTCTAATACTCCTGCTCAAGATTACGTTCAATCAGACTACAGTCATAGTGCCCGTTTTAAGGCAAATGGTTCTGAACAGGAACAAAAATTTATTGAAAACTTAGTGGTAGAAAGTATTGAAATTTATGGACAAGACATCTATTATGTTCCGAGGACTATCGTCAATCGTGACACAGTTTTCGGAGAAGATTCAGACGGTAAGTTCGAGTCTGCAAAAGCAATCAGAGCATATGTCAATAATGTCGAAGGATGGGAAGGACAAGGTGAGTTACTTACAAAATTTGGAATACGTATCGAAGATAAAACAACGTTTATATTCTCCCGTGAAAAGTTTAAAGAAAACGTTGACGACTCTACAGTCCTTAATGTCGAAGGAAGACCAAACGAAGGGGATCTAATTTGGTTTCCTATAACTAAACATTTATTTGAAATACAATTTGTAGAAGTAGAGAGACCTTTCTATCAGTTAGGTAGAAATTTTGTATGGGAATGTCAGTGTGAACTCTTCGAGTACAGCGACGAGGAGATCAACACAGGTATCACAGAACTCGATGCTATCGAGACTGCATTTGCAAATGCTATTACAGTTGGTCTTGCTGCAGGTGGTAGTGGTGACTTTACTGTAGGTGAGACTGTAACAGGTGGTTCTTCTAATGTTACTGCTGAAGTTAAGTCTTGGGATTCTGCTACTAGAACTCTTATTGTTATAAATCGTTCTGGAACATTCACCGTTCCCGAAACACTTACAGGAGGCACATCTAGTGCATCTTGGACAACCGCATCTTATAACACCATAGATAATAAGAACATCGAGTACGATCAAAACATGGAGTTTGAAACTGCTGATGACGATATTATTGACTTCTCCGAATCAAATCCATTTGGAACTGTTGGAAACACTACTGACTTGACAATCTAATGCTAGGAACATACTCTTACCACGAAATATTCAGAAAGACCATTGTTGGTTTTGGTACTTTATTCAATAACATTGAAATAAGAAGATCAGATGAGGTTATGAAAGTTCCTCTTGCCTATGGTCCTAAACAAAAATTCTTAGCACGTTTAGATCAAAATCCTGATCCTACAAATAAAAGAGTTCAGATTACTTTACCTAGAATTTCTTTCGAGATTGCAGGTGTTAACTACGATCCAGGTAGAAAAGTATCTCCTACTCAGAAGATTAAAATTAATAAAGACGTAGATGAAAATTATAATAGTTACATGCCAGTTCCATATAATTTAGATTTTGAACTAGCAATTATTTCTAAAAACCAAGATGATGGTCTACAAATTTTAGAACAGATATTACCTGTATTCCAACCTCACTATAATTTACCAGTGAAGTTATTATCTGCAATGAAAGAGATAAAGGATGTTCCTGTAGTTCTACAATCTATAGACTATGAAGATGATTATGAAGCAGACTTTACTTCTCGTAGAGCAATCATTTATACTCTAAGATTTACTGCTAAGACATACCTATACGGTCCTATTACAGAACACAAAATTGTCAGAAAGGCACAGGTCGATTACTATTCATCTACAAATACAACTACAGCACCAAGACAGGTTCGTTATACTACTACACCAGAAGCATGGACTGATAAAGATGGAACTGTTGTAACTACCTTGTCCTCTAATATTACTGCTGCAACTACTAATATTCCAGTTGCAAGTGCAACAGGTATCGCTAAATGGGATGACCTTTATATTGGTAGTGAACAGATGAAAGTTACTGGTATGACAGGTAACACTGTTCATGTACAAAGAGGTCGAAATGGAACTGTAGCAGCAACTGCAGTAGGTGGAGCAAACGTATTTAAACTTGATGCAGCTGATGATGTATTAGTAACTTCTGAGGATGATTTTGGTTTCAATGAAACAACTTCATTCTATCAAGACATGAAGAAATACAATCCTGTGAGTGGTGCAGATGAATCCATTTGAAGGACTAGATAAAACTTTTGGAGCTGAACCATCAGATCTAAAAAAACATGTAGAGAAAGTTAAACCTTCTCTTAAAAAAACAGAGACTGAGGATGTAAAGCAAGACTATGAGGTCAGTCGTGCTCAACTACATAATCTTGTAATGAAAGGACAGGAGGCAGTAGATGGCATACTTGATGTGGCACGAGCGTCAGATCATCCTCGTGCTTATGAGGTGGCAGGGCAACTCATCAAAAATGTGGGAGATGTAGCAGATAAGTTAATTGATTTACAACAAAAGATGAAAGAACTTGATAAAGAAGAGAAAAAAGGTCCTACAAATGTTACTAATGCTATGTTTGTAGGGAGCACATCAGACTTACAGAAGATGTTGAAGCAACAAAAGAACATAAATAATAACACTGACAAAACATAGACACGACAATGACAGTAATTAACGTATTAAGCACTAACTCAATATCAGCAGGAGCAACTGAATATCAGGTGATCCAGACTGGATTCTATAGAGTTGGTTCCACTGCAGGTGCAGCAACTGTAACCTTTGGTAGTGGTCCTGCAATCACACTTGTTCAGAATGAATTCATTCTTGTTAAAGGTGGTAAACCAGGTACAGCACAGATTATAAAAGCAGTAGACGATTCTACAGCAGATTATTTTGTTGGACAGCATCTAGAAGATACTTCATCCAACCATCCATTCTCTGTTGGAGACTTTATCGCTGTTGTAGATAATAGTACAAGTCCCGCCATAGACAGTAACTTCCTATCTGCAGGAACAGCAGGTAAAAAAATAACTGCAGCTAGTTTTGATAATATGTTAACTACAGATATAGATTCATCTAGTGCATCTGCTGATTACACGTATTCATCAGGTAATAAAGCATTAGTCAAACGCTGCGTAAAAATTGCTGCAGCAACAAGTGCAGTAATAGTAGAAGAAGTGCAAGTAGTTGGAGGCTAACATGCCAGCCGTCAACCAAGAAGCAGAGCGTATTATTAAAGGAATGAAAAAGAACCAACACAGGTTCAAAAAACTTTATGGAAAACGTGACAAAGAAGTGATGTATGCAACTGCAAATAAACTAGCACAAAAAGAGCAACTCAAAGTTATGTATTATTCAGACTTTATCAGATTAGTTGAAGGCAATCCTACAACAAGGATGCTTACTAAATCCAAGAAAAATGTAACTGGAAACATTTCAGCTGATCGTGGTTCAGATGAAGGATCTAACAGAAAAAAGCGGAAGGGTCTTGAAAAAGATTTAAAGAAAAAAGGTATCGGATATAAAAAAGGTGTCGGTGAGTACAAGTACAAATCAGATGATGGTAAGGAAGGAACTGGAAAGGAAGTTTCTTATCAGACATCTAAACCAAATAAAATGAGCAAACGTCGTTTCGGAAAAGTGATGCGTCGTTTAGGTCGTAAACATGGACAAGAATCCGTCATAACAAAAGACAAAGACAAACCCGCTAAGTTACATGACACACAAAAGAAAAAACCTGATAAGTCAATCAGCATAGGGAAATCAAAAGGGGGTAAGAACCCAAGTGGTGCAGGAGAGACTACAGGAACTAAAGTAAGAAGTGGTAAGTTGCCAAAGAAATCTACAAAGCCAGCGTATCATTACAACTAAGTAAGATACCCACTATGGATAGCAAAAGACTTAAAGAGGTAGAAAAGGAACTTGCCTCTATAAAAAAACTATTGAATCTTCAAAGAGATCATGATATGAAGACAGTAAAAATACCGTCTTCAAACCCTGATGAAATTTCCAAGAAATAAACCGTATCAATAAATACTAGGAATGGAGTTGAAAGATCATGTCCCATTATACGGTTGGTTATCACGATAACCAGAATCATCATTATGAAATTTGTGAGTATGCAGATGATGCATATAACGCTATAAAGCAAGCAAGGGAAGACCTTGATGGTTTTAATAACCCACATGCTGCAGAGTATTGTATCAAGGAGGACGAATGAACGGACGATTGGACAAGGTTGCAATGACCAATAGACTCATGCAACTGAAGAGAGAACTACATTACAAATGTGAAATTGGTGAGAAGGGTAAGTGGGAATGTATAGGTGCGAACGAATATTTAAACAAGACATTTGATGTATTAGACGAATACTGGCAGTGACAGTAGTATGGTCAATAAATATAATGTGTGCTATACTGTTAGTTGCAGTTGGCATTGTAATTTATTGGATCTTCAAGTACGATGAATGGTATCCGAATCCTATCACTACCACTACTGATGAGTCTGACCATGTGCGGGACAGCTCCAGTAACAGCGAATCTCATTGATGATAGGGATAAATTTTATGATGAATTATACGAAGCATTAGAAGACGCAAGACAATATCAAATACAACAGAATCAGTCCAATCCTGTAGATACTATAAATAGTGCACTAGCAGAATTTTTGGAGACTGATTATGGGAGCAATGGTGCCACCGAGCAGGAAGAGTTGTTACAACTTCCGAGTAGTGTCGATAGACAGAGTAGTGGATGGAGATACGATTGATGTATCCATTGACTTAGGTTTTGATCTTATAAAAAAAGAAAGGGTAAGAGTAGCTGGAGTAGATACTCCTGAGAAGAGAACAAGAGACTTAGAAGAGAAAGCATTAGGTTTAGATGCTACAGAATGGATGAAGAAAAACCTAGAAGAAACACTGGGTGGAGATGAAGAACTCACTATTAGAACCGAACTTGTCGGTGGCATGGGTAAGTATGGTAGGCTTCTTGGTTGGTTATATGTTGGCGATGATGATGTATCACTCAATGAAAAAATGATTACTGAAGGGTATGCATGGGCATACGATGGTGGTACAAAACAAAAAAACTTTGAAGAACTCAGAGAAATACGTAGATCACTCGGAACTTTACAGGCAGGTTAATGGCAGAACAAGGTGTATACCTAGGTAATCCTAATCTAAAAAAAGCAAACGTTGCTCAGAACTTTACTAAGAAACAAGTTGCTGAATATTTAAAGTGTGCAGGTGATCCTGTATACTTTATTAGACAGTATATTAAAATTGTATCTCTTGATGAAGGTGTCATACCATTTAAGATGTATGACTTCCAAGAAGATATGGTAGGGAAGTTTCATGAACATAGATTTAATATAGCTAAGTTACCTCGTCAGTCTGGTAAATCAACAATCGTTACAGCATACTTACTATGGTATGTGTTATTCAATGATAATGTAAATGTCGCAATCCTCGCAAACAAAGCACCAACTGCAAGAGAAATGTTGGGACGCTTACAGTTATCTTACGAGAATCTTCCTAAATGGATGCAACAAGGTATATTGGGGTGGAACAAGGGATCCTTGGAGTTGGAGAACGGGAGTAAGATTTTGGCTTCAAGTACTAGTGCTTCTGCTGTTCGCGGTATGTCCTTTAACATTATATTTTTGGACGAATTCGCGTTCGTTCCGAATCATATTGCTGAACAGTTTTTTGCTAGTGTGTATCCTACAATTTCATCTGGTAAGTCAACTAAAGTTATTATTATCTCCACTCCTCACGGGATGAACCAGTATTATAAACTGTGGCATGATGCTGAACGTGGTGCTAATAATTACATTACTACTGAAGTTCACTGGTCTCAAGTACCTGGTAGAGATGAGAAATGGAAACAACAAACTATTGAGAATACATCAGCAGCACAGTTCAGAGTTGAGTTTGACTGTGAGTTCTTAGGATCTGTTGATACTCTTATCTCTCCTAGCAAGTTAGGTATAATGCCATACTCGGATCCTATTACACAGAATAGAGGTCTTGCAGTATATGAACAAAGAATTACAGAACATAATTATATAATTACAGTTGATGTGTCTCGTGGTATTGGTGGTGACTATTCAGCATTCTGTGTAATGGATACAACGACAGTTCCATATAAGATGGTTGCCAGATATAAAAATAATGAAATTAAACCTATAATATTCCCTAATATAATTGTTGATGTAGCTAAGAATTATAATAATGCATATGTTCTTTGTGAGGTAAATGACATAGGTGGACAGGTTGCGGACATAATTCAATATGATTTAGAATATGAAAATCTATTAATGGCTGCTATGCGTGGTAGAGCAGGTCAACAACTGGGACAAGGTTTCTCTGGTAAGAAAACACAATTAGGTGTGAAGATGAGTACTGCAGTTAAACAAGTTGGTTGCTCTAATCTTAAAGCATTGATAGAAGATGATAAATTATTAATCACAGATTATGATACTATTTCAGAACTGACTACCTTTATTCAGAAAGGTAATTCATTCCAAGCGGAAGACGGATGTCATGATGACCTTGCTATGTGTCTTGTTATTTTTGCATGGATGGCAATGCAAGAATACTTTAAAGAAATGCATGATAATGATGTTAGAGCAAGGATATATGCAGATCAAAGAGATGCTATAGAACAAGATATGGCTCCATTTGGGTTTGTATCTGATGGTTTAGAAGACGAAGTTATTGTGGATGCACAAGGAGAAAGATGGGAACTCGCGGAATATGGCGATGTTCAGCACATGTTAGACTTTAGGTGACGTTTCAAAAATATAAATAATCTTAGACAACCGCTAAGGCATTCTAGGAGTATATAAACATGGCAGCGAATCAATCATCGCCAGGTGTAGTAGTACAAGAGAGAGATCTGACAACTGTCTCTACAGTATCAACTGCGAATATTGGTGTAATGGCAGCCCCTTTTGAGTTGGGACCTGTAGAAGAAATCGTAGAGGTCTCAAGTGAGAGACAACTAGCAGAACAATTTGGTGAACCAAATGACTATAACTATGAGTATTGGTTCTCTGCAGCACAGTATCTTGCATACGGAGGAACATTAAAAACAATCCGTGTAGCATCTTCAACATTGAAAAATGGTGTTGACTCAGGAACTGCTCCATTAATTAAAAATTTACAAGACTACGAGACAACATACGAAACAGCAAACAATAGTTTCACATGGGTTGCTAGAACTGCAGGTTCTAAAGGTAACTCAATCGGAATATTTACAACTGATGCAGGTGCTGATCAGATTGCTGTTATCCCTGCTCCTGGTTCTGGTAACGATTACGAATTCGTTGCAGACGCTGCTATAAGTGCATCTTCTGGTGCTGCAGGTAAAGTATTCAAGTATTCCATAGTCTTAACAGTTGATACGGTTGTCGGAGATTTTGCACCTGGTGCAACTACTACTATTAGTATAAGTGGTTCTAACGAAACAGTTAATGTTTTATCATACGATCCAACAAATCTAAAACTTGAGATTGGACTTCCTGGTGGAGGTGTTACTGGTATCATCGCTGATGGTCAAGTAATTACTCAAGGAACAAACACTTGTAGTATCGCAACAGGCGGTATTGAAAGACGTTTATATATTGCATCTGACAAAGGCACTGTTGCTTTTGCAGCTGCTGATAGTATTCAAGATACAAACTCAACTGCTGCTGCTATTACATCTGTAAGAAACGAGTATGCAGAGCGTGAGTATCTACCTGGTGTAAAATGGATTAACGTTGCTCCACGTCCTGAGACTTCACAGTTTGCAAATGCAAATGGTGGATTCAGAGATGAGATGCATGTTCTTGTGGTAGATATAGATGGTAAAATTACAGGTACTGTTGGTGCATTACTTGAAAGATTTACTGCTTTATCTAAAGCATCTGATGCTAAGACTTCTGTAGGAGAAACTAACTACTATCCAGAAGTTATCAAACAGAAATCTCAATACATCTATTGGGGTGAGCACGAAGATACAACATTCGCTGCTACTGGAACTGCTTCAGATGGTAACTGGGGACAAAGTGCTCAGAACAGACAGTTTAACTTACTACGTTCTTCAGCAGGTTCAACAGATTATCCTAATGGAAGAACAACTGTTGCTTCTAAAAACAACTCAACATATTACTATAGACTCATTAGTGGTGCTGATTACGGTGTCTCTGGTGGTGCTTACACAGTTTCTAATACTGATGTTGCTACTGCATATCAATTAGTAGAAGATCCTGAGTCACAGACAATCGACTTTATTCTCGCTGGTCCTTCTGGTGCTGATGACGCAAGTGCAATCGCTAAGATTACTTCACTAACAAATATTGTAGAAGAGCGTAGAGACTGTATGTTATTTGTTTCACCAAGACGTGCAAACGTTGTTGGTGTAAGTAGTGGAACAACTGTTACTTCAAATATAATTTCATTCTTTAAACAACTACCAAGTTCATCATACATGGTATTTGATTCTGGATACAAATATATCTACGATAAGTATAACGATGTTTATAGATACATTCCTTGTAACGGTGACGTAGCAGGTTTATGTTTACAAGCAACAGAAACTGCTGAAGCATGGTTCTCACCTGCAGGTTTCCAACGTGGTGTTCTAAGAAATGCTATTAAACTAGCATACACACCAACTAAAACTCAGCGTGATAACTTATACGCTAACAGAGTTAACCCAATCGTATCCTTCCCTGGTCAGGGTGTGGTACTATTCGGTGATAAGACTGCTCTTGGATTTGCAAGTGCATTTGATAGAATTAACATTCGTCGCTTGTTCTTGGTTGTTGAGAGAGTTATCTCTGGTGCTGCTAAAGCACAACTCTTTGAACAGAACGATGAATCACAAAGATCACTCTTTGTTAATATCATCGAACCTTATCTAAGAGACGTTCAAGGACGTAGAGGTGTTACTGACTTTATAGTTAAGTGTGATTCTTCTAACAATACTCCAGAGGCAGTTGACCGTGGAGAATTCTATGCGGAGATATACTTGAAACCAACCCGCACAATTAACTACATTACACTAACATTCGTTGCAACACGGACAGGTGTAAGTTTCGGTGAGGTTGCAAGCTAACACTGAAATATCAAAGAAAGACCCTTTCGAGGGTCTTTTTTTATGCTCGAAATTATTATTTTGTCTAAATACTACTGACGGAAATTTTTTTATAAATCAAAACCAATGGCAGAAAGAGGAACTATTGATGATTTTAAGGCGAAAGTCACCTCTGACTTCGCACGTCCTAATCTATTCCAAGTTGATCTTGCCTTCCCAAATGATATACTTCAAGGAGCAGACCTCATTGACTTAGGTAAGTTTACTGTGAGAGCAGCGAATCTTCCTTCTTCTCAGGTTGGTGTAATCGAAGTACCCTTCAGAGGAAGAGTCCTAAAGATTGCAGGAGACAGGACATTTGAACCTTGGACAATAACTGTTATGAATGACAGTGCGTTCAAAGTTAGAACCGCATTTGAATTGTGGGCAAGCAGTATTCAAGCATATAATGAGAACTTTACATCGGCTGCAGGTCTTGGAGACAAGTCTGATAGTACTGGTTACTTCGCTGATATGAAAGTTCATCAGTTAGCAAGAGACCTTAAAGCGGGAGATCAACCTAAGATTCTTAAATCTTACAAGTTCTATAACGTATTCCCAAGTAATATCGCAGCGATAGATCTTGACTTTGGAAACAATGACGCAGTTGAAGAGTTCACTGTTGAGTTACAAGTCCAATACTGGATGCCAGAATCGAGCCAGGACTAACCTCCTAAATATAACAGGAACAATCATTAAAATATAATGGCACAACAGCTCTTCGGTTTTTCACTGCAGAGAGCAAAGAAGGTTCCCAAGGGACCTTCTTTTGTTCAAAAGGATAGCTTAGACGGATCACAACCCGTAGTTGGTGGTGGTTACTATGGCTACTCTGTTGACTTTGATGGACAAATTAGAAATGAGTATGAACTAATCACTCGTTATAGAGAGATGGTTCTACAACCAGAATGTGATAGTGCGGTTGACGATGTAGTCAACGAGACTATCTGTGGTAACTTTGACGATGTACCTGTAGAGTTAGAACTATCTAATCTCAAGGTATCAGAAAAAATTAAAAAATTAATGAGAGAAGAGTTTCAAGAAATTCTTCGCTTATTAGATTTTGATAATAGATCTTATGAGATCTTCCGTAGATGGTATGTTGATGGTAGATTATTCTATCATAAAGTTATAGATCCGAAGAAACCACGTAACGGTTTAATAGAATTACGATATATCGATCCTCGTAAGATTCGCAAGGTTACTGAGTATGAACAGAAAAAACCTGGTGAATTAAGAAACGCTGATCTTAATACTCAGTTGACTCAAAAGAGTGCTGAGTATTTCTTGTACAATCCTAAAGGTCTTAGAAATTCTACCAATCAAGGATTGAAAATTGCACCAGATTCAATTACATATTGTCACTCTGGTATTCAAGATCTTAATAAAAATATGGTCTTGTCACATTTACATAAAGCAATTAAGGCAGTTAATCAATTAAGAATGATCGAAGATAGTCTTGTTATCTACAGACTATCAAGAGCACCAGAAAGAAGAATATTTTATATTGATGTTGGTAACTTACCTAAGAATAAAGCGGAGCAATATCTTCGTGAAGTTATGGGTCGTTACAGAAACAAATTAGTATATGATGCAAACACAGGAGAGATTAAAGATGACAA
>Ga0163180_10000014_pt1 | contig 89264 bp, 67 predicted proteins | sample AtlANTMetagenome_2_FD_109647 | JGI IMG/M metagenome (GOLD analysis project Ga0163180, IMG submission 109647) | Marine eukaryotic phytoplankton communities from the Atlantic Ocean - Atlantic ANT 4 Metagenome | ecosystem: Environmental > Aquatic > Marine > Oceanic | place: North Atlantic Ocean...
CCGATCCCGATGTGAATGCCGGCTTTGATGGAACCATTAGACGCTCCGATGGTATCGAAATCGCGGGTGGCACATCCATTTACGTGGTCACTTGGCTGGAGGCCGAAGTCGATGCCAGCACGGGTCTACCGCTCGAAGACGCCACACCCTATAGCACCATCAACATTTCACCCGTTGATCGAGCCATCGCCTTTCCATACGAGTTTAGAATTGAAGATATCGCAGAGGAGGAGGTCGATCTGCGCGTGACCGCCTATATCGCAGACAGCGAAGCCGAATGGAGTACTGCACCCGTCGGCATAGCGCCCGACAGCCTCAGCATTACCGGTGGAGTTTGGATCGAGGACGTCGACATCACCATCGAAGTGGAAGAATAGATTTAAAACTCCCAATCCGGCTGACGGATTCGACGCACCACTGCGTGAGCCGTGTCGGTAAAAATCAAATCGCCACTCGAATCGTAAAGCAAGTCGAAGGGTTGGCCTAGACTCGCCCCTTCCGGATCTTGGGGGTCGGCATTGTATCCGCCAGAACCGCGGCCACAGACGGTATCGATCGTGCCATCCGCCAGCTCCGCACGGATGACCCCATTGCCCGTATCGGAAATCGCCATGCGACCCGATGCTGCAAAAGTAAACCGGGTCGGCAATGTCAGTTTTGCCTCACCAAACGGTACGCCATCGCCGTAGCCGGGCATGTCGTTGACGCCCACGACATTCGTGACTTCGCCAGTATCCACATCGATTTTCACGATGCGGTGCCGCTCCGTGTCCGCGGCGTACAAGAATCCAGCCTGCCACACCAAGCCTTGAGGGCCCTTTAGGTGGTTTTGATCGTAGCCTGTATCCCCTTCGCCCAGAGGAAACCCTGCCTCATTCACTCCTGCCACCTTGGTGACCACTCCTGCATCACGGTCAAACTTCAGAATCGTGTTGACTCCCAAGCCAGCATCCGCCAGGTAGATGTTGCCATCTTCATCGAAAGCAATGCTCGACGGATCTGTAAATTGGACCTCCTCGATGGACACTGTCAGTTGATTGTTGGTGCCTTCTTCCGAATAGGCAACGACTTCCAACACATCGGCTGAAAAGTCCACCATGGACAATTGCCGACCGTCCGCCTCCAGCATGCCCATTCGACCGTCGGTTGGATCGAACTTCATGTCCATCACAAAATCGAGCAAGGTGCCCCCAGAACCCGTCAATGACACATCTTCTACGGCATTTCCTCTTCGGTTGCTTCCCACGACAGTCGTCAGATATTCACCATCAAAACGGCGAATCAGATAGTTGCCCGCATCACTGACCAAAACTCGGCCTCCAGCATCCAGAGCAAGAGCAGAGGGATAGGTCAGCTTTATTTCTGTGGCAAGTTCATCCTGGCTGTTGTACCCCGGCGAACCTGTCCCAGCGATCGTACAAAGCGTCATGGGATGAGCACACCGTGATCGGTCGAGATCGTCCTTAGATGCGTTGCATCCCACGACTAGGGCACACAGAATTATCAGTCTTGATTTCATCCTTTCCTCCACCCACTCATGCTAACCGAAGCGGTGTCGTTCGGGTGTCTTGTGATCCAGATGACAATTTGAGGGGTGACAACTGGGCTCGACGTACCTAGTATAAATGGGTCATGTCTTCGCAAAGCCACCAAAAAACCACCTCCCCTCAAGTTTCTGCGGACCAGTCCAGCAGTGAAAGCGGGAGTTCGCAGAGCCAGGGAAGCAATGAACAGCAAGCTGCATCCATCCGCACAGCGGAGGGAACAGCCAAGGGCTTAGAGAATTACCAAGCCACCTTGGGTCAATGGTTGGGTGGAGAACTGTATGGAGCCATTGCCCCGCTTGTGACCCTGGACAAAATGTCAGGCTACGCAGACAAAGCGCTACTCAGCGCATTCTCTGCTCTAGCGGGAGAACTCGAAAAACTCGATCCCGCCAACAATGAAAAAGATTTGGCCAAGTTTTCTGCGGCCTTCAAAGAGGCCTTCGGGACTGCCGCTGGCGAATGGCTCAAAACCGATGGGTCCGGGCTCGCTTCTGGGCTCGCGGGATGGGTGGACGCCAACCCGGAGCTTATCGCCACCGCAGCCCTGCTGGCCGCTGCTGGAGCGATCATTGCGAATGCGAGCATCCCTGAGTTGAGCACTTCTCTCGGGCTTGGGGAGGACCTCAAACTTAAACTCGGTGCCAACATCGGTACTTTAAGGAACATCTCTCTCAGGCAAGTCTCCGCCGAATTGTCTCACGCCACGGCACCTCTGGTCGCAGCCATCAAAGTCTCGACAGGGGACACCCCCAAAACAGAATTTTCCGGAAGCTATGGTGGGGATGAGCGCAAGGTGACCGTATCGGGGGAAGTGACCGGCCAAGACCTCAACCTGTTGGAAATCCAAGGGCTGCTGCAAACGGGGCAGGGGGGAACCCTCTCTGGGGGATACACCCAGTCGAAAGGCAATGAGAAGATCAATGTCGACTTTACCGGTAAAGATGGCAATACGACTCGGGTCACAGGAGTCGATTATGACCCCGGGAACGGCACCCTGACCCTCCGCAATGTTCTGACCCAGACAGAGGGCTCATCGACGCAAAAGTACTCATCGTCGGTCAGTTCCGATGGTAGCAATAGTCAGAGCCTTTCCCTCTCCAACAACTTGACGGAAAACCTGTCTGGGAGCCTAAGCTTGAGTCAAGCGGCCACTCGACTGGGCGCATCGGACTCCTACCAACTCACCGAGACTCAAAAAGCATCCTTGGGCCTCAACTACACCGCGTCCGACCTCAAAGCTGCTCTCAGCCTTTCGACCGATAACAATAGTCATAGCGCTTCTGGATCAGCCGACTGGAGCAACGCCTCCGGCTTGCAAGGTGGCGCCAACGCCTCCAAAACATGGGGCACCAGCGAATCGCTGCAAGTGGGCGCATACTTCGGCTTCAAAAATCCCGATGAGTTTGAGACGTATATGGCCAAATATACGTATAAAGACAGCGGCTCAGCCAGTCACAACCTCGACCTCATGCTGGAACAAAAAATCGGCCCCATCTATACGCGGATTCAGCAACAACTGAACAACTCCGCATCTGGAACCGATTGGACCACGACGGCCCAGGGTGCTTATTTCGTGAGCGATAAGGTGGCTCTGATCGGTGGGGCCCAGTATACGGGCAACTCCTCAGGCGACCACTCTTTTGCACCTCAAATCGGTGCTCAAATCAATGGCATCCCCTTAGTTGTGACCCATGACTTCGATAGCGGTACGACCACCCTTGGGGTGACCTTCAAATTCGGCCGCTAACGACGCTCACCCATAATAAAGTCCCGCTCTGCTTCCGAAATCGGGACGGCGTAATCACCGTCAAAACATGCCGCGCAGATCTCATTGCCCATGACTTCTCTGAGTCCACCCTTGGACAAAAAGGTCAAAGAGTCGGCCCCAATCTTTTGGGCCAAAGCGCGCTCCACCCGACTCGGCTCGTGTTGGGAGGCCACCAGTTCTGATGCGCTCGGCATATCGATGCCGTAAAAGCAGGGATGCCTGACTGGAGGCGAGAAGATCGCCACATGTAATGCCGTGGGGTTGAGGCCTCTCAGCATCTCAACGATGCGACCCATCGTCGTTCCCCGAACGATAGAGTCATCAACGAGTAAGACTCTTTTGCCCTCAAACATTTCACGGATGGGATTGAGCTTTAATCGTAGGGCTGCTTTTCGAGACGCAGCATTCGGCATGATGAAGGTTCGCCCAGAATAGCGGTTCTTTATGAAGCCTTCTCGGTTGCTGATCCCGAGCTCTTCTGCCATCGCCATCGCTGCAGGCCTCGAGGTATCCGGAATGGCGACAACCACATCCGCCTCGTATCCTTTCTTCGCCCATTCCCGGGCCAAGGTTCTTCCCATTCGCCAGCGCGACCGATTGACACGGCCTTCTTCCATGCGGGAATCGGGTCGAGCAAAGTAGATGCGCTCGAAGACGCATGAACGCGTTTCCTTCGCGCCCACCGCTCTACGGTCCGGCTCTTGACCGGCGCGAAAGAACAGCACTTCTCCTGCTGGCAAGTCGCCGCGTTTCTCGAAATCCAGGACATCCAGAGCCACCGACTCACTGGCCACCATCCAAGAACCATCACTCCGCGACCCGTAGCAGCCGGGTCGAATACTATGGGGGTCGCGGAAAGCGACCAAGGTGGCTTGGCCATCCACTTCCAAAACCGTCACCACCGAGTACGCGCCTCGCACACGGCGATAAACAGCGCTCACAGCCGCTGCCACATCATCGGCGGAGTGGCCCGCAGGACGAATGCTGCGGAGTTCCTGAGCGAAGACCAACAACAGGGGTTCCGCATCACACCCACTCAACACATGACACCCTTGCACACGAAGCTCTTCAATCAAGTCCGGAACATTGGTGAGATTGCCATTGTGTGCCAGTAAGATCCCAGGATGCCGAGTCTGAAATGGCTGGGCGTCCGCCATGGTCGATGTTGTACCTGCCGTGGGATAGCGCACATGCGCGATGCCGACCCGTCCTGTCATTTCCTGCAAACGGTCCGCACTCAGAACCTGAGACACCATGCCCAGGTCCTTGGTTAAATGCCAGCGAACCCCATCAAAGGTGGCCGCACCCGCAGCATCCTGCCCACGGTGTTGAATCGCTTGTAGACCCAGGGCCAAGCCCGGCGCTACAGCATCGTTGCCTATCAGACCTATAAACCCACACATGCGGCAGGCCTAACCGCCTCAACGCCGTTGCGTGGTAACGATTTCGGATATTGACTGCTCTCCGGTCGCTATAGCGGCCACTTCCGGCTGATCGTCCTCAAGCACCGTCCATCGAGCGAAGGCTAAGCCAATCGTTTGAATGATAGAAAAGCCAAGCTCCGTATCCAGAGTTCCGCAAGCACCCAAGGCGAACGTCTGGTGGCACGCCCCCTCCACTTCCATCCACGTGAAGTCGATCGCTCCCATTTGATCGAACTGGTCTTGTTGTCCACGATCGTCTTCGGTCCCCCCAAAAAACAGAACCGGCCCTTGGACAGACAACTCTCCTGCATCCCCAAACCAATTTCGACGCAACGTTCCGGCCATGGGTATGGATGACACTATTCTCGGATCAGCCAGTTCAGTCGCAAACATGGCCTCTTCCTCGGATGTGCAGCCATCATCATGGATCCCTTCGCCCGATGTACACATCTCAGTCACGCGGTCCAAATCGTAGGTCGCCCCTGCACTTGCCCAAGTGGTGTACGCCCCAAAACTGTGCCCCGAAACCACTGAGCGTCCCACATTAGCCATTCCGGCGAGCGGGTCTCCACTGGGCAATCCACCGAGAGTATCGAGGGCCACCTGAACATCGAGCGGGCGGTGAAAATAGTGCGCCGAAGGCAACGGATCACGGTGATCAAGCAGCGTATTGTCCGTGTGATCAGGCGCGACCGTTAGCCAACCATGAGTCGCAAAGTATCGTGACAGAAAGGCCGAGGTAGCGCCATAACCTTGAAACCCATGGGAATGAATATGAACGGGATAGCCGCCCTCATGAACTGAAGGGGCAGGCGTTGCATCAAGGTAGGCCCCATCATCAAAACCCACCGTGTATTCCGCGCGAGACCCGCTATCGTCTTCGGTGGGGTACCAAATATTCAAACGAATCGTCCGATCACTAAAGTCAGCCCCGGGCGAGTAGGTGACATTCAGGCTCCGGTACCCCACTTGGTACGGGCCTGGAGACGTCACCGGCCAACCCAGCGGGCCGGCGTCTGGCACCTCACCGGAATCCAGATCCACGACTGAAGTATCGATGGACGCTTTTTTCGTTGGATTCGAGCACCCCCAAAAGAGGAAGAAAAAGCATAAGCAGCGCATCAATCGAGGTAGAAAAACGCGGGCTTGGCTTTGAACTCAAAAACCACGGATATGCCCTGACATTGACCGGACTCATCAGGCCACAAATCGGCACGATTCGTGACCAAGTCGATGACCAAATCACCGATATCGATATCGCTGCGTCCATCGACGAATTCGATGATCTCACTGATGTAGAGTCCACCCGCAATGTAGCCGGTATGATGCCCGTCCTGACCTTGTTCGAAGCGAAGCGTCGACTCGTGAAGATTGAACTCAAGCGCAATATCGAAGATGTTGAAGGGCAGATTAAATTCCAGAGGCGAAGCCTCCATCACACCGCCTTCAATGAACTGATCTTCAGTCCGACTCATCGGTAAATCAAGGTTCCGATCGAAGGTCTGGCCCGATTCAATAATCTTGTCGGTTCCTACTGTCGGCTCACCCAAGCCTCTCAACAGATTGACGTCCACACACGTGTCATTTTGGGGATCATCCACATCCTCCATCTCGACCATGATGAGCACCTCTCCGTTGTTGATCAGGTTTTGGATGTACACCTCAATGGCAGCCCCTTCCGTGAGTTCCAGGATGGGAATCATGCTCCCAAAACTGTTGTCGACACCGGACAGGCCTTGAGGATTTTGAACATCGCTGACACCACACCCATCCGTGATTTGGTCTAAATCCGCACCCGCACTGATGCCTTCATCCGATATCCGCGCAAACCACATCTCCGTGACGACGGCAACTTGCGTCTTTTCGATCTGATCGCAGGCCTGATCCTCCACAGAAGGGGTTTGTTCATCGGCAACCGATGCAGTCCTATCGGCCGACTGTGAGTCGTTGGTGGGCCGCTTATCGGAACCGCCACCACACCCCAGGGGGATAAACATCGCCAACGCCAAAATACTATGCCTCAATCTGTGACAGCCCATCGCTGACCTCCCCAGCATCTACACCAAAACTCGGAGAATTCATGCCCATGGCGCGCACCAAGGACAACATGACATGACTGGCATTTTCCCCGGTATCTGACCGATAATGAATACCTTGTTTTAGAGCACCGCAAGCATTGCCCGCTAAGATGATGGGCATCTCATCAAAGGAGTGCGTTTGTCCTTTGCTCGTTTCCGATGTGGCGAGAAGAACCATGTGATCCAGGAGGGTCTCATCGCCCTCCGGAACCAATGACAGCTGCTCCACCATATAGGCCAGTTCACCCATGATGAACTGCGTCACCATATTGACTTCGGGTTGCTCACCTGGCTCATCATGAGTGAGGCTGTGGTGCCCCATGGTCGCATCCGGAAAGAGTTTGTTGGTCAATGGATCCGAGAACCAATGACTGAACACTCGGGTTTGATCGCACGCTAAAGCCATGACCACTAAATCTGACATGGCCCGATGGATGTCCTGAATGGGGAACCGACCTTCGAATTCAGGAAACTCAGCAGCAGGCGCCTCAGGTCGAGAGCATGCCTCCAAATTGGGCGGGTCTTCTTGCAACCGAGCCAAGCGCAACTCCAACTCACGAACACCAGTAAAATGCTGCTCTAATCTCGCCTTATCGGATGTTCCGACTCGGTTTTTCAACGTATTTATGTCACCCATGACCGCATCAAGGACGCTTCTTCTGAGCGCCAAGGTGGGATCCACAATGCCCTCTTCACCGGGCTCTCGAAAGCTGGCTCCGAATAGCCGCTCGTAAAAGGCATGCGGGGAAAGCTCTGGCGGGTTTTTATTGTTGGGGCCGTTGTATGAATTGCCATCCGTACCGGGGACCGCTCCGGTTTCCAGAGAACGATAAATGGTCTCACCACCCAGGTGACCTGCAATGAGCTGATCGAGGCTGGGCAACGCAAATGTGCCGTCTTCTCGGCCGTCCTCATAGGCCAACAAATTGCATCCGGTCAGGATGCCGGCGGAGCCTGAGGTGTGCGGGTACACATTATCGGTATGCAGACTCATCCCACTCACGACCGTGATCAAGTCCTTCACGGCCGCCAGCGGCTCGAGCTGTTCACTTAAGGACCAATCGACTCCCGAGCCCGATGGAGTCCATCGTTCCGGTAGATTTCCATTCCCCCAAAAGAAGAGACCAAAGCGCAACGGAAGCCCGCCTCCGGCCGCGTATGCGGTACCGCTCGAATTGAACATGGCCTCCAGAGGGGGCAATCCCACGGTAACGGCGGTGCCAGCGAGCAGACCGCGTAAGATATGGCGTCGAGATATTGGTTTCATTCGATCGCTCCCGCCTGACGAAAGGCATCGCTCATGACGAGATCTTTGAACAAAAATTGAACGCTGTAGTCCATGGATTTAAATCCCTCATCGAGGTACTCCACAGACGCGACTTCTCCATCGGTGACCGAATGCCCTGATGCATAAGCAAGGGCCGTCTGAGCCAAACATGTGGACAACCGGTCGTGCTGGGCAACCAACCCGGAAAGCTCCCAAGCATTGGTAAAGGCGCGTCCATCCAGTTCGCCGCTGGGGTCAATTGTGGCGCCCATCTCCAACGTTCGAAAGTGGCCCAAGCCGTCGAACCGCTCAAAACCGAGCCCTATGGGATCGACCAATTCGTGACATCCCGAACAGTTCGGGTCCTCTAAATGTTTGGCGACACGCTCTCGTAAGGTCACCGCATCTTCGGTGGCTTCAGGAATCGATGTGTCCACATCTGAAGGCGGGGGAGGAATGTACTGACACAGCAACACCTCACGCACGAATTTTCCGCGAAGAGTTGCTGACGAATTCACGGCATGAGACTGCAGGGCCAAAAAGCTGACCTGACCCAGAAGGCCACGCCGACCCCCATCATCTGGCAAAAATGCCTCTGCAAACCCTTCACGAGCGGGCGCGCGAACGCTGTAGATACTGGCAAGTTTTCGATCTAAGAATGTCCGCGTTGTCGTGAACAAATCTCGGTAATTTCCGTCCTCATACACAATCGTCTCAATCACGTTGAGAAGCGTCTCTTCACGGGCCGAAGAGCCGACATCTGGGCTCATATGGGTGAAGATCGTGGGATCCTTGGTCAACTCGTCGAGTTCATAAAGGGTCCACATATCGGAAAAAAAGGCGCGCAAACCCTCTTCAAATCGCGGGTCTTCCATCATTCGATCGACTTGATTTTCCAGACCATCATCTGTCGTCAGTTCTCCCTCTTCCGCGGCAGCCATAAGTGCATCATCAGGGAGGGTATTCCAGAGCAAAAAGCTTATTCGGCTGGCCATTTCATAGTCAGAAAAACGTTGACCATCCCCTTCCGGGTTCGGCTCCCCCAATTCCACTCGAAAAACGAAATTAGGCGATTGAAGAACCGTGGCAAAACCGTATTGAAGACCGCCCACAAAATCATCGAGCGTCTCAGCCGCTGTGACTGAAATGCTCACCAACAGGGCCAGTTCATCCGGTTCGGGTGGTCGTCTCCAAGCGCGCGAGGCAAACGCCGAGAGCGTCGCTTCGGCGCAGTCCGGATCGACCGCACTGTCCGGCTCACAAAGAATCAACTCCGCTCGACGTTCTTCTTCAGCGAAGGCTTGCGCGATCAGGTCATGAGATGCTTTCTCAAACTGTTCGACGCCACGAGGTGAAATCGTCGTCAAGGAGGAGCCGATGGCCAAGAGACCGTCCGTTGTCTCGTCTGGCTCAAGATGGCTCGGAAGCACCAATCCGGTCCCTAAGAGTTCATCGATCGCGTTGTCGTACTGTTGTCGAGTCAGCCGGCGAAGAGCAGGACTCGGTGGCGACACTTCCGGCGCTATCCGGTCGTGCACTTCCTCTGGGCTTCCGGTGTGGGGCTCTGACTTCCCATCGCAACCCAGACTGACCACGGCCAGAATGACACTCCATCGAAACACTGCGCCTCCACGACCCTATGGTACCGCTTTCTTTGCTAACCGTGCGTCAAATGAACATCGGATTCCAATGGATCTCCGGTCCACAACTGACCGCGCACCATCTGCCCAATCATCTTGAAATCTCCAAAAAGAGACCACAACGGATATTTAAACGTTGCAGGCCGGTTGCCTTCAATCTTGAAATGCCCAATCCACGCCCACAAATACGCCCAAAATATCCCTGCAAAAATGTAGGGGCTGCCCATTAACCACAGGGCTGCGATACTCAGCACTTCTCGTCCTGCCGCAAGTTGCGCCTCAATTCGTCGGGCTAAAAATGCCACTAAAAGACCGGCAAAGAGAAATGCACCCATACGCACCGGCGCAAGGCTCAGACAGGCGAACACCACAGCGACAAATCCGCCCGTGCCCACAAAATGGAGAACACGACAGGCAGGAATCCGATGCTCGCCAATGTAGTAGGGCCAAAACTCTTGGAATGTTTGTATCCGTTGCGCCTCACTCATCTGGATCCCCTGGGGCTAAATTCATCCTAATGTATCGTCTGAGTCCGCACGATCGTGGGTCACCAAAACCGGCACAGGACAGGTTCGAACCACGGTTTCTGCGACACTGCCGAGGATGACCCGCTCCAGTCCCGTCTTTCCATGCGTCCCCATGACCACCAAATCATGTTCCCCAGATTTGGCGTGATGATTGATCCTTTCCGCCGCCCCACCGGTATCGGTAATCAACTCGAAATGAACGGAGGTCGGCACTTCTCGAGCCACCAATCGATGCAGCCCTCTCAATCGTTCATGTTCATCTTGGGGAAGGGCGTCGGCGTCAACATTAAGCAGGCTTAAGCGAGCACCCGTACGCAACGCAAGGGTGACCGCGAGCCGCAGCGCCTCGACCGAAGGTTCCGAAAAATCGACTGGTACGAGAATGCGGGTAAACAACATGCCCAAACTCTCGCACAAATAAAAACCCCCCGCGACCCGAAGGTGGCAGGGGGTTGGCTGTTACCCGTACTCGGGGTCTAACATAGACCACAGCAAAAGGACAACGAAGTCGATCACGACAGATCGTCTCCGCCTCCTATCAATCGCAAAATGCTCTCGTTGGAGTTGGGAAACTCAAGCCCGCTGCAATTCGGCGATGGCAGCAGCACGATCCTCTGCCCCAAAAACACCTGAACCACTGACTAAAACATGAGCACCCGCGTCGGTAAACCGATGCGCATTGTTTGTTTTTACGCCACCATCCACCTGGATGAGCGTATCCAAACCCAAGGTATCAATGCGTTTTCGGATGCGCTCAATCTTCGGAAAAACCCGCTCGATCAAAGACTGCCCACCAAACCCAGGATTGACACTCATGACCAACACCAGATCGAGCTCCTCAAGCACATAGTCGAGCACGGTATCGGACGTGTGAGGATTGAGTGCCACCCCGGCCTTTGCGCCCGTTTGCTTGATGGCTTGAACCGACCGATCCAAATGCGCAACAGCTTCCGCGTGAACGCTAATTAAATCAGCTCCCGCCTGACGAAAGTCCTCTACGTATTTGTCCGGCTCAACGATCATCAAATGACAGTCGATGAACTTTTCCGTAAGCGGTCTCAGTGCTTTGACGACCAAAGGTCCAATCGTAATGTTCGGCACAAATCGTCCATCCATTACATCCACGTGAATCCATTCTGCGGCGGATATGCTCGCAATTTCTTCGCCCAAACGGGCAAAATCAGCTGACAAGATTGAGGGAGCAACGATGGCCATTTAGGTCTCCAAGCCGAGGATTATACCCAAGGTAATTCGTCCGCTATTTACCAGGTCTCGTCCAGCTTGAGCACGGCGCCCTGCCAACTGAACCCGTTCCAATTCTATCGCACCCTTTCCGGTGGCCACGACTACTGTCTTGTCGGCCTGGATGATCGTTCCTGGCTGACCCTCACCGGAGACCGTACGCGTCCGATGAATCTTCAGCTTCTCACCAGCAAGCTCAGTCCAGGCTGTTGGCCACGGATTGAAACCCCGTACCAAATTGTGAATTTGGGAGGCCGACTGCGTCCAGTCGATTTGGGCCAACGCGCGGTCGATCAGAGGCGCAAGGGTATGCTGATCATGGTCTTGCGGTTGAGGCATGATCGCCGAAAGGCTGTGAAGGGTTTCCACAGCGAGCTCAGCGCCCATAGCTGACAATCGGTCATGCAGTTCTCCAGCGGTTTCGTTCTCACCAATTGGGGTCACTGCTTCTCGCAAAACGTCCCCGGTGTCTAAACCTTCCGCCATCTGCATCGTCGTCACCCCGGTCTGCGTTTCACCCTGAACGATGGCCCAATTGATGGGCGCCGCTCCACGGTACTTGGGCAATAGGCTCGCATGAACATTGATACAGCCGTGCTTGGGGGCACTCAAAAGCTCGGGAACAAGAATCCGCCCATAGGCGACAACCACAGCGACATCCGCATCCGCAGTGGTCATCCAGTCCACAAACGGACCTTTACGAACAGCGCGAGGCTGTCGAGTCGGGATCCCCAGTTCTCTGGCTCGACATACCGTAGGAGGGCTGACCATTTTCTGTCCTCGCCCCTTGGGCCGATCCGGCTGAGCAACGACAGCAATGACATCATGACCCGCCTCAACCAGCGCATCGAGTGTGGGCACCGCAAAATCCGGCGTGCCCATAAAAATGACCCTCACGCCCTACTCCCGATCGCGCCGGAACTTCTTCCGACGCTTGAGGTAACGGCTTCGCTTGAGTCGGCTGGACTTGTCGAGCAGAGTCACGCCATCCAGATGATCCATTTCATGCTGGAGAACAACCGCCGCGAATTCCTCAAAGTCATCCTCATGTTCAGCCCCAGAGGCATCTCTCCACCGGACCCGTATGCGATAACTGCGGTCCACATCCAAATCAAAATCCGGGACACTGAGGCAGGATTCATCCCAGACAATCGTCTCTTCACTCCGCTCCGTAATGATCGGATTGATCATAGTAATGAACTGATCGCGGCTATCCGCGTCGACATCGCCCTGCAGATTCGCCACCAAAATTCGACGGCCATCACCCACCTGGGGCGCCGCAAGACCCACACCCGGAGCCGCATACATCGTCTCTGCCATATCGCTGACAAAACGTTCCATATCGGCCCCAAATTCGTCCATACCCACCTCACGGGCAGGTCTCGACAGGATAGGATGGGGCGCTTCCAGTACGGAAAGAAGTGGCACGACTTACCTCTCAACGTCGCTGTCATACCCCGTCATGGGGTATGAAACACCTGGAGTCTCTTTATGGCCTTTGGAAAAATCCCGCGATTTTCACCCTCATTCTCTGCAGCAGAGGCATGGATATGCACCAAACACCTGGTGGGCCTTGGGTCAGGAGATGAGGCTGTCGGCGAATTCGAAGCCACATTCGCAGAGTACATTGGAGCCAAACACGGCGTTATGGTGCCCTCAGCCCGCTATGGGCTGTACCTGTTGTTGGAGTCCATGGGTATCGAGGAAGGCGATGAAGTCATCGTCCCCGCCCTGACTTATTTCGCCATCCCAGCAATGATCGAACTGTTGGGTGCAAAGCCCGTTTTCGCAGACATTGGACTGTTCAGTCATGTACTGGATGTTCAAGCGTTTGAAGCCGCCATTTCTGACCGAACTCGTGCCGTCATTCCCACCCATCTATTCGGCACCCCTTGTGACATGGATGCCATCAACGCCATCGCCAGCAAACACAATATCGCCGTCATTGAAGACTGCGCTCAATCCACAGGCGCGCGCTACAAAGGCAAGCGAGTGGGCGCACTGGGCCAACACGCGTACTACACCTTTGGCCTCACCAAGAACATCACCACACTTTCTGGTGCCATGATCACGACAGATGACGATGATGTGGCGTCTAAAATTCGCACCACGATTCAAAGCAGCGGCCAAAGCAATGCTGGAAAATCCATCAAAGAAGCCCTCACGGGATGTGCCATGTTCGTGGCCACACACCCCTGGGTGTACTGGGCCACAGTTCACCCAGCCATCGTCATGGGAAATGCTCTCGGCAAAGATCCCATCCACGAACGTTTCGGCGAAACAGAGCGCACCTACAGCGAACTACCCAAAAGCTACCAAGACAACGCCCGAGCGAGGGCGGTACAGGCCGCGGTCGGGTTGAAACAACTTGACCGGATTGAATCGCTAAACGGATCCCGAATCCGGAATGGCCGAGCCCTCGATTTGGGCCTTGCCCATGTTCCCGGACTCGGGGTTCCCACGTATCCAGAGGGAAGCGAACCCATCTACATGAGTTTCGTTGTACACCACCCAAATCGAGATGCGCTGATGACAGCCTTACGAGATCGAGGGGTCGATACCACGACAGGCTACATGAACAATCTCAGCGATCACCCGCTATTCGAGGCCAGTAGAAAACCGTGCCCAAACGCCGCTAAAGCCATGGCTGAACTCCTTCACATACCCGTACACCCCAACCTTACGGAGTGCGATGTGGCGCACCTGATTGAGTCTGTTCGATCCGCAACACTGGAGACAAAGGCCTCGAACGGGGTATCTTAGGGTACGGTGATGGTATGAAGATCTCGCTTACAGCAGAAAATTACAAACGCATCGCACTCGGCGCACTGACTCGAAAAGTGCCCGTTTACGCGCATTTCGGTATCACTCACCGATGCAACCTCACCTGCAAGATGTGTGGAATCTGGCGCTATGGGAACAAAAAGGAAGAACTGAGCCTAAATGAGTGCCGAGAAGTCGCGGCACGCATGCGCCGGCTCGGTGTCGTCCAGTGCAGCATCGGCGGCGGAGAGCCTTTCGCCCACGAACATGTTGAAACCATCGCGAAATTCTTCGTTGATCAAGGGATTAACTTGCGACTGTTGACGAATGGCATCGGTGTCGGACGGGATCGCATGGATAAAGCCATGGACAATGGCGTAAAGAACTTCTCCATATCGCTCGACTCCCTGTATCCGGCCCGGTTCGACTACATCTGTGAACACGAAGGGGCATGGAACGAAGCCGTCAGCTCGATTTCACACATCGGTCGACGTCTAGCCAACACTCCGGGAGCCATGCCCACCATCAACTGTGTCGTCAGCAACCTCAACCTTGAAGAGTTGCCAGACATGGTCCGCTTCGCTCGCGATGTGGGCTTTGCCATCAGCTTCCTACCCATCGAGCTTTTGCCCGACCCCAATGCCGGGGTTCGCAATTGGGAGGCGCGCTTTATCCGCTACCGACCAGAGATGGGTTTGCACACCAGCGATTCTCCGGACTCTATGATGGCTCGAATCGATCAGGCTTACGGCCAACTCATCCAAATGAAGAAAGATGGCTGGCCCATCTTGAACTCCACACCGTATCTGGAATCCAGTCGAACCTACCTCAAGACTGGTCGGTTTCCTGCGGAAGGTTGCGATGCAGGACGCCTCTATTTCTCGATTGCTCCCAACGGCCAATTCACGATTTGCCACCGTACGGTTCAACAGCACATTCATTTCTTGGACCCCAAATTCGAAGACTACTTCCATTCAGCGGTCTACGAACGAGCCCGAATGCTCGAAGCCGGCAGTTGTGAAGGCTGCATGAGAGCATGCTGGATCGACACCAGCCACATGTTCAGAACACTCCAAGGTTTCGTGGAAACAGCCAAGCTGACTCTGACCCCTCGAAGCGGCAGAGTGGCTTCTCATGAGCAAGCCATGAACTGGGCAAGACGAGAAAATGCGCCCATTATTCCCGAGAGTGTAAGCGCTTGAACAGCACGCCTTACGTGCGCGCGCGATGACGAGACGCTACGCTTCTTATAACTTGACGTTGCAAGGGATTCGTTGTGCTGACTCACGTAGCCGCTATCTTCAAAAGAGAGCTTTCCAGCTACTTTGACTCGCCGCTCGCCTATATAGTCATTCCTGTGTTCTTAGCCTTGGTCGGTGGCTTTTCACTCTACTTTCAGGACTTGTTGGGTGGAGGAATTGCATCTTTACGGCCTGTCTTCTTCTGGGCCAGCGTATTTATGTTGTTGCTCATCCCTGCCGTAACGATGCGCCTATTCTCCGAAGAACATCGAACGGGGAGCATCGAATTGCTCGTGACGCTCCCGGTGGGAGAGCCTGCCATTGTGTTGGGCAAATTCTTGGCCGCCTTTACCCTTGTGGCGACCGCCATTGGTCTGACCTTTACTTATCCGCTCACATTGCTCATTTTATCCGATATGGATTTGGGCCCCGTAGTCGGAGGCTACATAGGACTCTTTGGCCTGGGGGCATCATTTACCGCTATTGGTACTGCCACCAGCGTAGGCACTCGAAATCAGATCGTGGCCTTCTTATTGGCGCTCGGAATCTGTTTGGTCCCATTCGCGAGCGGATTTGCCTTAAGCCAAGTCCCTCCAGCCATCCTACCCCTCGTTCAATTCTTGTCCTTTGAGGCTCACTTCAACAACTTGGCAAGAGGTGTCGTCGATAGCCGAGATCTGATTTTTTATGGTTCTATCGTCGCCTTGTTTTTACACATCGCAGTGTTCGGACTTGAGCGGAGGCGCTTGAAATGAAAGGGGCGCGGACACACCTCCTATTCAACGCACGGCTTCAAATGCTGTTGGTGTTGGTCATCATCATCGCCACCAACCTATGGTCAACCCATCGGTTTTTCCGCATCGATCTGACCAGCCAGAATGTCCATTCCTTAGATTCTGCGACACGCAACTTGGTTGCCAAGCTTGAAAAACCTTTGGTCGCCAAGGTCTACTTCACAGGTCAATTGCAGGCCCCCTACAACAACCACGAGCAAACCGTTGTGGACATGCTGGATGAATTGGCCGCATACAGTCAAGGACGGATGCGGATTGAGCAGGTGGACCCTACCGGAAATGCCGAAGCGATGGCCACAGCTCGCCAATTTGGTATTCAGCCCATCGATTATCGATACCGTACGGATGGACTGAGCGAACTCCGAAAAATCGTCATGGGCGTCGCCTTCATTCACGGCGAAAAACAAGCATCTCTTCCGGCGATTACGCAGCTTCAAAATCTAGAATATGACATCGCTAAGACGCTCAAAGCCCTGGTTTCAGACGAGCCTCGAAAGGTAATCGGATACACGGTTGGCCATGGAGAGCCCGATTTAGGCAAAGCGCGTGGCCCACTCGAAGAGATCTTGACTGGGCTGAGCGAACGCTACACGGTGACCCCTGTTCGTTTGGGAGATCGGTCTGCGGTCCCCGATGAAGTGGATGCGCTCTGGGTCGTCGGACCCCAGAAGCAACTCTCCGATCGGGCTCTGTACCACCTCGATCAATTCCTGATGAGAGGAGGAGCCTTGGGCATGTTCGTGACCAATGTTCGTGGCGACATGAAGACGGGACGTCCCCGAGCAGTGCGACACGGCATGGACGACTGGCTTCAACACATGGGCGTGACGGTCCATCGCGACACCATCATCGACCGAAAGCGTAATGGCGTCGTCCGCATGCCTGTGCGGCAAGGACGCTACGTCCTACAGATGCCCGTCAATTTTGCACTCATCCCTCGCGTGAGCAACCTGGATACAAGTCATCCGGCCATCGGTCCGACTCATGCTCTGCTGTTTCCGTACGCCAGCTCATTGGACATCGCAGAAAAGGAAGATGTGGGCTCGACTGTCTTGGGCCGAGCATCCGCTTCCGCCACCCGTATGGTCGGTATTCCGACCGTCGCACCCAGAGCATTCAACCAAGAATTCGAAGGGGAGGAGGCTGGCGGAGAGTGGCCCGTTTTGGTGAGCATGGTGGGTCGTTGGGACAGCTTCTACGCCGAATCCGGCATCCCCGCTCCGGAGCGCCCCGGAATAGACACCTCTGAAGACGATCCAAGCGCCCACAGACGCCAAAGCGATCCGGCACGATTGGTGATCAGTGGGTCGGCGGATTTTGTGGCCAACAACGTAGCTTTCATGCTTAATCTCGCCGATTGGATGCTACAGGACGCTTCTCTCATCCGCATTCGTTCGAAAAACGTCGCTCCTGCACCTTTAGAGACTCTTAATGACGATCAGGCGGCGATCATCCGAGCGGTCAACCTATTGGGTGGCGCCCTATTTCTGCTCATGTTCGGCCTTGCGCGCAGAGCATTCAGACCGAAGCCTCCCAAAATTCAGACGACCGCAGATAGCGTTTTAGAAATGGTGGATCAACGGCGTCGACGGATGCCCTTTGACGATGAAGATACGGACGAAAAATCCATCAACACAAAGGAACCTGGCCTTCCCGGCCCCACACCCTCGCAAGGCGGCGTCTTCGCTCCGGAACCGGAATCTATACCTGAAACCGTGGGCGAACCCGTGGGCGAAGTCAAGAGCGAAGTCGAGGTCGAAGTCGAGATCGAGATCGAACCCGTGGACGAACCCGTGAGCGAACCCGAGGACGAACCCGAGGGCGAACCCGAGGGCGAACCCGAGGGCGAACCCGAGGGCGAACCCGAGGGCGAACCCGAGGGCGAACCCGAGGGCGAACCCGAGGGCGAACCCGAACCACTGCCTTCGAATTGGTCTCTTGCAGATGAAATCGTGGAATCGGAAGATGATGATGAAGAAATCTCTCCTGAACAGCGTGCTGAATCCATGCGACTCGGACGTACTGCACGCCAGATTCTTGAGGAACAAAACAGCGCAGGCACGATAGAACCCTCGATTACCATTCCGGATCCCCCGGAAGATGACCCCACAGAAGAAGTCCAAGGGGCCGAGCAAATGAAGGTGCTATCGGCCCTTGCCAAGCCCATCGAAGACGCCGAACCCATCGAGGACGCCGAACCCATCGAGGACGCCGAACCCATCGAGGACGCCGAACCCATCGAGGACGCCGAACCCATCGAGGACGCCGAACCCATCGAGGACGCTGAACCCGATCCACCCAAAAAACCCTCTAAAGCCAAACGCAAGAGCAAATCAAAACGAACCACTTGGACCCGCAAGAAAAAGAAAGACCCAAAACCGAAAGGGGGGGATGAATGAACAACACCATTCCATCCCTCACACCTAAGAGCACGCTCCTCGGCATGATGGCTTTGATTCTCGTGGCGCTATCCATTTTCGATCAGCCTCATGTGGGGAGCATCGATTCTGGACCCAGCATTGTCGCTGCTGTCAATCCGGACCATGTGTCACGTATCGAGCTCACCGCAGCGACCCAGAAAACCATTCTTGAGCGAGACTCGGTCACCAACCAATGGTCCATTACAGCGCCCATCGAACATGCTGCGGACACCGCACGCATCGCCCAACTACTCGCTGTTTTCCGGTCCCAAATCGTAGCGGATGTGACCGTCGATGAAGGAAACCTCAAAGAATACGGTCTGGATGCGGCCAACGGAATAGTCGTCGAATTGTGGACTGACGCTAAACACCCAGCGGCATCATTCACGATCGGCTCCGATATGCCCGGCGGATCCAGTTTTGTCCGCGTGAGCGGCGACGATGCGGTGTATCGCGCCAGAATGGGCGGGCGCCGTCGCTTTGCCTATGGGCCCACAGACTGGCGAAACCGTATTGTGGTCGACCGAAAAGAGTCCGACATACAGGGGGTTCGGATTGAACCCTGGAATGGAGACCTGTTCCACCTCATACGCCAACCGACCGACCAGGAAACCGGCGACGGCCCATGGGCCCTCGATCCAGATCCAGGATGGAATAAGACACCTAAAGAATTGGGTGAGATCGTGGCACAAATCGGAGCCATGAGGGCAGCAAACATCCTCGACGATGAGTTTGACGGAGGCTTTTCTCCCCCAGCAGCAAACATCACGATTATGGACAAGGATGGGACGGAAACCACCCTCGCCATTGGCCGACGACAAGAAAGCGGCGTGGCCTTCGTAAGGGTGGAAGACAGAGCCGGCGTGTATGCCGTCTCTGCCAACGATATCAACCTGTTCACAGGCGGAGCAGCCACCATAAAGGACATGATGCTGTTTCGCGTCGATGAATCGGACATGGAACGGATCATCTTCTACCAACGAAAACTCCAGGTGGACATGACTCGCCATCCTGAAACAGGGGTATGGGGAATCGTTTCACCTCCCGGATTGACCGCCGATGTCGCCGATATTCAATTCGTTGTGCGTCAAATGTCGGCCCTTCGTGGAGAAGAAGAGGCGGGTGAGCGACCAGAGAGTCAAACCGGGCTGCGTCGTCCTAGAATGGTTTTTGAAGTGCAAAGAAAGGACGGAAGTCACGAAGCCTTATTTGTCGGCCGGCATTTCCGGAATGAACAAGGCGCTATATTTTTCTGGGTCAAAGCTCAGAATAGTGACGATGTTTATGTCATGAGCGAACCGACACTCAGCCGTCTACGGGCGGGCTTTGGTCAACGCTGATCGAAACCTTGTAGCAATAGTGCCAAGGCAGCTCCGGCTGCCCGCTTCCTCACTTGGCCTCGCGATCCAGGTATGACCGCATGACGGTGCACCGTCCCTGTCGGACCAGCCACAGCAAGATGAACCGTCCCTACAGGTTTTTTATCACTGCCACCACCTGGGCCCGCGATCCCTGTGATTCCCACTGCCCAGGTGCTCCCAGAACGCCGACGGAGCCCTTCCGCTAATCCTCGCGCCACCGGCTCTGATACCGCACCGTGTTCAGCAATGAGACTATCCGACACCCCTGTCAGGCGAACCTTCGCTGCGTTTGAATACACCACCACGCTTTCCATCAGAATGTCAGACGCACCCGGCACATCGACCACCCAAGCCGTGGTCAACCCCGCTGTGCAACTCTCCGCAAAGGCCACAGTCTGAGAGGCCTCCTTCAAGCGCTCCACCACAGTTTCCGCCAAGTCTCCACCATCCACTGTGTAAACGGCATTCCCCAGGGTCTCGACAACTCGCCCTAATACCTCTTCTTTTTCGGCTTTTGAAACGCCACCATCAAAGCGCAGCTTGACCTGGACCTCTGGAATATGGGCTCGAAAACCCAGATCAGCTGAGCCCAATTCCATATCGCCCAAGATCGTCTGAAGCCGGCTCTCCGGAATACCAAAAGTTCGAACCCGGTGCATGACGACCGGTGCTTCCGCCACCAGCCCATCACCGATGTGCTCCTCAAAAATATTTCGCATCTCGATGGGCACTCCAGGCAAACAAAAGACTGTCGACCCAGCATGCGTGACAGAAAATGCAGGCGCTGAACCCCATCTGTTTTCAAGGACAGCGGCCCCAACAGGCAGGTAGGCCTGCTTGCGATTAGCCTCAGACACTGAGCGGCCCCACCTGCTATAGCGAGCCGTTATTTGCGCGAGGGCTACCGAAGACTCCTGGCGTTCGATCCCCGCCCACAAGGCGACAGCTTCTGCTGTGCGATCGTCGACCGTCGGTCCCAGCCCTCCAGTACAAATCACAACCGGTGAAATCTGAGTCGCTTCGTTCAAGGCCCACAACAATCCTTCAAGATCATCTCCTGCGGTCAACATTCGACGCACATGAAAACCCCGATCCCATAAAGCTCCCGCCAACCAAGCACTATTGGTGTCGGTGGTTTCCCCGGTGAGCAGTTCCTCTCCCGTGGAAATGAGTACCGCTGTTTTGCTCATTCCTTGACCCCCTTGCCCACAACCGGTATCTCCTCAGATGATGGAATGCATCATAGCCCTCGATGTTGGAACCAAGACCATAGGTGTGGCGAAAGTCACTCTTCCGGGGGGCCTCCCTACGCCTCACAGCACCTTGTCGCGCAAAGGTGTCAAAACGGATGTCCAACGCTTGATTCATGTGGTTCATGAATTGAAAGCGACCCAACTTGTGGTGGGCCTTCCTTACGAGCTCGATGGTACCGAGGGCCGTTCGGCCCGCTTGGCTCGACAAGTGGGAGACGCGCTATCGGAGGCCACTGGCCTGACTGCGCACTACCAGGATGAACGCTACTCCACGGTCATCGCTGAAGAGCGGCTTCGCGCTGCGGGGTACAACAGTGTGGCTCAAAAAGGCAAAATCGATCAGGCGGCGGCCGCTGTGATTTTAAGCGATTTCTTAGATGCGCTCGATTCGCCTACACATCCCTAGCGATGCGAAACCCCAGATCAGCACTGCGTGTTTTCTGCGGCACGAGAGCTCGTGCCTTCGCCCACGCACTCATCGAAGGCTGATTCCATGATCCGGGATGAATGATGACTTCATCGTCCGCTTCATCCTCAGTCCATTCCGCGACATTTCCAGCCAAGTCGTAAACACCTTCAGGGGTACAGTCTCCCTGGAACAGACCTACCGCACAGGGTTTACCCAGACCTTCTTCGGACGTATTCGAATTGCCATACCCAAAAGGCTGGCCCCAGGGGTATGGCCGGTTCGCTGCCCCTCTCATGACAAAGAGTCGTTCATCAATGTGAAGCAACCGGCCACCATAGGCCTTGGCATAAGCGGAAGCTTCAAACCAGGTCACACCGATCGCTGGCTGATTGGGTACTACCAAAGAAGCGGAATCCGGTTCTGCCGCCAGATCGGGCCAATATGTCCGACGCGTATCGCGCCAATGCTTACCCGCCTCTGACCAATACTGATCATTCTGATATCCATCGGCCGCAAAAAAGGCGGCAATTTCAGCGACTGTGACCAGATGACGTCCTACCGCGATCCGGTGGCCATCCACATCAAACTCAGCCCAATAGTCAGGAGAACTTGGATCCCGAAGCCGCGGGTCTCCCAGCTCACCCAAAACCTCTCCTGCTTCCATTCTGGCCAGGCTGCCACCCGCCCCCGACTCTATGACGGCAACAAGAGCACTGATCAATTTTCCTCGAGCCGCGATATCCACATCATCGGACACCACTCCACGAGCCAACTCCGTCAGAGGCTCTAGCCGATCGGCTGGAGACAGTTGGAGCAGAGATTCCACTTCACCGGGTCGCATGATCACCTCGCTGTACCCGAGGTAACCCCTTTGAAGACAATTCACCGCACCTCAAAGGGGAACGCCACACGCATCTCCTCTGGAAGCTTATCCAAAGCCTGGGGATCTTTGGACGTCAGTATGCCCTGGGTATGGAAGGCATAAACACCCGGTTCCAGAGCCGCCCGTGTTTTAATGGTGTAATCGTCATCCGTTTCCAAGCTGGCCAAATCGAAAGCTACAGTCTCATCAGAAACCCATAAATTGAGTTTCACTTCGGTCTCACCCAGAACGCCTGGCAAGGAGTCGGCTTCCAAAAATTTAAGCTTGTGAAGCTGGAGACCCAACTGTTTCAATTCACTGCGGCGAGCATCTGAACTGAACACGAATTCAAGACTCTTCTTGCTTGCAATGCGCGCCTTACCCACGTCCGACAAGCCATGAAAGGCGCGAATGTCCGTGCCTACCGTCTTTACCAACTTGGAATCAATCACGGTGTACTTCATGGTATCGACCACAAAAAAGCCGGCGTCCTTAGGGTCCGGGTACAAAGCGAAGCGAATCGGAGAGGGCTGACCCTCGCCCGTTGAAGCAGCCAATTTGAGTGTCTGACGAATGAATCCGGTCTTTCCCGCCCTGATTTTGATATCCTTGGACTGTACGGGAACAGTGAACCCTCCATCCGGACCGCTCACCAATTGCTTGGCAGAACCAGTGAACCCCAACGTCACACCAGCAATGGGCTTACCCCACCGATCCGTGACCTTTCCTTTGTGTACCGGAGGATCCGAGCACGCACTCAGACCCAGAATCATTAACAAAACCCTTGGCATCTCAACTCCAGCTTAGAGCATAGGCCTAACAGGCGCGCGATGATCTGGGTTGTTCGTCGTGCATTGAGGATTCACTATTTCGATACAACATTCGTCTCCCAGGAAGCTACCATGGGATCCTAATCGGAGGAAAACGACTTGCGAACCTTATTGCTAACCGTAGGCCTGACCTTTCTATTACCCCTGCCCGCAGCTGAAGCCTCAGAGCCTCCTCCGCCCCCCATAGTGTCGGGGTACAGCACGAGTGACTATCCCTCCGTAGTCTTCCTCTACGCTGTACAGCCCGGCGGGTGGTCATCCGTATGTTCAGGCACCCTCATCGCACCCAGTTGGGTGCTTACCGCTGCGCATTGCGTTGACAACTGGCGCAGCAATTGGGATTTAAATGTCATCATCGGCCACAATATTTATGCCATAGGGGGTATCGATCGCTACATTTCCGTCGACGATTGGTACGTCCACCCCGACTACACCGCATCCGGTGGGCGCATCAATTACGACATCGGTCTCGTGAAATTGGACTCTGAAGTCACCGATATCACTCCCATGCCCGTGAACACCCTTTGGCGTTCATCCTGGATGGGCGACGACATTCGCTATGTGGGTTTTGGAATTACCGACACAGGCGAAGAAAACAGTGGCGTTAAACGCTACGCCGATATCCCTATCTACGACTACGATGCCACGACGGTATACACCTTTGACTCCGGTGGCGATCGAAACATCTGCAATGGGGATTCGGGCGGTGCCGCTCTGATGCCGGCGGATGGCGGCGGGTGGGTTCTCGTCGGCGTCAATAGCTTTGGTTTTGCGACCGGAGGCGGTGGCGACACCTGTAGAGGAGGTGGAGGCGGAGCCATGAGGGTTGATGCCACCCGACATATCAACTGGATTAGTGATTACGTCGACTTCGACTATGTGCCCGTTGGCGATGCGGACGCCGATGCCGATGCCGATGCCGATGCCGATGCCGATGCCGATGCCGATGCGGACGCCGATGCGGACACCGATGCGGACGCCGATGCGGACGCCGATGCGGACGCCGATGCCGATGCGGACGCCGATGCGGATACCGATGCGGATGCCGATGCCGATGGGCCGTCCGAGCCACCCGAAATAGACGATTCAGACGACAACCTCCTCGGAGGCGCACCATATATTGGTCCCGATCTCAGCCCCAAGGGCGGATGTTCGGTGCTTAGTTCAGCGCCCCGATGGGTCCTCATCGTATTGGCTGGACTGCTGCTGTATCGTCGCAGGGAAGAATAAGACGGAAGAACCGACCAAATTAGACGGGTCGGTTTGCGAGCGCCTCTGCAACGGTCGGCTCAAGACCGTCCGCCAGAATGCCAGGGAGCGGAGGAATACCGCCTTCTACCTGAGCCATGAGCCGCCCAGCTTCCCAACCCAAAAGAGGGTACTCGTGGCGCCTAGCCAGGACGGGCCGTATCCATTCTCGGGCTTGGTTTGTATTTCGCAATACGAGGGCCCCTCGCGCCAACTGTAATCGAATCCCCAGGGCCAACGGTTCTTCCAAAGATTCCGACCACAAAATTGCTTTATCCGACGCTCGCTGATGAGTAGCCGCATCGCCCAGAACCGCAGCAGCTCGGGCCCATGTCGCATAAAGCAGCCCATCTTCCGGACTGCATCCACGGGATCCAGCGCCGTCCAACATGGGGAGAACACGATCCACGGCGCTCGCTGCAGCCGACCGAGATCGAGGTTGTGAGTCCATCGTCACCCAAGCCCGAAGCCCATGACACAGCCGTCGGAGATCTTGCCGTCCGACAGCATGAGCCAACGCCGTCGCATCCGCTAAACGTCGTCCTGCTTCATGCAAAAGTCCGATACGAATCAAAATATTCGCCAAGGCAATTATGGCCTCCGCCTTTACGGCCCTGTCTGAAACGGCGGTAGACAAATCTACAGCACGCCGTATCGCGGACAGCCCACCACTTAGGCTTCCCCTCAGCAACGCCTGTTCCGCTTTATCAATTCCACGCCTGACTTCCGATATCAACCAATCGGGCGCGTCATTCATAGATGAGCCCATGGGGCCACAATCGGTGTCCTCCATCCGCGCCTTCAGACCGTCGGGATCGATCAACCGCTTCACTATCGCCGGTCGAAACAGCTCGCCCATGAGGCGGAACCGCCCTTCGATCTCAACCACTATCCCTTTGGATATCAACCCCTGAACCACGCTCTCTATCGGAACCTGCGTGATGTGTTCGATAGTCCCACCATCCAGGGGTGCCGAAGCGAGAGCAATAACGCCCAAAACCTCCAATTCATCCATATCGAGACCGTCTAGAAACCGTTCCACTTCAGGATGCATCTCATCGAGGGATGGCAAAACAAACTTCCCGTCTTCGGCAGTCGATTCGAGCAAGGCAGCGAGAAGCCGAGGAAGCCCGCCCGTCCACTCATGAAGGGTTGCAGAAACCGAAGCGGGGTCCTCCACCTGAGGAGCAATACTCACCAAAGACCGTCGAACATCAGCGAGACTCAACGGCTTGAGCGCAATTTCTACACGGGTGACATGATCGGGGACATCCAACTCATGGGGAGACACCACCAATAAATGTTCCCCAGCATCCAGTCGTTCACGCACCGCAGACCAGGCACCCCACTCCAGCACCTCAACGACAGGAAGCCCTCGGCGCTGGGCACCCTGACGCAACAAATCGCCCACCCACGCTTTTCGGGTTCCTGCTGGCCCTGTCGGTCGAACCAACAGCGCCTCCCCGGCATGGACCCGCTCCAGGCAATCCGCCACCATTCGAACCGTGGAACGCGTACCGGCCAGCACCGTACCTCCCGACTCCTCCTCCGACAACAGAGAACGAACGCTATCTGCCTCACGAGGGCGATGATTCGGATCGGCTGCCAGCAATCTCATAATCGTGCCCTCTAGATCCGGCGGGATCCCTGGGTCCACTCTCGATGGCGGCGCCGGTAGAGCGCTAAGGTCCCGATCAAGACTTTCAAAAGGCCGTCGTTGAGTCAACACAAAATAAAGCGTTGCACCCAAGCCAAAAAGATCAGTACGGGGATCTACGATGTCCCCCTGTATTTGTTCGGGAGCCGCGTAAGCCAACGTCCCCACCACGACACCAATCGCGGTTTGGTCAATCGCCTTCGGGTCTTTCACGACCCCAAAATCCCCCAAAACCACTCGGTCATCACCTGAAATCAACACATTGCTGGGCTTGACATCACGATGAACCAAACCAATGCTATGAATGTGGGAAAGGGCATCGCACAGGGCCCTCCCAATCGCTCGACAGCGACTATACCGCTCCGCACTCGGGCGTTTGTGGAGCTTCTCTGTAAACAGTCTCAGATCCGTACCTGCGACATGTTCCATCGCCAAAAATGGGCGCCCTTCCGCCTCTCCTGAATCGATAAACGAGGTCACGCCGGGATGGTTGAGCCGTTTGAGGCTTTCAATCTCTCGCTGAAATCGTGAAATGAGGTGAATGTGGCTCATATTCATCCACTTCACAGCCGCCTCACGACCTTGCGGATCCCGACACACATAAACAGAGGCCACAGCCCCGGAGCCGATCATGCGAATAGGCGTCCAGGATCCGATGGTTGCGGGCACATCAGTTCCGACCACCTCGCTCACTCGCCCTCCTCTAACGATTCATCCGTAAAGGTAACGGGCTGAAGCAGTGCGCGGATGCGTGGGAGATCCAGGAAAGTAGACAGGGAGGCCTCGGGAACGCGCTCAATCATAGACTCTGCCAGGCCGCCGGCTTCTGAACGCGCCCGTTTGGCTTCATCGGGGTCATCGCTCACAACGGCCACAACAGAACACGCCGTCAGCCACCAAAGTCGGTATCCACGGCTGGCCGATAGGCGTGTGGCTTCACGGGCCAAACGTAATGCATCCTCGGGCTGGTCGAGGACTTGATGCCCAATGGCAAGCACCACCAAAGTTTGGCTTCTTCGAAGGATGGACAATTCATCCAACATGGCCTCGGCTTTTTCGAGGCCCGATCGCCCTTCAGCTTCATTTCCTAAAACAATGCTGGCCCTCGCCTTCATGGCCGTCAACATGGGCGTGTACGATTCGGGATCGCCGATAGTAGCCGCATCCAAGCCCTTATCAATGTGGTGGATGCTTCCCTTCGGATCTCCCATTCTCAATGCCAATCGGCCGCATAAGAACCGTGTCGCAACACGGTCGATACCCGCTTCCGATTCAGCATAGGTAAGGGCTCGCGTGAGCGAATTGCCCGCAGCGTCGAGGTCACCCAAGTCCATCTCAGCCATAGAGAGAACGCGCAGTGCTGCGGCAATACCGACATGGAAATCCAAATCGGTGCCCAACTCTAGTGCTTGGTTAGCCGTATCGATCGCCTGAGCAATCTCTCCTTGGGACAGATGCAACTCAGACAAATTGCACAGAACGATGCAATGTGCGCGTTTGTTCCGAAGCCGACGGAAGATGGTTTCGGCCTCCAACAGCCCTTTGATAGCTGCAGCCAACTCACCCCGTTCGGCTTGAACAGCGGTCAGCACAATGAGCAAGCCCGCCCGCGAGCTTTCAAGCGCATCTCCCGAACCGCTCAACAACCCTTGGCTAGCCAATTGTTCACACGTATCGAGATCGCCTTTTTCCCAGGCATACAAGGCCTGACGCCTCAGCCCTTCCATGACAATGCCTCGGTCGCCTCGTGCCCGCGCGGCCTCGATAACCTCATCAATCATCCGGTATCCGGCGTCTGGACGACCCAACCGTTTGAGTGCCACACCCCTATCGAGCGCAGCTTCTGCGGCCAGAGCACGCTCTCCGAGCTTTCCAGCGACGGCCTGTAGTGAAGCCAGAATGTGCTCCGCCTGTTCCCATGAGCCGCGGTTATAGCTCATATAGGCGCGCACCCTCAAAATACCGATCCGAGCTTTATCAAACTCATCTTGACTCAGATCACCCGAAGCAGACTCGGCCAACAGAACCGCTCGCTCTGACATGTCCCATGCCTCTAAGGTGAGGGAACGCCGCCACAACTTCAAGGCGGTGCTAGCCAGGTGCCGATAGGCCTTTCCGCTCTCACCGGCTCGAGAGAAATGATCACCGATGGCCTCTGAGATGACCACATTGTCCTCAGCTCGCATCTCGAGCGCCACCGCCAACCGACGATGCAGAGACGCCCTCCATTCGGGATCCAGGTCTCGGTACGCCACATCTCCCACTTTTCGATGGGTAAAATCGATGAGCACCTGACCAGAGAGCCGGCGCTCAGCAATGAGCCCGGAGTCGACTAGCGCATCGATGGCATCCAGTGCAGCATCCTCTGAGAGTCCAACCACATCCAACAAAATATCAATGTCGGTGTCTCGTCGGGCCACGCTCAGGGTATCCACAATCTCCCGCTGATCGGAAGTGAGCGGGTGGAGTCGGTTACGCACGACACCGCGAACAGAAGCAGGAATCGCCAATTCACCGCCAGCCAAATCAATCGCATTCCCAGTCAGACGGTACCCGCCCGTATCTTTGGAAACAATCACCCCTTGTTGAATCAAAGACCGAAGGAACTCCGCCACAAAGAAGGGGTTCCCTTCGGTCTCGGTAGAGAGGGTCTGGGATAGTTCGATAGCAGCCTTATTCTCACCGATCATGGCCTTCACGATCGCGCGAACATCGTCATCCGTCAGCGCCGACAAGCCCACCTGCTGAGGGTGGAGGGAGAGTGCTGTTCCATCGCGAACCCCCTCCATCGCCTGAAATTTCTTGTCCGTGCGCGCCGATAAAATGATGAGTAACGGCAACTCATCGCGAACGACCAAGCTCCGCACCATATATCCAAGCAATTCAACGAGAGGGTTGGGCGCATTATGGAAATCATCGATAGCCAAAATCCATGGACCATGAGACAAAATGCGCTTGAGCGCGTCCCGCATTCCATCGAACAGTTGATAGCGCGCATCTGCACCCAGCCGACCTTCCTCTTTCACAAAGGCAGCCAGCCCAGCCACCAACTCCGGGGAGACCTCTTCTCCCAAAGCTTCACTGAAGCGTCGACCGATGGAGACAACGGTTTCGAATGATCCCGCTCCGGAAGACATTCGGGTTTGATGAACCGGAATACCCATCAATCGAGCATGATGAAGAGCCACTCCCATGATTCGAGTCTTGCCACACCCTTCTTTACCTTCAACGAGAAGCACTCCACCCTCGGAACGGGTCAAGCGGGCAACAGCATCACGAACCTGGTCCACCGCTGCATCCCGTCCGACAAGCGTAGGCTCCCATGCCTCATTGTCGTGCTCATCCCCGCCCTCCATATCGATCTGCTCAAGTTGATACAGAATTTCTTGCGCACTCTGGAAGCGATTCCGTGGTGACTTCTGAAGCAATCGCATGCAAATGGCGTTGAGCTGCGGAGGTGTGCCAGGCACCAGACTCATGGGAGGCTTGGCTTCATGCTTTTGATGTTGCTCCAAGTACCCTGCCATGTCCTGCGCCACAAAGGGTCGGCGACCGGTGAGCATGGTGTAGAGAATGACGCCCAAGGAATACAGGTCCGACCGATGATCTAAAGCGCGCCCAGAAATCTGCTCTGGACTCGCATACGCCCAAGTTCCCACCAAAGTGGTGGACAATTGAACATCTGCTTCAGGATCCAGTTCCTTGACGATGCCAAAATCCGTGAGTTTGCACACTCCAGCCGAGCTGATCAGCACATTACTGGGCTTCAGGTCTCGATGAATCAGACCTCGCTGATGAATGTAGGCAAGGGCGCGGCATAAATCGATGAGCACCTCTTCCACACGCGCCCATCGTTTGGAGAGATCGGTCCTCGGTAGCCCGCGAATTTCCTGGTATAGGTCCGTACCCTCCACACATTCCATGGCGATGTATGGGTGACCATGGATGTCGCCATAGCTTTCCACTCGAATGACATTCGGATGTTTGAGCCGAGCCAGGGCCCGAAACTCGCGGCGAAAACGGGCAAGACCTGTCCTGAATCGATTGGCCTTCAAAATCTTTAGGGCAACAGCCAAACCTCCCGGGTCTCGTCCCAAAACAACATGAGACATGCCCCCTCGACCAATGGGGCGTTCGTATCGGTATGGCCCAATCGTATCCCCCGGGGAGAGGGTCACCCCGCCCATAACGATTTCGGTCGGAAGCACATCTGTGCCGCTTTCATCTTTGTCAGTCACGGCGCGTGTGTAACGGTCATTGCCCGGTTGTCACGGTAAATCTCAGCCGTTTGACAAGCTCCTTAATTGAGCCAACGGGATTTGAAGCCTTCGGGAGAACCCAGAGCATGTTCCAAAGCCTCCAGTGTCTGCTGTGCTCGGGCCACAGCTTCTGGATGACTGCCCAGCCGAGCAGCCAAAAGACCCGCCTCCATGTCCAGTAATTTCAACCCACTACCACCCACGAGCTCCAAAGCACGACTGACAGCTTCATCCGCCCGTTCGTCACCCGCCTGGACCAGCGTATGAGCCGCATCAATCAAGTGCCTCGCCTGAGACCAAACCAGCGCCGCCGGCCGACGGTCCAAGACGGATCCGGCAAGCGCGAGGGCAACCGTCGGATTGCGCTCTACAACGATGCGACTCTTAATCGCCAGCAATCCACCAATGGGATCCGAAATACCGACACCTTCTTCGTTCTGGGGTGGCGTGCTGGGCATAATGGCTGCCGCATCTTCCGACGCACCCAGCACAACCAGAACACCGGCCGCTGGCAAGATGCACGATATGGCCATCTCCGATTCCACAGGACCGAGCGTTCGAGCCATGGTGGCCGCATCGGATGCAATCATTCTCGCCTCATGCGGCACGCCGATATCCAACAGGCATCGTGCCGTGAGACCTAAGGCCGCCACACACAAGGGCAACCGCGGTAAATCTCGCGCAACAGACTCCGCCTCTAAAGCCAAATTTCGAGCTGTCTCTAAACGTCCCTCCACATGGGCCAGTTCTGCCAGGCGAATGAGTGCATCTGGAAGCATTCTCTGAGCCGTCTGCTCTCTCATGCGAAAGGCAGCATTTTCAAGCTGATCTCGGCCTTGGCTAATGCGTCCTCGAACAAAACTGATCAAACCTAAGCCCACCATGGACCGGGCGTGCACAGCGCCCGCTCCCATTTCACGGCCAAGTTCAAGTAGCTCTTCCCATAGACGGTGCGCCCCATCCACATCGCCTCGACTCAATCGTGCTCCAGCCAACGACTCGGCCGCCATCGCCCACATGGGGTCTCCTTGAGGCAATTGACTCAACGCCTGTTCCAGCCCACTGCTTGCTGCGACAATTTCTCCCATCTCGGCACGGGCAAGCCCCATACCCGCCTGCGCCCGGGCGATCGCTATAGCGTCCCCCTCTTTGCGGGCCGACTCCAAACCTTGTCTCCATGCCTCCAACGACTTCCTGTGCGCACCCATTCGAAAGTGAACACTTCCCCATAGAGCATACAAGCGGCGATTGTAGCGAGCACTATCCACCGGATTCAATTCCGTATCGGCCTTCGATCTCGCCCGTTCAGCTTTCTCCAACAATTTGACCGTCTGACGATTTCTCCCGGCGCGAAGAGTCGTCTCGGCAGCGACCAGCAACATGGGAAATGCCTCGCCCACTTGACCCCCACTCAGCAAGTGACTGGCGATAACTTCAGCAAAAGTACCGGACCGACGTCTGGAGCGACGCCGAAGCGCAGCGGCTACAGAACGATGAAGTTGGACCCGCTTGTCTTTGGCGATCAATTGGTATGCAACCTCCCGATTCCGGCCTCCACGCAATGCGACAATCTGGTGCACCCCTTCAGTCCTTTCATCAATAAGGCGAGCAGAGGACAACTCGTGCAGAGCCTTTCCCAGCGCATGGGGTTCAATCACGGCGATTTCACCCACAAGCTCGATCGTGGCCTCCATATCCAACACGATCAACACATCGAATAAGTGCCGACCATCCGGACCCAAGGATTCGATTCTCTTGGCTTCTTGAAGACGCAATCGCTCCGGTAGGGGAAGCGGATCCTTTCGCAAAGCTTCCATGGTACACCCTGCACGCAATCCACCATCTGGCGTCGGCACCAACCAACCCGATTGAACCAAAGCATTGATTTGCTCGACCACGGCTCCGGGCAACCCACTGCGTTCCTCGGTTAACCGCCGCCCCAATGCAGCCCCTACCGCACCGGCCACTCCTTGATCACGAACCAAAGCGATCACACTTGAGCGGTCCAGTCCGCCCAATTCCAAGCGTTCTGGACTCAAGCCCGTAGCAGCCCCTGAACCCAGACCCGAAGCCGTGTCGGTGTCCTCTTCTATAGATCCGACCAACAGTACAGGTAGCCCCTCAATGGCCACAGTCTTTCTCAGTAACTCCGTCATACCTTGAGTCGAGGATGCGTCCATATGGTCGAGATCATCCACCACAAAGACCGTAGGTTGAAGCCCAGCGGCAGCCGACAGACCTACCCACGAAGCACCACCCGCAGCCTGGTGAGGCAATTGTCTCGAGAGTTGGCCTACCAATTCACTCCGCGCACCGCTGGCGGCAGCCACAGCAATCCCACGGGATCGAGCCATACCCACAAACGATTCAAGTAGCGCTGTTCGCCCGCTTCCCACTTCCCCTGTGACCAATACCAAACCGCCGGTCCCTCGACTCATTCGATCGAGGTGGGAATTCAACCAGTCCAGTTCCGATTCCCGCCCATGAATAATCCGAGTCGGTCCAGTCCCTTCTCCATCCAGCTGTAAAATCACATCTGCCGCAGAATTCGGGCGCTGATTCGGTTCTTTCTTGAGTAAGTGCATGCACACCCGCTCCAGATGAGGCGGCACATTGCCATCGATTTCTGAGGGTGAGCGTGGCGTTTCCGTAATGTGACGAGCCAGATATCCAGCAATATTGTCTGCTTCGATAGGACGCCTCAAGGTGAGTAGCACATACAAAACCGCACCCAAGCTGTAGAGGTCTGAAGCGGGAGTCACCGGATCTCCGGTGATCTGCTCTGGAGACATAAAAGCCACAGTACCCACCAGCTTGCCCGCCACTGTGAGTTGAGTGGTGAATGCACCCGGAGCCTTGACCACCCCAAAATCCGTGAGTTTCGCTTCTCCAGATGTCGTCACCATGACATTGCTGGGCTTTAGATCGCGATGAATCAAGCCTTTAGTGTGAATAAGCTCTAAGCCTTCACACAAACCACGAAGAATCCGTTCGGCTTGCGCATAGCGATCAGGTGGCGGATTGGAAGTCCATCGATCCACCAGTGTTCCCAAGTCCGACCCATCCACATATTCCATCGCGATCCATGGATAGTCTCCCGCCATTCCCGCCTCGTAGACTTGAACCACCGATGGATGCCGAAGATCTCGCAAAGCCAGAAATTCACGTTCAAAACGTTTGACCTCATCGGTTTGGGCTTTGCCAGGATGAAGAATTTTCACCGCACATACGTTCCCCGCGTCGTCCACCGCTCGATACACCGTCGCCATTCCTCCCACACCCAGGAGCTCCTTGAGCATATAGGGTCCGACTCGATCTCCCGGTGTCGGCGGTGGGGTAAAAGTAGGCATCGGCCGGACTCTATCGAAAGTGAACTCAACAAGGGTATCGAATCACCGAGACTCTACCATTGCTTTCCTTTAGACGAGCGAGACCCGCGGCTTCACGCCATGGATCTCTAAAAAGGCCTGAGCATCCTCACGGCTCAAGTTACCGGCCAGCGATCGGGCCAGAGCTTCCGCAACCCGTTTGTGACGGGCGATCAGCACATCATCCGTGGTGCAATCAATAATTAATTGCCGCGCGCGCATCGCGTAATGACGGTACCCGCTTGCATCCGACAAACGGAGCGCTTCTTCCGCCAAAGCCAAGGCCTGTTCATTCGCGTCCAAAAGCAGGTACGCCCGGGCCAGATTCAGATTCGTGCGAGCCCGCTGACCGGGCCAAGGTCGTGTCTCCACTTGGGTCGCCAATTCCACAGCATCACAAGCTTCGGACATACGGCCCTGCTTCGCCAAGATGCGGGCTCTCCAGGTATGCACGATAGGCGCGAAACCTTCCGTATCGTATCGGTCCAAAAGGGCTGTCGCCGAGTCCAACATGGGCTCCACTGCATCGTAGGCGCCCTGAGCCAAACCGGCTCTGCAGGCCACAACCAAACAGGCCAATTCGTCTTCTCGCGTCTCCATTTCTTGGTGAATCCGAAGACTGGCCATGGCATTGTCCATGGCTTCACCGTACCGGCCAATGTCGGTCAGCATCAGAGTTCGGTACCGCATACCCAATCCTTCGCCGTACCGATACCGGACCTCTCGAGCCTGGCTGATAGTATGGTCCGAAACCGCCAATCCCTTCCGAAAATTGCCCGTAAAATGGTAGAGCTCCACCAGGTTGATACGAGCCACAGTCAGTCGCTCCATCAAGCCGTGACGCTCACACACCTCAATCGCTTGCTCCAGCTTACGCCTGGCCTCTGCGCTCTGACCTTTGCACATCGCCAATAAGCCAAGTCCACCGTAGCCCCACGCCAGACGCGTCTCATCATCAAATTGCTCTGAGCGGGCCAAACCTTCAACCCACCAGTCCCGTGCGCTCTCCAAATCGCCTCGCGCCCAAGCCACCCCACCGCGCTCATACAGGGGCAAGATTTCTAAGCGACGATGACCCTTTTCTCTGGCCAGATCAATCGCTAGCTGCAATGCTTCTTCAGCGACATCCAGTTCACGAACCCGACGCGCTTGACACCCTTTTTCGGTATGCACACCAATCTGAAGAGGCGCATCATCCAAGGCGTCGGCTAACTCCCCAGCACGAACCAATTCTTGCCGCGAGTGATTCAAGTGACCCAAATGATACAGCGCTTTGGCACGCTTGAGCCGCAGCTCTGCCAAACGCCGATCAGCATCATCCAGCGTCATGTATTCGCGTGCGTCTGCCTCTATTCGAATGGCGCGCTCTAAGTATTCCAAAGCTTCGCTCACAAAGGTCCGCTGCATCAATTTATCTGCGGCTTGAATCAGGTACGGGTAGGCTTTTGATGCCACCTCACCCTGTTCAAAGTGGTAGGCCAGCGATTCCACAATAAACGAAATCCGACGCCGATGAATGCGCTCTAGAGCTTCTCCAATACGCCGGTGAATTCGTTGCTTTAAGTCAATCGACATCCCTTCTAGAACGACGTCTTTGAGCCGATTTTGGGCCAACTCAAAGCGCTCTATTTCACCCACCTGTCGTTCTCTCACCAGCCCCGCATCAATGAGTCTTTCCATTCCCGCCGTGACCCGATCCACATCCATCACGGCAGCCATACAGAGCAAATCAAGACCAATTTCTTGGCGAGCGACAGCCAGAACCCCCACCAGATTTCTGTGCATTTCGCCCAAGGGGGCCAAACGAGTTTTGATCGCATCACGAATAGAGCTCGGCACAGGAAGCGATGACTCGGCAATGGCCTTTTGGTCGATCGTGATGGTCCCTCGCTTTCCATTGGGTCCTGGTTTGATCACACCTTGTTCGATCAGACCCCTCAACATCTCTCGGATAAAGAAGGGAACGCCTTCTCCTTCCCTTTGAAGACGTTTGGCCAACACACGAACCTTGGGGTCATCTCGAAGCATCAGAAGAAGCAACTCTTCCACCGCCCCCACACCTAAAGCACCCAACCAGACCAACTCCACCGCAACACCCGTGCTCGCTTCATCCAGCAACTCAAAAAGCGGATCCTGACCTTGCGCCGGCTCTCGAGTAATGACCACCAACAAAGGATGCTCACCTTGGCCAACAATGTTGCGTACCAGATACTCTGTCATCTCAATGGAGCCTCGATCACCTCGATCGAGATCGTCCAGAACAATGAGGTGTGGCCCTCCCTGCGCAATCAAACTGCGAAAAGCTGAGAAAACGCGCCATTTTTCTAAGGTGGCGTGACCCGTATTTTTCTCTCCAAAGGCCATGGCCAGCGCCGTGGGTCCAGAAGCATCGTCTTGCATGTGCTCGTAGGGGCCTCGGTAGCTCTCAAAAGCACGCTGGTCTGGCGCCGTGCTGCGCCCCAAGGACGTCTTGAGTCCAAATCGTTGGGCCGCCTTAAGGGCTTCATCCGCCATCGCGGTGCGGCCCATCCCATAGGCAGCTTCGATGACGAGAACTCCACCGGAGCCCGCTGCCAGGCGTGCCACAGCTTCTCGAACCTGTGCGATTTCACCCGCTCGACCCACCACGCCCGGATTCCATATCGACCCATCCATCGGATCGTCGGCAGCCGCATCTTCATCCAACGCATGCAAAAGGTGGCTCGCAGACCCAAACCGATCCACAGGGCTTTTCGACAACAGGCGTAAGCAAACATCATTGAGCAGAGTGGGAACCGTGGGAACCAACTCCCTTGGAGGTCGAACCGGTCGATGCAAATGTTTATCGAGATAGCCCGCCAGAGTGCGCGCGGTAAACGGCCGTTTCCCTGTCAGCATCAGATACAAAACGGCACCCAAGGCATACAAGTCTGTCCTTGCATCCACTCGCGCGCCTGTGATCTGCTCGGGTGCAATATAGGCCGCCGTACCCACAACCTCCCCCACAGACGTGAGATCCGCGCCCGGTTCCTTGACGACACCAAAATCCATCAAGCGAACGGTGCCATCATGAAGCACCATGATGTTGCTGGGAGTGACGTCACGATGCACCAGACCCTGAACATGGATGTACTCCAACGCAGCAGCGGTACCCACCAAGACGTCTCGGGCAAGAGCAAACCGTTCCTGAGGAGGCAGCGTCTTCCACGAGTCCACCGCCGCTCCCAGTTCCACACCGTCCAACAGTTCCATGACGATGTACGGCCGCTCCTGATACGTCCCCGTATCAAAAACGCGAAGGACTCCCGGATGCTCCAATCGCGCGAGAATGTCGAACTCAAGCTTAAAGCGTTGAACCACCTCCTCCATATGGGCGCCGGGCAACATGAGCTTGATGGCCAAAACTTCTTCTGAGTCTTCGTTCTTGGCCTCCAATATGGTTGCCATACCGCCCCGACCCACTTCGCGAATCACCGTATAGGCACCAATTTGAGTGCCCGATTCGGGAATCATGGATGGGGCCACGGACGTCACGCTGCCGCCCCAAAGCCCGCAACAGGATAGAAACGATCTATAGTCATAGTTGGCAAGGAGACATGATGCAGCTCGATGCAGTAGCACGTACCGACCCGGGGCCGGTTCGCGAGAGCAACGAAGACAGTTTTCTGGTGGATGTTGAGGCGGGCCTCTTCATCGTGGCCGACGGCATGGGCGGGCATGCCTCTGGCGAGATCGCAAGCGCCATCGCCGTGGAGTCGGTCCAAGGTGTCTTGCTCGGAGCCATCAATCCAGACGAAACCCGATTGGACCGGTCGAGCATGGATCAGGAGGAAGAAATTCGGGAACGTCTCCGCTACGCCATGAATCAAGCCTCGATTTCTATTCGCCAAGCCGCGATGGCAAACCCGGTCCATGCAGGCATGGGAACCACTCTCGCCGTCTTGCTCATCGAGGATGATGAAGCCCATCTCGGCCATGTCGGAGACAGCAGGATCTATCTTTTCAGAGATGACAAACTGCACAGGCTGACCCGAGATCACACCGTGGTCCAACAAGAAATCGACGCCGGAACTTTGACTCCGGAATTGGCCCGCATCGTTCCACACAAAAACATCCTCACACAGTCCGTAGGCTATCACGGGCCCGTCGAACCCGATACCTCCACGCGACCCATAGACGAGGGAGATGTGTTCATCCTGTGCTCGGATGGCTTGACGGATCCATTGAGCGATGAGGCATTGGTTGAACTCTGTCGGCAATATGACCCCGAGGATCTGGCAGAAGTGTTGGTCCAACAAGCGATTGAAAATGGTACCGAAGACAACGTGACCGTCGTCGTCGTCTACATTCCGTCTTAGGCGCGCTTTATTCTGCTGAACTCGTCAGAAGGGCAGAAGCCTCTTCCGACAGATCGCTGGCTCCACTTCGAACAAGCTTAATCAGACCGCGAGTGTGGGCGCTGCGACCATACCAGTCGCCCTCGTCTCCCACCTGCATGACTTCTAGCGTTTCAGAGTCGTCCACAGTCTTCAATGTGAGCGCGAAGCGGGGGCGAAGATCCGTCGGCGGATCGTCTGGATCCGCATACTTCGTTCCTTTGAGGTTCAACAATTTATCCAACCAATCATTCGCCTGTTCGGCCTCTTCATCTGGGGCCCCCACGGGGCTCCAATGTGCGGCCTGTTTATCGTCTGCATGAGTCTGATTCCAAGCTGCGGATTGGCCATCAACCGACAATGTCGCCATCGCGATCGAAGCGCGCTCAAATGAATACAGCGTCCGATCCGGTAACCGAGTTCGAGCATATTTGAGAGGCTGAATAAGATCGCGCTCCAGCATGTAAATCCGCCCTGAGCCTTGGTGGCGCGCATAATAGTCCCGGGTCCCATAGGCCTCGGTACCGATCTCCATGACTTCCGTTTTGCCTCCTCGGTCGATCTCTAAACGCGATGCGGGCTCATCCAGACCCAGTTGAACCAACTTGGCTGGATCGTTGACTTCAAGGCTTCTCTTCGCGGCGAGCGGACTCAGATTTTTCATGATCGAAAGCGCTCGTTTCGCGCTTTTGAATACGGACCGCGTGGCCGTCCTCTCGACTTCGGGCTCCGCCGCTTCTCCGGTGTCTGAAGACTCAGGGGCGGGCTTCGTACGTTCCGTCCAACGGGTGTAATCCACCCAGAAATAATCTCCCCTCTCGTCCGATAGGCGGGTCACTGTGGCTTCGGTGTCCTCACCGATCCAACGCACGGCTTGGACAGCCTCCGCATCCCCTTCCAGAACGACGACTTTGCCCTCGAGATCAACCGGCTCTTCAGCGGTCCATTCCCACCAAGACGCCACCAGCGCGGCCACAAGTAAAACGGCAAAAAACTGGGTGGAGCGAATCACGCATCACCTTCCTTTCGGCGAGCGCGAACCCGCATCATTCCCAGAGCGAACAACATGACGGGAATCAACAGGGAAGTGGCATAAAACATCCAGGCCTCGTCTCCCTTGGTGTGTTGAATCTTCACGTCTTCTTCATCATTGATGGTGCCGCCATGACTGGGTTCATCGACCAACCAAGCAAAGCCATCGCGCAGAAACTCCTGGTTCCCTTTTGAAAGTGGGAGCACCAAATCGCTCGCCCAGGTCGCATCTCCCGTCACGAGAACCCGGAATTCCTCAGCGCCATCTTCACTGCCACTGACGGCAGCCGATAATGGCCAACCCTTCTTTTCTTCCGTATCCGCATCAAACCGGACATTTTGTGTTTTATCCACCCACACCTCAGCGAGAGTCCGCATGGTGATCTCGACCTTGAAGGGCGCAGAATCCAGCACCTTCAACGGGGAAGCCAAGGGGGTCAAAAGGGCCAATGTCTTGCTGTTCTTAGACAGCGTAGACACCGATGGGTGCTTTCTGGAGGTCTTGTTGGTAAAGATGTTGTACCGGTCAGTAATCCGGCGTGTGGCGACCCAAACATTCGTGCTGCCAGCCAGAAGATGTTCACCGTCGAAACCAATCCCTAAGGGGTTCAACGCTGCCGAAAAATCAGTTTTCGTTCCTGGGTCGAGCGCATACCAAATGGCGCCGCCTCCGCGCCTATACGCGTCGAGAGCAGCCAACTCTTCCTTCATAAATGGGTCCGTAGGTCCCATCACAACGACCAAATCTGCATCTTCTGGTACTTCTGAGGCAAGGCCCTGGGCTGGACCCAACTCCGAGACCTTAAAGTTGAGCCGCTTCAGTTCCGTCTTCAGTCCTTCAATGGTTCGGGCCGGAAGAGCTCCACCTTTTTTGTCCCAATACATCTCTCCGTGACCCACTGTGATGTAGGCCTGACGCGGATCGGAAGCGAGTTTGATCAGCGCATTGGCGACTTCCTTGTCGAGCTTCTTGAGCTTCCGCTCTGCCTTACTGATCTCGTCACCGATGCGAATTCTCTGCACCTGCTGATCATCGCCCTCGCCACGAACCAAAGCGATGACTCCGTTCTTCTGGACCTTCAGCTCTTTGGCGAGTTCTGTTTCCAGGGCTTGGTCAACGTACGAGACTTCCAGGTTCGAATGACGAATCTGATCAAAATACGTACGAATCTCTTCGGTCACATCGGACGTGCTCGGAAAGAACAGCCACGCCTGAATCGGCGCATCCAAATTCTCAATGGTGGCCTGAGTCACATCTCCCGGCTCAGCTGTCTTGAAATAGCTGTGATCCCATCGCACATTATTTGCGCTCGCCAAATAGTTCACGGGAAAGAGCAAGGCGAGGGCAAGCGCAATACTCACGCCTCCATATCCAGCCTTTCGAACCCTGGACACCGGTAGCATGACAGGGCTGGCAGCCCGTGTTCGCTCAACCGTCCAGAGGGGCACAGAAGACAAGAGCAGAAAAAGCGCCGCCACGGCTTGGAGGACCACAGCAGACCGACCATCCCCCCAATCACCGGCCCACTCCAAAGACAACGCGGTGACCATCGCGAGGCCAAGCGATCCGGCAACCTGGCTACAGGAGCGCCATCGGCGCGCAGCCCGAGCGCCATCCGAGTCTTGATCCAACTGACGCCCCATTCCAAGGCCCACCAAAACGATAAGCCAGCCAACTGCGGCCAACTGCGTCAGTACATCCTCAGGACCACCGCCCAATCGAAGGAAGAGCAGGGTCAGCCCCACACCAACAAAATGAAGGAGAATACCTGTGTTCATCGGAGCCTCCGAAGCTGAAGGGTCCGGGTCGCCATCAACAGAAAGGCGAAGCAAATGGAGGCGTAGTAAACAAGGCCCTCCGTATTGAGACGACCCTTCATAAACGGTTGAAAGTGGCGATCGAAAATCGCGCTATAGGAAAAGATTCCACTCAGTGGAGGCTCTGTCACTTGGCCCATCAACCAACCCAAGAGCAGAAAAACCAGAAACCCTGCCCCTAAAACGGCAGCCAGTAGCTGGTTCTTTGCCAAGCTTGAACTGAAGGTGCCGACCGCAATGGTGGCCGCACCTAAACTCAATAATCCCGTATATCCGACCAAGATCTGCCCTAAGCTCACTTTGCCGTGGACGAAGATGAGCGCCGGCATGTAGGCGGTCATCGCCGTCAGAATCGCTAAAAAGCCGAAGGCGCCAAAAAACTTACCCAAAATGATTTCGACAGGCCGAATCGGAGCGGTTTGCAGTAGCGCAAAGGTACCCGTCTGCCGCTCTTCTGCGATGAGTCGCATGGTGATGAGAATGCCCGCGATCATGGTCGTTCCGGCACTCAGATAAAAGAAATCGCTCAACACATGCGCGGACAGGCGTTCTTTAGTTCCCAACGCAAAAGCGTTGAACATCAATCCATCGATAACCAAAACCAGCGCCAGAATGGTCCATCCCCACGCCGTGTCGAAATAGGAGCGCAACTCTCGCTTGATCAACAAACCTATGGTTTTCATGCGTCACCTTCCAGCCTGGCCAAGTCCAGGAAGATTCCTTCAAGTTCATCGTGAGCATTGGCCACACCGCGAATGCCGATGTTGTTTTTCACTAGGATTTCGACCAACTGTTCACGTACGTCTTCGCCCATATTTACTCGTAGAGAAACGTCGTCACCCTCAGTGTCCAGAACGATGACTTTCTTCACGTTTTCGGCCCCTTCCAACACTTGGCGGCACACCGCCTCTTCTCCCCGAAGAAGAAAGTCCACCGATCCGCCAATGTGGAAACGTCCCGCCAATTCAGATTCCGTGCCTTGGGCCACCAGACGTCCTTGATTGAGGACAAGAATCCGATCACAGGTCTGAGAAATCTCAGACAAAATATGAGAGCTCACCAGTACTGTGCTCTCAGTCCGTAAGCTTCGAATCACACTCCGCATCTCAACGATTTGAACCGGATCGAGTCCACTGATGGGTTCATCCAAGATCACGAGCTTGGGTCGATGGATGATGGCTTGTGCGATCCCAACCCGTTTTCGATAGCCGTGGCTCAATTCTCCGATCACCCGATTGGCGACATCTGAAAGATGTGTCTTGGCGATCACATCTGACAATCTCCCCTCGATGTCTGCTGCCGTCATGCCGCGTAAGCCGGCCACAAACCGAAGAAACTCGGACACTGTCATTTCTGTGTAGAGCGGCGGGTCTTCAGGGAGAAAGCCAATCCTGGATCGCACATCGGTTGGATTGGCGCTCATATCCACACCATCCACCGTCACTTCACCGCCGGAAGGCAGGAGTAAACCCCCCAAAACCTTGAGGGTAGATGTTTTTCCTGCACCATTCAGACCCAGAAAACCCACCACCTCGTTTTCGGCGATGGAGAAGCTGACCTGGTCGACAGCACAACGAGAACCATAAAATCGGCTCAGAGATTGGACCTCTATCATGAGCTATCCTCATCAAAGGTGCTGGTCCTATCGACGGCAGTGGACGCAGTCAAGACCGGATGGGCATGGCTCAAGCCCGTCCGTCCAGGTTCAGTCGGCATCCGGTACACCCTCGGACCTCGAGAGGGTGTAAACGAGGGCTCGTAGCGACGCGATACCTTTGTCGACATGTCGCTTGGGCCGCTTTGGGTTGTACCAGTTGAAGGGAGACTTAAAGCTACGCGGCCGGAAAGGATTGAGTCCTGAACGGGTCAGTTCAATTAAAAATGCCAGCGTGTCGTACTGACCGTAAATGTGATCGATTTCCGCGCCATGTGCGCGAAAAAAGAACCCCCAGCGCGACAGTTGTCGGACCTTATAGGCGTGGGCCCCTTGGGCTTGACTCATCACCGTGCCCAACCGGTGATGGGTCTTCCAATCTTCCGGGCGCTCCCACAGGCCCGCCCACGGGGTGTACACAAAGCCCCCAAAAGCATGCAAGCTCACAGCCACGTCGAAATCTTCCTTCGCCAACAGCCGATCGAGCGCCTGAGATTCAGGCTGGGATAGGGGGGCCTTTGTCGACCGATAGTACTGAGGAATCAGGTGCTTCCATACCGCCTTGGCGTCGCGATTGACCGAAAAGTCTCGATTCAAATCCACATTGGCGGCATTCCCTCTCCGATACGTTTTCCGGCCAGCCATAAGGTCTTGTTCAACCTTCTCTCGGCCATCTGGGTTCAGTAAAGGGACAATGACGACCTCGACTCCCCGAGGGGGAAGGGTCACCAACTCCTCGATGAACTGAGTCGCCGTTTCGGTCGAAATCCACTCCAGCGCATGGATGCCAGCAAAGACCAACACTTTCGTGTGCGGCGTCGTGCCCGGGCGAGAGACCCGGAACCCCCAAATTGGACGACGCTGTAAGCTGTGGCCCAAAAGGACTGGACGAATGACCCCTGAACGGCTGTCCACGTGCTCTTGAGCGTCTCGAAACACCTGGTCCGCCATTCGATAAGCGGTGAGCTGGGCTCGACGCGGAGACCGATGAACCCACCGTGAAAAGCGTTTCGCCTGTCGGGCTTCTTTGTCGATAGTGGGGGTGACACCCCAGGCAGAACTGAAGCCCAAAAAGGAACAGAAGAGAAGGGTCAGCACGAAGCCAAACCCTGTACACCAGAAGGCCGCGTTGACTTTAAGATGGGCATCGTTACTTTAGGGTCAACTAGACCCGAAAGTACTCGAGTCGAGCCATTGCATGACGGGGTTACCGATGATGTCCAGCAAGATTTTTTGGGTCCAACGTGTGGAGACATCGTGCCCGTCCTAAATGTAGATGCACTGATCAAGAATCGCGTACAAGCCTTGAAGGATTACCACGAGGCCACAGGTCTAGCCCGTGCTGAACTGGATCTGTCGGGTGGGATCGATTCCGCCGTCATGGCGGGTTTGCTCGTTCTATCGTTGGGGCCGGATGCTTTGACCCTTGTGTATTCATCGATCAACAGCGGATCGACCACGCAAACGAGAGCGCGTCATTTGGCGGATGCCCTCGGCGTCAAGCTGGTCGTCCACGACTTGACTCCCACCTATGAAGCGATGGTTTCTGACATGAAAAATAATCTGGCGGCAGCCGGGTTTGATCCGCAGGACATCGACCAAAGGATCGCGTCGGACAACACCATCCTTGGCTCGATTCGAAGCTGTCTTCGGGCGCCCCTCGGCCGAGGATACCTCCGGATGACAGGGCCCGGTTTACGCCATGGGACCGGAAATGAGTGCGAAGACCGCTGGCTGCGGTTTTACCAAAAGGGCGGCGATGGGGAAGTCGACACCAATCCGATAGCGATGCTGGCGAAAGGAGAAGTCTTTCAACTGGCTCGTGGCCTTGGAGAGGCATTGTCGGCTCAAGAAGCCTACGGCAACATCATCACGGCGCCGCCCACACCAGAGCTTTGGGGGGCAGAAGTCGCCCATACCGACGAAGATGAGATTGGGGCGTATCTTGGGCTATCGGGGTGCGGTCACACATTCTATAGCTACATCGATCCGGCGACTGGCGATTACACACGAGTGGGACTGATCGAACGCGTGGCCCGATTCGCAGATACCGCCGATGGGGCTCGTTTATTCGATACTTCCCTGGATGATTCCACACTGCAAACAGTGATTCAAGCGGCGCACACGTCTCAAGCCTTTTCCGGTGTATCTCCAGACGTCATCAGCAAAATGCTTCGCGCGGCACGTCGGGCAGAACGCATCACTCGGCACAAGTTCAACCCCAACTGTCCCACATTGGGCGAGCGCCCATCCTTGTGTGAGTCGGGCATTCTTTCCGACACACTTCCGTCCGTGTAAATCTCTATGACGTCCAAACACCGTTCCCCGTCTCCGCTGCCCTCCGTCGATGGCCTCGGCGCCGTACGGGTCGAATTGGTGCTCCTGACTGTGGTGGACTCCGATTTGAAGGTCATGTTGATCAAGCGTCAAGATCAGCCCTTTCGAGGGACTTGGTCACTTCCTGGGAATTTCCTAGGTATTCAACCTGGGACCCATCAAGGCGAGGACCTCAAGACCGCAGCCCAACGCACATTACACGAGCAAACAGGTCTCAAGCCCGAGGGCGTATTTCTCGAGCAAATCCAAACCTTTGGTCGAGCGGGTCGCGATCCTCGGATGCGGGTCATTTCTGTGGCCTGGTGTGCCCTTGTGCCTCCACACCTCGCCCAATCGGGCTCTGAGAAGAAGCATAGCGACGCCCAATGGTTCAGTGCCTTCGAAGAAGCCCCCTGGATTCGACTGGCCTTCGATCATGCGGAAATTCTTCAAATCGGGATCGAGCATATTCAAAGGCAGATCGACCACACCGATTTGGCCTTTGATCTGGTTCCGCCCACATTCACAGTGGGAGAGTTGCGAGACGTGTATGAGGCCATCAAAGCCAAACGATACGACCCGCGTAATTTTCGCCGCCGATTTCAGCGGATGCTGAGCAGCGGATTGGTTGAGGAAGCACCAGGAAAACGGCATCTCGGCAAATCTCGACCGGCTAAGGTTTGGCGATTATGTCCACGCAAAAGCTAAGTCCCAGACGGGCAGGGGGAGTTAGGCTGAACCGATGTGGCGAATAGTCTTTCATGACGGAACCCTCGTCGTCGAAGGGGGAGACCTCGAGCGGCTACCTCCGGGATTTCGGATGGACGACCGCGTGGGTCACCCCCGAGGACCGGCGTGGCTGTACCCCCAGACCATCACCGCTGCTCGCGCATTCCAAATTTCGTACACAGACGAAGCACAAATATATACACGTCTGGACAATTTTCGACATCAAGAGACTCGAACACCCCGTGAGTACCAGCGAGAAGCCGTCGATGCTTGGCACCAATCGGGCCGACGCGGAGCGGTCATCCTACCCACCGGTTCGGGGAAGACCTTTGTGGCCGAATTGGCCATCGAAGAGACTGCACGCGCCACTCTTGTGGTAGCGCCCACTCTGGATTTGGTGGGCCAATGGCACGACCGGCTCAAAACCGCCTTTGGGTGTCCCGTGGGCATGCTGGGGGGCGGACACCATGAGATCGAAGACATCACGGTGTCCACTTACGACTCTGCGGCCATTCATCTGGGTCGATATGGCAATCGTTTTGGCCTGCTGGTTTTCGACGAAGTCCACCACTTGGGTGCACCCGGCTATTTGAGTTCAGCGGCTTCCTCCATCGCCCCGTACCGATTGGGCCTCACCGCCACATGGGATGCGGATGCCGAGCGTGAAGACGCCCTGATCGAGGTCTTGGGAGATATCGTTTACGAAAAGGGGATCACCGAGTTGTCCGGCGAATTTCTGGCCGAATATCAAACCGTGCGGATTCCGGTGAACCTGAGTCCAGAAGAGCAGGAACGGTATGACCTGGCTCGGAACACCTTCAAGCAGTTTGTGGCCTCAAAACGCATTCCTTTGGGCTCACCCCGGGGCTGGCAAACCTTCCTGCGGCACGCTGCGCAGTCCAAAGCCGGTCGTGCCGCATTCCAGGCCTACCAAGAGTCCCGACGCATTGCCCATGGAACGGAACAAAAGCTCGACACCCTGGCGGAATTACTCGGAAAAGAACACGGTCGTCGCACAATTGTGTTCACTCACGATAATGAGACCGCCTACAAAGTGAGCCGGACCTTTTTAGTGCCCTGCATTTCGCATCAAACCGATATCAAAGAGCGCAGAGCCATCCTGGAAGCTTTTGAGTCCGGCGTGCTTCCTGTCATCGCCACCAGTCGCGTTCTCAACGAGGGCGTTGATATGCCCGCAGCGGAGGTGGCCATTGTTTTGAGTGGAACGGGAACGGTCCGCGAGCATGTTCAGCGGCTGGGTCGAATCCTTCGTCCCGCGGCGGACAAACAGGCTGTGCTCTACGAAATCGTCGCTGCGGATACCGCAGAGGTCCGAACCAGTTCTCGCCGAAGGAAGCACGATGCTTACCGGTGAAATGGTCCGAGTGAGAGTGGTGAAGAAGGCCGTCGTGCCGAGCTTCATCGGCACCGACAATGCGCGTCATCTTCAACGCGCAGAGACCCTGGTGAACCTGATGCATCGGGCCTTGGAAGAGTCGTGGACTCGCGGCAGTATCGAGTCCCAAGTCCGCGACATCTGCGGCATGGATGTGGATCACAAAATCACCAAAGGCATGGCCAAACTCCTGCTGGATAAGGGCGATTTCGAAACCCGTTCACCCATCTCGCCGGCGGAGCTCCGGTGGGCAGTCTTTTCCGAGGCGGCCAAGCTCGGCCCCATCGATCGGCACCCGAGCACCACCGGCCGAAACACCGCCCAGGATGTCCTCGCTCTCGTGGCCAAAGACTTGGGCTGCACATCCGAAGACGTGGCGGGCGGCATGTATGCGGACCTCAAAGACCATCAAGTCTTATCCGAGGCCAAACTGCCCAAACCCGATGGACTGCTACACCGCTACAACACCGCCTTGGTTCAATCTGTCCTGCTGAAAGCCAGCCACATCCGCGTCGTATTTACACAACCAAACCCCAAATATGTACGTCAAATCATGCGGTACCTTAAATTTTACCAATTGATGTACCGAATCGAGCGGAAAGGGTCTGACATCGTCATCGAATTGGATGGTCCCCAAAGCCTGCTGAAACTGTCGACCCGATACGGCATGCAGTTGGCGAATTTCTTCCCTGCTATTTTGCTCCAACCCGGAGCATGGACCATGGAAGCCGAAGTGCTTTGGGGGAAGAAGCGAAAGTTCAAGAAGACCCTTTCGCTCGACAGCACCCTGGGCCTCAAAAGCCATTACCGCGATACGGGCACCTGGACATCCAGGACGGAGACTTGGTTCAAAGAGCGCTTCGAAAAGTTGGATAGCGACTGGTCTATGGAACCCGGTGAGCCCATCGATCTCGGTGGACAAAGCCTCATGGTTCCCGACCTTACCTTCCGCAACGGCAACCGAGTGGGACATATGGAAATCGTCGGGTTCTGGCGCGGCAAGCACCTTCAAAAGCGTCTTGCAGCTTTGCCCGACAACGTCATCCTGGCGGTTAGCTCAAAACTCAAAGGTGAAACCGGCGCCATGAGCAAAGCCCTCGAAAAACGAGTGATCCGCTTTGCTGAGGTCATTCCGCCTGCCAAGGTGATCGCACAGCTGGAGAGATGCGCGCAGTAAAGCGCTATACTCCGACCATGCTCAGCACCCTTCTTTTATTCTCGCTCGCCTGCAACCTGGGCTCCGAACCGGAGGCCATAGAGCCCGTGGTGGAAGCCAAACCACCAAAAGAGGAAAAGGTGGTGCGGAAAAAGCGACCCCAAAGCGCTTCCGCAGCAGCGCAGGACACGGGCGATCTTGAGGACCCAGACCTGATAGGTGCCATTCGCTACACCCCCAAGAACCCCAATCCTTTTGAAGACCTGGGTGTTGAGGTGGACGTCGACAAAGAAGGCGCATTCGTCGATATCGACGTCGAGTGGTTTGTGAATGGAAGAAAGCTGATTTCCCAGCGCTTTGAAACCCTTCCCCACAAGTACTTTGAAAAAGACGACCTCATTCAGGCCGTGGTGACGGTGTCGAAGAAAGGCGCCACACAGACCCTTGAGGCCAAAGAAATCAAAGTGGGCAACACACCCCCGCGAATTCTCACCCGACCTCGGACCGTGTCCCGACTGGACGGGCTCCGTGTGCGCGCAGAAGATCCGGATGGGGGAGATGTCACCTACCATCTCAAGGGTGAACCGCCCGGCCTGACTATTGGCGAGAAAACCGGAGTGATGAAGTACACCCCAAGTAAGACTGCCGAGGGCGGCCAATTCGACGTGGTCGTGATCGTTCGGGACGATGCCCGGGCCGAGAGCGAGTGGCGATTTAGCGTCGGCGTCAGCGCCGGCTCAGAGAGCGAAAGCGTGAAAGCCAAACGCGCAGAGCGTCGCCAAGCTTGGGAAGACGAAAAGGCCGCCAAAAAAGCCGCCAAAAAAGCCGCCGAAACACCCGACGAATGAGATCACAAGCGGGGTAGGGCCGAACGCAATCTCAGCAGGCTCTCCTCAATCGGTGCCGTTCCATCCAATACAAGTGAAGCCAGCCCTTTACTCGGCTCGACAAACCGATCGTGGTTGGGTTTTACTGTGTTCGAATACTGCTCCAAAACACTAGCCTCTGTGCGCCCGCGATCTTCGACATCACGATGAACGCGTCGTTTCAAACGAACCGGCTCAGGGGCATCCACAAATACGGTCAGATCACCCAACTCCACAAGCCGTGGATCGGAGAGCACCAAGATGCCTTCCACCACAATTATGGAGGCCGGATCCATGACCTCTACACCATCTGTACGACTATGGGATGCAAAATCGTACATAGGAAGTTCGGCCGATTGACCCGACTTGAGTCGAGACACATCGTGGATCAATCGGTCCGTATCGAGGGCATCCGGATGGTCAAAGTCATGACCGACAGGCTGGGGCACATCAAAATAATACCGATCATGGCCCACATAGGCGGCTCCCGTCTCTTCAACGAAACGCTGAACTATCGAACTCTTACCGCTGGCCGTTCCGCCCGCCATCAAGACAATAAAGGGGGCTTCAGTACTCATCGGTGCTGCCGGATATCCGCACCGTCGCATTCACGTTTGCACCCGGATGCATCTCCACGATGGCCGCATCCAGATGACCATCCACTACGGCTGTGGTTTCTAAAACCAAGGTGTCTCGAACTCGGATCTTTCCGTTGACCCGACCCGAAATAATGGCCCTCGCCACATCCAACTCCCCGTCAATCCGTCCATGAGTGCCCACCTCGAGCACATCCTCGGTATACAACCGTCCTTCAAAATGGCCATCCACCCGAACCCGCCCCTCAAAGGTCAGATCCCCATCCCAATGGGTCCCTGGACCCATCACTGTGAGGGGAGGTTCGGGCTTCTGTCCCTTCATCGTGTACCCCTAGACCGCATCGGTGCGCGCGAGCCAATCGACCAAACGCGTCAGGTCTTCTTTGGAGTGGTAATCAATAACGATTCTGCCTTTTTCACCCCTGGCCTTCGACTCGATGGTCACCTTTGTTCCCAGGGTAGTAGTCAGCAGTGCTGTGGCATGGCGATATTGGCTTGGCTGCCGTGTTTCGGTACGGCGGCCTTTAAGCATCTTCGCGACCAGGCGTTCAGCCCCGCGAACACTGAGTCCCTCTTTGATGATCTGAGCCAGCGCCGTGCGCATTTTGCCCTCATCATCGAACGACAACAGCGCTTTGGCGTGTCCTGCCGAAATCGTGCCCGCCCTCAATTCTATCGTGACCACTTCTGGGAGACGAAGCAGACGAATGGCGTTGGCCACGGTGGTTCGATCTTTACCCACACGCTTTGCGACCTCGCCCTGAGTCAGGCTGAAATCCTCAATTAGTCTCTGATAGGCCAGAGCGGTTTCCAGCGGATCCAGGTCTTCCCGTTGAATATTTTCGACCAGAGCCAGCAGCAATTGCGACCGACTGTTGACTTGATCATGGACCCAAACGGGGACCTCATCGAGACCGGCCAGACCACTCGCACGAAGCCGGCGCTCTCCTGCGATGAGAATGTAACCACCCCCTTCTTCATCCGTCCGAACGAGCAGAGGCGTGATGACGCCGTGTTCCGATATGGATGATGCGAGGCTCTCCAATTCCGCCGCGTTGAAGCGCATGCGAGGCTGCTCGGGGTTGGGGCGAACCTGGTCGAGCGGAACCATACGAAGCGCACCGCGCTCGCCGCTGATGGCCAACTTAGCGGGGCGACCCGGAGCTTCCAAAATGTCCGACGGTATCAATGCGGCCAAACCACGGCCGAGACGAGGGCGACTCATGACGCCTCCATAGAAATTACATTGTTCATGGGTTGTGCATCTTCTTTGCTGTCATCTTGTTCCTCAGAGCGCCCCATTCGGTCGAGAAACTCAAGGGCCAAATTGGTATAGGCCACCGCTCCCCGGCATAACGGGTCATAAGCATGAACAGGTTTACCAAAGCTCGGCGCTTCACCCAGGCGAATATTGCGCGGAATTTCGGTCTGGTAGACCTCATCTCCAAAGACTTCTCGAAGTTGGTCCACCACGTCGCGGCACAAGCGCGTACGGCGGTCCACCATGGTCAAAACGATACCTTCACGGGTCAACTTCCGATTGAGGCCGCCTTTCTGGATCTGGTTCATCGCCCGAAGCAATTCACCGAGCCCTTCCATAGCGTAGTACTCGGCCTGCACAGGAATCAACACACCATCCGAAGCAGCAAGCCCGTTGATGGTGAGCATATTCAATGCCGGCGGGCAATCGATGATCACAAAATCATAGGGTTCAGCGAACGCATCCAATGCCCGCTTCAATCGATATTCGCGACGACTCGCCTCGACCAATTCGATTTCGAGCCCAATCAGCTCTCGTGTGGCGGGTAGTAGATGTAGACCATCCACGCATGTGGGGACCACCGCTTCAGGCAATTCTCGGAAACCCAATATGACATCCGCTACGCCGACATTGACCTCGGATTTGGGTACCGAGAGTCCAGATGAGGCATTTCCTTGGGGGTCCATATCAACGAGCAGGACCAAGTGATCTTCAAGGGCGAGAGCAGTGGCAAGATTGACAGCTGTGGTCGTCTTGCCAACCCCACCCTTCTGGTTGGAGACAGCGATGATTCGAGGCATGATTTCCTGGGGGTTTGGTGGGAATATTGTGTTCCACGGGACGTGAAACAGCGGGGAACACCCATTTATCGTGCGGGGGGACCACACCGGATGTGTGCCAATCGTATCGAGAAAGTCTTGACCTTGCAAGCGTTTAATCTCCTACAAAACCTCGCCACACATCAAGCGTGGAACCCTTGAGGAACATCTGACCGACGATAATGTGGAACACCTGACAACCGACCCCTTTATCGCCCGTTATGTTGCATCCAATATTGAGGGATTGGATTCATGAAAACCCAAACACTTCTGCTCCTTTCTCTTTGCATCTCTGCATGCGATAAGGACCCGTCTTCCCCTGCCGAGTCCACTCCCATAGAAGACGCTGACCCCGCTTGGAATGCGGACGCAGACGCAGACGCCGACGCAGACGCAGACGCTGACGCTGACGCTGACGCTGACGCTGACGCTGACGCAGACGCAGACGCTGACACTGACGCTGACGCCGATGCGGACGCAGACGCAGACGCCGACGCAGACGCAGACGCTGACGCTGACGCAGACGCCGACACCGATGCGGACGCCGACGCCGACGCCGATGCGGACGCCGACGCCGATGCTGACGCAGACGCCGACGCCGATGCTGACGCTGACGCTGACGCTGACGCTGACGCTGACGCTGACGCTGACGCTGACCCTATCTGGACAGAGGGCCCCGATTTACCCGATTGCGTACCGACCATCAGCGACAGCGACCGAGTGGCCCTTAATGGCGTGCTGCTCACACTGGATGGTCCGATCGCTGGAGAGGTGGTTTACGACCGCGACAGCGGAGAGATTATCTGCTCAACAGCAGACTCTTGCGACACCACGGATGTCACCCGAATTTGCACAGAAGGCATCATCTCTCCGGGACTCATCGATTCCCACAACCACATGCAATACAACGCCTTAAAGCCTTGGCAACACGGAAAGGTTTTCGGTGATCGATACGATTGGCAAGCCGATGACGACTACGATGCCTTCCGTACCGCCTACGACGCGATCAAAACGCCGTATAAATGCGAGATCATGAAATGGGCGGAACTGCGAAGCCTGGTCGGTGGCGCCACCGCAGTGGTGGGCTCAAGCGGTGGCGGATGTATCAACCCTCTGATCCGAAACCTTGACGAAGGTGCCGGTGCATCGGGAATACCCGGCTACAACCTTTATTATAACTCAGGCCGTGTGACGTATTTTGACGACGATGATGCCATCATTCCCGGCTACTACGATGCTGTCGCGTGCCATGTCGCCGAGGGTATCGAAGGAAACGTTCGCCACGAGATCGACCACATGGTGCAGATTGGTATGGAAGGACCCGGCCAGATCTACGTCCACGCGACCGACGTGAGCACATCTCAATTGGCGAGGATGGCAGACCAGGGCACTGCCATCGCTTGGTCTCCCCGTTCCAATCTCGATCTGTACGCAGCCACCACCCCAGCGGATGTCGCACACCGACTCGGTGTACCCATCACATTGGCTCCCGATTGGACGTGGTCAGGCTCCATGAATCCGTCTCGCGAACTCCGATGTGCATCGGAATACCTCGGCGTGAGAAACGCAGGCATCTCGGACATTACGCTATGGTCATGGGTGACCTCAGAGGCCGCCCGACTGCTCAGTCTGGATCTCGAGTTGGGTTCTTTTGAGGCCGGCTTAAAGGCGGATATCGCGGTCTTCGACTGGTCCGATGAGCCATACAGAACAGTGATCGAAGGGGATCCGCGAACCGTGCGCTTGGTCATGGTCAGCGGTAACGCCCTGTACGGACATTCGGACCTCGTGGACGCCTTGACGACAGAACCAGAGTGGTGCGAAACCATCGACGCCTGTGATGAAAGCCGCTCCATTTGCGCCCAAGCCGGATGGGCTGGAGACGATGCGCAAACCGCTGTGGAAATTCAAGAGATTCTGGAAACCGCCCTCGACGCCGTCTCTATGCCAGACGAATTGGACTATGCCAACGACCTGCTCGGTCTATTTTTGTGTGAAGACACTCGAGACTCCTGCGATCCATCGACACCGACAGACGGCGATACCGATGGCGATGGAATCCTCGACGACGAGGACATCTGCCCATCAACATATGACCCTTTACAGAACGACCACGACAGCGATGAACTCGGTGACGCCTGCGATCCGTGTCCCCTGGCTGCAGACATTGAGGACTGTCTCCATACGCCCGGCGATATTGATGGGGACAGCATTCTGACCGATAGCGATGTTTGCCCTTGGCTGTACGACCCCGACCAATCCGATCGCGATGAGGACGGCAAAGGCGACGTCTGCGACCTTTGTCCCGATGAACCCAACCCCGGCGATATGCCGTGCACACTTTCGGTTTCAGACCTGCGCGATCCGTCGAGTGAGAGCTACCCCGACGAAGGCACCGCGGTGGCGCTGGATGGGCTCATCGTCACCGGCGTCAGAGATGGAGTGGGGTTCTATGTACAAGATTCAGATGCATCTATGTACGGAGGCATCTTTATCTATGATGCTGGAGACTACTCCTCGGGTGATGTCAGCGCTGGCGATCACATCGATGTGTCGGGCATCTACAGTGAGTACTACGGACTGTCGCAACTGGGATCCGTGACGGTAACCATCATCGGTACCGGAACTTTGCCCTCCCCGATCATCGTCGAAGACCCGTGCAGCATCGGTACCGATGGCGATTTGGCCGAAGCATACGAAAGCATGCGAGTACGCGTTGCCGAGGTCACCGTCACCAATAGCAACCCCGATGCCCCTGATGACTATGGCGAGTTTGAACTGGATGACTGTCTCCGTGTCGATGACCAACTGAGCGATGTCCTCATCCCACAGCCACCGGTCGGAACATACTTTTCGGAATTGTCGGGCGTGCTGACCTACACTTATGGGCATGCCAAGATCGAGCCCACAGGAGCGGAGGACGTTGTCGAATAAGGCACTCGTGCGAGAAGCCCCCTGGTGTCTCGGTGTGATCGCGGGCCTGATCGGCATGTGGTGGCGTGGCCACGCATTCGTACCCCTTCCTTTTCTCTCCTCCTACGACTGGATGGAGTACGTCCCCAGCGCCTGGATGGTCACCCATGGTCTCGACCTCGGTGGTTACGCGACGTGGAGAAACCCCCTGTATCCAGCCATCCTGGGCTACACCGGAGAATGGGTCGGGTACAACGAAGCGACCTGGCTTCTTTCCAGTATTTTTATGTCGGCCGTCGTCTTTTCGGCAGGACTCGGCGCCCGAGCACTCTCGAACCCGACCGCCGGAATGGTCGCGGCTCTGACCATCCCCTTCATCAACCCTTGGGCCGAAGCCAGCCGCTGGGCCACCCTGTACCCTATGCTCACCGCCTGTACCGGTCTCAGTTTGGCCTTTGGAGCATGTTGGTTGCGATGGGGTCACCCCTTATTCGGCATGGTGGCCGGCTTGACTGCGGGTTTGGCACTGGGGATTGATTTTCGAGGCATCGCCCTCGTCGTGGCCGTGGCCGTCATGGGGCTCGTTGTCCTGGGCCGGAATAGCCGAAAAAGAGCCTCAGCCTTCGCACTCGCATGCATTCTTGTGGGCCCAACACTCAATCAAATGGTCTCCGTCTCTCACCAAAAACAAACCGCGACCGCAGTCCAAACCCAGCGTCAACTTGAAGTGCAACTGGCGATTGAAAGCGGAAATATGGATCTGGTTCGCGCCTGTCGAGATGAACCCACAGACCAGGCCTATCCGAGTCTGTCCACCCTCATCCGACCCTGTGCCTGGGCCTTTGTTGCGGACAATCTGACGCGTTTCAAAGACCAAGCCCCCTTCGGTGTCACGTTCACCTTACTGCTCTTACCCATCACGCTTCTGGCTGGGGGGCGGGGTCGACAATCCACATTGCATAGCGGGTTGGTATTCGGCGCTGCCTTCGGCGCTTTATTCCTGATGGCAATTTGGGCCCGACTGAATGTCCATCACTTTGTTCAATTCGCCGCCCCCATCGCTATGGTCGTACCGGTCGCCATCGCTCGGGCCATCGATACGTTCACATCCCCACGAATCCAGCCCACGATAACGGGCGTGATGGGACTTCTTGGAGTGGCCTGGGTGGGACTCTATGGCCCCTGGGCCGGAAAACCCGTCGATGACCTGGCAACAGCCGAGCAGAATCAATTGCTGGGATGGATGATCAACGGTGTACATATGCATTTTGATGCCTCCTCAGGCGATCAGCTACTCGATTGCTCGGGGCTTGGTGTGGAGGCCGCCTTGCTTCCCAGACGCCTCAATGCGGGTCTCCCCAATTTCCAAAACTCAGCCACTGCCGAACGGTGTCAACAGTGGATGCTTGCCCCACAAAACATCAGCGGCCGGCAATGGTTGATCACCCGACAGGAGCCGGATTTTTCTGGACCGCCGGTGCCGCCATGGGTTCAAGTTGAGGCATGGGTGGATGGGCCACGGAAAACATGGTTGTGGATGCGAGTTGACAGGCCCAAAACGCGGCCGTAGGTTCGATCATGGTTCAGGGCACCATTTCAGTCATTATTCCGGCTCACAACGCAGCCGACACATTGGTGCGTTGTCTGGGTGCGGTATGCGGTCAGGACGACGATGATTTTGAAGTCCTTGTGATCAATGATGGATCGACCGATGCCACCTCGGCCGTGATCGGAAAATTTGATGTCACCGCTATCCACAACGATGAACAAGCCGGGCCCGCCATCAGCCGAAACCGCGGAGCGGATGCGGCCAAGGGTGCCTTTCTTGTCTTTACCGATGCCGATTGTGTACCCCCCAGCCACTGGTTGTCTGACATCCGAAAATGGCTCGAAGTGGCACCGGTCGTATGCGGTACCTACAAACCCGCTCCGTGGCAAAGCGCTCTCGGCCGATTCGCAAATATCGACTGGTACCTGTACTGGTTTCGGTTCATTCCAGCGGAAACAGACTCGTTTTCAATGGGAAATGTCGCCTTTCACCGGGGAGTCTATTTTGACCGAGATCGCTTGGAGGAACATTTCTTCCACCGATTGGCTGCCGCTGAAGACACCATTGTCGCCATGACTATCGCCGAACACTATCGGATCCTCAGCACAGAGCAGCTCTGGGTTCTCCATATGCACCGTGAGAAACTGGGCGACTACATCAAAAAGCACATCACCACCGGGTACTCCAGAACCCTGTTGTCTCTGGCCTTCCCTCAACGCAAAGTCATCGATGCGAGAGATATTCGACTCAGCTTTGTGTTCTCCCAACTCTTCAGCTCCTGTGCGCTTCTACTGAGCCTGATCGGCATTCCCATCTGGGGGCTCATACCCACGCTATTGGCTCTGCTTGTCTACTCCTTTGTTCAAGGCTCTTCGCTGCTGACCATTGCTCGGATCGAGCCTCGCCTCAGCTTCGTTGCCATGAGCTATGCCATGTTTTTTGTTCGAAACATCGCTTGGTTGATCGGTATGGCCAAAGCCCTTGTCTATGTGCTTCAATCTCCACCTGAGCTCGAGGCTGCCGCTCGATGGCGCGCACATCGCACCAGTGAATCCGCTGAACCTGAAAGCATAGACGCCCACCCATCGCCGGAGCCGGACCAAATCGAGCCTGCCAAGGAAGAAGCGGCGAATTAGGGGGTGCGTCTTCAGGAGAAGACGATGGAAGACGATTACGTTCCCAGCAACCAAATCCGCATAAAGAAAAGCTCTGTATTTTTGGCCGTTGCCATCACGGCCATCATTGGCGTTCTCGGCGGAGTGGTCGGTCATGACATGTTCGCGGAGCCCGTCGTCGTCATGCCCGCACCCGAAGTCATCAAAGAGGAACTCACAGAGGCCGAGTTGAGAATGTTGGCGGAAGATCTGCTGGCCACAGAGGCCGAACGCGCAGAGGCTGCGATTAATCGGGTCAACACCCTTCAAGAAGAGCTCGCGGCCAAGGAAGCAGAACTCAACCAGCTAAAAGGCCAAAAAACCAAGAACTCCGCAGCACGAAGCCGACTCAAAGATGAAATTGCTTTTCTTCGTGTTCAGTTGGCCTCCGCGGAAGAAGAGCGCGAAGCGCTTCGAAAAGAACTCAAACAAACCATCAAAGAGCTCGACTTCCAGGTCGCTCAAAGCAAAAAGTTCAAGCGGAAAGCCAAACGGTACAAGATGGAGTCCACGACGAACCTTTGGAGCGCTTTCCTCGCCAATGCCAAGGTCAAGATTTGCAACAAGGGCACCAAAAAGAGACATGAGAAGTGCCATTCAGCCGTTGAAGAGGCCCTCGCCAACACCCTGCGTGCCCGGTTCACCGTCTGCGTCGACACCTACCAATCCGTTCCTGTCCTCAAACAAGCCGGTAAAGGGGACGCCATGCCTCGCTACTCTGCGAAATTGAGCGAAGACAATCGATTCACCAAAAAAGGTTGGTACGTTCTCTTCTGTGATCCCACACTGCCTGAAGCGGGCGACAAAGACCTGGAAGGCGATGATGTCCCCACCTGGAAATCCACCTACGGCGTCGATGAAGAGATGGGCATCGAAGAGAAGGGGGCTGCTGCACCCGTGGGCGGTCGCGCAGAAGACGATCCGATCGACGACGAGCTCGACTTGGGTGAAATAGACCTCGACTTCGAATAGCGATTCAAAGGCGACGCAAAACCGTCCGGGTACGCTGACCATCCGGCACCGGGTAGGTGTGGCTTTCTTCCGCTAGCCAACCCTCAAACGGACCCGGCTCCTCTCCGGACAGCAAGACGGCCAGCCCGCCCGGCTGGACAAGACCCGCGGCATCCGCGAGGTAATCTTCGGGAGGCCGGTAGGCGCGACTGATGACTCCATCAAAGGTGTCGTTAATCTCTTCCGTTCGACCATGAAAAACCTGCGCGTTGTCCAAACCTGCGGCCCGAACCACTTGCTGGAGGAAATGGGCACGCTTCTGACGGCTCTCCACCAGCAACACTTCCTTCTCAGGGTATCGAGCCGCCAACGCAATACCCGGAAAACCGGCTCCGCTGCCCAGATCCACCCAACGACCCTGGACAGGCAAACCAAACACTGCCCCAGCCGAGTCGACAAAATGATGCTCTGTCTCACCGGGGCCGACGAGGTTCATGGCTGTACGCCAGCGCTCCAACAGCGCTTGATGGACTCGCTCTGCCTCGGTCCAGTTCATTAGCCTGCTCGGCGCCGGGCCAAGAGCACGGCCAACATATCGATGGCAGCTGGCGTGACACCAGGCAGACGAGAGGCCGCACCCAGTGTCTTCGGTTTCGCCGCCCGCAATCGTTCAGCCACCTCCGATGAAATGCCTGGGGCATCAAAATCCATATCCTCAGGGATGGGCACATCAGCCATCTTCCGCGTTCGCTCAGCACGAACGGCCTCGCGGGCAAGATATCCAGCATACTTGATGTCCGTCTCCACCTGTTCAGCCACCGAAGGATCCAGGTGTGGCACTTCATCCACGAGATGCTTGAGCAATCCCCATGAAATGGTCGGTCGTCTAAGAAGTTCTGCAACGGTCACCGGCTTTCTTGGTGCCGATTCGCCCATCTCATCAAAACGCGCCACCGTTTGGGCATCCGGCTTGAGATTCGTGTCTTCACACCACTTCTGGGCTGTCTCTATGAGGGCGAGTTTTTGGCAGAACTGATCCCAATCGACATCATCCACCAGCCCCCACTCCCGACCCTTGGGCATCAGACGACGGTCCGCGTTGTCTTCTCGAAGCAGGAGACGATGTTCCGCTCGGCTGGAAAACATGCGATAGGGCTCTCCTCCCACGCCGCGAGTCACGAGATCGTCAATCAGCACCCCGATGTAGGCCTCTTCTCTCCCCAGCACAAACGGCTCTTGGCGCGCAGCCGAGATGCCCGCGATCAAACCCTGAGCCGCCGCCTCTTCATACCCACTGGTCCCGTTGACCTGGCCCGCCAGATACAGTCCTGGAATGGTTTTGTGCTGAAGCCCATGATCCAGATCTCGCGGATCCGCAAAGTCATACTCCACCGCGTACCCATTCTGAAGGATTTCTGCGTTCTCCATACCTTCGATGGATTGGACCATGGCCAATTGCACATCTGCAGGAAGGCTTGTGGAGAGGCCATTGACATAGACACGGTCGGTATCAAGACCTTCCGGTTCGATAAAGAGTTGATGACGATCCCGCTCAGCAAAGCGAACAATCTTATCTTCGATACTCGGGCAATATCGAGGACCACGTCCCTCAATCTGACCCGAAAATAGGGGTGATCGATCGAGGCTATCCCGGATGATTTGGTGAGTGTTTGGATTGGTATAGGCAATATGACAATCGATTTGGGGCAGTTGATGGTCTGGTGAACGAAACGAAAAGTGTCCATCAGGAACCGTTTCTTCTTGAACTTCCAGTCGATCCCAATCAATGGTCCGGCCATCCAGCCGTGGGGTCGTTCCGGTCTTGAGTCGCCCCAATCGGAGCCCGAGCCCCTTGAGTCGCTGAGACAAACGGCTCGACGCCGCCTCACCCACACGACCTCCTTGGACTTGTTCATCTCCACAATGCATGACTGCAGACAAGAACGTTCCCGTCGTTAAAATCACGGATTGGCAACGAATTTCTTGTCCCGACTCGAGCACAACGCCGTTGACCCGCTGCCCATCAACCAACAGGTCAATGGCCTCGCCCTCCTGAACGGTCAGTTCTGGAGCTGCATCAATCTCTTTCCGCATTTCAAGGGGATAGAGATCAATATCCACCTGCGCCCGGCTCGCCTGAACAGCCAAGCCTTTGCGCGTATTCAAACGCCGAAACTGAATGGTGGCACGATCCGCGACCCGCCCCATGGCTCCACCCAGCGCATCGATTTCACGAACCAGATTGCCTTTAGCCAAACCGCCGACCGCAGGATTGCACGACAATCGCCCAATGTGATCATGCCGCATGGTGACCATCAAAACAGACCGACCCAGACGGGCACCCGCCAATGCGGCCTCACACCCTGCGTGCCCTGCACCCACCACAATGATGTCGTAAGAAACCTTCACAACGACTCCTGGTCGCCCTGCTAACCCACTCAGCGGGTAGGATGGGCCATGGCCTTTCGCTTGTCACTCCTTCTTCTCATCGGGCTGGCGCTCCCCTTTAGCACCAAACCCGTGCATGTAGACGACGCCAACTTTCTGGCTATGGCCCAATCCGCCGCCGAAAATCCGTGGATGCCCCATGACTTTCTGATCAACTGGGGAGGACAGACGGAGCGGGCGTACGATGTGCTATCCAATCCTCCCGGGATCGCCTTATGGCTGGCTCCTGTGGTCAACATGTCCGTCTTTTGGATGCACCTTTGGATGCTGCCTTGGCTGGCTTTAGCTGTGTGGGGTGCCGCAGGCCTCGGTCGAAGGATCGCCACAAAACCAGGCCCAGCGGCTTTGCTCATCGCCGGATCTCCCGTGTCCGTACTCGCGACCGGAGCGTTGACTCCAGATCTGCCGCTACTCGCGTGCTCATTGGCTGGGATTTATCTTCTAATCGACGACACTAAACCGTTGGGCGATCGTTGGCTTGGAGCCCTGTTGATGGGCGTATCCTGCCTGTTTAGGTACAGCGGACTTGCCCTCCTTCCTTTGGCAGTGCTGTGGCCGTGGCTTCAGGGTGACAAACGTTCCGCCTTCAAGTTGGGCCTCATAGCAGCGCTACCGATGGCCCTGCTCTGTGTCCACGATGTCTTGGCCTACGGATCCATACACGTGCTTTCGATGGTCAACTTTCAATCCACCTCCAATGGGCTGACGGATTTAAGCCACAAAGCCATCGCGAATATGGCTTCATTGGGTGGGGCCGTCGTGCTGCCCCTATTGGCATGGGCTCGACCCAGGGCCGCGCTAGTGGGAGCGTTAGCGGGCGCGCTCATTGGGCTAATGGGGGCCGGTTTACCCCAAATCGCCACACCGACCGCAACAGCCATTCTCTTTTGTGCTGCTGGGGGGGCGACCCTCGCGTGCTGCTTTCGGCGTTCCGATCCCTTGGATACATTTCTGATGGCCTGGCTATTGCTGGGAGCCTTTTTCCTCTTGGGCCTGCGATTCGCCGCCACCCGATATTGGATTCCTTTCTTTGCCCCTGCCGTTCTCTTGCCGCTGCGTCACGCCGGACCAAGATTGATCCGGTTGGCCACGGCCACAACCTTATTGCTCAGCATGGGCATCGCAGCCGACGACCTCGACGTTGCCAACACTCAACTGAAGGCGGCCTCCATCGCAGGGGCCACAGGAACGGGAAAAATCGCTGGCCATTGGGGCTTTCAATACCATTTGCTCTCTGACGGATGGACGGATGTGGAAGATGACGAACGCTTGGGACCCAAACAATGGGTGGCCCACTCTTCGATCGCCTGGCCCCAACAACCATCAAACATCTGCTGGGACTTTTCGCAGACACTCCCGCTGGGAGATCCAAATCCAGGCATTCGAGTGCTCACGAATACAGGAGGTGCCAACATCCACGGCAATTGGTTGGCCGGATCGCCTCCCCAGCGAGTGATCGCGCCATGGAGCTTCGCTCACGATCCGATCGATTACCTCATTCTTCGACGAACGTGCCCCTAACCGCCAACTGGATCCGCCATGCACGACGAATCTCCCAGCCACACCCAATCAAACAAAGCGCGTCATGAAGCCCCAGCCAAAACAGCCCACGCGCCCCCAATTGAGGGCCAAGCAGCATGGTCAACACTGCACTCGCCAATAGCCATGTCATGGCTAGAACGAGGGCAGGCCTGAGGATTGGGCGCGCCATGATACGAGCATAGCGGGTTTGGGCCCGGTTAAACGATCCAAATGAGTTCACCCCTTCCCAGCGATGCGATCCGATCCGTCTTCGTGCGCTCCGAAGGCGATGGGCAGCGTGTGGATGTATACCTCACACACCGCTTTCCCAAGTTCTCTCGCAGCCAAATTAAACGCATGATCGTCGGGGGAGAAATCCTCCGTCCAAGCGGTGCATTGAAGCCATCGAGCACCTTATTTGTGGGTGAAGAACTGTGGGTCAATGCGCCCGAACTGGCTCCTCCGGGTCCCCCACCGCCCCTGCCTACGGTGATCTTTGAAGATGAACGTCTGCTGGTGGTTTCAAAGCCTGCCGGCATGCTGGCGCATCCTGCAGGATTGACATTTACCTATGGTTTGGTGGGCATTGCGCGCGCCGCACGGCCGGACCACGTCGTCGACCTGGCTCATCGCCTCGATCGCGAAACCAGCGGCATCAATGTTTTAACGAAAGACAAAGTAGCCAACGCATTCCTGAAAAAAGCGTTCTTCTCCAAAGAACCTAAAAAGCTCTACAAGGCCATCGTCCATGGAAGTCCATCCTGGGACGAACAGGTGGTCGATGGGCCCATTGGTCGGGCAGAGGGCTCGGCGATTCGTATTCGGCGAGGAGTGGGCCCAGGGGGCCTCCCCGCAAAAACGACCGTGCGAGTTCTTGAGCGTCTAGGGCCACTGACCTTGGTCAGCGCCGCACCTCACACCGGGCGAACGCACCAAATCCGTGTTCATCTAGAACACCTGGGCTTTCCTATTCTCGGTGACAAAATGTACGGCCAACCCGACCCGGTCTTTCTGCACTATCTCGACCACGGGGAAGGACCTATGGTCCGCAAAGCCACCGGGTTTCCTCGACATGCGCTTCACGCCGCAAAGATTACGATTCCACATCCTGATGGCGGAACGCTTTCTCTTGAGGCACCCTTGAAAGAAGATATGGCCGCAATTCTTGCGGGCCAGGCCCCTTGTTGGCCCGAGAAGGAAGAATAAAATGACCCATATGATCACGCTTCTTTCCTTCATGCTCTTCTGTTCACCGGCATCAGCAACCGAGACTCAGCCGGCGCCCGAAACTCCAAAAACGGAGGAGGTCGCTGAAACGATCGAAAAACTTCCTCCCGCTCCGGACAGCTTGGGTCAGCTCACTGTTGAGCGTTTGATGGCTCTGCGGGCCTACAAATCGAAGCGTCTGCAAGTTCGAGCCGAAACCGAATACCGAGGGTCTTCAGTCGCCACCTTTACATCCATGTCCTACGGCCACCCCGCCGGGCTCGGTTCGGGCGTGGTGGTCACCGACAACATCTCCACCTTTCGTACTTGGGGGGTATATCGAGGGCCTCAACGCCTTTCGACTCCCGACTTTCTGCACCTCGCAGGGGCCGAAAAACGACGCGATGAACTGGTTGCCGATATTCGACGACTCCGAAAAAAGACCCGGGCCTGGTACATCACAACAGGAGTGGGGGTCGCGGGTGTAGTGGCTGGCCTGGTGGGGATGGCCACAGCGGACAACGTCAGCACCTACCGGCAGTACAATATGGTGTCCCTGTCCGGAACTGTATTCACCATAGGTGGACTGTTCGGTGCCAGTTTTCCCGCGGCCAAAGCGACTCGGCTGTACAAATATCCTGGCGCCACTCTGACCTCAGACGAAGCGAACGATCTGGCCCATGGAGCCAACGAATCGCTGCGGCAAGAGCTTGCGATCGCCCCCAACGAGGCTTGGCTGCTTGACCTGGGTGCCAGCGATTAATCACCAGGCCGGTTCAGCCTGATCGGAAAGCTGTAACCACAACCATTCCAGGCAAGACCGATACAGGACCTCGCTGCGTTCCCTCAGTGCGTCCTCGACGCTTAAGCGCCGCTCTCTTCGACGCAGTCGCAACCACTCCAAGCGAACACGAGCCAGAATCCGATCTGCCGGAGGTGTGCGAATCAAGGGCAGACTGGCGGCTAGGAAGTACCCCTGTTCATTCATGACGACACGACCGATTACCGCCGGCACATCGGGTACATTTCGAACCGGGCCTTTGGGAAGAAACTGAGAACCCAAAGGGAGGAGAGAGGTGAGGTGTCCATCCTGAACCTTCCATAATGAAGGTGGAGTTCGAGCCATCACTCGCAGGCTTTGCCGCACGGCCGTATCGGGCCTCGGTCTGCGTTTGACCGTCCTCGCCCAAGGGGGAACGCCCGGCTCCACCTCTGGCACAAAAGCCATGACGGCCGCCACTTGCACACGAAGCCAGCGAGGTATGGGCTCATCGGCCCAGGGGCCGAGAATTCGATCAGGCCCGACGAGACCCACTTGGGGCAGCTGATTCTCTGCCACATCCGCTAAAACCGTATCGCCCACCTCAACAAGCGCGATACCGGGGGGTCGCCCATCATGTTTGAGCGGACCTGACGTCAACAAAGGAGTCGTGTACGCATCGATGGCACTCATCGGAGCGTCCCCATCTAGGATGGCTCGATAAACCTCTTCGAACTTGAGATCGAGGGCGGTGTAGTCCACTTCATCCAACAACCCTTCGGACAAACCCAGCCGCTCCGCATGACACAAATAGTCTGCATAGCTACCCGGCCAAATCAACGCCTCATCACCGGCATATGGATCTCGTGGCGCGATCCAGTGGGGGCTGGCCGTATCTTGGTCGGGATGCCGCCCCACAATGCTGCGAACCGTCTTCATCCCTGAGCCGCCTCGTGATGGAGTCGGCGGATTCGATCTCTAAATTCTGTGGGCGCTAAAACGGTGACGCCAGGGCCAAAACCCAGAACCCAGGCCTCGAGTTCAGGACTCAAGCCCACCCGCAAACTCACCTCAATCGCACCGTCTCCAACCGGTTGGACAGTTTGGCTATGGTGCCAAATCCGCTCCCGAACATAGGGCGCCACAGAACGGGAAAATTCAAGTCGAATATCGTGCAGAGCACCACCGATGATACCGAAGCAATCGGAGACCAGGCTCGAGGGCTCAAAATCTTCGGGATACTCAAAACTCTGGTGCCGATCTCTGGAAAATGCCCGAAACCGGTCGATGGCGTAGGTCTTGATCCGACCCACATCCACATCGAGCGCAAACAAATACAGACCCTGACGCCAATGGGCCAGCGTATAGGGATGCAGGCGATAGGTCCGGACGGGGCCTCCAACCCTCGCATACAGAGCCTCTACAGGATTTTGGCGCAACAGTGCTGTGAGTATGTCGTCGATAATGTCTGCATCTCGCGTGTGGTCCTTGGCGTGTTCCGGTACAGCCATAAATTTGCGATCGAGGTGTTCCACAAGCCCCGCATTCTGGCCATCCACACCCCCGGACCACGCACTGATTCGCTCAAGCGCGTCGTCCATATCCTCGGCGAAAGTGGTGCCTTTGAGGAAATCAAAGAGCGACCGCCCAAAGTGCAGGCTGACCAATTCCAGCAGCGACAATTGGACACCCTTTCGTCCAAAGCTTGGATCCAAGCTCAAGACCCGTCCGGATGCCCGGCCCTCATCCCGAACCGGGACTGAAATGGACCTTAAATCAGAGAGATAGCGCCGTAGAGTTCGCTCATCCAAGTCGAACTCCGCTATCGCTTGCTCCGCCGTGATTCCGTCGGCCTCTGCCATTCGACCGAGTAAACAGACCATCTTTTGTGACTTGTTGAGCTCTTTCGCCATCAGCTTTTCACCTCATGCAGCATGGGCTCGCCCTGCAAGCCAAGAATCACATCGGTAGCCACCATTTCTCCCATTTTCCGACGAGTCGAAAGGGTAGCGCTTCCGATATGCGGAACCATCACCACCTTGGAGTTGGCCATTAATCCTGGGTGAACGGTGGGCTCTTCTTCGAAAACATCCAAACCTGCGCCCGCGATCTGACCGCGCTCAAGAGCGTTCACTAAAGCGCCCTCATCGACCACAGAGCCCCGAGCGGTATTGATCAAGATGGCCGAATTCTTCATGCGCTCGAAAGCCTGCGCTCCAATCAAGTGGTGCGTCTGCGGCGTCAACGGACAGTGGAGACTCACAATGTCGCTTTCCGCGAGGAGCGTATCGAGATCACAGCCGCTCGTTCGGCCGTGATGGAGGATCTTCATTCCAAAAGCTTTTGCTCGCTGAGCGACAGCTTGACCGATGCGCCCCATTCCAACGATCCCCAAAACCGAACCATTGAGTTCCATGCCACGCAACAGCGTCGGACTCCATCCTTTCCAGTGCCCATCCCGGACATAGTGATCTGCTTCAACGATTCGACGCGCCGTTGACAACAACAAGGCCATCGCCAGATCGGCTGTAGCGTCAGTCAAAACGCCCGGTGTGTGGCCAATTCGAACACCCTGAGACGCCGCAGCATTCAGATCGATGTTGTTGATGCCTACCGCATGCTGAGCGACGACTCGAAGCGGCCCTCGAGCCATCACATCCGCATCGATTGGATCCGTGAGCATGGAAATAATTCCCGAGCACCCTTGGACACGGTCCCGCAAAACAGCATCCGGTATCGGTTCAGGCCCAGGCCAAACATCAACGGTGAACCCCGCCTCCTCTAAAAGAAGCATTCCTTGTGGATCGATCGGTTGAGTGATCAGTACTTTTTCGACCATATTTTCCTCATTTTATCGTTTTATACCGAAAAAAAGGTGTAATTCGGACATAAACTGTCCGCAACAAGGGTTGCTGTCCTGAACGGTCGTACAGTACACTCTGTACAGATGTTCAGGGAGGAACCATGTTGAATCAGATAGACCCCATTACCGCCGATTTCTTGCTTACCGTAATTTCCTCGGGAGCCGTCCTTGCATGCGCTGCCATGACGCTGCTTGCATTGCCTTGGACAGACGCTGAAATCGCTGCGACAGAAGCCGCGGCTGACCGACTTCTTCAGGCTCCTGTCGGGCGGATGCAGATTCGGAGCACCCGTTAGTGCTCTACAGGGTTAGAAGAGCGCCCCTGAGAGGTGCACGATGGCGGACGAAGAGAACAATCACCGGTATGACCCTTCTTCAATAGAACCCAAGTGGCAGGCCCACTGGTCGGAAAACCACACTTTCGATGCGGAAGAAGATCCCGAAAAGCCTAAATACTATGTCTTGAGTATGTTTCCATATCCATCCGGAGCCGGGCTCCATGTGGGACACCCGCTGAGCTATACCGCCGTCGACATCATCGCTCGGTACAAGCGCATGACGGGTCACTCTGTTCTCAATCCGATGGGCTGGGATGCATTTGGGCTGCCCGCCGAACGAAGCGCCCTCATTGAGAACCGTCATCCTGCGGAAATCACAGCCGAACGAGTGGCTTACTTCAAAAAGCAATTGCAGCGACTTGGGTTTTCATTTTCATGGAATCGAGAAGTCAACACCACAGATCCCCACTACTACCACTGGACCCAATGGATCTTTTTGAAGCTTCATGAAATGGGCTTGGCCTACCTCGCAGAAGTGCCCGTCAACTGGTGCCCGAACCAAGGCACGGTGCTGGCCAATGAGGAAGTGCAAGACGGAAAATATGTGGAGACGGGAGATCCAGTCGAGCGCAAAATGATGCGCCAGTGGATGCTGAAAATCACCGCATATGCCCAACGCTTGCTCGACGACCTCGACGACCTCGACTGGCCTGAGGGTCTTCTGGAGATGCAGAGAAACTGGATTGGTCGCTCTGAGGGTGCAGAGGTGCGATTCAAAATGGCCGAAGGACATGGGGATTTTGTGGTCTTTACCACCCGACCTGACACCCTATTTGGCGCCACCTATTGTGTGCTCGCCCCTGAACATCCTTTGGTAGAGAACATCACGACGGCAGATCGGAAAGATGCCGTGAACGCCTACGTTTCTGCCGCCAAAAATCGCTCAGATATGGACCGACAGCTCGCCGCAGAAAAGGAAAAAACCGGCGAGTTTACAGGCGCTTATGCCATCAATCCGGTCAACGGAAAACAGATTCCCATTTGGGTAGCAGACTACGTGCTCATGACCTACGGCACCGGTGCCATTATGGCTGTTCCCGCTCACGATGAGCGGGACCATGCCTTCGCAAAAGCCTTTGATTTGCCCATCGTGGAAGTCATCGGTTCACCCGACGAACACGATATTCAAGAGTCGGCCTACTCCGGAGACGGACCCGCCATCAACTCCGATCGCTACAATGGCATGCGTGTGGATGCCTTCAAGGCCAGCATTATCGATTGGCTTGAATCTGCAGGGCACGGCACTCGGAAGATCAATTTCAAACTGCGAGACTGGTTGTTCTCTCGTCAGCGCTATTGGGGCGAGCCTTTCCCCATTGTGCATACAGCAGATGGTGGTATTCATCCGGTTGATCCCGAATCGCTTCCCATCACCCTTCCACATGTCGATGCCTACAAGCCGACAGCCGATGGCCAGCCCCCGCTCGCCCGGGCGGAGGATTGGCTTCACACCAGCCATGAAGGGCAACCGGCGACCCGAGAGACCAACACCATGCCCCAGTGGGCAGGCAGCTGCTGGTATTACCTCCGCTACATGGACCCCACCAACGACCAAGCGCCCTTTGATCCGGCCAAGGAAAAATATTGGGGACCGGTCGATCTGTACATTGGTGGTGTCGAGCACGCCGTACTGCACCTGTTGTATGCGCGGTTCTGGCACAAAGTGCTCTACGATTGCGGTTTGGTCCACACCAAGGAACCGTTCAAGAAGCTGTTCAATCAGGGCATGATTCTGGCCTACTCGTATCGAGATGCAGCAGGCAAGTACTACCACCCCACAGAGGTGGAACAGAGAGACGAGCAATGGTTTGTCATTGAGACGGGTGTACCCGTAAAAACACAAATCGAGAAGATGGGTAAATCCAAGAAGAATGTGGAAGACCCTCTCGATATCGTCGAGCGATATGGCGCTGACGCCCTGCGCACCTATGAGATGTTTATGGGGCCTCTTGATCAGGTCAAGCCGTGGCAAACATCGGGATGTGAAGGCGTCGCCCGCTTCCTCGCACGGGTTTGGCGACTGTACATTGACCCATTCACCGGTGCTCTCAAACCATTTGGCGAACCACGACCCGAACTCACAAAGGCGCTTCATCTGGCCATCAAGGAAACCACCGAGGGAATTTCAGCACTGAAATTCAATACTCCGGTTTCAAAAATGATGGAATTTGTGAACACCGCGGGAGGCGCGCTGCCTTCTCGCGAGGAAGCGGAGGCTTTTATTTTGATACTGAGCCCCTATGCGCCCCACCTGGCTGAAGAAATCTGGTCTCGCTTGGGTCATACAGAAAGCATAGCGGAGGTATCCTGGCCGACCTTTAATCCCGATGCGATCGTCGACGACACCATCGAGATTGCCGTGCAGGTCATGGGCAAACTTCGCGGAACCATCTCCATTGAAAGGGAAGCCACCCAGGACGATGTTTTAGCTCAAGCCAAGGCCAACCCGAACGTGGCCAGGCATCTTGAAGGCAAAACCATCATCAAGGAAATTTTTGTGCCCGGTCGGCTGGTAAACTTTGTCGCGAAGTAAACCTTCTAAATTCAACAATTACAGTAATTTAAAAAAATAACTGATTGTTTCACTTTGACCCTACCCTTGGCATGTCAAGTCTGGTATGCTGGACTCCCAAACCCTTTTGGGTGTCCCGCCGAATCCGAGTTGATCCATGCAGACTGCTTCAGACCCATTCAAGCCTCTTCTCAACGTCATCGAGCGCTACCGCAATGATGTGCACAGCCTCCGTGATCCGGCGACAGAAGACGTTCTCAATGCCGCAGGTCAACTCTTAAGTCGACCCATTCCTCGCTCTCTGCTTCGCTTCCTTCATCGATGGAATGGAGCTGTGCTATTCCGAGGAGTCCTTCAGATTCGAAGCGTGAGTGACCTCGCTCCAGCAGCCGAGCATGTGCCAAACGTCGTCGTGTTTGCGGACGGACCACTCGAGGACGACCACTGGGCATACGCACCTGATGAGACAGATACCACCGTCTTTGGTCGATGGACTGGGCACCACTTCGAGCCTCTCCATGACTCTTTTGAAGCCTGGTTGGAAGCCACCATTCATATTCTCGATAACAATATCCGCGATCCAGAACAGCGGTTTCAAGCGCGCATCAATATTGATCCTGAATCTGGGTTTTTGCTCTTACAGTCTGCCGACAAGGCCATGAAATCTGGCGATATCGACAGTGCCCTCAATCTGCTCCGCCAAGCCACTGCAGCACACCCCAGTTTGGTGGGAGGATGGGAACGGCTGGGCAAAGCCATGCTGACCACCGATCCAGGTCAGGCTCGCTGGGCATTACTGAAAGCCTTCCGTTCCACACGCTTGCCTCAAACAGTGCCCACGGTCTACCAACCCACCGCCGAAATGGTGAACATTCTCGCAACACTATTTCCAGAGGGCGACGACGCCTGGGAAAGGGAGTTGATTCACTTCCTAAATGAAGCGGTGAAGGATGTCGCCAACCATGACGAACTGGCCATGGTCGAAAGCGCCGCCGTCGCTCTGGCTACCGTTCATCTGGCCAGAAACGATCGCTCTCAAGCACACAGTATTCTCGTCGATATGCTGGAGCGTGCCAGAGGATTTCAAGTTCGAGGGCCTCTTGCTGAAGCAGTCCTATGCCTGGCTCGAATCGAAGTCGACCTGGGCCACCACGACGACGCAGAACGTCGCTTAAGAAGCCTTCGAAATGCCCCGGGTCTCATCGCCGAACGTGCCCGATTGCTTGTCGGTATGATTGCGGTCAGCCGCCAAGAACCATGGTGCGAAGACATCATAGAAACATGTGTTCAATATCTGACTGAGCCAGCTGAACGATGTGAGGCCCTTTTACTATGGGGCGAACGACTGCTGCTCCGTGGAAAGCACACCGAGGCCGCACACGCCTTTGACAACGCCCTCCAGATCGCCAAAGCCACACAAAACGATACGATCAGCGCCAGAGCAACCCTTGGTCTCGGCGATTGCCATCGCACTCAAGGCGATCTGGCTCAAGCTGCAGAGGTATACCAAACGGCGAGAACCTTGGCCGATGGAGATGCAGAATTGCTGCAACGCGTCCTCATTCGTCGCGGCGATCTCTTCCGTGCTCAAGGAGACATACCGAGAGCCATTGAAGACTACTCTCGAGCAGCGGACGAGTATGCTGCCATGGGTCTCCCCATTCGCGAAGCTTGGGCCCGCCTAAGACTCGCTCAAGTCGGCCAGGAAGGCGCTTCGGAACAGGCGCACAATCTATTTAAGTCGATCGACCATGCCGCTGGAGTAGCGGCATCCGACACCATCAGCGGCCACCCCTCTCGTAGCCTGGATTGGCACCTCAATCGCTCTGCGGAACATGCACGAGATCGCTGGAATGCACAGCGTGCCCGCCCTCCCTTGAGTCGAGCCGATGCAGACCGACCCGAACGTCGAATAGGGGCGCACCGAATGGCGATAGCCGCTTGCAGTGTCCGAGTGGTGGAACACCTTAAGGCAGAGATCGATCTCCTCTCTAAAACCATCGATTTATCGAGCCCGCGAAGCAGCGATCCACACCTGGCTCGATTTGTCGCCGCCACCGACCTGCTCAGCGCACATCGTTCTTATGAAGCAGCAGAGGCCCTGCTGTACCATCTCCTTGAAGTCCGGCCTGGAGGCATCGCACGTCGCGCCCTTATCGGAGCTATGGCTCGTTCTCCAAACGCCGCCCTTGTCGATGGACTCCTCAACGCACTCGAAGGCGGGGCCGACCCTCAAGGGGTAGCCGCGGCCACTGAAGTCCTGGGTCTACGGCGAGAACCCATCGCCATTGAGCCCCTCAAACAGCTGGCACAACCTGGCGCGAACCCGACCACTCGAAAGGCCGCGATTATCTCCCTCGGCCGCATTGGGGACATTTCTGCCATCGATCCATTGCTCCCATCTTTGGAGGAGCCGGAACTGGCAGAAGAAACCTCTGTATCCCTTCTTTTGCTCGGGGAATGGCAAGGTGTCGACTACCAAGCTCAAAGTTTGGCCGCACAACGCCCCGGAATGTCACGTTCTCTGGGTGAAATCGTTGGACGCTACGGAGGCCCGAACTACCTTCTACTGCTTTTCCGGTCTGCCGAGCTCGAGGGTCCAGCTGGCCTCGGTGCGCTCCAAGGGCTGGGGTACCTGGGTGATCCACGAGCCGTGAGTCGACTGATTGAGTCTACAGCCAACCGAGATCCTGCTCGGGCCCGAGTCGCATCCGGCGCCTTAGAGATCATCACGGGGCACCACGAAGATCCAGAAGAGAGCCTTCTGCGCAATCGGTGGATTCATTGGTGGGAAAACCACAAAAACCACTTCGAAGAGGGATTCCGATATCGTCACGGTCGATTGATGGATCCGGGTCTGATGATTGCCCGACTCAACCATGATGACCCCATGGTCCGCCGATCCACCTATGACGAGTTGGTGATCGCCACGGGGCAACGGCTGCCATTTGATGCCGAAGGCCCTTTTCGAGTGCAGACCCAGCACATCAATGCCTGGCGCGATTGGTGGGCGGAAAACAAGGAAAACTTCCAGGCAGGGCGCTGGACCTTCCATGGAGAAACGATTGGATAGGGCGTTCAGCCCACCGGCGAACGGCTCGCGAGCCTAAACGATACGAAGCTTGTAAGGATTCTTGGTTTCTGCAGACTGCTTCGTCGAGGCAGTCTTGGCCTTTTCCAGCCATTCCTTCATAATTTCGTTTTCGGGCTCATAAGACAAAGCAAACTGGATGTTCATCACACACCCTTTGAAGTTTTTGTCTTCCCAATCCTTAAGCGCCATATGCCAATACTTTTCGGCCTTAGGATCGGTCGCCGCATGTTCTGGGCTTTCCGACTTCAATCGCTCTTGTTCAGCCAAGGCGAGCGCTTCTTCCGTCATGCGAAGAACACCGCTCTTCACAATTTCATCGTACTGGGCCCGTTTGTCGGGGTCCTGCAGAGACTCGCTGGCCTCTTGGACGCGCTGAAAAATATCGTTCGCTTTCGAACTGATGTCATCATCACCAATAGCAGACACCCGATCGGGGTGATGCTTACGAGATGCAGCTCTGGCGGCAGGCTCTATTTCACCCTGAATACAATCCGGATCGAGCTGGAGAAGCCGGTAATAATCCAGCTCATCCAAGATCTCGTGAAGTGTATTGACTTCAATGCTGAGTTGAACCTTCTGGTCCATCCATCCTCCGTGGCTAACAGTGTACCTCGTCAACCTAGCTCGTCACATCATCCTCATCGTCTTCGTCGAAGAAAAGATCGTCATCATCATCGTCATCCCGGTCCTCATCATCATCCCAAACGGGCTCCGCGTCCGCTTCTGCCGTCATTAAATCTTCAGGTCCCAAGTCGTCGTCATCCATTGGTAATTCAGCGGGATCAGACTCGTCGTGTTCACCAACGGGTCGGGACAATTTCAGATCATCGACCTCAGTCCGGGACAGATTTGATGAAGATTCGACCCGCATTTCTTTGGTCGAGCCCGTGCCGGAGGCTGTCGCCACGACATCGACCATTCCATCGGCATCTATTTTGAAGGTGACTTTGACCTTCGCATGCCCACGGGGCCCCGGGTCCAATCCATCCAATACAAACTCACCGAGCAGGTAGTTGCTTCGGACCTCTCGAGCATCCCCTTGGTACACCTTGATTCGAACATCCGTTTGATTGTCCTTGACCGTATGGAACACCTTGGATGCCGTGCTGGGAATCGCCGAATTCCTGGGAATAATGGCGTCCATCATGTCGCCAACGGTTCGCACACCCAAGGTTTGAGGAGTCACATCCAATAAAATGGGCGCCGGCTCATCGGACACCTGAGTCAGCTGTGCCGCCTGAATCGCCGCACCGCATGCGACGACTTCATCCGGATTGATGTGATCGATAGGATCCTCTCCAAAATATTGAGCCACCGCTTCTTTGATGATCGGAAATCGAGTCATACCGCCCACCAATACGATGCCATCCACCTGGGCCGGCGACAGCCCTGCCTGAGCCAATGCGTCATCACACACAACGAATGAGCGTTGGATTAAGGGCATACAAAGACTTCGTGCCAACGTTCGGTTGAGCCCCGCCTCGACATCCACTGGAGACCCTGTTGCCGAACGTGCCAGTCCAGGAATCCGAGTGGTGACGGAATCCTTTGTACCCAGCTCGCGCTTGAGTTGCTCTGCGGCATGATTCAGTCGAACATTGGTTTGATGATTGGAAGGTATGGTGGCCTTGCCATCCGACTCGAAAGCATTGCGGATATGATTGGCGATCGCCATATCAAAGTCATCGCCCCCCAGAAATGTGTCTCCGGCAGTCGCGATCACTTCAATGACGTCGTCGCCGATATACAAAACGGAGACATCGAATGTGCCCCCACCTAAATCGTAAACAACAACCCTTTGATTTTGCGTACGGTCATAGCCATAGGCCATGGCGGCTGCGGTCGGTTCATTGATAATTCTAAGGCATTTCAAGCTCGCAATTTCTGCTGCATCGCGGGTCGCCTGACGTTGTGCATCATTAAAATAGGCCGGTACCGTTATGACCGCCGAGTCGACCTGCTCTCCCGTCGCTTCCTCGGCAAGTTTCACCATATGCTGGAGTACATGGGCGCTGATTTCCTGGGCTGTATAGTTCTTTCCTTGCACTCGAATTCGTGCGTCACCATTGTCACCTTCGAAAATGCCCCATCCCACCTGAGCCCGGATGCGTTGGGTTTCTGAGTCCTGGTAACGGCGGCCTATCAAGCGTTTGGCGCTCGCGACTGTCGTATCGGGCGCATACGTCAATTGTTGTCGCGCGATGTGCCCAACGACTGGTTTTCCGCCATGACCCAGCGCAACCACGGACGGCTGTAAATTTCTACCACCCGAATCGAGCAATACTTCCGGCCCTCCATCCTTCAATATAGAGACCACCGAATTTGACGTTCCAAGGTCAATTCCGACCGAGATTCCCATGATCACTCCCGCTCATTCAGACCTTAGCAATTCTGTCAGTATTTGGGTCATTTCATGATGGATTTTCCCATTAGTGGCCAGTAGTCTGGGCGCATGAAGATCCAATGTTCCCCCTTCCATATCGGATACTCGGCCACCGGCCTCAGAAACGAGCAACACACCGGCTGCAACATCCCAGGGATTCAAGCCAAATTCCCAATAACCATCCACCCTGCCCGTCGCTAGAGCCACAAAGTCCATCGCTGCAGCTCCAGCCCGGCGAAGCCCTTGGCACTCCAGCAAAAAGCGGCGCACATAGCGAAGATATCGATCCACATGCGCCTTCCGGTCATAAGGAAATCCAGTCACCAAAAGCGATGAACTCATCTGTTCTGTGCGAGAAACATAGATGGACTCTTCGTCACACCATGCCCCCTTCCCACGAATAGATGTGTAGGGAACGCCATGAACCGCATCGTAAATACAGCCGACCTCCAAAACCCCATCGACCTCCAGCGCAATGCTGACGGCATAGCTGGGATACCCGTGAACATAGTTTGTGGTGCCATCCAGTGGATCCACAATCCATCGGGTCCTAGTTGACCACGCCCCGCCGCCCTCTTCTGCCAGAACAGGAATATCCGGCGTGTGTTTTCCGAGTATCTCGCGGATGACCTTTTCGGCCGCCAAATCGACCTGTGTCACCATATCGATGGCACCCTTATGCCGCACATCCAGCGGACCCGAACACCCATCGCGTATGATCTTCGCAGCCTCAAGAGCCGCCTCACACGCGACTTCAATCTCCTGCATTAGGCACCCGAGCACACAACGGCTGCACCCACAACCCTGCACGATACGGTGGTTGTTCGCTTGACCTGGACTGCGCCATTTTTTCCATCAATAGTGATTCGACATGTGGTGACGTCGCTAAATTTTCGCCGTGTCGTACCGACAAAGCGCCCGCTTTGACCATCCCCACACACGAGTTGTGCCTCCGACCCCATAGAGCGAAAAGACACGTCAAAATCGCTGGTCGGTACTGGAGCCGGGGTGGGCTTGGGAGATGATTTTGGTTTGGGCGCAGACGTGGCCTTCGGTGTGGAACTCTTAGGTCGCTTGGTCTTCGGCTTGGGTTTGGGCTTGGGTTTGGGCTTCGGCGCCGTCTCAGTCACTTCGACCTCAGTGGTCGCCGGCTGTGCAGCACCCGTTTTATCCTCGTTGACCGAGTAGTAGATGGCCGCGGCCAATGCCAACATTCCAATGACCAAGCCCATACCCACGGCTCCAATCACAACAACCAGCCAAGGAAACGGCTTTTGAGGGGCCCTTCTTTCGGTAATTGGCGACACCACCGAAGAGCGCTCTGGACGAGAGGTGGGGGTAGCAGATGACCCCGAGGACACATCCGTGTCCGAGCTTTGCGCTGTGCGATGGGGCGGTTGTCCTTTGGACTCTACGCTCTGACGCAGTTCCGCCATCGCCTCAACCATTCCCGGTTCCTTCGGATGACCTGAAATCGTTGCATCTGGGACCCACGGTTTCTCGGCAGTATCCGATGATGACGAGCGAGGAAGGGAAGCCGCAGCGGGAGGGGTGGGAGGGGGCGCCGGTGTCGGAGGCGTCGGAGGCGTCGGAGGCGTCGGAGGCGTGCGATAAACACTCACATCATCGCGACGAAGTTTGTCTTGAAGCTCGCGTCTCTGAAACATCTGCGAGCCGGCCAACGGGTCCTCGCCTTCATCCAACATGGCCGAAATTTTATCTCGACTCCAAAATGCTGTGCACTCTCCCTTTGCGCTGGCCGTTTGCCGCCGTGAGAATTGGCCTGTTTTGTTGAACACCCGGCCTAAAGCTTCCGGCTCTTCCAGCACCTCCGAAATGGTGGGCATTTCTTCTTGGATGGAGCGGTCTTGGCCCCAACGCCTTTCTGACCATGCCTGCACTCCGTCTCCACCGATCTTGTGACCGGCTCCCGCCAGAACATTGGCCACATCCAGGGGGGCCGGGCGCTCAGAGGGGTCATGGGCAAGCATGGAGCACAAAAAGTGAATCAGTGAATCTCGACCCGGCAATCCGTCCAAATCAGCCCAGTCGATCGCCAGAAGGTGATCCACAATGGCATCATCATGGGCATCCCTTTGCCGAGGAATCGCCCCCAAGGACTGGGTCGACAACACTGCATGCAAGACAATGCCCAAGCCATATACATCCGATGCTGGGAAGATCGGCTTGCCTTCCGGAGCCCGACCTTGGACACGCATGGGGCCGTAATTCGAAAGACTTACAGAACCCTTCTCATTGATGTAGACATCGCCGGGACTGATGTCTCCATGCATAGCGCGGTCTTCTTCTGCAATGGTCAGAATATCAGCCAGGTAGGCAATCAACTCAAAAGCGACGCCCATGGGTAATGAACCCGCATCGAGCACATCCGTGAGCCGGGCCCCCACTGGAACCCCCTCATCGGTCAACACCTGTCCTTCATCTCCCGCTTCTCGGGTGTAGTACCAGGTCACGCTAATGCCTCTCCATGAACTCAATTGTTAGCACATCAGTCTCCCACAGGTGGAACGTTGAGTGCTTTGATGAGTGCAGAACGAATATCCGAAGCATCCGCCCTTCCCTGGAATTCTCGCATCACCTGACCAATAAAGAACCCTATCAGCCGACTTTCACCTTCACGATACCGTTCAACCTCTGACGCATGCTCCACCATCAGCACACCGATAGCGTCGGCAATGGCACCGGTATCCTCAAGTTTCGCCCAACCCTTTTCTTCGATGAGTGCATCGAGCTCGATGTCTTGCTCACACAACACCTCAAAAGCCATACGCGCCACATCACGAGTCAGTTCACCCGCTTGAATACGCCGCTCCAAATCAACGACCTGCTCGGGGCGTATATCGGGGCATCCACCTCCATGATCATTCACCCACCGCGTCCACAACCCACGAACCCAATTCGCCATGGATTTAGCAGCACCTCCAGCACTCACCGCGCGCTCGAAAAATTCTCGCTGCTTGGGGGCGGTCAATAGTGCCAACACGTCTGCATCCGACAGATCGTATTTTGTTTTGAAATCTGCCTCACTGGATCGGTCTGCATCAAGCAAAAACAAATCGAGGGGCATGCCCTCCAAATGTGTTTCGGCATACTGAAAATCAGAAGACGTCACAGGTACTGGACCCAGGTCTGGGTCTGGAAAATACCGGTAATCCGCCGCATCTTCCTTGCTCCTCAGGGGTACGGTTCCACTGCCTGTCCAAGAACGAGTCGCTTGTGTGATCGTCCCTCCCGACTGCAAGACCTCACGCTGGCGTTCTATTTCTGACTCGATCGCTCTAGACAAAAAGCGGAAGCTATTGATGTTTTTTAGCTCCACCCGGGTACCCAACGGACCCCCTTTGGGTGCCAGGCTGACATTGGCATCGCAACGAAAGTGGCCCTTCTCCAAATCGCCTGTGGTGACCCCTGCCACCGTCATGACCCGATGAAGCATTCGCATCCAAGCTTCGGCGGCCGCAGCACTGGGTATATCGGGCCGACCCACAATTTCTATCAATGGCGTCCCCCCACGGTTCCAATCCACAAAAGACCGATCGCCATCGTGGGTGAGCTTACCTGCATCTTCTTCCATGTGGATGCGCTCCAACTCAAACCGATGTTGCTGCCCTTCAATCTCACAATGCAGGGCGCCCCCCACACATATGGGCTGATCGAACTGACTGATTTGGTAGCCCTTAGGAAGGTCGGGGTAGAAGTAGTGCTTGCGCGCAAAAATGGAGTCATTCTGGACGTTACACCCAAGGGCTTTCCCCGCACACACCGCCAATCGAACAGCAGTGTCATTCACCACAGGAAGAGCACCAGGGTGACCCAGACAAACCGGGCACACCGCCGTGTTGGGGGAAGCACCATGCGTGATCGCACAACTGCAAAACATTTTGGTACGGGTCTTGAGCTGACAGTGCACTTCAAGGCCTATCGTCGGTACAAGCTCAACCAATGCTACTCCTTGGGACCTCATCGAGGTAACACGACCCGAAATGAAGCCGCCGTGATAGGACGAACCTTAACAGGAGGCCACAATGGCAAAGGTGTTTTTGCCCAAGGGCACTCGAGATCTGATGCCCGCCACCATGAACCGTCGCCTGATGGTCATCGATACCGTTCGCGAAGTGTTTGCTCGCTATGGTTTTGAGCCGCTCGAAACCCCCGCATTCGAGCGCATCGAAACCCTGACGGGCAAGTATGGCGATGAGGGTGAAAAGCTGATGTTCCGCATCCTCAAAAGAGGGGAGGGGGGGAAACGCGGTGAAGTGGATCAAGCCTTACGGTACGACCTGACCGTACCCCTTGCCCGTGTCGTAGCCATGAACCCCGGAATACCGCTCCCTTTTAAACGGTCCCAGATACAGCCGGTTTGGCGAGCCGACCGACCCCAACGGGGCCGTTTTCGCGAATTCTATCAATGCGACGTCGACACCATAGGAAGCGATAATCCCATCGCAGATGCGGAATGCATCGCTGTTGTGCACGACTCTCTGATGGCGCTCGGATTGCAAGATTTCACCATTCGGATGAACCACCGAAAGTTGCTCAAGGCTCTTGCTGAAGCCATCGACGCCGCCGATAAAGAGGTCAGCCTTCTTCAAGCCCTCGATAAACTGGACAAAGTGGGTCGGGATGGGGTGGAAAAAGAGCTTATTGATCGTGGTTTCTCAGCCGATCAAGCCAGCCGATTATGGGGCTATCTCGATGGCAAAGCCATCCCGGGCGCTGAACAGGCAGAAGCCGAACTTCGGACCATACGTGATCTGGCGCTCGACCTCGGCGTCGACTCGGACCGGGTAGAAATCGATCGCACCCTCGCGCGGGGACTGGACTATTACACGGGTCCTGTTTTTGAGACGGTACTCAACGGGGACTACAGCGGTTCGATCTCCGGTGGCGGACGGTATGACGGCTTGATCGGCATGTTCTCCGGGAAGGGCGACGTGCCTGCCGTCGGTGTCTCTCTCGGCATCGAGCGCATCTTCATGCTGATGGAAGAGCTTGGCCTGATGCCCGACACTCCCACAACCACACAAGTATGGGCGACAGTTTTTGGGCCGGAAACTCGGTCCGCTACCCTTGAAGCAGCCGCGATCCTTCGACAAGCCGGTGTACGCGTCCAAGTTTCCGATCGGATCGGCAAACTGGGCAAACAGTTCAAAGATGCCGCCAACCGGGGTGTACCCTTTGTTCTGGTCTGTGGTCCCGACGAGGCCGCAAGCGGCACCGTCGTACTCAAGAATCTATCAACCGGTGAACAAGTCCAAGGCTCACCCGCGCAAATTGCGAGCGAGTTGAGCAGCCACTAAAGCCTCGACAATCCGCCGAGGCCGTTCACATCGTCTTAAATGCCGACCGTTTGGGCCATCTGAGCCCAGTGATCCGCCATGGCTTCCTTGTTGGGGCCAATGACGCCCAACTCGTTGCCCACCGCTTCAAAGATATCCAACGCTTCTTGCAGGTCCTCACGCTTGTGCGTGGCCATATACGACGTGCGCACCAAACAAGCATTGGTGGGAACAGCTGGCGGAAGAACGGGGTTTGCAAAAACGCCCTCTTCAAAGATGCGCTTGTTGAACCACAACATCTGCTCGACGGGACCGATGACAATCGGTACCACAGCGGTGTTGGACTCCAGGCAGTTGAAGCCCATTTTCTCGAGTTCTGTCCGCATCCACAGCGCGTTCTCTCGGCACTGGTCCACCAACTCGGGCTGGGCCCGCATGATCCGAAGCGCGGTCAGCACGGTGGCAGCCACAGAGGGTGTAAAGCTCGCCGTGTACATGAACTGACGGCTGTTGTGCATCAAGTAGTCCTTCACCGACTGAGGACAACCAATGAAACCACCCATCGATGCGAAACTCTTCGAGAAGGTTCCCGTGATGAGGTCAACGTGATCCGTCATACCGAAGTGAGCCGTTGAACCTCGACCCTCGGGGCCAATGGTACCGATGGCGTGCGCCTCATCCACCAAGATGCGGCAGCCGTACTTCTTACCCAGCGCCACAATCTGATCGACCGGAGCGACCTCTCCCGTCATGGAATACACACCATCGACGGCAAGGAGTTTCCCGCCCTTGAAGTCTTTATGCAGCTCAAGCTTACGCTCGAGGTCTTCCATATCGTTGTGCTTGAAACGCACCAGTTTGGCCTGACTCAACACAAAACCATCGATCAGGCTCGCGTGGTCCTCGCGGTCCGCAAAAACCATGTCTTTACGTGTGCAGAGCGCACCGACGGAGCCCGAGTTGGACATAAAACCAGTCGACCACAGCAGCACGGACTCCTTCCCGAGGAAAGTCGCCAACTCTTCTTCAAGCTGGTTGTGCAAGTTCAGGGTGCCGTTGAGCATACGAGAACCGGTACAGCCAGTCCCGAACCGATCCAGAGCTTCTTTTGCAGCGGCGACCACATCCGGGTGATGGGTCAGCCCGAGGTAGTTGTTCGAACCCAGCATGATCCGGGGCTTGCCCTCGATAAGAACACGAGACCCTTCCGAATCATCCAACGCTCTAAAGAACGGGTAGACGCCGTACTCTTGGGCCACTTTGTGCCGCTTAAATGCTGCACACCGATCAAATAAATCTCTATTTCCGCTGGTCGACATGGGGTCTCCTCTATCTTTCTGCTGACGCGTTCTATGAACTGAAGGGCGTTCAGTCAAGTAAGTGCTTGAAATTGTTGGATTATGACTGACCGGTCAGTTTGAATTGGTGACAAACGGATGACAGAGTCTCTGCGATGAGACTCAGCCGATTCTCCATACACTCGACTCAAACGCTGTACACCTCTAAAGTTCAGCCAACAGAGCTGCCGAAATTCACACCCGGGTCCACCGTCACCAATCCTTCTAGCTCGGATCCAGATGCAGCCAGCAACATGCCCTCACTCAGCACGCCCCGAAGCTTTCTCGGCTTCAAATTCGCCACAATAACGATTTTCTTACCCACCAAATCCGTTGGAGCGTACTTGGCCGCAATGCCAGCCACGATGGAGCGGGGACGCTCCTCGCCCACTTCGACCTTCAGAGCAAGCAAACGGTCAGCGTTGGGATGCTTTTCAGCCTCAACAATCTCACCGACTTTCAGCTCGACCTTCATGAAGTCTTCAAATTGAATGTAGTTGGGGGTTTCTTCTACTTCTTCAGCCACGGTGGCCTCCTGTTTCTTCTTTTTTGCATCAGCCTTGGCATCTGCCTCGTCTGCTTTGTCGGGGAGAGCATCTCTCAATGCGGATTGAATGCGTTCGGGGAGCTCGACCATCCGGGGAAATAGAGGCTCCCCAGCATCTACCTGGGTGGAGTCTTGCAGCCGATTGAGCTCAGCCACACCCCTGACATCCAGTTGTTCAACTCCAAGTTTTGCGCCCAACTCTCGACCCTTGTTGGGAGCCACGGGACTCAGCAACACGGCCGCCACACGACAAATCTCAAGACATCGACGCATTACACCGCTCAATCGTTCCGTCTGACCTTCCCGATTCAGCTTCCATGGCTCCATGTCATCGATGTATTTGTTGCCCGCCTGCACCAATGTCCACAAACTCTCCAGCGCCGACGAGATCTGCATGCCTTCGATTTTTTCTGTAAAGCCAGACACAGCGCCATCGGCCACCGCTTGCAAGGCATCATCCGCAGCCGTGTTGGCATCCAAAGCCGGAACCTGTCCATTCAACCACTTGGTGGTCATCGATAGCGACCGGTGAGCCAGGTTGCCCAAATCATTGGCCAAGTCCGCGTTGTACCGCGTCATAAAGCCCAGATGTGAAAAGTCTCCATCCGCACCAAAGAGAATCTCACGCATCAAAAAGTAACGGACCGCATCGGAACCGTAGCAATCGATCAACAAATGAGGGTCCACCACATTGCCAATAGATTTGCTCATCTTCTGGCCCTCAATCGTCCACCAACCATGCGCGTAGAGGCAATGTGCAGGCCGCTGCCCCATGGCAAACAACATGGTGGACCAATACACTGAATGGGTGGTGAGAATGTCTTTGCCCACCAAATGATAGCTCGCCGGCCACCACTTATTGAACGCATCTGACGACCCGTCAGGGTGATATCCGATGGCTGAAATGTAGTTGAGGAGAGCGTCAAACCAAACATAGGTGACGTAATCGGGGTCCATAGGGAAGGGGATTCCCCAGGGCAAACGCGATTTGGGCCGGCTAATACACAGATCGCCCACTTCTTTTTTCAGATACCCAAGAACCTCGTTCTTCCGAGAAGGAGGTCGCAGAAAGTCCGGGTGATCCGCAATGTACTGGCGAAGCTGATCCGCATATTTGGACATCCGGAAAAAATAATTTTTCTCTTTGATCCACTCGACCTTTGTCCCGGTATCTGGGCACTTACCATCCACCAGATCCTTCTCTGTCCAAAAGCGCTCAGCACTTGTTGAATACCAACCTTCGTAGTCATCCGTGTAAATGTCGCCTTCATCGATAAGGCGCTGCAACACATCTTGAACCACTCGAGTGTGGCGCGGTTCTGTCGTTCGAATGAAATCATCGTGCTGAATGTCCAGTCGCGCCCACAAGGCTTTAAAGGGCTCACACAACTCATCCACGTGTTGCTGTGGACTGATTCCTCGTTTTTCTGCTGCTTCAAAAACTTTTTGACCGTGTTCGTCTGTACCCGTCAAAAAATAAGCATCGCGGCCATTAAGCCGATGCCAACGGGTCACAACGTCGGCTGCGATCGTCGTATAGGCATGCCCTAAATGGGGCTTGTCGTTGACATAATAGATGGGCGTAGTGATGTAGAAATTGTCCGACACAGCAATCCTCTTGGAGGGTTTCGCTCGGTGGATAGCACGGCTTTTTCAGCCCGCAAGGCTCAGATCCTCGGTGTCACCGGCTTGTGGCTGTCTGTTTGCCTGGATAGGCGGCAGCCATGGTTCAAGCTCTTGGATATGTTTTCGAGTCTTTTGACCCCGCCTCGCCGGGTCGGCTCTGCCGTGGGAGAGAGCGCTGGATCGAGTACGAAACGATGGAACTCAAGGAAGACATTCCCCCCATCCACCGCATCGTCATGTCGGGTGCAACCTTCTCTGATGATCGGGCTCGGGATGCGAAACGGGGCCTGGCTTTCGGCCCTGTCGCCATGTCCGCCCTGCTGAACATTCTTTTTGGCGAAGGAATTCTCATCGCCTATTGTGAAGAAGGGCATCCTCACGAAGTCCCTGAACATGCTGCTGGTGTGGAACATCACACGGTGGCTCGGCCCGGAGGCTCGCTGCGCGAGTGGCGGGTGCGATGGCACCTGGAAGTGACCTCTGCGGAGGTTCTTGAAACCGCAATTGAAGCAGGCGCTGACGTATTCCTCCGCCTGTCCAACCCAGCGGATACCCCCGCCGAAACCATCCATGAAAGCCCGCTCATTCCGCCACTGGCCGATGAAGCGAACTCCCTTCCAAGCTTCTTCTCTGAAGCGCTCGCCAAGGCCCTGTTTCTTTTGACTGGCTTCCGAGCACCAGGGCGGCCCAATCGATATTTCCAGCCTTGGGGCATTCACGCCGCCTTGGATCATGTCGATGCCATCGCTTTGTTTCATCGAGACAAGCATGGACCAGCCGTGGGCTTCTACAGTCGACAAGAACCCAACGTCAGTGCGATCTTAGAATCTCTCGGTCAAAGCACAAACGACCCCTTGCTGGTGCCCTTTGCCATCCCACCGATGTTGGCACGCTGGGATCGCGCGCTATGGGAACTCAGACAAGAATGGGATGCGGAATCTCGAGGGGAATTTCCGGTACCCGCTGCCGCCCAGCCCGAACCGGTCATTCAAGAGGAGCCGGTTCCCATAGAGGCAGAAGCCACTCCCACTTCCACCGAAGAGTAGAGCCTTAGCCACCCGTCCCGAATCCAGACTCCCCGTCATCGGTGAGGTGAGCACTGTGTCGACGCGTCAGCAATTTCGATAGAAATAAACGCCTGTCCGTGCTGACCCGACCATCGGTTCGGCGCGCGTGAACCTCTGTATAAACCCCGATATCGTCGAATCCCATATCGATATACATGTCGTACGACTGGTTTCTAACTGCGCTGACTCGGAGCACGACATGGGTGAACTTCTGATGATCGATAAGCTCCAATCGATGAGCTACCAGGGTCTTTCCGATACCCTGCCCACGCGCGGACTCCAGCACGCCCAATTCCGCCAGATAAAAAGTATGCGCAACAGGCAATAGACCCCGAAGATCTCGACCAATATCGGGTTTAGATGCGGCGGGGACACCGATGCCAAACCCGACCACCTTCGATCGGCCCCGAATGGCCAACAAACAAATATTCTCAGGCGACTGAAGATACCGATGCAAAATGGACTGGGCTTCAGATGGAAAGAAGCGCTCGTTGTACGGCGGTTCCGAGAAAATGTCCTGATAGGCACCGGCAAAACTAGCCTTGAATGGCAGAGCCTCTTCCGGGCTGCCAATCCGTACGATGCGAATTCCGTCTGGCCGTTCTAGCACGATCACTCCACGATGATGCCGCGCGTGAAACAGCGGTGCAACTGTCGTTGTCTACGAAGCCATCCAAGCCACGGCGATCACCATGCTCTGCTCGTCTTCAATATCGACGCTCAACTCTCCACCACCCAGAGCGGCATGATGCGCAGCCACCGCCCCCCAAAGTCTCACAGACGCGCGACCATCGGACACGTCTATCACTTCTACTTCTCGAGGATCAAGACGAAGTCCCGTCCCAAGAACTTTGAGCACAGCTTCCTTAATGGCCCAGACTTGACTCTCTCGACGGGGATCGCCTTGGCACAATTTCCGCTCGTTCAACCGGAACCATGTATCGGCAAACGATGGCGCGCGAGACTCTACACGCTCCATATCGATGCCGGCCCGACCCTCCCGAGTGGCCACAGCAATTGCTTCGCCATCCCGATGAGAGATGCTGACATGAGGTACCGGCCGACCGTCCGCGGTCATCACCACAGGCTCTCCAGACTCTCGGTTCTCGATCTGGAATTCTGATGCCGTCATGCCCGTGAGTTGAGTAATGGCCCGCTTGGCCGCCAAACGACCCAAGATACGATCGGACTGACGTTTTGCAGTACCTCTCGCAGTCAGTTGGGCCCTTTCTGTCTCACTGAGAAGGGCTTTTGTATCGGTTGCCTTCGTGCTGGATGCCTTGACTCTGGCGATCACGGCCGTGCTCCACCCGCCTTTGGGGGGCTCAAAAACACCACCCGGAGGAAGCGGACCCGCCTCCACCATGCCAAAACCACGAAGCGCCAGTACCCGGCCCTTTTCTCCCAGTACATCCACGTCATAGGCATCCCCATCTCGCCGAACAGCCAGGTGAAGAGGCTCATCGTCTCGTACGCTGCCCTCAAAAGCCACCATCGAAATGGTCTGCGGCAAAGCCATGACTCCGTCGACCATCATGCGATGAAGACCCGCGGCCTGAAAGGCGGCTTCAAGCACCAAAGGACCCGTGATCAAACCGCCGGCGATACCCAGATGCCTCACGTGACCATTAGCCATCAATGCATCCGCAGTGACCCCTGTGGTCTCGTCAAGCACCTGAAATGCAGGTCCATGGAAAAACCGCTCGTAGATGCCCTTCTGATCAACCACGTGGTCAGCGAGCCCCATCGATGGAAGACCCTCTTGAGGACTCACGTTCCATTTAATCTTGGCTGCAAAATGTTCTGTTTGGATGAGTCGGCCTGTCCGCGCTGTCCGCGATGAACTCAGACTACATTCCACTCCATCATCGACAGGCTTTGCCGTCACGATGATGTCCGTGGTGGCATCGCCATGAAGCTTGACCGGAGCCTTGTATTCGACCTGTTCCGCTCCAGCATAGGCATGCCCCGGATCTGCCATCATGGCCACCGCAGCCATCATCTCAAGCCCAATCACACCCGGCAATACAGGCTTTCCATCGATGGCGTGATCCACTATCCAGGGGTCCGAAGCCAGGCTCAGCGCTCTGCGAGCCACCAACAGGTCGCCATCCATTTCAACCGCGTCGATAAGGGGATGAGACGGTGCAATACCAAAATCGCCGAGTTTGCCCGCGACAACCACTTCCCCTTGGACTCCAGAAGCCACCATATCGACAACCAGATTCGATCCAGGGCCCGCAGGAAGCATTTCGACACCTCGGGCATCCAAGAGCTTGTCCATTCCGCCACGGACCGCCATGCCCACATCTCCCCATGCGGTCCAATCCACATGAAGCGAGTTCGGACGTGCGATGCACACCTGGGCCATGGCTTCATTCGCGGCCGAATAGTCCACCTGTCCCGGGTTTCCAAAACGCCCTGCTACCGAACCCATGGAGACAAAGAAAGCATCCGGCTCCAATGCTTCGGCCAGGACCAATCCACCCTGCGCCTTTCCATCAAAAACGCGATTAAAGGCGGTTTCGTCCTTATCTGCGATGAGCCGACTTTCTTCGACGCCAGCGCCGTGCACTAGCACTTCAATGGGCCCCCATTGGCCGCGAATATCATCCAAGACGGACCGAATACCATCCGCATCTGAAAGGTCGACTCGGAAGAATTCCACTTCCGCCCCAAACGCCTTCATCTGTTCCACATTGGTCCGGGCCTCTTCAGCGCGAACCAGCGGCGCTAGCTTCTTCTTCACTGCCGCTGGAGTGGCGCGCACCCCATCCGCTTCGAGTTCGGCCTTGGCCGATGCCTTGGCGGATACTTCGTCGTAGGGCTCTACGCCTGGAGGCGTTCTGGCCAGAAGCGCGAGCTTACACGCACCACGAGCAGCAAAGGCGAGAGCAACCTGGGCGGTAATTCCCCGTGTTCCACCGGTCAGTACGATGACTGTCCGCCCAGTATCCGCACCCTTCTCAGGAAACGGCACTACAGACAACTCAATCGCATGGCGACCTTCATCATTCCAGTGGATTTCCACCGAGCCATCGTTTGCGGCCAACTCTTCAACAGCGAGAGCAGCGGCCGTCTGTGCATCCATACTGGGGTTCACATTCACCAGGCGTGCAGCACAGTCCGGCCATTCTCGACCAATCGCTTTGGCAAACCCAGCTCGAGCACCCGCATCGCGCCCGGCAGCAAGAGCCTGAGCCACATCGCCGGTGTGAGCGGCACAAATCCAATCTTTCGGTCGGGCCCCATCCAGGCTTTGTGCGAGCTTAAAGCTATCCATCACAGCGCTGCCGGCATCGATCACCGCATCTGGCGGGCCCTCTAATCCTCCCCCTTTAGCGGTCACTTGAGACCGAACAGCATCCGCGAGCGCGGTGTCTCCGATCACCTTGATCGTCCGCCCTTTAATGCTCCCCATCGCCCACGGGGCTCGAGGTACCAGGATGGGTCTACGGATACGGAAACTCGGTGGAAGCTCACCCACCACAGAGGGCCCTGGAGCAGCTTCAGGGGCAGCGGCAGGGGCAGCAGGAGCGGCAGGGGCAGCAGCAGGGGCGAGTTGAGGCTCTGCCGGCGCAGACACTGCCTCTGGTGCAGGCACCGCGGCTGAACCACCACCGGCCTCTACCTGGTCGCTCAACCAGCCCGCCAACGCTTCGATCGTCGGGTAATCCGCAAGACGGAAATTCTCGTCCGGCGCTAAGCCATACTGTTCCCGTACCTGACCGAAAATCTCG